>Ga0196963_10000694_pt1 | contig 27250 bp, 24 predicted proteins | sample S1_5metaG_FD_148600 | JGI IMG/M metagenome (GOLD analysis project Ga0196963, IMG submission 148600) | Soil microbial communities from Anza Borrego desert, Southern California, United States - S1_5 | ecosystem: Environmental > Terrestrial > Soil > Desert | place: USA: California | collected...
TTTCTGGTCCAGAATCGTCGCTCCAGCCATTCGCAACGGGCGGCCGAACAAGCGTTCCACATCGCGAACTGTTTGCTTGTCCGCGAGCGTTCCGTAGTCCTTCTCGGTGTTCTTGTAGGTGTTCTCGTTGTTCGCGCGCTCAGTCGTGGTGCTCACGTTCCCGGTTCCAGGGGTGCGAAGGCCGTTCCCTTTCAAATCACCCACAATGGTCACGTTCCCGCCCTGCGGCAGTTGCGTTGTGCCGGTGGCTGCAGCCGGAGCATTGGTGTCCGATTTGAAACTGGAATCCACTGTGGTGCGGGCGCTCGTTGTCTTCTCCGTGCGCGCCGCCAGTTTCAAGCCCGACTTCGTGTCCACCAACTCACGGTTCACATAAATGAGCATCTTCGGGTTACCCATCTTCGGGTAAGCTTCCTTGAAGCGCGTGATGACCGAGCTTGCCTGCTCAGGGCTGACCAGCACAGGCCGGCCACTGATCGGCTTCTGGTCAAAAACATAAACATCCGTGGCTGGGGCCGTCGGCGCGGGCACAACCTGGATCGGAACTGGAGCGTCTTTCGGAGGCGCATCCTTGGGCACTTGCGGCCCGGCCATCAGCGTTGCGGTCATGCCGCTCGCGAGGGCCAAAAAGAGTTTGTTACGCATAGGAATTAGACGGCTGCGCTTCCCGCAAATTCACCAGGGTCTAGCGTGCTTCGCGCGCCCGAACGGTGTATTTGCGAGCTTTCTCATTCATCGAAACGAACTTCACGCCTTCCTGGGCCCGCTCCGTTAAGATCAAGTCCTGCCATGGTGTTTCGTCGCCGGTCGGGAATCCATTCTCGTCCTTGAACACGCAGCTCACCTGGATTTGGATGCGGCGCGCTTCACGATTGCGCAGGTTTGCGACCAGTTCCAGACGGCCGTCCTCGCGCACCCGTTGCTGAATGCCGCTGCAGGTCACTGACCGCTGCACGCCGCTGCTCATCGCGACGAACGGCTCGTCGTTCTCAACAGCATAGCGCTGCGTGTTTCGGGGCGTGTATGCGCCGCCGGTATGGCAACCTGTCAGAACCGCCGAGGCAACAAGGGCTGTGCAAATGGACAAACGAAGAATTTTCATAAACGTTTTATCTTAAATTCGGTCACTCGCGAAAATCACCACGTCATTGCCAGTGGAAGGCACATTCACTGACACCTTGCGGCTCCGGGAAGGGATCACGTTTCCACCCCCATCAAAGAAATCGACTGTAACCTCATGTGTGCCTGGAGGAAGCTGAAGCGCGGCAAAACTGATGTATTGCGGAAGGTTGTCCCAGGTGCGTGTGTCCGCGCGCGGAGTCGTGCTTGCGGACACAATTTTGCTGAGCACACCAAACGCAGCAAGCCCGAGAGCCACTTCGCTATTCCGTCGATCCGCCGCGCCCACAGCCATCCCGCTGATGATGGCTGCATTGCCGATATTATCTGTCGTCGATTTAAAAACCGCTTTGTTCGCAAGGATGTGGTCCATCACGCGCCCGCCTCGCGTGGTCGCCTGATAGCTCACATCGTCGTGGGCGCCCACCCGCACCGTCTTGCCGCCCGCGCTCACGATCGCGCCCCGCGCGACCGAGTTGCCGGGGCGAATCCTGAGCTGCTCATTAAACTCCCCGGCAGCATACTTGGTCGGCCCTTGCCCGAACTCGAGAAACACGAGCGTGTTCGCTTTGGGATTGATCTCTGGCGGTGCGTCGTTCTTGACCGACGCCCGAGCGCGCTTCAGCACGTCAGCCGCATCACCACCGAGCTTCGCCGTGATCAGCGCGTCCAGATAATCGAACAGAACGTAGTCGCCGGAATACGCGCTATTTTCCAGGTCGCTATCCTCGAACTGCGCGCTGCGGAAACAGGCGCGCGCGTTGTCCGGCTCGCCGTCCATCCAATAGAGAATTCCGCGGTAGAAGTAAGCCATCGACCGCTCGTATGGCTCGCCAATGAAGTTTTTACTCTCCTCAGCAGAGAACAGTCGCCGCGCCTTTTTCGCGCTCTTGTCACCCACTTGAATGCCGCCCAGCGTGAGGATCGCATCGTCCAGCAACTGCTTGGCTTCCTGCAGATTTCCACGGCGCATCGCGGTCACAGCGGTGCGGTACTGCCAAAGCATTTTGTCCTTCGCAGGTCCTTGCGCGATGGCGGTGCGCCCGTCCGTCAACGCGTCCCCTGTGGGAGTCCATGTGGCGCGCTGGGTCGTGGCGCAGCCTGCGAGTAACAAAGCGCTCGCGGCTGCAATGCTGCAGGTCAGGCGGTTCATGCGGCAATATACCTCAGCCTAAGCTTAACGGTATGCGGCGTCTTCCAGCCCTTGCTTCTTAATTTCGGCGAAGTCTTCCCAGATGATGTCGCTCGTGCGCGCATCGATCAGTTGGAAAGTGTATAGCACGAAATCGCTGGTGCCGGCGCTCGCGCGTGTGCTCATGCCGGACAGCTTGCCTGTCAGGAAGAAATCCGCGCCCTTGAACTCGACCACATTTGGATCGCTGCTGGTGGTCACTTGGCCTGATTGCTTCAGCTCACGCTCACGCTCGAGGGCTTGCATATTCTCACGCGCGAGGAAGATGACGCGGCCACGGGAACGGCTGTTTAACAGCGCCCGCATGCGAGTGGTGAAAATGTCTTTGTTGATGGTGAACCGGGTGTCGTTGTTCACCGGCAGCAGCACGACGCGAGGGGTTCCTTGCGCCTTCTGGATTTGTGGAGTGTCCAGGATGCTGCGGGCCATCTTATCGGTGACGGCGACCAGATCCTGCGACTCGATGCCTGTCCCCGCCACGAAACCGCGCTCGTCCGCGTTCATTTGCGTGACCGGCACGCCGGAAGGATTTTTCACGCCGCTGCTCGCGCATCCCACAAGGAATGACGCAGCGGTGGCGAGGGAGAGGACTTTTACATGGTTCAGCTTCATAGCTTCAAAAGATAGCTCAGGATGGGTGATGAATTAACGACCGAAAAGAGCATTGGCGCCCGTCATGGCCGTGGGCTGAGGCGCTGCGGGGTAGTTGTGGTTCACAATGGTGACGTTTTGGGCGGGGCCAGGAGTGGCTTGAGCAACCACAGGAGCTTCCGTCACGTAAGTGACTGTAGGCTGTGCCGCAGCGGCCGCGGCGGCGTTGCGGCGCGCCTGGTGTTCAGCCACTGCGCCGAGCAACAGCCCGGCGCCAGCGCCAATCGCGATCCCTTCCGCTGTGTGGCGTCCGTTGTTGTGGCCAATCACGCCGCCAGCCACCCCGCCGAGGACGGCCCCAGTGACCGCGTAATTCGGACGGTTATACGCCGGGGCCGGGGCTGCATAAACCGGCGCGGCCGTCGCATATGCCTGCCGTTCCTGGCGAGCCTGTCCTGCAATCGCGCCGAGCAGCAATCCGGCTCCAGCGCCAATAGCCGCGCCTTCCGCAGTCTTGCGGCCCTGGTTATGGCCGATGATCCCGCCTGCCAACCCGCCAAGGGCTGCGCCACCCAATGCTTCACGAGAAAACAGTTGGGCTTGAACGGGCATTGCGAGGATTGCCATTAGGATTGCGACCGCGACCTTCATATCGTCACTGCTGTTTAGACGCAGCGGGGCTGCGCCTATTCGAGTGCGCAGAAAGTAGCGCTTTCGTCACCGTTGGCAAATGGAGGCTGCACCCCCGGCGTTGTCCATGAACGTCTTGCGCGGCTTTCCAGGGTCTTGCGAGCTGTTCCTTTTAACTGGCGGAATTGGCACAGCAGCCTAATTTGCTCATGGTTAGGAGGGCAGGGAGCCTCTATGTCGGCCCCTCGTTTCCAATTTTTCCACCATGCAAAGCATCTTGTTAGCTCACGTCTTAATTTTGCTGGCGCTTCTCATCCCCGTTGCGGGTTGCAAGAAGAAGACCGCCGCTCCCGGCCCTGGAGGCGGAGCGTCCGGCGCCATGGCCATGCAAGTCGTTGCCGTGGAGGCCCGCCAGCAGCCCGTCGCCGAGCAGCTCTCGCTCGTCGGAACCGTTCAAGCTAATGAAATGGTCGAGATTCGGGCCGAGACCGAAGGCATCGTGAAGGAGATCAGCTTTCAGGAAGGCCAGGAGGTGAAAAAGGGCCAGCTCCTCATCGTTCTTGATGACAGCAAGCTGGCTGCCCAGGTTGCGGAGCAGGAAGCAAACTCCAAGCTGACCCAGGTAAACTTCGAGCGCGGCCGCCAGCTCCTGAACGATAAGCTCATCTCGCAGCAGGAGTTCGATCAGCTCGCCTCCGCCTTTGATGCCAATCGCGCCGCTCTTTCATTGAACCGCCGCCGATTAGAGGACACCCGCGTCGCCGCTCCCTTCGAAGGGGTCGTCGGCGCACGCAACATCAGCCCCGGCCAGTTGGTCACCCCGCAAACAGTTCTTACATGGCTGATCGACTACGACCCTGTGAAGGTCGAGTTCAATGTGCCGGAGCGTTTTCTCACACAACTCTCGGTGAAGCAACAAATCCAGGTCACAGTCGCCGCCTTTGGCGGGCGCGTCTTTAATGGGGTCGTCTTCTTCGTTTCGCCCTTCGTCGACCCCCAGACGAGAACGGCCTTGGTGAAAGCTGAAATCCCCAATCCCAAAGGCGACCTGAAGCCCGGCATGTTCGCAAACCTCGATCTTACCCTCACGATCCGTGATAATTCCGTGGTCATCCCGGAAGTCGCCATCAGCCAGGTGGCCGACAACGGCGGCGCGATGATTTGGGTTGTCGATCAGCAAGAGACGGCTCAATTGCGCCGCATTCGAACCGGCGTAAGACTGGAAGGGCAAATCGAAGTTCTTGAAGGCGTGAAACCCGGTGACAAAATCATTGTTGAAGGGTTTCAAAAGATTGGGCCGGGCTCCAAAGTCCGTCTGGCTCCGCCGGAGGCCGCCGCTCCCTACCTCCCGAAAACCAAACCCGCCGCTTAAGGATTTTCCATGAAGTTGCCCGAGATCAGCATCCGCAGGCCAGTGCTTGCGACGATGATGAGCCTGTCGCTCGTCCTCTTCGGCATTATCAGCCTGCTGCGGCTTCCTGTCCGCGAGCTGCCCGACATCGATCCGCCGATTGTCAGCGTCACCACCGTTTATCCGGGCGCGAATGCTTCCGTTGTTGAAACTGAAGTCACCGAGCCGCTCGAGGAGACTTTAAATTCCATTGAAGGAATACGCACCCTCACGTCTCAGAGCCGTGAGCAGGTCAGCAACATTACCATCGAGTTTACTTTGGCGCGGCCGATTGATTTGGCCGCGCAGGATGTGCGCGATCGTGTGTCCCGCGTCCGCGATCGTCTCCCGGAAGATATTCGCGAGCCGCTCATTGCCAAGCAGGATGCCGACGCTTTTCCGGTTCTCTGGATTGGCGTCACCAGCCAGCGGTACAACCCGCAAGAGCTGAGCGGCATAGCTGAGCGCCAGATTAAGCCACGGTTTCAAACAATCTCGGGCGTTTCATCGGTTTGGATTGCCGGCGAAAAGCGCTTCGCGATGCGCCTTTGGTTGGACAGCCCCCGCATGGCCGCGCATCAGGTCACCGTTCTGGATGTTCAGAACGCGTTGCGCGCGCAGCACGTCGAACTCCCCAGTGGGCGTGTCGAGAACGTCGATCGGGAGATGACGATTGAAACCCGCGGCCAGCTCAAGTCCGCCCAGGAGTTCAACGATTTGGTCATTCGCCGGGACGGGGAGAAAATCATTCGCCTCCGCGATATCGGCGAGGCTCGCGCGGGCGTTGAGAATGAGCGAACCATGGCTCGCGCCAATGGTGAACCTTGCATTTTTCTCGGCATTGTTAAGCAATCAAAGGCGAACACCGTCGAAGTCGCTGCCGGCATCAAGCGCGAACTTGAAGATCTGAAGAGATCCATCCCAGTAGGGATCAACTTCGTGCTCAATTATGACGAATCGATCTATGTCCAGCACGCGATCGAGGAGGTATGGGTCACGCTGGCGATCGCGTTCATCCTCGTTGTCGTGATCATCTTCCTCTTCCTGGGCAATCTTCGCTCCACGATCATTCCTGCTGTGGCGATCCCGGTGTCAATTATCGGCACCTTCATGATCCTTCAGGCCCTGGGGTACTCGATCAACATTCTCACCATGCTGGCGCTCGTGCTGGCAATTGGCGTCGTTGTGGATGATGCAATCGTTGTCTTGGAAAACATCCATCGGCACATCGAGATGGGCAAAAACCCGCTCGCCGCTTCCTACGAGGCGATGAAAGAAATCTCCTTCGCGATCATCGCCATCACCATCTCGCTGGTCGCCGTCTTCCTGCCTCTGGCCTTTCAAACAAGCACCACCGGGCGGCTGTTTGTGGAGTACGCTGTTGCAGTGGCGGGGTCAGTGGTGATCTCGGCTTTCGTCGCGCTCTCGCTCACGCCAATGATGGCCGCGCGAATCTTACGGCCAATCCATGAGCACAAACCAAACGCCCTGGTGCGGGTGTTTGACCGAATGGTTGCCGCGCTGACGCGCGCGTACGGTCGTTCTTTGCGCTGGTCGCTTGGGCACCGCTTCATCGTTTTGTTGATTGGCATTGGCTCTCTGGGCCTGACCGTCCTCGCCTACAAAGGCTTGGAAAAGGAGTTCCTGCCGGAAGAGGACAAGGGGCGGTTGATGAGCTTCATCATCACCCCCGAAGGCTCCACCGTTGAATATACCGACCGCATGGTTCGCGAAGCCGAACAGCTCCTTTCGAAAGTGCCTGAAGTGCAGAGTTACGGCTCGGTGGTGGCGCCTTCTATGAACGGCCCGGGCCAGGTCACACAAGGCATTTTGTTCGTCCGCCTCAAAGACGAGCGGGACCGAACGGTCCAGCAAATCGTGAACGCTCCCGGCGGCTTGCGCCAAACCATGATGGGCCAGGTCGAAGGCGCCCTTGCCATTCCGCAAATCCCGAAAGCCTTCGGTCGCGGGATGGGCGCTCCATTCGAGTTGGTGATCCAAGGGCAAAATCTTGATGAGCTGAATCGCTACGTCACCGCGCTTGCTGGCAAGCTTCGCCAGAGCGGTTACCTGATAGGTGTGCGTTCCTCGTTTGAGGTCACTAAACCCGAGCTTCGCATCTCCATTGACCGCAATCGCGCAGCCACACTCGGCGTCTCCATCGAAGATATCTCGCGCAGCATGCAGATTCTCTTCGGCGGCCTAGATCTTGCGCGCATTAAGATCGAAGGAAAAGAGTATGACGTGATCGGGCAGCTCGAGCGGGGGTCTCGTTCCAAGCCCCAGGATCTTGACCAGCTCTACGTGCGGAATAACCAAGGCAGGCTTATCCAGCTCAGTTCCCTTGTCACCCGCGAGGTCGGCGCCGCGCCGAATGTGATTGAGCACTACAACCGGATTCGCAGCGCCACCATTTCCGGTACGCCCACTGGCGTGCCTCTGGGCACAGCCATGGAGCGTGTTGAAGCTTTGCTCACAGATGACCTCCCCGCAGGCATGCTTTATCGCTGGGGCGGTGAAGCTCGGGATTTGCGCGAAGCGGGCGCTGAAGTCTGGTTCGTGCTCGCGCTGGCGCTGGTCATTGTTTATATGGTGCTCGCTTCCCAGTTCGAAAGCCTCGTCCATCCGTTTACCGTGATTCTGGCGGTTCCGCTCGCCGGTGTCGGAGCGCTTGGTTTGCTCTGGCTCCTGAACCTCGGTGGGAAGCTCGGCTGGTATGCCCCGATCCCGGCGATGAACATCAATCTCTTCAGCCAAATCGGGTTGGTTCTCCTGGTCGGGCTCGTCACGAAGAACTCCATTCTTCTCGTGGAATTTGCCAATCAACAACGCGAGCAGGGGGTCGATTCCCGCGAAGCAATGTACCAGGCCGGCATTGTTCGTCTGCGTCCGATTCTCATGACCGCTTTCTCCACGATCGCCGGTATTTTGCCGATTGCCATTGGCTTCGGGGCCGGCGCCGAAAGTCGGAGGCCGATGGGTGTCGCGGTTGTTGGCGGGATGATCACCAGCACATTCCTAACGCTCTATATCATCCCGAGCGTTTACAGTTTGCTGACAGACATCATGCTGAAACTCCGGCGCAAGCCGCTTGCGGCCACGCCGACAACTGGCCATGGTGACGACCCAGCGGCACGTCCGGCGCAGGCTTAAATTTCACTGCAGTCAGATATGTTTTCAAAGCGCCTTGTCCTTAGCCTGTTGATTGCGGCGGTCGCTTCGTGCCTCTTGGCTGGATGTGCAACTGCGCGTGCTTCGAAGGTGGTTCAGCCACCGTTCCGCGTGATGACCTTCAACATCCATCATGGCGAAGGTTTGGACGGCAAATTGGACTTGGAGCGAATCGCCGCCGTTATTCAACAGCAAGGTGCGGACATCGTCTCGCTGCAAGAGGTGGACAAAGGCCTTCAACGCACCGCGCGCCGTGACATGCCTGCGGAGTTAGCTCGTCTGACAGGAATGACTTGCGTGTTCAGCAACAACTTCGCGACCCAAGGCGGCGAATACGGAAACGCGATCCTTTCACGCTTCCCCGTGGTTTCGACTACGAACCATCCCTTGCCGAAGATCAGCGCGAATGAGCCTCGCGGCTTGCTCGAAGCGCGGCTTCAGTTGCCTGCGGGGCCGGTGAGATTTATGGCCACGCACCTGGACCATCGTTCTATTGAAGAAGATCGGCTCGCGGGCGTGGAGCGCATTCGGCAGGTCATCGAGTCGGATCCGCAAACGCCAGTCATCATCGCTGGCGATTTTAATGCAGCGCCAAACAGCGAGACCTATCGCCGCCTCACGTCATTCCTGACCGACGCCTGGACCGCATCAACCCAGGATCCTGGCTACACGATACCCGCGACGAAACCGAATCGCCGAATTGATTACATCTTCTATCGAGCGCCGCGGTTGCAGCCGGGAAACCCGAAGGTCGTTGCAACCCCCAGCTCCGATCATCTTCCAGTGGTCGTTGAATTCACTGTCACAAATCCTTGAGCGCCTCACCCCACAAAAGCCCATCCAGGCTCAGACGCTGGTTCCCGCTCTTCCTGTTGGTCGTGGCTGCAGGACGAATCGCCTGGATCTGGTTTGGCGCAGATCTCCAGCGCCAGGATCGCTATCTGCAAACCGCTATTGCTGGGATGTTGGTTTACGCACTCATTCTGATCTGGGCATTCCTCTTCGCGCCGACCACTTGGAAGCGCCGCGCGCTGCTCGGTTCCGCATTGTTGATTCCCGTGGTCATCCTCGCCTCGTCCCTCCGCATCACTGGAGTCACCGGCGATCTCTTGCCTATCTTTGAGCCACGTTGGAAGAAGCGCAGCGCCAAGACAGCCTCGCGAACGCAGCAAACCGCGCCATCCACGAACGCGTTCGTAGTTCGCGATTACCCACAATACCTTGGGCCTAATCGCGACAGTAGCGTCGCGATCGGGTTGGCGACGAATTGGTCGGCGCAGCCCCCGAAGGAACTCTGGCGGCGTTCCGTTGGGTCTGCGTGGTCTGGCTTTTCAGTCGTGGGCAATCGGGCTGTGACCCACGAGCAGCAAGGCGATCAGGAAGTCGTTACCTGCTATCAACTGCTCACCGGCGCGCCGATCTGGAAGCACGGGTATTCGGCGCGTTACTTCACCACCATCGCAGGCGAAGGCCCCCGCGCGACACCCACGATTAGCTCCAATCGCGTTTATGCTTTCGGCGGCACCGGGATTCTGACCTGTGTTGATCTGGAATCAGGCAAGGCGCTTTGGTCCCATGATGTCCTCAAGGAGCACGGCGGTTCCGTTCCCGAATGGGGCATGGCATCCGCTCCCTTGGTCACAGGTGAGCACGTCATCGTGAGCGCCAGTGGGGGTAAATCGCTTGTCGCCTACAAGCGTGACTCCGGTGAGCTGGCGTGGATCGGCGGCACGAGCAGCGGTGGGTATAGCTGGCCCGTTTCCGCAACCCTCCTGGGTGAGGAGGTCATCCTCAATTTCAACGGCCGTTCCGCGAGCGCTTACAACCCGAACAGTGGCGCGGAACTCTGGTCGCATCCCTGGCCGCTCTCTTATCCAAACGTCACCGCGCCTTTGCCTCTCGCCAGCAACCTGGTCTTTCTGACCACCGGTTATGGTCGCGGGAGCGAGCTGCTTCAGATCTCTCGTTCGGACACGAACTGGACCGCAAAGTCGCTTTACAAATCAAATCGCCTCAAGTCCAAATTCTCGAACATCCTGCACATCGGCGATTACATTTACGGCCTCGATGACGGAATCATGGCCTGCATTAAAGCCAGCGACGGCTCATTACAATGGAAGGAGGGTCGCTTTGGCCATTGCCAACTGATCCTGGCCAACAATCACATTCTGCTTGTGACTGAATCGGGTGAGATGAAACTGCTCCAACCACACCCGCAACGTCTGATCGAATTGGCATCGATGAAGGTCTTCAGCGATAAAACGTGGAACCCTTCAACACTTGCGGGTCAGATTTACCTGGCTCGCAACGATCGTGAAGCTGCTTGCTATCTCATGCCATTGGCTGACTCACAAACTATTGCCACTAGATGACCTCCTCCCTCCTCAAAGTTGCGGTCATCGGCGTCGGCTCCCTCGGCAAGGAGCACGCGCGGCTTTACTCCGAACTCGCACGAGCTGGCCTGGTCGAGTTCGTTGGTGTTTACGATTCTTCGGCCGAGACCGCCCGCCGGATTGCGGACAAGCATCAGGTGCCCGCTTTCAGCTCTATCGCTGAACTAGCGAATGCCGCGCAGGCGCTCAGCATTGTCACGCCCACGACAACACATCATCAGATCGGCCGCGAACTGCTGTCGCAGGGGAAGCATCTGCTCATTGAGAAGCCGATGACGCGCACCGCGGGCGAAGCCGAGGAGTTGGTCACCATGGCTCAGCAGCGGGGGCTTGTGCTCCAAGTGGGACACGTCGAGCGCTTCAATCCTGTTTTCAATTACCTGCAAGGCGCAGCCACCGAGCCGCGCTTCATCGAAGCGCATCGCCTCTCACCATACCCGGCCCGGAGCACCGATGTGGGCGTCGTGCTCGATCTCATGATCCACGATTTGGACGTGGTGCTGAGCTTCGTCAAATCGCCTGTTTTGTCCGTTGATGCCGTTGGCATTTCGGTGCTCAGCTCCACAGAGGACATTGCCAACGCCCGCCTCCGCTTCGCCAATGGCTGTGTGGCTAACCTGACTGCGAGCCGCATCAGCCCCGAGCGCCTGCGCAAGATCCGCGTGTTCAGCGGCGGCGCGACGCATAGTTACATTTCGCTCGATTACCGCGCGCAGGAGGGGTTCATCTACCGCATCGCGCGCGATGATGAGCCGGAGTCCTCCATTTGGCGGAAGCTTCTCCACGCAAAGGACTCGATGATTGTGAGCGAGTTCGCGGGCAAAAAGATCGTCCGCGAACCTGTCCCCATCGAAAAGGACGAACCGCTGAAGCTCGAGCTGCGGAGCTTCGTCCGTTGCGCTCAAGAGCGGCAAACGCCGGTCGTGAGCGGCGAATCCGCCAAGCGCGCGCTCGATCTCGCTTTTGAGATCACGCGCCAGATCGCCCTCGCCGACGCTCCGCATTCGTGACCATGCGGCCGTTGCGCGTCATGTTCATTGCGGGGGAGCCGAGCGGCGACATGCTCGGCGCTGAGTTGATCACGGCGCTCAAAGCGTCTCACCCAGCAGGCGTCGAGTGCTTCGGCGCCGGCGGGCCTAAAATGCTCGCCGCGGGCTTCCGGCTCGACCTCGACCTTGCAGCCCATGCAGTCGTTGGGATTGTCGAAGTCCTTAAAAACTACCGGAAGTTCAAGGGCTTTTTCGATCAACTGATCAACCTCGCTGTCCAGGAGAAGCCGGATGCGGTGGTGCTCATCGATTATCCCGGCTTCAACCTTCGTTTTGCCAAACGCCTCCGTGAGCTGGCGCAGGAAGGGGCGTGCTGTCCCGCCGCGCGCGCGATGGCTAGCCGCTCTGGACCGGGAATTGTTTACTACGTCTCGCCGCAAATCTGGGCGTGGCACGAATCGCGGGTCACGCAGATCGCGCGGGACATCGACCTGTTGCTGGCGATCTTTCCATTCGAGCGAGCCTGGTACCAGCAGCGCGTTCCCAAGTTCCGCGTCGAGTTTGTTGGCCATCCGCTTGTCGATCGTTATGCCCACCTGCCTGCGCCTGCGCCGCAGCGAGGCACGCCCGCTGTCACCCTGCTGCCAGGCAGCCGGGTGCGGGAGCTGCGCAAACATCTTCCGGCAATGCTCGCTGCGGCCGAGCAGATGCAGGCTCAGATGCCGCTCGATCTTCGCCTGATTCTGCCGAACCAGTCGCTGCTCGAACTCGCGCGAGAGATCATGACGGATGTTCAATCCAAACTTCCGCAGAGCATCCTGCAAGTCGGCGGACTTGCGGAACGGCTTCGCTGCTCGAACGTGGCCATCGCCTCATCGGGCACGGTGACGATGGAGTGCGCGTACTTCGGCGTGCCGACCGTCGTTCTCTACCGCACGTCGTGGAGCACTTACACGCTCGGCAAGCGGTTCATCAAAACCAAATACCTCGCCATGCCCAACCTGCTGGCCGGCAAAGAAATTTATCCCGAGTTCATCCAGCACGCGGCCACACCGGAGAACCTCGCCAGCGCCGCTCTACGTTTCCTCCGCGAGCCTGCCGCAGCGGAGCAAGCCCGTGCCGACCTGGAAACTGTGATCGCCTCGCTGGGCGAAAAGGGAGCCAGCCATCGGGCCGCCCGCGCTGTTCTCGACCTGCTGCGTTAAAGGCGTAAAAACCGCTGGGCAACGCCCGCTTCTTGGCTATGTTTTAGCCCGCATGTCCGACCTCTATCGCGAGCTGCTCGACGCCGCTTATTTCCACCTGCTTGACCTCAAGCAGCAGGGGAACCGCTACGTCGTCGCTTCGCCGGACATGGTCAAAGCCTTGACCTCCGATCCTGCCGCAACGCCACCAGCTTCTGCGCTCGCGCCTGAAGCTCCAAAAGCCGCTCCTGCCCCTCGCGTTTCCGCGCCCCCCGCCCGAGCCGCAGTTCCCATCAGCCGCGCTCCCGCGTCCGCTCCGGCGGCCGCAGCGCCTGCTGCCCTGGCGCCTTTCTCTTCTGAACCGCTCCAGGGCGAGGCGAAGCTCAACGCTATGCTCGACCTGGCTGGGCGCGCGGCTATTTGCCAGAAGTGCCCGCATCTCGTTCGCAGCCGGAAGAACGTTGTCTTCGGCGTGGGGGACATAAACTCGCCGCTCATGTTCGTCGGCGAAGCGCCCGGGGCGGACGAAGATCAACAAGGCGAGCCGTTTGTCGGCAAAGCCGGCCAGCTCCTCACCAAGATCATTCAGACGATGAGCTTGAGCCGCGAAACCGTTTACATCGCGAACATTCTCAAGTGCCGCCCTGACATCCCAGGCCAAACTGCTGGCAATCGCAAGCCGACGCCTGAAGAGGTCAACACCTGCCTGCCATACCTGATGGCCCAGATCGATTTGGTGCGTCCCAAAGTCATCGTGACTTTAGGCGGCACCGCGATGGAAGGCCTCTTCGGCCAGCCCGCGCTCATCACCAAGATGCGAGGCACTTGGCATGAATTCCGCGGCATTCCCGTGATGCCGACTTACCATCCGTCGTACCTGCTCCGCAACCAGGCGCTCAGCGTGAAGCGGGAGGTCTGGGAGGACATGCTCAAGGTGATGGAGCGTCTTGAGATGCCCATCAGCGAGAAGCAACAGCGCTACTTTCTCCCGGCGTAGATCCGGGTGGTAGGCCCGGTCCCCTGACCGGGCGCAGGTTCAATAGCGCTCTTGGCGCGCCTATTTTCAAGCACGCTCCTCACGCCTTCGGTTGAATGGTAGGCCCGGTCCCCGACCGGGCGTCCTCGACCACCAACTTGTATGTTCTAAGTAATGCTGGTGTGCTCGGCGTGGTTGTTGGCGCACCGCTCTGGTAGGTGACCTCGCCTGCGTAGGGCCAGACCTCAGGACTGGCGACAAGGCCCGCACGCACTGGGTTAAGACAAATGTACTCCCATTTGCGAGCTTTTTCCGCAGCAGATCGGAACTTGTGATCGTGGTACCCCGCCTGCCAGCTCCATACCTCTTTTTGGTTTGTCCGCCTTCGAAGATAAGCCTTCAGCGCCTTCACCCATGACCCAAGTGTTATCGCGTTACTGCCCGGTTGAGCGATCAGATGCAAGTGATCCGGCATCAGCACAAATCGCTGGCCGCGCCACCCCTAGCGTTCTGGTGAGCTTTCGAGAAATGCGCCAAGGGCTTTTAAGGTCGGCTCATTAGCAAGAACCTGTTTGCGGTCCTGAACAACCAACGTGAGCAGAAATGACAGCGTCCCATCAAAGGCAGGCCACACGCCCCTTAACCGGCGGAGCCGTCGCGGGTGATCATCTGGAGGGCTCATGCGAAAATTTTCTGACCTCTTAGGAGAGGGATCAAGAATGAAAATGGGCGGCCACAGTCACGTGCACATTTTTGTGAGTGGGTGCACGAAATCGCGGAACGCCCGGTCAGGGGACCGGGCCTACCACAGTCTCCCTTCGTGCGCTTCGTGGCCTTCGTGGTTAACCGGTTTGCTCGGTTACACGTCGAACATTTTTCCGGGATTCAGGATGCCGTTGGGGTCCAGGGCGCGGCGGAATTCTTTCATCACGCGCATCTGCGCATCGCCGGCGAACCGGGGAAGGAACCCTTTCTTCGCGAGGCCGATGCCGTGCTCCCCCGTAATTGTTCCGCCAAGGCGAATGGCTTCATCGAAAATTTCGTGGAAGGCCAACTCGACCCGGTGCATCTCCTCCTTGTTGCGCTCGTCGGTGAGGAAGGTGGGATGCAGGTTGCCATCGCCCATGTGGCCGAAGGTGCCGATGCGGAGCTTGTGTTTTTTGGCGATCTGCTCCACGAACCGGATCATGTGGGCGAGTTCGCTGCGCGGGACTGTGGCGTCTTCAAGGATGGTTGTGGGCGAGACGCGGGCCAGGGCGGAGAAGGCGGTGCGGCGGGCGCTGGCGAGTTTGGTGGCTTCTGCGTCATCCTTGGCCACGCGGACTTCGAGGCAGCCTTTCTCGCGGCAGATTGCCTCCATTTTTGCGGCTTCGTCAGCGACGACGGCGGGGTGGCCGTCGGACTCGATCAAGAGGAGCGCCTCGCAATCGAGCGGCAGGCCGATCTTAGCGTAATCTTCAACGCAATGAATCGTGGTGCGATCGAGGAACTCGAGTGTGCACGGAATGATCTGGGCGGCGATGATGGCGGAGACTGTCTCGGCGGCGTGGTCCATCTGCGCGAACGTGGCCACCATCGTCTTCTTGGCTTGCGGCTTGGGAATGAGGCGCAGCAGGACTTTGGTAATGACGCCGAGGGTGCCTTCGGAGCCCACGAACAGATCTTTAACTGAATAGCCGGCGACGTCTTTAACGCATTTGTTGCCGGTCCACATGACTTCGCCGTTTGGCAACACGACCTCGAGGCCCATGACGTAGTTGCGCGTAACGCCATACTTGAGCCCGCGCAAGCCGCCGGAGTTCTCGGCGACATTGCCGCCGATCGTTGAAATGCGCATGGAGCCGGGGTCTGGTGGATAAAACAATCCAGTCAGCAATGCGGCGTCCGAGACTTCCAGCGTGGTGGCGCCCGGCTCCACGAGCATGGTGAGGTTCGCCTTGTCCACTTCCAGGATGCGATTCATGCGCACCGTGCACATGACGATGCAATCCGCGCTCGGCAGACTGCCACCGCTCAAGCCGGTGCCGGAGCCGCGCGTCACCACGTGGAGGCGATGCTCGTTCGCGTAGCGGAGGATGTCGCAGATCTGCTCTGTGGTCTCCACGAACACGACGCACCCGGGCAATTGCTGCAGGGCGGCTGTGCCGTCAAAGGAATATGGGATGATGTCCTCCGGTTTGGTGAGGACATTCTTTGCGCCGACGATTTCTTCGAGGCGCTTGAGCGTGGAGGGTTGAGCAGGCATGCGTTCGGGGCTACATGCCCATGATCTGGTAACCGGAATCGACGTAAATCACTTGGCCGGTAATAGCGGCAGCGCCGTCGCTGGCGAGGAACATTCCAGTGGCGCCCAGTTCTTCGGGGAGGACGTTGCGCTTGAGAGGGGAATGCGCTTCGTAGTGCTTCAGCATGTCGGTGAAACCAGCGATGCCGCGCGCGGCGAGAGTGTTCATCGGGCCGGCGCTGATGCAGTTCACACGGATTTTCTTGGGGCCCAAATCGTAGGCGAGGTAGCGGGTGCTGGCTTCGAGGGAGGCCTTGGCCACGCCCATCACGTTGTAATGCGGCACTACTTTTTCCGCACCGTAATAGCTCATGGCGACGATGCTGCCGCCTTCGGTCATCAGCGGGGCTGCGCCACGGGCGAGCGCGACCAGCGAGTAAGCTGAGATGTCATGCGCGATGCGGTACGCTTCGCGCGAGGTGTTGATGAAATCGCCTTCGAGGGCGTCTTTCGGGGCGAATGCAACGGAGTGAAGGAGCAGGTGGAGCTTGCCGTAGCGTTCGCGGACCTGGTTGAAGACGCGGTCGATGTCTTCGTCCTTGGTGACGTCGCAAGGCATGAGCAGGGTGTCGCTGCCGAAAGTGCCGGCGAGTTCCTCGACGTTTTCCTTGAGGCGCTCCCCTTGATAGGTGAACGCGAGAGTGGCGCCCGCTTTTTTCCAAGCTTGGGCAATGGCCCAGGCAATGGAGCGTTTGTTCGCGACCCCGAAGACGATGCCGATCTTGTTCTCCAACATAAGAAGCCTGTACTAAGGAAAGTTCGTGAGGTGGGCAAGCGTTTCTGGCCGGACGCCCGGTCGGGGGACCGGGCCTGCCATCAAAGTGGCAGGACGAGGAAGGAGGACGTCCGCAGATTGCACAGATTTCGCAGATAAAAATTCGGATTTGGTTTGGCATCGGCTGCGGAGGCATCGCGGGGAGGGTTGCGCAGAAGTCGGTTCATATGACCCAGGAAGTGGCGTCGCGGGTTGAGACGTAATCTTCCGACCCGCGGTAAAGAATGTGGTGGAAGAAATCCCGGATCGATTCCTGGGCAGCCTGAACTTTTTCGCGGTGCTGCAGCGAGGAGTTGCTCGAAATGGCCCCGAGTTCCTCATAGTGAGCCAGGGCTGCGTCAGCGGCGTTGAAGCGGAACTTGGCGTGCTCGAGCTGAAGCCGCTCTCGGGTGAGTTCGATCTCCTGCTGGCGTTGCTCGATTTCTTTCAGGCGCAGCATCCACTTGGCAGCGGCGGTGAAGCGACTGGCAGTGAGTTGGTCCGTAGATAGCTCGGCGGCAGCCCGTTGCAGCGAGGCAAGGAGGAGTTGGTCGGTGCCAGGAGCGGGGGCGCCTATTTCCGGGAGATCTTCCGCGAGTTGATTTTGAAAGCGAGCCCGCGCCCGGACGTGGAAGCGCCGAAGGGTGGTGAGGTGAGTTTTAAGCCCGAAACCTTCCGGACACGGGGCAGCCACCATCTCAAGAACGCGCCTGAGCGGGTAAGATTCAAGCCAATCGTAGAGTTGCTCCTGCTGATCGGGTGTCAGAGCGCTGAGGGCGCACTCTGCGCGCAAAGATGGGAGGGTTGGTGTGGTTCATACGTGGAGTGACGTTTTTTTGTTGTTTGTGGCGGGGGTGATGGCCCCTATTCGAAAAATGAGCGTGTACAGCGTGTTTTAGCGTGTTTTGCTGGGGAATTAGTGTGTACAGGAGCGTGCACATGAGCGTGGCTGATGTGTGCGCGCAGCGTGCGCGGTTGTGCACAGAGCGTGGTTGGAGGCTGTTGGTCCGGGTTCCGCGGGGCTGCCGAAAAAAGCCGAGGAACCCGTGAGCGAAGCTGGAAAATCTGTATCTTTCATGGCGGCATTTTAGGAGGGGGGTCCGACACAGAGTGTCGGACCCCCCCTAAGCTCGTGGCTGGAGTGCTAACAAAGCGTCAAAGCTAAAAATCGTGAACCGGATCACCAGAGCAATTTCTAAACTCGAAGCTTTCTGCAGAGAGCCACAACGGCACCCGACGTAGCAACGCGACGTCAGGAGGCTGACGTGGAAACATTTTGTGAATAGTAGACCCGGCCCCACCCGACCCGCTTTCTCGAAAACCAGCCACACCGCCCATCTACTCAGCACAGCACGTATGCTTACCTCGAAAAGGTCCTCGGAAATAATGCCCGGGCGCTCACCCGCACACCTTGAAAGGGAATCAAGATGTTCCGATAAACAACTCAGGACGTTATCAATCAAAGGCACTAACCGCGAAGCCAGCGAAACAGCGTGCCAGATTAAATTTGACGTTTTGGTTATGCGCCCTTATCCCATTGCTCATAAGCTATTATGAGCAATGGCAATCCCTCCGTCATTGAGAAACTCGGCCAGCTGGTTCAGGTCTTAGCTGACCTGTCACCTGCTGAACGCCAGAAGGCGATCACAGCAGCAATGGTTCTTTTAGGCGATTCTCCTGTCCCACCCGTTGCTAAGACTGAAGCAACGCCCCCATCACCGGATTCTGACAAAAATAAAGGTTTAGGCTGGGCAGCAAAACATGGTGTTACTGCCGAAGAAATCGACGAAGTATTCTCAAAGCATGGCGAAGAACTTGATGTTATCGCTAACAAAGCTCCCGGCAAGAGTCAACGTCAACAGACAGTAAATGCTTACCTCCTGGCTGGCGTTCGTGCGCTTCTAAAAACAGGGCAAGCCTCATTTTCAGACGCAGATGCGAGAGAAGTTTGCCGAAAGCTTGGATGCTACAGTCAGCCAAATCACTCAAACTACATTAAATCCTTTAGCAATGATTTTTCTGGATCACGAGAAGCAGGGTGGCGTTTAACAAATCCTGGGCTCGCTAACGCTGCTCGAGTAGTGAAACAGATCGGAGGAAAAATCGAAAAGCCATGAACCAACCCAGTTCTACCTCAGGAAATAGTGGCGATTCAGTCCTGAAAGCACTTACGACTGTCCTTCATGCGCTCGAACCATTGCTCGACCAAGATCGAGAGCGCGTGATTGACTCCGTTCGCGCTTATTTTGGTCGTACAACACCAGTGCCGACGCCTGTATCGTCAAACGACCGTGCGGATACTAGTGATGCTCGGATAAGTCCTGCAGTGAATGTGAAAGCGTCGAGTTGGATTCAACGATCAGGTTTAAGTCTCGACGACATTCAGCAAGTATTTACGCTAGAGGAAAGCAATATCGAGATCATCGCAAACAAACTCCCGTCGGCCAAAAGAAGCGATAGGGTCGTGGATGCATATGTGCTCGTCGGCTTGCAAAGTTTTCTCCAGACGGGTTCGCCCAATTTTCCTGATTCCTCGGCGCGCTCTCTCTGCATTGATCATGGCTGTTACGATTCTACAAACCATTCCAAATATCTTAGCGGCGCAAAAAACCTATTCACTGGATCAAAAGACCTGGGCTGGAAACTGACACAACCCGGATTCAAGCACGGTGTAGACATAATCAGAAAACTTGCTAACCGGGAATGATCGATTCTTCAAAGTTGCTACAGTCTATTCCTCCTGGTCTGAGAACCCCTTTGCTGGACGCGCACAAAGAAATCGTTACCAATTACGCTGAGCATCGTTGGGAACCCGCTGAATTGAACGGTGGCAAGTTATGCGAGATCGTTTACACCATTCTTAATGGCGCAACGTCAGGCACTTATCCGCCAGCACCGTCCAAACCTGCGAACATGGTCGACGCTTGCCGGGCTTTGGAAAGCCGCCCTCCCGATCCTAACCGGTGGGGTGATAGGAGCTTAAGGATCCTGATCCCTCGTCTTCTACCCTACCTCTATGAAATCCGTAACAATCGCAATGTGGGACATGTTGGCGCGGAAGTTGATCCAAACCACAGTGATGCGAGCGCCGTTCTTGCATCGAGCAATTGGATTCTTGCCGAATTGATCCGAATCTTTCATAAAGTCACATTAAGCGAAGCGCAAAACGCGGTCGACGCCATTGTTGAAAGAAAACATCCGCTGGTTTGGGAAACGAACGGCGTTAAACGAGTCCTCGACCCCGCGATGAAAGCAAGCGACCAAGTTCTTGTACTTTGTTATTCATCGGCCGATCCTCTTTCAGATAACGAACTTAAGCAGTCCGTAGAATATAGTACCCTGACCGCCTTTCGTAAGAACATTCTAAAACCACTGCATAAGAACAGACTAATCGAGTTTGACTCGAGTCTGAAAACCGTTGCGATCACTCCGCGTGGGAGTGCCGACGTTGAGAAGCGGTTGCTGGCGATGAGTATTTAACTGCTACAGGCGAGAAGCTCAAATCCAAGGAAGTACGTGCGGGGGGCGTTTGTGCCAGCATTCTTGAGGGTGTTTACTTAGTTCTAGAGCCAGATGTCGTGGTCGTGGCTATATGACACTCCAAGGCGGTTTAAGGAACCTGCTTTGTTTCTGGTGCCTTACAATGGCCTCACTGACAGAATCTTTCCCGCAGAGCTGCTGAGGCCGCAGAGAAGGAGGGAAATGACCGCAATAGCCGTATGGTTCGATACCAGAGAGGAAGGCGTTTTTTGCTAGTGGCGGTCAGTTGCATCGCTTCGTTGCTGGTGGGATTAGCCTTTTGGCTCCCACGCTCTTTCCAAGCCGTTCCAAAACTGAAGCTGACGTACGACGGCTGCGTCACCAATTTCCAAGGACGTGAGGAATACTTTTTCACCTTGCATAACGAGGCTTGGGATTGCAAAGCGCGAGCTGTCTATAGCTTTAAACCTCATCCAGCTATGGGTGGTTGGCTCATGAGCACCCGAACTCAAGTGCAAACATCCGGCAGCGAGTTTGTGGCAAAAGGCGAGATTAGGAAATTCCGTTTGGAGGGGCCGCGTTCGGACACCTGGCGCATGGTGGTGTTTTGCACACCAGCTCAGCAATCGCGAGTTCGGAAGAAGCTTGCTGACACCAACAAATGGCTGCGCCAACGTTTTGGAATTCCCATCTTCGTCGCAGTCCCAAGTGATGCCCGCCTCGTGTCGCAAGAATTCGCGCCCTCTTCACCATCGAATTCTGAAACGTCGGGATACGATCTGGATCCTTCACTTCATCTCAATCTTTGAAGCGTCCGAGTGGGGTTTGAGAGTTGATGCCGCCCCGTCCGGGGCTTTGGGTTAGGTGCTGACTGGTACTACAAATATGTCGCACCTACGGGCGCTCGGGGTGAGCGGGTGAGCGGGTGAGCGGGTGAGCGGGTGAGCGGGTGAGCGGGTGAGCGGGTGAGCGGGTGAGCGAGGCGCGGATGATGGCGCCCTCTGGCTAATGATTTCGCCCTATTCCTCTCCGCCACTCAGCGGCTCTGCGGGAAATCTTCTTACTTCAGGGCATCTGAGGCATAGAATCTGTCAGAATGCTCTCGGAAAGCAGAACGAAGCACATCATGTGGCGGCGCGCTGCTTTTGGTCTGTTCACCGTGGCCGCGTTGGTAGTGACAGCCTGGGGTTGTTGGCGGTTGTTCACGACGCGGATTGTCATCGATGCCACTGCCAAGTCGGGCGAGAGAATTTTTGTTACTCAGAGCTTCATGGATGGGGACATCTGGTACAACACCCGAATCATCACGCTCGATACCGAGGGCGTCTGGCGGGGTTACTACTACGACCACGAGGATGATCTCTGGTTCTTCTCACGCGTAACTCACGAGGAGAATGGCGACGTGGCGCTCTGGCGAAGCGGGGAAATTGCTGCGCGCTGGCGGCCCGCAACTCACGAGCTGTGGCGAGTTAACGGGCAAGCAAAAGGGCGCATGGACCAGGGAATGATTTTTACCAATGTCCCTTCGATCATCCGCGAACGTGTGTCGGAAAGGGAATTTCTCCCGCAGAGCCGCTGAGAACGCAGAGGAAACATGCAGGTAAGTGGCCACGAAAGAGCGCAAACATCACAAAACGGAAACCTCGAAAGTGTGCGTGGCCAAGCGGAGGCAGAGAAGGTTTGCGATGTTTCGCTCGCCTTTGTTTGGTTACAAACTCGCAGAAGAGGATTTTCCAGCAGAGCTGCTGAACGGGCAGCGAGGGGTTTGGTCGAATCTAGAAAAGTAAAAAAGCTCCTCAGCGTGGTGGCCAAGGAGCTTGTTACTAAACTTAAGCGCGTTCTGGAGGAGGAGCTTTACTCTTTCTTGCCATCTCCTGCGGTCCAGACCTGCCCATCAATGGAATCGATGGTGATGAGGGAGGACGCTTGCTGGTGGCCAGCCACTCGGATGCTGACATTCAGATTCCGCACCCCGACGGCCGAACCGGCGCCGTGGCCGATCTTTGTTGAGCCAAGCTTCACGGTTTCGCTGAACAGATAATCCTGGGCCAGCGGGCCTTGGAAGGTTTCGCTGGAAAGTTTCGGGTTCCCTTTCTCATCGTAGGTTGCGACGGTGATCGTGGCGGTCACTCCTGCAGGAAGATTCACGTAACCGCGGAAATTCAGATCCAGCTTCGAGGGTTTGGCGGCCCGGTAGTTGAGGTTGATCTGGCTGTTTTTGCGGGATTCAGTGGCTGGAACTCCTTGGCCGCTGCTGGCGTTGAAAACGTCGAAAATCAGTGTGAATGACTCCCGGTCATTCGCGAAGGAAGAGCCAACGCTTCCTTGAGGGCTGCCGCTGCCTCCGTAGCTTATGCTCTGGATATAGGCTCCGTTCGGGTCAGGAGATTGCGCTTGGGCGACATTAGTCGCAAACGCTAGCGCTGCGACAGACAGGAGGGCTTGATAGGTTTTCATTGAGGGGCATTGATTAGCTTATCTTAAGAGTCTGTCAATTACGGTTTTTTGAACTCGGTTCAAGGCTTCAAGGTTCCAGACCGCCAGTTTACGACTTCCTGGTGATCTTGGTGGCCGCCTGTTCTGCCGAGAATTTGCAAAAAAGGACAATCCTCCCAGCGCCGCTGAGAGACGGGGGAGCACCTGCAAATCACCGGGCCAAGCAGGTTCCTCGAGTGAGAGCCCGGATCGGGCGTTACATTTGGTTCCGCCCCTATTGTTGCCATCGATGGAGCGGCTGGAATTTCCCGCAGAGCCGCTGAGTCCGCGGAGAGACAGCAAGACAGTGTGTGCGCAGGTGGGCTTTAGTTGTTCGGCGCCGACCGCGCCTCGGCCAAAAAGTCGTGTAGAAGACGTGCATGGAACACTTCAAAACAGAAGGCAGGTTCGCCACAAAAGAGCAGATAGAGCCCAAAAGGATTCACTCTGAACCGTCAGAAAACTATTCAGAAAACCTAATTCTACCATGTCGATGAATAAGAAAATTTGACTTCAATCAATGGGTCTGCAATCTTTCCGGCATGGACAATGTTCCTGCTAACTCTCCGGATCGGGATCGGGATTTTCGATCGGTGCTGTCGGCATCCTGCGGGATCGCGGTGATGGGGATTATTGCGGCTGTGGCTTCGTTGAAGATCAACGGGACGCAGGGGTTTCATTTCGACTGGGATTGGACGACGCCGATTTGGATGCTGCTGGGCGTTCTCTTCAACTGGCGGTTATGGATTCAGGTTTGGAAGGTCTCGGATAATCCGACGCGCGAAGGGAAAGTTCGGTTGGGGCTTTATCTCGGGTTCTTCGTGTTGGCCGGGGTTTTTGCCTTTCTTTATCCGCTCCGATTTATTGCGGCGAACAAGCTGGCGGATATTAGCTTCGGGCTCGTGATGGCGGTGTTCTTCCTGGGTGGTCTCGGAACAATGATGGTTTTTGTGGCTCGCGCTTTCAACAAGGCGGACGAGATCGAAATCGCCAGGACTCACCAGGAGGAGTAGAGGCCTTTTGTGAAGGCAGTCCCTTGGGGGCGGTCCATTGAGGCTCTTTAAGGTGGTCGCTTTGGCGCGATAAGAAAAGCTGGTTTTCTTTCGGCTCCAGGTCATTATGGGCGATGAGGCCCCCATGATGAGGAATTTCCTGCACACCCACGTTGTAGAAGCCGTCTCACAAATACCCAAGCAGCGTCTTGCGGGTCTTTTGGCCGGATGCTTCGTTGCTCCTCAGTCGCAGATCCATGCGGATATGCTCCTGCGTCGCGCCTCGCCTCCGGCCAAAATCCCTCGCAATCCACTTGCTGATTATCTATGAGGCGGCTTCTAGTTCAGGCGGCTCTTTGTGCCTTCACCTTGTTGCTGGCGAGCGGTGAAGCTTTTGCGGCAACTTCTTACGACCTGGAGCGGTGGTTCATTCAGGCTGCCCAAGCGCCTGTCGCTGCTGCGAGCCGCACAAATGGGGAACATGTCGCTGCTTTTGGGCATGTGATTTCTTCGTCCCGGGATGGAGTGCATTGGCATGCAGCAGCGAGTGACCTGCTGCCTCGCAGCGAGGTGTCTCAATTCATTTTCGCGGATGACAAATGGGTCGGGGTCGGATCTGGCGGGAGCATCGTTACCTCTGGCGATGGACAGAACTGGAATAACAGGTGGTCGGGCGTCATGCAGGATTTGCAGAGCGTGGCGTATGGACGGAGAACGTTCGTTGCTGTTGGCAGCGCAAGAGCGCCGCATCAACGGGTCATCCTAACCTCAGGTGACGCGGTAAACTGGACCGTCCGGCAGTTATCTCCCACGGAAGCTGGGTTGCTTAAGATCGTCCATGCGGAGGATAGGTTCATCGCTGTTGGCCATGGAGGCGCGATCCTGACCTCGGTGGAGGGCAGCAGTTGGTCGCCGCGCCAAAGTCCAACCACAAACCGTCTTTCCGGTCTTGTTTACGCGAACGGCAAGTTTGTGGCGCTGGGACGAGATGGTGTGTTCGTGTCGGACGAAGGCATCGTGTGGCGAACCAACTACAGCGGCGATCTGCACGTTTTTGATTTGGCGCACGGGAACGGGCGCTACGTGGCAGTGGGCAATGATCGCCGGGCGTGGACTTCAACGAATGCGGTCGATTGGGAATGGCACGAGACAGGCGCCATTCACAATCTTCAGACCATCAGCTTTACCGGAGACAAGTTCTTGGTGGGCGGCAATGCGGGGTTTTTGGCCAGCTCGGTTGATGGCGTGGTTTGGCACGCAAGTTCTGTCAGTGAGATTCTGCCTTTTAGATACATCGCCGCGGGCAATGATGCGGTCGTGGCGCTGGGGGGTGATTCTTACACAACTTCACAGGCGCTTGTCGCCTCGAGTGATGGCTCCCGGTGGATGATGCCAAGCTTTCCGCGCCGCAACATGGTGAGCCTGAGTTACGCAGGGGGAAAGTTCGTCGCATTTGCGCATAACGCGACCCGGCCAACGCGCCACCTCGTGCTGATCTCAACGAACGGCGCAACCTGGCAGGAGGAGGAAACCGCTCTGAACTCACTGCCGAATGACGTGGCCTTCGGAAACGGAGTTTACGCGGCGTCGGGCACTTCATTTTTTACCTCAACAGACGGGGTGGCCTGGCGCACGCTTCCCAGCCTCGATGATGGGAGTTACAAGCCGCATATTGAGTTTGGGAACCGTCGATTCGTTTCGCTGGGCAGCAATGGACGGTCTTACATCTCGAATGACGGCACGAACTGGTTTGGCGGAACCACGGGCTACCCAGCGGAGAGCCTGGCGTTTGGAAATGGCGTGTTCGTCGCGGTGGGCTCTCGCTCGACGAATTTCGTGATGACCTCGGCGGATGGTGTGAATTGGACCCGCCGAGGTGTGGAACCTGCAAGCAGTGGCTTGCTCGCTGTGACTTACGGAGGGGGAATGTTTGTGGCGGTGGGGTCTAGAGGGCTTGTGGCTTCTTCTACAGATGGCCTTTCCTGGGAGACGCATCAAATGGACCGTGCGCTGACTTTCAACGGAGTGACGTTCTTTCAGGGAAAGTTCATCGCGACGACGACAGAGGGGGTGGTTCTCGCTGCTTACCCGCATCCAGAGCTGCGATTCGTGGGTGCAGGGGGCCGCCTGCATATTGAGGCGAAGGCCCATCCGCTGATGAATTCGTTGCAGCGTTCTTCAACGCTTGGGGGAACGGACTGGACGGAGCTGCACCGGATCACGAACGCCGCGCTTTCAGCTTTGGTGGAAATCGAGCCGAGCGCGCCAAAAGCCTTCTACCGCATTGCTGAACCGATCGAACCGTAAAAAGGGTGGTTGTGTCGGCTGAATGGGTTTCCTGAGGCGGGGAAGTGGTGCACCCGAAAGGAGTTGAACCTTTAACCTTCTGATCCGTAGTCAGATGCTCTATCCAATTGAGCTACGGGTGCAGCCGCAAGGGACGGTAATTTAGTCAGAAAGCCACCCGACGCAAGCCCGTTGTTAGGAAATCATTCCGGCGAAATCTTCAAGACGCTCCCCCTTTATCTCTCCACCGGACGCAGGCTCCTGACCAATGTGCGACTCGGTGTCACGTCGTGGAATTCGGCTGGCGGATTTTTCGGTCGGCGCCGATATACCTATTGAAATGAGCGAGCCAGATCTGGAGTTGCTGCGGCGCTATGCCGAGGAGAGCGCGGAGGATGCGTTCGGTCGGCTAGTGGAGCGGCATCTAGGGTTGGTTCACTCGGCAGCGCTCCGGGTGGTGCGGTCCGAGCATCTGGCGGAGGAGGTCGCGCAATCTGTTTTCGTTGATCTCGCGCAGAACGCGAAACGACTCTCATCGCGAACGGTGTTGGTGGCCTGGTTGTACGAAGTTACACGGCGGACGTCGGTTGATGTGGTGCGAAGGGAAACCCGCCGTGCAGCGCGGGAAGAGGTGGCGGAGGAACTGAAGCAGATGAACTCGACCGAGGGGAGTTGGAAGGAAATCGAACCTCTGCTCGAGGAGGCGATGGCGTCGCTTGAGCCGAGCGACCGTACGGCAGTTTTGCTTCGCTACTTTCAAAATAAATCGCTCAGTGAGGTTGGAGCGGTCTTGGGGGCTTCGGAGAACGCGGCGCAGAAACGGGTGAGCAGGGCGTTGCAGCGGTTGCACGACTTTTTTCGGCGAAAGGGCGTGGCTTCCAGTGTGAACGGAGTGGCGCTGTTGCTTTCCGCAAACGCGGTGCAGGCAGCGCCGCCACAGTTGGCAGCAGGAATTGTCACAGGGGCTCTTCAGACGGGAGCTGCAGCAGGTTTGTCCACAGTGGCAGCAGGCACGATTAACACAATTTTCATGAGCACGACGCAAAAGGTCATTTTGGGCACGTTAATGGTGGCTGCCGTTGGAACGGCATTGCACCAGGGATATAAAGCATCCGAGCTGCGGCAGCGGGTGCTAACGCTGGAAGCGACCCGACAGTCGGATGAGGGATCTACATCGCTTGCGGCTAGTTACGACGGTCTGCAGCGCGAGATTGCGCAGTTGCGCGCGGAGAATGATGCGGCGAAAAGCAATGCTTCCGAGCTTCTAAAACTGCGGGCAGAGGTCACGCGCCTAAAGGGCGAGGCTAAAGCGTCGGCGGCATTGACGACGGCCGCGCCAGCCAT
>Ga0196963_10000695_pt1 | contig 27191 bp, 34 predicted proteins | sample S1_5metaG_FD_148600 | JGI IMG/M metagenome (GOLD analysis project Ga0196963, IMG submission 148600) | Soil microbial communities from Anza Borrego desert, Southern California, United States - S1_5 | ecosystem: Environmental > Terrestrial > Soil > Desert | place: USA: California | collected...
TATCCAGGAAGGCTCTGTTGGTTACGTGGGGTAAGAGGCTCTTCAAGGCCTCACGTAGCTCAGGGGTCTGTACCTTATCCTCTTTAGATAGAGGAATAAGAGAGTCTAGGTATGAGAGGGAGTGCATAGAATGGACGCGATAGACGATGTTTCTGGGCGCGTGCCAGGGGCACCGGGCTCTCGTCCTTCGGACCAAGCCCCTGCGGGTCTTGGCGGTTCCCGCTTCGATCCCTCGCGCTTCGAGCCTGAACGTTACGATGGCAAGCCTCGATGGCTTCCCAAGAACGAGCGCAGGCTACTTCGCGTTTTGCTCGACGTCGTTGAAGAACGGATGGCGCTCATGAGCGACCGGGAGCAAACAGAGCTGCTATGTGGTTGCCTCAACGTGTCGCCCGTCAACTGCGCATGGGACGAGTACGCGCTGGCGGGTATCATCTACCACTCGCTCAGCCATGATGTAGCGAACCGCGATAGGGATAGTCGCCGAATGGCCGAGACCGAAGGGCTCGGGGCGAAGCCCGACTAGCCCGGTGGCGTAGCCAATCGCCCAACCTTTATCGGAGTCCCCATGCCCAAGAAGTACCACATAACCGGCACAGACACTTATGGAGACCTCCACACCTTTTCCACTGATGATGAATCAAGAGCAACAGCCATGCTTCATCAGATGAGAGAAGACCTGGAGAACGTATCCATGCGTGAGGGCGATGAGATCGTCTGGATACCGAGGATGGAGATGAACCCGAAGTGATCGCTGCCGCCCTGTTCCTATGTACAGTATCGGCCGTGACGGATGGCGACTCTCTGCGCTGCACTGACGGCACCCGCGTTCGCCTGCACGCGATCGATACGCCTGAAATGCCGGGAGCGTGCCGGCAAGGCCGTGTCTGCGCCCCAGGCAATCCGCATCAAGCTAGGGCGGCCCTGGTGAAGCTCGCTGCTGGCAAGACGCTCAAATGCCAGAAGACCGGAACCAGCTGGGAGAGAGTAACCGCCTATTGCTCGGCCGATGGGAGGGATCTGAGCTGCGCCATGTACCGCGGTGGATATGCGGTAAGGCTGGAGCAGTTCGACCGTAATCGGCGGCTGTGTCGTTAGAAGATACCGAGGAACTTCGGCCGAGCCTTCTTTGCCGCGGCGGCGTCCCTTGCTTCACACCGCTCGACAAGAGCAATTGTGTCCTTCGTGCGGCCGTTAGCCACCTCGAGCTTTCCCGTCTGAGCCTCCCCGAACGATAACCACTCGCCCACGCTATCGCCAGCAGGCAAGGGAACAGGCGCGACACCTTCCCTCCAGCTACCGGGGATTAGCGACGAGCAGCCGGCAGCGCTCGCTGTCACGATATGCGTCCCTCCTGCACAGCCCGCGGAGAGTAGCAACAGACACGTGGGGATGGATTTGCACATCAGCGCCAGTCGCATTGCGGATTTCCTTCTCATTCTGGACGGTAAGCTCGTCTGATGCTCTCTCGCGCTCCTGGGCGGCTCCCTGAGTGGCAATCGCATCCTTGGCGGACTCCACGACCGCTTTGCCCTGGGCGCGCTCTAGGCGGCTCTCAGCGGCCTTCTGCTTCGACCGCTGGCAGGACTGGACCTGAAGGAGCCCCAGCACGCAGATGACGAAAACGACGGCCACGACAATGCGTGTCGCCATTGTGGATAGACCGCAGATCATGGGACAACCTCCAAGAAACGGTGGCGCATTGCCGACCAGTCCACACCGCCGATGATGGGGCGTTCAGCAGCTCGGGCGAAGCGCTGGAGGCTTTGCGCCATCAGCTCCTCGTATGCGGCCTCATGGGCAGGGATTGGCTTATCGTGCGCCAAGCCCCAGAGGATCGGGCTAGGCCTATCCAGCAGGAACTCGCTTACGACGTGGTGGGCAATCTCATGCTCAATGCAGTATCGCCACTGGTCGAAGCCGTAGCCGCACCTGTGAGCAATCACGCTGTAGCAGTGGTCCCAAGGATGGGGCACGGCGGGAACGCTGGTCCCGTCGAGGAAGCGGGAGGTGCAGCCCCAATCGTGCGCTTCTACCGACGCATAGCGAAGAATGATGACCGGCTCCGCAGCGGGAGCCATGTCCATCACGTTCACTTCTTCTCCACCACCTCGGCAATGCCGGATGCCTGGACAAGCTCAATCGAGCGTTCAGCATCGATGCGCCTGCTGTAGCTTTCGCCTGATGCGATTATCTCGCCGTTGTCAGCACGCAGACGCCATGCCCATTTCTTGCCGCCGAGCGTCAGCTGGCGATACAGTTCAAAGTGCATGGTCTATCCCCACTGCCCGGCGCCGAGCGCCTTCTGGAAATCCAGGGCGTACCCAGCGATAAGCTCGTCCTTGTCGGTGCCGTTGATGATGCGGCGAGCGTTCTTGAAGGGACCGACGCCCGCGTAGCCGACCCTCGGCAGGTAATTGGCTAGGCTCTTTCCAGTGAACCAAGCACCTTCCATGCCTTTGACCATGATGTCGGCCGCAACATCGGGCTGCAGGGCGAGGTCAGGATTGCCGACGAGGTCGATGCCTAACGCCTGCCCCGCCTTCATATAGTTTCGGCGGCCCGTTATCTGGACGAACCCGCGTCCACAGAACCGGCAGCCGTCACCCGGCTCGGTGTTACCGAGTTCCTTTGCTTTGTCCGGTCGCTGGCCTTCAATTCCATAGCGGCGCGTGAAATAGGCTTCCCCGCCATATTCCTTGATGGGCTGCATTGTGTGCGCTGTCTCGTGGTAGGCAGTCGCGAGGGCATAAGCCGTCCAGCTGATTGGCCAATTCGCAGCGCCACATGCGGAGGTGATTGCTGAGCAGCCATCCACCTCGTCGGTGGAGAGCGAAGGCCCAAGCATCTTGTTCGTGCGGAGCGCGTCGAAGAAGCCTTGGGCGAAGCGGAGGCCGGTTTGTTTCTCACGAACACCCGTTTCGTGAACAACAACGGGATTTGTGTTTAACGGGTGATCATCAACCGCCCCGTCAATGGTGACGGAAGCCCCTGTCCTGAAAGCCTCGTCAATGGCGGCGTCAAGAACCCGCACTTCCGCCAGTGTGAAGGGATGCCCGTTCCGCAGCACCTTCACCGCGGCGAAGATTTTGGCCCGGTCGATTTTCACCGGGCGTACTCGGGGAGTTCTTCGTCAGGCCACGGCGTAGGATGAGGGACGGCCTCGATGACGTTGGCAGGATTCTCAGGCGGGTTAACCACCTCGACTTGCTGCGGTCCCGTCGCCGCACTCGATGCCAGCGCTGCCGTTGCTGTGGCGCTCTCATGGACGATGGTGGCGTTCTTCTCTGCCAGTTCGCCGCCGTTCTTGGTTGAGGCGTAGGCCCAAGCGATAAGGCCGCCGACCAGACCATTGGAGATGATTACAGTCGCGATCGTCTGGAAGAACTCGTCTTCCCGCAGCGACCTGTCTTCCTTCATCATCCAGAGCAGCATGATGCTGATCGCGAACACGCCGATCCCGATCCATCCGCGGGCGTCAGGCCATTGTGGTTTCATCTTCCCCTCCCCCTCAGATGTCAGCAAGCCAGAGGCAGATGGCCGACCAGGCAAGGGTGATTGCGCCCATGCCCCACAGCCAGCGTGGCTTTGGACGCTCTAGGTCGGCAAGCCAGACCATCATCACTTTCGCCCCGAGAATGACGGCTAGACCAAAGCCGATTACCAGCCCCTCCCATCCGAACAGCTGGCGGGAGAGGCCGTAATGGATGTTGCCCCATGCCCGAGCTCCAAAGAGCACGACCGAGCCGATTGAGTTGAAGCCGAGCGCCGCAGCGAGCCAGAAATAGCGGTCGTGCCGCCAAGCTCCGTCTATTGCCGTGAGACGATGAGCAGCGAGACGTGTCCAGAAGATACTCAGGAACAACCCGGTGACGGTGAGCATCCCATAGAGAAAGAAGAACAGGAACTCACGCATTACGATCACCTACAAGCTGGCGGATTGCTTCATCGACGGTCTTTGCAGGGACCGCGGCTTCCTCTTCGGCTAGGACGGACTGAAGACGATCGATGGCGGCTGCGGCCCGGTCGGTTGGCGTCTCCCGGCGCATCCGCTCGTCGGTGCCGAAGGCCGTCTTCAGGACAGCTTTCATGCTCATCCAAAAGCCCCTTTCATCTTTCGGCATAGGTCGTGCTCTCCACACGAGCCGAGACGGCTCGGAGCACAGCTAACTCGGTCTTAAGCTCCCCCATTGCTTCACCGAGCTTGTCCGCAGCGTCTCCGAACTTGTCGGCAACGGCCCACATTTTTTCGCGCTCTTTGCTCATGTTCCAGGCAGCGAGGCCGCGTTCCACGATCATCATGGCGATGACGACCATGAGGAAGTAGAGCGGGATCTGATCTTGAGGCAGGCCAGCAGCTGCCCGCCCAACCTCTGCCACGTCGGGCATTGCTGAAGGCGGCGCTGAAGCCCCCAAGGACAACAGCAGGCCCAGCGGCAAAACAAGCCGAACCATCCCCTGCCTCCGCTCATAAGTCCGTGTGTGCGGGCAGCAGAACCCCGCGAAGCTATCTAGGGCTTGGCGCCGACCGTGTTGTTCTCGGCCTTCACCGACCCGCCAACGATGTTGATGCTCACCCGGTGCTTGGAGCCGGGAAGCGTCACAACACGATTTCCCGCCACCTCGCAGTTGCGGCACTCGTAGAGGCCGATGCCCTGCGGATAGGACCCGGTGATTGAGTTGTTCCGGATCACGATGCGATCGTAGCCGCCGTCATTGACGCCGTTGCGAACATGATTGCCGAAGAAGATGCCCTGGACGCCGGCGCCGTTCAGAGTGACCTTTTCCACCAGGATATCGGAGGTGATCCCGCCTGGACGGGACCAGCCCTGCACGCAATCGGGATGAGCTTCTCCCGTCGTGAAGCCGTCGCAGACGACGTTTGAGACGGTCACATGCTGCGACGATGCGATATTTACCCCGTCGATAATCATTCCGGAAAAGCGGGAGTGGCTGACCTTCACCCGTTGCGAACGGTCGATGACCAGGCCGCGTTTGCTCTTCACGAATGCCGACTTGTAGAAGGTCACGTCCTTCGACGCCTGGACCTGAGCTGCATATCCCGAACCGTCCATGCTCGGCCCGAAGGTGCCTCCGTTGACGTGAATCCCGCTGGAGTTCTGGATGACCAGCCTGAGCCGCGCACCGAAAGCGTTGAGCGTGACCCGCTGCGGCCAATGACGGTTTCTGATGATAACCGTTCCATAGTCGCCAGGCGCCAACGTGATCGAGTCGCCGGGCTTGGCTTCCGACAGAGCGGATTGGATGGTCGTCGGTGTGGCTGAGAGCGCCGCTAGGGCAATCAATTCTAACACGCGTTTCTCCAAAATGGACGCAATTGCCGGCTCTTACGGTATTGTTTTAAGAATGTTCGCCGTTCAGCCTTCGGCTATGAAGGCACTGAACTGGAAGTCCGCGCTCGCGATCATCGCCATAGTCGCGTTCATCATCTTCGGCATGATGTTGGACAATCCGCCGCCCTATTAGGCGTAGGCACCTGCCGTGTCGTTCGAGGTAGTCCGGGCAGTACCTGCGAGATCGTGAGACAGGACCGCGGCCGAAACCATGCTCTTGGCCGGCGAACCGCTCTGCACCGTGTATGTGCCGCCTCCAGCGCCAGCAACATAAGCAGAGCCGTTATGGGTCGTGTGAGCGGGTGTCGTGAACTTCGGATCAAAGTTCGTCGATCCGTCGCTGTAGCTCAGCTCACTGACGTTGTTGAACTTCGCACCAAGACCAGGATATTCCTGAGCCTCATTACCACCGAGAGCCGTCGCAGCGCGGAAGGGTGACAGTTCCCCCTGACAGCCGACGCCATACTCGTAAGGCCAGTTGCCCTGCCTCGCCCCGTTCAGCGCGAAAACGTCGCTCTTTGTGAAGACGCCGACGTGGATGTTGCCCTTGCACGACATGAGTTTCGAGGTCCGGGGCGTTGTGCCTTCGTCGTAGAAGATGTTGCCGCGTCCACAGAGCCCCCAGCCCGCGAAAGTGTTGTTGTGAAGAATGACGTGGCTGTTACTGCCGATCGCATTGTCCGAAGAGATGCGAATGGCTGGACCTGTTGCGGCCGAGGTCCATTCGAAGACGTTCTGGAGAACTGCCGCGCCATTCACGTCCACGAGCGTTCCTGTCGTGTCCGACCCAAGCTGGACCGGGCCGAGAGGCGAGGATGCCGCGCCAATCCTTCCGAAGCGGTTGAAGGCAATGATAGACCCAGTGAGAGTCCGTCCGCCCCGCGGAAGCTGGCTCGGCCTCTCGATCGAGCTGCCAACTATCAGCCAGCCTTCAACGGGACTGTGCGCGGCGAAGGTGATGTCCACCCCGCGGAAAATACGATGCTCGAAAGAGGCAGAGGCATTCAGGGTAGAGGCGCCCATGTTCGAACAGGTGGCGCCATACCAATAGCCATGCGCGTTCGTGAACATCGCCGCGTTTGACGTAGCGCCGTTGTCGTATGTGATATCGTCGAAGATGACCTCGAGTTGCGCTGGCGCTGCTTCGCCGACAATGCTGAGCGTCCCCGTCCTGATGACACCAACGTCATGGAATCGCAGCGCGCCATTCGTCAGGGGCGCGGTGATCGAGCCGCCGAGGCGAGGCCTGAACGCCGCAGCCCCGAAGGACACCCGGGCGTTTGCACGCGCAACGGTCGGATCGCGAGTGATCGTGATCGCGGCAACCTTCTGTGTCCGCGTGGCTGCCGTGGAGCCGAGGACGAACGGAGTCCCCCCGTCATCACCGATACGGATCTCGGCCATGTCGACGCCGGAAGTTGCCCCGAGGTCGGTATGCGCCTTGTTGATCGCCGCAAGAATGGTGGCGAAAGGCGTGCCCGAAGCAGTGGCAGCGTTCGTGCTGCCGGCACCAGTCCCGTCATTGCCACCGTTCGCGGCTGTCTTGACGTAGTAGAGAGTTTTGGCACCCGTATTCTTGAGGAAGTAGCGAGGGCTGAACTCACGAGCGACCGAACTGTCCGCGCTGTCCAGAACCGATGCGGCTGCACCGATCCAGGGATAGACCTTGGCATTGCAGGTGATGAGGCCGGCAGTCAGCGTCGATACGTCTAGGGAGGCCTTGTAGCTGACGACGGCATTCCGATCCCCGGCGCGATTGGAAACGGCAGTAGCGGCGACGGTCTGCGTGACGGTATTCGTGCCATCGGTTGCGCGGAAAACGACGCAAGCCACCTGCTTGCCGGACCTGGCGTTTCGATGGGCGGCAATGACCTCAAGTTCGATCGTATTACCTACCACCAGACGATGTGGCATGATCCAGTTGGCAACTGGCTTGGGGCTCGTTTCGGTGCTGTTGTTCGCCACCGTAAGGATCGTGTCGGTGGCGTAGACATAATCCGAGAGAGCGACGCGAGCGGCCGTAATGGTGGCCTGGTTCGGGTAGGCTTCCCGAACCCGCTGCGTGATCGTCAGCGTCTCTGAATATGTCGTCGCCGCGCCCGTCGCGTCAAACCCTTGTCGGCTGACCGTCTCAGACGTGAGGGGGTTGAGTGATGGAGGCGTACCGTCATGCTGCGCCGACCAGCCATCCGAATTAACCGACGAGAGCATGGTCGTCGGTGGAGGCGGTGGCGGGGGCGGTGGTGGCGGAGGGGGCGGTGGTGGAGGCGGAGGAGGTGGCGGCGGAGGTGCCGCGCCAATGCCACCGGCCATGAGCCTGCCCCAGTAGAAGAGACCGACGCCGATCATCAGCAAGCCACCATGTTTGAAGAGCAGGCGTCAGCCATCGGTTGCACCTTTCGTCGTGCGAGTCTTGGAATTATCGGGAGCGTCAGAGCTCGGCCGCGGCTCGGAAGATGTTGTCGATCTGCTCGGGCGACATCGGAGGATCGAGCACCGCAGCCATGCTGTTCAGCATCATGTCGTCGCGGCGATACTCAATCGCATTGTTCCAGGAGATCTGAGCGTCCCGCGGCACTGCAGGACTCGCAACGAAGGCTTCGATCCGGTCAAGGTCCCCCGAGGCGAGCAGTGCGAGTTTAAGCTGGCGCGGCGTGACGGAGTTAGGAACGGAAGGAGCCTGGTCGACGAGGACGAGGTCTTCGGCATCAACTTCGTGCCGCTCGCCGTCGATGATGATGGTGGCCATCTTAGCTGCCCTTCCTTAAGCCGAAGATCCGGAACCGCGACCCAGCCGTGAAATCGATAGCGCTGCCTGCGAAGATGCGAAACGAGCTGAGCGCTCCAGCTGTTGAGCAATTAGCTGACCACAACCCAATTGAGTCGTGGGCCATGTCATGACGGCCTTTGAGGCGAGGACCGCTCATTCCCCCGCCCGTTCCCCGCGCATTCTCAATCATGATGATACCGGACACACTGGCGCCAGCAGCAAACAGCGGCCTCACTGACGCGAAAGAGCTCGCGGTGCCGGCGATCGCGGTCGGTGTAGCACCCGCGTTGGTGTACATGTGGCCGACATTATAGCTGTTGGTGGTGATGACCGTCCCACCGATGCCAAGCCTGAAAGCCAGTTCCTGCTGCGTGCCTCCGTTGGTCAGCGCATATTCGATCATGTAAGCTTCGAATTGCGTGTCGCTGAAGGGCACGGTGAAGTCGAAGGCGCTTGCGGTTGAGCCTGCGACAAAGTCCCAGCAAAGTGCCTCCCTGCTCTTTTCAACGAGCCATCCTGTTCCGGCAGCATTGCGCCGCAGCGTCACGTTCTCCCCGTAGATGATGAGGTTAGCTGCGGTTCCGTCGATGGTGTCCGAGCCGTTCCGCGTCAAAGTGACATAGCGGATCGTGCTCTGGTCGAAGGCGCGGTTGATGATCTTGATTGAGAATTCGGCATTCACCGAGCTTGCAGCTGGAAGCGTGGCGGTGATTGGCGCCGCCATTGTCGTGACATCGTACATCTTGCCGGCATCGGCAGACGCAATTGTGAAGCTCGTTGCCTGGGCAACAACGGTATAGCCGGAAGCATTCAGCAGGGCTCTCTGCGCTGGTGCGTCAGCTGCCTCGATTAGAGCGAGGCCGGCAGCAGTGAGGCCGTCCAGGGTTTGGTTGTTGATCTTGATGCCGTCTGAAAAGGTCTTCAACCCTCCCACCGTCTCCGCACCCGTCTTGTGGACGAGATTGGCATCGTTGACCGACGATGCTGCGGCTACTGCCTGGTCACGGGCGGCCTCAGCTGCGTCCTCAGCAGCCTGGGCGGCAGCCGCGTTCGATGCTGCAGCTGCGACCGCGATTGCGGTAAACTCCGAGACAAGCGCAGGGGCGAAGACATTCAATTGGTTAGAAAACGTGGTGACGGCATCCACCCAAGTGTCTGCATTCAGGACGAACTCTCCCGGCTCCTGTCCCCGCTGAGGCGGCGTCGGTAGCGGCGTCACGGTAGGTAGGGGCATCAGGTAAGTCCCTCGATCTCGAGCAGGCAGATTGATTGGGTCGGATATTCAAAGGTCACGCTGAAGTTGCGGTAGAAGCCGAAGATCGTGGCGGCTGAATACTGACTGGCAGCGATCCAGACGGTTGGCGTGGCGCGCAGCTGCGAAAGGATGGACGTGACTGAGTCGACGGCCGAGTTTTCCACCACCACCCGCGCATCAAGCCGCTTTGCGAAAGCGCGCTCCACAAGCTGCGCGTTGCCGAAGTCGTCAGTCTCTTTGCGGCTGAAATCGATGATGCCGGCACCCATGCCAGCGAGCGTCATGCCCAGGTCCTTGGTCTGCCCGACAACCAAGACTCCGGTGCGAACTGTGCCGCCAGGACGGGAGATCGTTACCGTGATCGCCATGTTCGAGTAGTTCGGCATATCGGCGACCACGAGGTCTGGCTTGCGAACGATTTCCTCGAAAAAGTAGTCGTACCAGTCGGCGATCCCGGTGGAGGACGACATCGTGAAGCTCTGGTTGTAGACTTCCGTGGCGCCGATCGAAGCGACAACATCAACCGTCTCTGCTTCGATGTTGAGCAAAGCCAAGCCATTCACACGACCCGGAATAAGCAGCTGGACCTGGATCACCTCTTCGGCAGTCGTCTGGCTGCTGTTGCTCTGGTCGAACATGCGCCAACGGTTCGTCGGGCCAAGATCCAGCCACCACGTGGGGTCCGTCAGTGCATGATTGAGATTGCTCGCCTGTACACTCTCGTATGCCCGATGGGCCACGGGATCGATTACAATGGCACCCTGAGCGTAAGTGGTGACCGTTGAATAAGTGGAATAGGTTGTGCCGACTTCCGCCCACCATGTTGGAGAAGAAGCTGGCGTGTGCCCGGTGTTCGAAGCCTGGAGGCTTTCGTAGACTGTCGCCACAGTGCCGCTGAAGACCGACACCCGAGCGCCCAAGGCGTAGGTCGTTCCCCCTGCGTAGGCAGCAGGAGCCGTCTCCGGGACGGTGCTGGCGGTCAGGGCGGCGTCGTTGATTGTCGCCGGCCGAATAATCCTCATTACGGCCAGACTTCGCGAGTGGCGATCACGTCACCGTCGAGGGTTCTGACGGGCAACGCATCGCCCTCAATCCGATCAATCCAGCGAACCACCTTGCCCAGCATCTCGGCGATTGAGGCGGCGTGAACTCGAGCGTCCGAACCGATATTCGAAAGCTGACTGACGACAGCCGTGTTATCCACCTGCACCGATTGGCTATTGGCCATGAAAGCCGTCGAAGGAACCTGCGTGACCTGCGGTTGGACGATCCCACTGGAAGCCATTTCAGCCTCAAGCGCATCGATCGCATCGCGGACGGAAAGTACGCTCTGGTTAATTTCGATTAGGCCGGCGACTGACTGGTCCAGCGCGTCCAGCTGCGCCTGAGCATAGTCTACCGCCTCATCCGTGGAGCCGATAGCCTGGTCCACCGAGCGCATGACCCGAGCAACATCGCGCTGATAATCCTGAAGCGACCCCGCCTGGTTCTTGCTGGCAGTGAGAAAGTCCTGTGCAACGTTCTCCAGTTCGCCCAGAGCCTTCTCGTTGCCCATGCGAGCAAGTGAGCTTGTGTCGACGAAGCGGGCCTGTGCCTGGCGATAGATGTCGGCTGCACCGTCCGCCGTTGCCCCGAGCGTGCCGCGGAACTTGCGGAGGCTGTCCCCGAAGCCGCTGAACTTGTCGATGGTATCCTGAAGCGCCCCACTCTCGCGCTTGTAAGCGTCCGTCAGAACGTCTCTGGCCTTACCGACACGTTCGGCAGCCTCAGCAATGTCCTCCAAATGCCAGATGGACTGCTGGAGCGGTCTCAGACTTGCATCCAGGGCAGCGAGCTCTTCCTGCCGACGCAAGGCCGTCGCCGCTGCTGCGTTGCCGCTTAGTTCGAGAAGGCGAACCTCCATTGACACACGGGCGCGGCGAAGATCCTCCGCGGCCCGTGCCCCGTCGTCGACTGAAGATGCGTAGTCCTGCTGAGCCTTAGCGGCATCCTGCGCTGCCCAGACATTCTGCTGCAGAGCATGAAGGCTTGCATCCAATGCACTGAGCTCGGCAGCCCGCTCACGGGCAACCGCTTCGACTTCCTGTCCGGTTGCCCGCAGAAGCTCGATTTCCAAGATTGCTCGACGACGTGCAATCTCTTCCGCCCTTGCCGCCGCGTCAGCCTGAGCCTGTGCGAGAGCCGCATTGGCGACTGCTGCGTCCTGAGCGGCCCAGACTTGCTGTTGCAAGGCGTGGAGGCTGGCATCCATCGCCTCCAGTTCCATGCGACGGCGTGCGGTAAGGGCTTCAGTGGTGAGACCCTGAGCCTCCATCAGCTCAATCTCTAGCGTGCGCCTTTGCTGAGCGAGGGCCAGGACAGCCGCAGCTGCTTCCTCCGCAACCTGCGCCGCTTGTGCCTCAGCCGCGGCGAGTGCTTCCTGTGCCGCCTTGTTGTCGAGAGCCGCCCAAATCTGTTGCTGAATAGGACGAAGGGAGGCGTCCAATGCGGCAAGCTCATCCTGGCGACGGGCAGCGAGGGCAGCCGTGCTGTTGCCCAGCGCTTCCATGAGCTGAATGTCGAGATCCCGACGTTGCCGGCTTAAGGCTTCCTGAGCCGCTGCCAGTTCCCGCTGTGCCTGTGCCGCATCCTGAGCCGCCCAGACTTGCGCCTGAAGGGCTCTCAGGGTCTCATCGAGCGCAGCAAGCTCATCAGCCCGCTTAGCATTCAAAGCGCCCTGTGCGTCGCCCTGTGCCTCCATCAGCTGGATTTCCAGCGAGCGGCGCTGCTTCTCGATTTGCGCCAGTTGCTCGGCAGTCTTGGCGGTGTTGCCCATTTCGCCGTTGAGCTTGGCCGTATATTCCACCGTCTTGGCGAAAGCTGGCGCCACGCTCATCAACGATGCGTACATGGACTGACCGGCTTCGGTGGACAGGTTGAGCCCGAGGACAAGGTTCTTGAACTCGTTTTTGGTATCCACACCCGACTGACCGAGCCGCGCCATCTCGGCACCGACGGCGGCGATAATCGGCGCCATCTGCTCGGCTTCGGAGAGGAAGTTTTCGCGGAAGAAGCTTGTCTGCTCTTGGAATGCGTCCAACCCACCAAACAAGTCGATGAGAGCCGCACGCGCACCGACCGAAGCCGTACCCACTGCGCCGAAGCTCATGCCGATGCTCTTCAGCGAAGAATCGATGGTCATGTACTCACGGGCCAAGCGGGCGAGCGTTTCGAACTGCCCTTCCCCGACCTTCTGGAACTCGGCCAGGCCAGCGACAGCAGCCGCTGCCATGTCGTCGCCGAGCTTGGAGAAGACCGCCGCAAGCTCCTTCTCGATCTCCTCGCCAGTCAGGTCCTTGAAGGAGATCTTGCCGATGTTGACGTTAAAGGCGTCCAGCATGGCTCCGGCGCCTTCGACACCAATGATGCCGGCTGCTTCGACGATCGAAGTCCGCATGCTCCCCACGAGCAACGCAACTTGGCCGGTCAGGTCAGCGTCGGCCGCGCTCGTGCTCGTCTCGATACTCGTCTTGGTGGACTTACCTAGACCGAGGAAGCCGCTCTTCTTCGAGGTCTTCAGAACCTGCTGGTAGAGGTCGGCAGTGATCCCATTGGCGATGATGGTGCCCACGGTGCCGGGATCGAACTCAATGCCCTGGTCGTGGAGCTCGCGGGTGATCGTCTTCTTACCGAAGAGCGCGCCGATGAGAGCGCCGACAACCGGGACGCCACCAAGGAGCCCACCCTTCGTAACCGTGCCGAGGTTCAGACTGGAAGCGTCCAACCCACCGCCGACGCCAAGCTGACGGGCAATGAGAGACGCGAGGTTGCCGATGCTGCTCTCTATGGCACGCAGCGAGCGAACCATCTGGTTGGAATATTCCAGGTCGCGGTTCGTGTTCTTGAGCATCAGGGCAAGCGAGTTCTCGATGCTGTTTGACTTGGCCTTGGTGTCGCCGAGGACAGAGCCGGTGCCCTGCCGCTCCTGAAGCTCTTCCGCCGTGGGAATGGACGGGCCTTTGCTGCCACCGCCCAAGCCCTTGAGGCCCATGCTCGCGAGCAGAGCAACCATTGCGGCAACAACCGGGAAGGCGAACGGCCCGAGGAAGGAGAACATTTTGGCCGCGCCGGCAGCTGCGTCTGCGCTTCCGCGGACACCTGCGTTCGCCACGCTCTTGGCCGTCATGCCCAGGTCGACCGCAATTGCCTTTATCATGTTGGCGATGCGAATGGCCGCGAGAACCTTCTCGAGCGCGACCATCGCTTTGTAGCCGGTGCTGTTCTCCTTGAAGAGCCCCTTCGCCGCGCCAATCGCGTCGCCGTAGAAGCGCTCCTCAGCGATCGTCCTTTCACGGGCAGACCAGATTGCTATGCGGGCGAGTTCTTCCTGATTGCTGCCAGCGGCCCTGGTCCGACGCTCCTCTTCGAGCGCAATCTGCTCCTGCTTGACCCCGTATTCGCTGAAGGTGACGAGGAGATCCCCAAGGGCAGCACCTGCACGACCGAACGCAGACTCCAGAACGTCCGCCATGATGTTGGCGCGCTCGTCGATCTGCTCCATCAGCCCTAGTTGAGCTTCGAGTGAGGCGTTGAATGCGTCTGCGGCCTCGCGGTTGTCCTCCTGGGCATTGGCGAGGTCGATTTCCGACTTGATGAATGCAGCCCGCTCGTTCGGGTCTAGCCCAGGTCGCGACTTGAGCTTCTGCTCGGCAGCAAGTTGGGCGAGCCTGACTGCCCGTTCCCGGTTGCCAACGCCGAGAAGCTGCGTTTCTAGCTTGAGCTGATCAATCTGCTGCTTGTTCTTCTCGATATCAGATTGGGTCGCCAGCTGATTGGCAGAGCCGCGGTCGGCAACCCTTGCCTGCTTCATCAGGCCAATAATGCGCTCCAGCTCGACGGCTAGATCAGTGTACCCCCTGGCTTGGGCAGCAGCGAGCGCGGTGGCGATTGGCCTAAGCGCCATCTCGTCCTGAATGGCAGCGTTCGCCTCTTCGACTGTCATGGTGCCAGCAGCCACAGCGGTGTTCGCGAGTTCACGCGCCCGCGTGCTAGCCTGAAGGTCCGCTATCTGTTTGGCCGCGTCTTCGCCACGCTGGACGATATTCTTCCGGAGTTCCTGCGCGGCAGCCGCCTCTATGTCGGCGCCCCGCTTCATGGAGTTCGCGACTGAGTTTGCACGAGCCTCGGCAATCATTCCGGCCGCATCGCTCTCCAAGTAAGCGGCTGCCACTCGGCTTATTCCGCCAATCGTTGCTTCCGCAGCGGAGGACTCCAGAGCCAAGCGAGCCTCTATGCGTGCCGCAGCCTTGGCCTCCTGAGCCGCCCTGCGTTCTGCCGCCTTGGCTTCAGCGCGAGCTTTGGCCTCAGCCTTCTTGTCGGCAGCACGAGCAGCAGCTTCGGCGCGGCTTTGCGCCTTCTCGGCCTCTTTAACGGCTTCAACTTCGCGATCGCGGATGCCGGTGAGCTTCTGAAGCTCCCGCTGATAGCTGACGGCGTTCAACCGCCCTTCGCTGAAGCGGTTGGTAAGACCGGCCTCAGCTTTGTCGTAACGCAAGGTCGCCGCAGCAGCCTCGTCTGTTGCCGCAGTAACCTCACGCCTGATGAGCGGGATCTGGCGTTGGCGGATTGTCTTATCGGCCTCGCCAATCGCAGTATTCAGACGCTTGATGGCCATTTCGTGGAGACCGGTGCGAAGTGCTAGGGCGCCGCCAGCACCCGTCGCTCCCGGATCGCCGGGGCTTTGTGCAGCGTGCGCCTGCTGAGCGGATTGTGCTGCCTCCAGGTTTGCCTTCGCAAGATTAAGCTTTCGCACCGTCTCAACACGTGCCGCTTCGGCGCTAGCGAGGTGCGCCCTTTCCATAGCGTAACTGCTCTGGATAGCCTTCTCTGAGGCCTTCAGGTTTTCGTGAATCGCCGCAGTCAGTTCCGACGTGGTCATCTTCTGATACTGAAGCGCCGTCGTCAGACCATCGGACGCGCTCTTGGCGTCCTTCTTCCTCGTGATCAGCATCCCAAGCACGGTGACTGCGCCCATCACAGTGGCGCCCCAAGGTCCGGATAGGAAACCGATGAACCCTTTAGCACCGCCCTGCATCAAAGACAGTGACTGGACCACCTGGCTGCCCTGCTGAGCAAAGATGAGCATGGCCGGCGTACCGGAGGCGAATTGGGTGGCCACGTCGCCGATCTGATAGGAGAGTTGCTGCATTCCTGCGCGCTGCTGCCCAGCACTGGCAGTCACGGCGGTTTGACCCCGCACGAAGCGGGAGCTTGCAGATGCGGCCCTTTCCAGATCGGTGGTGACAGATCCCATCGCGCCACCGACCGACTTTTTGACCTGAGCCATCTCACTTTGTAAGCGAGAAATATTCGTCAAAATTTCGATCTCGAGGCTGCCAGCTTTCACAAGAGCCTCCTTCCTCGGGGCGCAAAAAAGGCGCCGGGAAGGCGCCTGATAGATCCAACACTTTGGCTAAGCGGCTAGGGGCAGCCTTCGGCCTTCTCGAGCTTCTTTCGGTCAACCCAGCGGATATCGACCTCGCCTGAGTCTACTTTGGAGCGACGAGATAGAAGCTCGACATTTCGGATAGCCGCTTCTGCTTGGTCGCCCTTCACTTTGTCGACTATGATCAAGCCATTGTCGTCGCACTCGTAAGACCCGCAGCCTGCGAGCAGGGCAAGGGCGAGAGCTGTTAACACCATCCGCATCGGCACATAATGCGACAGCGTCAGCCTCGCCTCAACCCCTCTGTCTTAGGCCCCAGCGCAAACCCGCTGAAGGCGGCACGGATTTTATGTTCAACGGCTTCACGGTTGCTGTCCACAATGTGTGTCCATGGCGCTGGGCAATCTGGCTTTTTCGCGCGATCCTTCTCAGCAAGCCAGTCACCTGACAGGCTTCGAAGCAGTTTTGCTTCCCAGGGCTGAAGCCGGATGCCTGTGCATTCCTGCCATGCCTGGAGGGTGCGCCATCCGATCGGCGCACCTTCTGGGTCCGCAGGACCAAGATCCATGAGCCATTCGATGTAGGAAGTTGCAGGAAGGATCGGCATGGGAGGGACAATGCCGTCCTCCTGCATCTTCTCGAGCCTAGTGACGGGTTCTGCCACCTGCTCTGAGTTAAGCGATTGCTTTTTTTCGTCCCGCGGCGCAGTGTTGAGCCACGCCAACTGACGGACCCCCAGGCTCAGCTCGTCGCCGAGCCTTTCGTGAAATTTTCCCAGTCGCCGATATGCTCTTGCACTTGGTCAGCGATGAAGCCCAGCTGACGGTTGCTATAGACGGCCTTGAACATCTCCACGCCGGTCTTGCCGGGGTATTCGAGGTTGTTGAAGCCCTTGGTGATGGCCGCCAGATACTCGGCGCCCTCAGTGGCCATGTCGTCGGCAGAAAGTTCCATGTTGCCCTTTTTGCGGAGCCGCTGGATGTTGCGGCTCGAACGCTTGGCATTCGCCTGGGCATGCTCCTTCGAGCCGGGGCCGTAAAGCTCAACCTCCACAGGCTTGCTGGGGTCGTCCCTGCCCTCAGCATCCTTCTCAAAGAGAAGATTGCCGGCCGCATCCTTCAGGTGCAGCGTAGAGGTTTCAGAGACAGCGTACTTCGTAATATCAACCATGAGGGTTTATCCTTCGTGCGCGGATGAAAGGTGTACCGACCCGCCGCGACCGCACGAGAAGCGACGGGCCGATACTCGTTGACCAGCTAGGTGCCGGAAGTTTGTTAGGCGGCGAGCGATTCCACGACGCCGACGCCAGCTGTGCCGGCGCTGGTGATCTCGAGCGTGACGGTGCCTGCGGTGATGGTGTCCACCCCGCCGACCCCGATCTTGAAGCTCATCACCTGAGCGGGGAAGAAATACTTGTCCCCGTTCTGAAGCGTGATCTGGAAGTAATAGTCGCTGTCGCTCAGGCTGGCGGTGCGAAGCAGGATCTGGCCTGCGTCATCGGTGTCGAGGCCCAGGGCGAGAGTGATCGCACCCTCGTTGTAGGAACCCTTCCGCTTGACCGTGGAACGATTGGCCACCGGGTTATGAGTGACGAGCGCATATTCACGCCCAAACTCTCCGAGGTCGGTGACTTCGCCGATGTTGGTGAACGTCAACGCGGTATAGCCAGCCGAGTTGAAAGTGGCGGGCGCCGCCGACGAGATGCCGATGGTCGTGCCCGCAGAGGTACGAACTGCCATTAGAACGGTCCTTTCTGCACAAAAAAGCCCGCGGAATTGCGGGCGCGTCTTTGCCTTGCGGGCAAATCAGGGGATGGGATTACTTGCTGTCGGACGCCTTCTTCGGTTCATCGCTGCCAAGGTCGTCCTTGGAGGCGGGGCGAATGAGGCCGGCTGCTTCGAAGTCAGCGAACTGATTGGCTGGAAGGCCCTTCACCACATCGCCCTTGGCGACAGTGTTGTCTCCATACGAAAAACGCCGCAGCGCAACGCCACTCTTGCTCATCTTATGCTCCTTGCTTGGGTTTCTCAGCCAAACTCGCCGACATACTTGCCGACGAAGACCTGCGGCCTCTTGCTGTGGGAGGCGTGGACAGTGACGTTCCAGTCGTCGCCAGCCATCTCATCGACGATCTGTCTCGCGGCTTCCTTTTGACCGATCTCAGGCCAATCCTCTTGGGCGGCGATGGCTTCGTTGATCTCGCGCTCCAGGGCCTTGCGCCGATCTTCTACATTCTCGGACGTGATCGGTTCAGCGCCCCTGGCATTGACGGGGGAAGCAATCTGGACTGCGACAATCCTGCTATCCGGATAAAGCCGATCGTAAGCGCCCTGCAGGTCCGGGAGGAAATCCGTCGGATGCGCCCAAAACAGTGTCTCGTTGGCCGAAACTTCAACCCTGCATCCAGTTGCCTTGGCAAGTGAGAGCATCTCCGGAAGCATTTGCTCACGCAGATCCATGCCCGGGGAGCCATGGGCCTTGATTGTCAGCATAACTGCTCCGGATTCAGACGAGTTCGTTGTAGGAGACGAGCAAATCCTGGCTTCGTGTCCGGATGCCCGGAGGCTCGATCGTCACGTCGGGGCCTTGCCCGTCAGTGGTGATGGAAACCTCAGTCACTTCGTCTAGGTCTCCGATGAAATCGGCTGCAGCACGACGAACGAGACCGACCAGAAGGAGACGCTCGGAAGCGTCTCTGGCGAGCACCGCCACTTCAACACGATCAGTAACCCGACGCTTGTCGCCACGCTTGAGAACCTTGCGATCGACGGAACTGATCTGCGCTATTGAGATAGCCGGCAGATCCATATCGAGGGGCAAATCCTCCGCGACAATCCTGCTTGCTGGGACAACGGCGGTGAGCGGCGCATAAGCAACGAGAAGTTGCTGCACCACCGCTATCCCGCTCATTCTTCGTCAGGCTCCACAGCCACAGCTGGGGCTTGAAGTTGCCCCCAGCTGAGGCGAGCCCGGATATACTCTCCCATCGCGTTAACAGCCTCTGCGGCCTTCGCATCGAGAGCAGGACGCATGAACGGGAAGGCCCCGTGGCCGGGGTGTTGGACGTATGGGCCGACGAATTTCCCATTGATGACGAGACTACCGCGCTCCACCATCTTGTTCATTGTGCCAATGCCGACCTTGCGCTCCCCGCGACGCGTCATTGTGGTTGGCCGATCTTCATCAGATACTGAGATAAGGTGCGGCTTAACCCCGTACTCGAGAAAGACCCCGACGAAGCTATGTGGCCCCTTCATCTTGACCTTCGCGATGACGAGATCGCCATCTATGCGCGAACTAACCTTCAGGCTTTTTGCTGCCCTGCCAGAGCGGCGCCTGATCCTACTTTTCGCATCATTGCGGACGACTACTGCACCAGCCCTGCCGCCGCCACGAACGGCATTCCGTCCGATCTTGGGCGGTATTTGATCCAGGAGAGCCAGAAGCTCAGGGCCGCCTTTCAGCTTCACGCTGTCGCCTCCCCGCTCGTGTACTCTTCGGCCATCAGCTCCATGTCGATGCGGTCTAGATCGGCAGGGCCTGCAACGATGTGCAGAACTCGCGTCCCGAAGATAATCCGCATGTCTGGAGTTATGTCACTTCGGCGCCGCAAACGGATGCGCGCCGGGCGTCGGGCGATGTTGATCGTCTGGTCGACGCGCTCCGAGCGGCTGGGGAGGATGTCCTGAACCTCAGCTGGGATGTTCTCGGCGTAATTCGCCCATCCGCCTTTCACCGCGGTACCAAGACGAGGATCTTTCGTAACCCCAGGCTTTTGGAACGTGATCCGATGTCGGAACCTGCCGGCCTTCATACGGAATACCGCATGTGCTTCTGAACCAGCGATCGGGCGGCCTCTTCCGACCTGTCGTAAGCCCCTTCCCTCTCAGCAAACATTCCGCCGATGAGGACCAGCATCGCTTCAATCAGTCGCCGCGGTGTCTCATCGTCCGCCAACCCCGCCTCATAGGTGATCTCAAAGCCGTCCGTCGCTGAAGGCCAGTAGGAACCGGACAGCGCCTTCACACGACCGCCAATGACATGGTGGTCCGCGAACGTCTGCTCCACCCCATCGCTGTCGAGGTACTTAACCGATGTGATTGAAACGATCGGCCGCTTGTAGAGGTAAATATGGCCCGCGTGGCACGGCTTGTGCTGCTCAGTGAAGGAACGGCGGACCAGGATCAGCCCGGTCTCGTCCTCAACCCACTCCCGAGCGGCTGTAATCTTCTGGGCAATCAGGTCGTCGCGGTCAGTCTCGAAAAACTCGATCTGTTGTTTGACGAGCTCGACGCTCACGGGCTCGGCCATGTCAGTCAGTCGTACACAGCCGCGACCGTGGCAGTCGCTGCGGTTAGGCGCCGAACCCGGTACGGAGGCACGAACCCTGGATAGACGCCAGTAAAGGTAAGCGTGTCACCGTCAGCGTTGCCAGTCGGAACGATGGTCAAGTTGCCAGAGGTGAGGCAAACAATCGCCTTTGGGCCGCCAGCGATGTTGCTATCGCTCGGAACGATAACAGCGCCGCGGTTCCCCAGCCCGTTTTCAGTGGCTGGATAGATCGGATAACTGGCCATCTGATACCCTTCTGTTTCAACCGCCGCGGATAACGGTAGCAAGGTCGTAGAGGTCGACTGAGAGCTCAGACCCGTCCTCTTTGGTGAACTTGAGCTTGAGTTCTTCCGTGTCGATGTGGCCTTCGAGGATGCCGAGGCCGGGACCTCCTTCAAGGCCTTGGAGACCACGCTCGCCCCTTTCCCCCCGTTCTCCGCGCTTGCCCTTGCTGGCCGAAAGCATCCATCCTTCGCCCGGAAGAGGTCCTGGGTTGTCGACCTTGGCGCGCCATTCGGAACCGTTGAAACTCACAACGTCGAGCGCGCGATAGTCAGCCTCGGGATCGAATAGGCCTTTCGCCTCACCGGGATAGGCATCCTTGCCGTCAAGGCCCCGTTCGCCCGGCTCGCCCCGTTCTCCCGGAGGACCCTGTTCGCCGCGCTCGCCCTGAGCACCAGGTTCTCCCTGTTCTCCGCGGGCTCCTGACAGCCCCTGTTCGCCTTGCTCGCCCTTTTCGCCAGCCGGGCCTGGTTCCCCACGCTCCCCTTGGGGTCCTGGCTCCCCGTCCTTCCCATCCAAGCCGCGCTCGCCTGGAATGCCTTGTTCTCCGCGCTCACCCGGAGGGCCTTGTTCCCCCTGCGGGCCAGGCTCTCCATCCTTTCCGTCTCTGCCGTCTTTTACGGACGCCAGGCGCTCCTCGATGCGGCGCATGAGAGATCCCATGGCTTCCCGCTGTTCCGCCATGAAAGCGCGATGCTCGGCCTGCCTTAGTTGCTCGGACCTTTCTGCCTCTCGGTGTACGGTGGCGATCGCCTTAGCGACGGCGTCCGTAGCCGCGTCAGTGAAGGCTTTGAGCATGTTTCGCGACGCCTGCGTCGATGGCTCTACTGAAGTCGACGAAAGCTCGCTCTGCATCTTCTTCCCCTTCTGGCGCAGCCGCTGAAGCGGGCGGGGCCACCGGCTCAGGAGGCTTCTCATTGAAACTCAACGGGACGAGCTGCATCTGAACGCGCGGTTCGCTGCCAGCACTTCCCCGAGTTGGCAGGCCCTCCTCTGCCGCAGCATCGTTCGGAGACAGGATTCCCCCCACCACGCCGGCCGCAAGGCCCTCCATGCGTTCCTTGAAGTTGCTACGCAGAAGGATGGAGGTGTCGAGCTCGGTATATTCGGACTTGTAGGCAGACGCCTCGTCCGCAGTCGGAGAAAGCCCGAAAAGCTGGTCGAACGCGAGTTCGATATGATTAAGGCAAAAACCAAGGCCGGAAGCAATCCAGGACTGCATCAGGCTCTCAGTGGTCGAATAGGTGTTGTTGCCGATGCCCAGAACCTGAAGCGGCACCCGGTAGGCTAGGGCCACGTTCTGCTCAGTCATCTTCATGATCTCGGCGAACTGCGTATCCTTCGCCGTTGCCGTCATGGGGTTCCATTTGAGGCCGTGGGTCAGGATCGGTGTCCCGCCAGCATTCAAGCCTCGAGACTGCTCGTTCCAGCGTGCCCTCAGCGCTGCAACCTGCTCTTCCGACAAATGGCCATCGGTGTTGAGAGTGCCAGATGGCCGCGCTTGTCGGTCAAAGAACGAAATGGCCTGTCGTGCCATCGCATTGGAAGCTGCAAGATCCAGCATGGCAGCGGTCAGCGGAGTTTCGCCCTGCAACGGATGCCGCGGCGTCTCTAGCCTGACATGCAGCACTTCTCGGGCAGGCACACCGTTGAGAGCGTTAGCGCCAATCTGGCGTTCGATAACTTCGTTGCCACTGAGAGAATAGAAAACGTCGCCAGTGACAGCGACCATCGCCTCGCCCTGGTTCATCAGGTGGAGCTCAGCGATCTCGAAGCGGTTGTTCCGGATCGCCAGCGCGTAAGCATTCCCTGTGCGGTAAAGCTTGCTCACCAGGTTCAGAGTGAAGTCGCTGGGTGTTTGATAGGCGTTCGGCTTGTGGAGAACGCGGGATAGGGCCGAGTTCGTCACCCTTTCACGCCCACCGTCAGCCTTCACACGCCAATGAGATCCAGGACACATAGCCGTTGTTTGAGCGTATGCGGAGACGCAAGCTTGCACGATGGCTGAGCTTCCGCCTCCGTCTACGTCGTACCCCTGCTGCCAGAAGTTCCAGGCGCTTCCGGAAGGAAGCCAACCTCCGCTCGCAGGAAGGTAATAAGGCCCTTCCCGGTACTCGCCTTCATGGGACTTGATCCCCACAGCTGAGAGTACGCGGGACAGGAACCCCATCGGTCGCGCTTACGACTTCTTCGCGGTCGAAGCGCGGGTCTGGTAGGATGACGAGCCAGATGCAGAGGAGGATTTCTCTTCCTCGCCGCCGTCATCATCCTTGTTGTCCAGCTCGGACAGGCTGTCGACGCCAAGCTTCGCACGGTCATTCTCTTCCTGGCTCGGGGTAGGCCGGGCGTTCTCGGTGCGCGCAAGCTGCTCGGCGGTTTCAGCCGCGACGCGCTTTTGGCTGTCGGCCAGGGGATCGTTCTTCGCCATGACTGGCACTCCTTCTGATTGAGATGAAAAGAAGGGCGGCCAGAAGACCGCCCCTCCCCTGATTTACCAGGTGACTGCGGTGCGCTCGACCACAACGCCCGTGCGGCGCATGGCCCAGTTCATCGGCAGGACCATCCGAAGCGCCAGACTGTCGGTCTGGAACATCGAACGTACCGGAGCGGCCACCGTGTTCGGTGCTCCGGTCGATCCGATCTGCAGCGGCGTGGTGTCCTCCATGTGGAGAGTCGCCTGGTCGCTGATGTCGAACCGCGGATCGTCGCCCGTCGCCGAGAAGAAGTCGGCGGCGTCGAGAAGGATCACGACGCCCGCAGGCACCGTGGTCGACTGGATGAGACCGTATCCCCGGAAGCGCCCCTGATTGACCTCGGCCGCGAACGGAAATTCCCCGCCAGCGTTCTGGGTCAGGGTCAGGGCAAGCGCCTGCGCCGGATTCATCAGCCACACCGGATTGCGGATGTTGCCGCTGGTGGATGTGATGAGAGAGCCGAGCATGCCTTTGAGATCCGCCACCACGGCAGCGATGCCGCCGCCTGACGTGCCCGCCGCAGTGGTCACACCATTGCGGAGGCCGGCAGGACGGATGGTCGTTGCTGCGCCGTTGTCCAGAAGAACGCTGTCGATCGAAACCGCAGTGTCTTCCTGGATCGCATTGCGAAGCAGCTGCTCGATCGCGGGCGTTGAGCGCTCGGTGATCTCGCGGGTCATCGTCGTGATGACTGCCATCTTCTTCGGCGTCAGCGTGACGCTGGAGAAGCCAGCCCGGCGAACCGGAATGGCCGCACCCTCGCCGACGAAGCTGCCGGCCACGGTCGGCGTGGCATCGCGGGTCGGGAGGCTGATGGTGCCGTTCCGACCAAAGCCGAACCGACCGCCGACTGCCGCCAGGCTCGGATAGACCGACTGAGGAAGAAGGAGGTCGAAGAAGTCGCCGATTGCCGTCTGAACCAGCGCGCCGGCCCAAGCCGGGGTTGCAGTGTCAGCCGGAGCCACAGCGGCCTTGGTGATGCTGCCGGCAACCGCGCGGGTCACGACATCCTCGCCGTAGCATTCGCGCATGACCTCTTCTTGAGGACGTCGCTCGACGTGCGACTTCACCATGACGGTGAGCGAGCGGAACACATAGTCCAGCGGCTCGACCTTCTTGGCAGGAACGGCGAATGGCTTGCGCGGATCGACGCCCTTCTCGATGGTGTCTGCCGCAGCGATCGTGACAGCATTGGCAAGGCGCTTCTCGGCGTCCTGCAGTGCCTTCAGGGTCGACTGAGCGGTTTCGATGCGCTCGTTCAGCTCTTCGGTCACGGTGTTGAAATTGTCATCCGGCTCCTCGCTGATGTTGGCGAGGTGCTTGGAGAGTTCGTCCTGGAGAGCGACCACGCGGGTTTGCGTGTCCTCAATTTTCTTGCTGATCTGATTGGACATCGGTCCATCCTTCTGAGGAGAGAGTGGCTTGGCGGCAGGCTTGCCAGTCGCTCGACGAACCACTTCCTCGTCTCCCCCGGCGGTCTCGCCAAAGACTAGGTTCATGGTTGCGTCTGAGATGTTCAGCGACTTCGCGATGCGAAGCGCGTTCGGGTTGCACGGGATGTTCACGACGGAACATTCCACGAGCTCTTGCTTCTTGTAGCGCCAGCCGGCGCCGGGGATTGGTTCACGCTCCAGCGGCCGAAAGCCGACTGAAACCGCGTTCAGGATCTTCTGGCGAACCAGGGCGATAATCTCGTCGATGCGCTGTGAGGTGCCCTTGGCAGCCAGCGCCAGACGGCCGACAAGCCGACGCCCCTCGATCCGGACATCCTTCCAAGTGCCGATCGGCAGCTTCTCGGAATCGTGCGAAAAGAGTGCGACCGGGTTCCGAAGGAAAGATTCCAGCACCCAGCCAGACGGCTCGATAACATCTCCCATGCGGTCTTGCGTCGCATCGGACATGACAAATACGAGGTCATCGCTGACAGGCGACGCCGCCAACTTCATCACGAAGTCTTGCATTTTGGGTCCCTTTCGGGTCAGCCGATCATGGCCATCACGTTGTAGGCGTTCGCGGCCGTTGGATTCCGGCTCATCAGCATTGCTGCGTTGAACAGCGCGATCACCGGATCGATCTTGGCCTTCCCAGCGGTTTGTTTCGTCACGTAGACGTTGTTCCCGCGGGTCTCTGCTTTGGCGTTCCCAACACTCCAAGCCATCAGGGCTTGCCCGCCATGCTTGAACGTCCCGTCCTTCAGCTTCCGCGGCACTCCGGCCACAGCGCTGTTGAGGCGCCAGCCCTGCTGAACTGCCACGATTTGAGCCTTCTCGCCCTCAGTGGTGAAGCCACGGTGCGTTAGCTCGTCTACAATGGCCGTGATGCCCGCGGCATCGACACCAATCGCGTGTTGGTCCGGTAGAAGCTCGGCATCGCGAACCATCTCAACGATGTCCGCCACGCCCTCCACGTCCTGAGTGGGTTCCTGACAAATCGTCAGCTCACCCGCCCTCTCGAAATCCTCTAGCGTCTGGGCAATCTCTTTCCGGCGCTCCAGAACATCCGGGTGAGCCCAGGCATGGCCCCAGTGCAGCCACTTCTGGGTTTCCTTGCATCGCCCAAGCACGGCGAGCCCGAGCAAGTCATCCAACCCGCCGCCGTCGACACCAACAACCGCGACCTCTGAGCGCCGAAGCAATTCCTCCAGTGAGGCAAGCTCTGGGACGGTTGCCGCAAGCCAGTGCTTCACACCTGGCCAAGCGTCGTTTCGAAGCGCCAGGCCAATCTCAACATTGAAATGCTGAGAAGCCAGCAGGGCCAAAGCCTCAGCCCCGGATCTCTCTGCGACCGTCAGTTCGTTCCGCAGAAAGTCGATGCTTACCGACTGTCCAAGGTTCGGGTTGACCAGCCGCCAAGTGGCTTCGTTCCTCCAGTCCTCTCGGATATCTTCCGGCAGCTCGTACAGGACTGCGAGCCTTGCCGGGTTCAGTTCGATCTTGCCGTCGCGAATGTCACGCGCCAGCGCCAACTCCTGCTTGAACACCCCCGCTGGCGGCTCTTTCGACTGCGTGGTGATCTGGATGAGGAAGCCATCCGGCCGCGCCGCCAGAGCGCCCCTCACCTCCACAAATACCGCCGCCGCATTCGACTTCTTCGCAAACTCGTGCGTCTCGTCGATCAGCGTGTAAGTCGCCTTGCCTCCCGTGATCGCGTCGGTGTCGGCTGCCTTGATCTGCAGCGTGGCGCTCGTCACCCGGTCCTTGATCGTCCGAGTGTGCTCCTGGATGTGAAACTTCTTCTTGAGCTCGTCGTCGGCCCGAATGATCCCAGCCGCCTGGCTGAACGAGATATTCGCAATCTGCTTCGTCGGCGCGATTAACAGCGCCTCAGCCTGCGGGCGCTCGTTCATAATCATCGCAACCATCATGATCGCCGCAGCGCCAGATGACTTGCTGTTCTTCTTCGGCACCAACAGGAACAGTTCCTGAATCAGCCGAACCCGCGTTTCCGGATCATAAGACCCGAACAGCACGCCGACTAACTCTCGGAGCCAATCCCGCATCGCGTCCCGATTCAGCGGTTGGCCGTGAACATCGGGAATGCGGAGTCGGTCGAATATCCTTATCGCCTTCGCCCGCTGATCCTCGAACAGCGGCAAATCGTCAGGGATAAGCGATCGACCATCCCGGATTCTGTCTTCCCAGTCCGGAACGGCTGTGCTCCAGCCTGGGCGGTAGGCCATCAGTTTACAGCGTGCGGCCCGAGATCATCGCCCCACTCAGTCCCAACGCCAGCCGACTTTGCATCTTCATGGGCCTGGGCCTTCTTTCCCTCTGGGGAGCCTGACTCCACGAGCGTTTTGAAGGCAGCAGCCAAAGCCTTGATGCTGTTGGCACGGCTGGGAAGCGAAACGGCTTTCAGCATCGCTTGGCGGCGGCGGTCGTCCCGATCTCCAGCCGTATCGCTGTCAATAATTTCTTCCATCTCCCCCACACGGGAGGTTGTGACATCGAGTTCATCGAGCATCCGGAAGATCAGGTTTCGTCCCTTCCCGACGATCTCCTCAACTTTCGTCGGAAGCTCATGAGCCATCGCCGGACGGGGCTCAATACGCATCAGGGGCGCAGGCTTTGGTGGCGCGTACTCACTGCGTACCCAGCCCTCGGCCTTAGCCCGCTTTCGGATTGCACCCTCTGAGATAGAATACCACGCCGCCAGTTCGCGGTTGGACATCCTTCCTTCTGAGAAATCAGCCTGAATGGCAGGCCAGTCGATCTTCTGCTTCTTCGCAGCATTGGTCATTTCTGTGCTCCGAAGTACGCACCCCGCGCTCTACAGCCCTGAAAAAATCCGCGCGTGGGGA
>Ga0196963_10000696_pt1 | contig 27170 bp, 35 predicted proteins | sample S1_5metaG_FD_148600 | JGI IMG/M metagenome (GOLD analysis project Ga0196963, IMG submission 148600) | Soil microbial communities from Anza Borrego desert, Southern California, United States - S1_5 | ecosystem: Environmental > Terrestrial > Soil > Desert | place: USA: California | collected...
AACAACGGCGTACTTTAACATGTCGGTAATTTCGGTGAATGAACTGAGTAGGTCGTCAGAAAGTAGGACCGTAAAATCCTCAGCGCCGTGTTTAGCTTTTAGTAGCGTGATAATTTCCCGTTTGGCCTCGCTGACTTTATCCGCCTCTTTGGCCGTGGCAAGAATCCGGCTAACTTGGTTGGACTGATTCATCTCACTAGCGACGGTGGCTGGAATAATAACCAAATTTTGTGAGTCACCAAAACTGAGGGCGGCATTGTCCGGGGTGCCGTAAATGCCGGTGAGGGTAAAGTCGCGGGCGCCTAATTTCAGGGTGTCCCCAAGTTTGGCATCAAGTTTATTAGCCGCACCTTGGGTAATAAAAATAACGTTTCTTTTGGCAGTGATATCTTCAGCATTCAAATCACGACCTTCGATAATTTTTACCCCGTTGTTTTTGGGAATATTAAGAGTGCCGCCGAGCGGAAAAGCGGTGACTTTTTTCCCGGCTTTACTCAGTAAACCGCCGACCATGACGACGTAGTCGAGCTCATCTTCCAACAGGGTTGCTCGTTCTCGGAGGTAGGTAACGTCCTCGACAAAAATCGTCGAAGGGGCAAAAGCCGAAGCAAAGTTTGGCGTTGAGGAGCCTTCTTCGCTCTCGCCGGGTAAAATGAAAATTACTCGCGGTCCTAGCTCTTCAACTTGATCGGCGATCTGCTTTTGCAAGCCTTGGGCGACCGCCAGGAGAGTCACTACTGTATAAATGCCGATCACCACTCCTAATAACGTTAGAAAGCTGCGAAGTTTATTGTTCCACAGCGATTTAAGCGCGCTTCGGAAACTATCAAACATGGATTTTCCTTTCGTCGTTAACAATTTGGCCGTCCTTCATACTGATGACCCGGGTGGCGTACGGTAGTAGCTCGGTGTTGTGAGTGACCATAATAATGGTGGTGCCGGTCCGATGAATTTTTTGAAAAAGATCCATGATTTCCAGGCCGGTTTTCGTGTCTAAATTTCCGGTCGGCTCATCAGCAAGAATGACTTTGGGTTTGGTAACGAGTGCCCGAGCAATAGCGACGCGTTGCTGCTGCCCGCCGCTCAGTTGATTCGGCTTGCTCTGGCGTCGATCAAACAGCCCGACGTTCTCCAGGACCGCTCGGACCTTCTCGTCACGGGAGTTGCCCCGGCGGTATTTCAAGGGCAGCATGACATTGTCGTAAGCGCTCGTGCGTGGCAATAGATTGAACGATTGAAAGACGAAGCCAAAGACTTCATTGCGTAGCCTAGCTCGTTGCTTGCGGCTCAGCCGATCGGCTCGCTGGCCTTGGATGAGGTACTCGCCGCTGTTTGGCGTGTCTAAGACCCCGAGGATATTAAGCAATGTCGATTTTCCGCAACCACTAGGTCCAATAATCGCGACAAACTCGCCCTCATTAATCGTTAAATCCACATTATTTAAAGCGTGAACCGTCTCACCAAGTTTATAGTCGCGCGAAATATTCTTGAGTTCGAGCATAGGTTTAGCATAGAAGGTTTTCCCTGATAATCCAACCACTATTTCTTGACTTTTCAGGTTAAATGTGGTAGAAATACTCCACGGGCCTGCATTGGCTTCGACGGGAACATTTACATCCAGAACTGCAAGCGGACGTGCCCGCCTTAGAGCACAACCAAATACGTGCAAACGCATTTGAAAATGTAAAAGCTCGAGTTGCAAACTTGTTTGCTGCCCCTGCTTTTGCACCAGCAGTAGCCTAACAGCTCACTGCCGTTTTACTGCCAGATTCTACTACGGCAGTAAGGCGTCATATTAGTAGATTGGAATAGTTGTTGCATCGCAATTGTTCTGAAATCTTGATGCTGCTCGGCTGAGTGTTTTGCCAGTTTCCTGGCTCAGTCGCTAAGACATAAAACTAAGCTAAGCTTGTAGACGTTCTGGTTCGTAGGTTTTCGGACGAGGGTTCAATTCCCTCCAGGTCCACCAAGAAAAAGCCACGCGAAAGCGTGGTTTTTTCTTTAGCTTCCGATATTGGTAAAAACGCCAACGGCCAGTTCGGCCCAAATCCAAAAGAAGAGTACTAAAACTCCGATGGCGCCGATGAACCGATACTTACCGGCTTTTCTCAAGACAGCATCAAGCGCTAGACCAGTGACGAATAATAGGACTCCCATTACTACGAAATCCGACAGTGTCCAATTTACTTCGCTCGTGAACTGCATCGCTATTAAGGGAATCAACAGTATCCCGATCGTCGCGAGTAGAATACGGACAATATTTTTATTTTGCATAATGATAAATGTTATCTCAGTACTCGAGACTCAACAAGCACGCCCCCGGCAACGGGTGGCGCTTTTTTACGATATACTTCACCCATGAAACGCTGGGGTGTATTACTTTTCTTGCTCATTATTATCGTAGTCAGCGGCTGGTACGGTTTCTTTCATAATCCCGCTGTCAGTAACCTGCCGGAGTTACCCAGGAAGGAACCGCTCCGAATAGCGATTGTCGGGGATAGTCTCGCTTACGGGACCGGTGCCAAAGAAAAAGATCCGCTGAGCCGCTATTTGAAGGAATATATAACCAAGTACCCATCAGTCGAAATCGAAAACTTGGGGACACCCGGGGCCCGAATCAAGAATGTCGCTGATTCCCAAGTGCCGAGCCTCACTTCCAACTATAACGCGGCGGTCATACTTGTCGGCGCCAATGATGTGACTCAGCTTGGTAGTAATGAAACCTTCCGGCCTGACTATCAAAAAGCGTTGGCCACACTCGCGAAAAACGCTAAGCGGGTGGTCGTGGTTAACGTTCCCCGTTTGTCGCTAACCCCGGCGATTCCCGCTGAGTTGAAAGGCATGGTGAATGGACGAACCCAATCCGCTAACGAAGTAATCGCCGAAGTCGTCAAGGCTCATAATAATGCAGTGATCTTTGATTTTTATCGGTATTCCGAAGAGAAACTTTTCGATGGCACTGGTCTGTTGTCCGAAGACAATTATCATCCCAATGACCGGGGCTACGAATTGCTAGCTAAAGAAATTGCGAGGTTGTTGTGAGCTGGAAAACTCGCCGCTTATTAACCTTTAAGTTTTGGTCAACAGCTCAGCCGCCCAAGGCCTACTGACACTAAATTGCCAACGGCAGCACTCTGCTCCAAAATGAGAACTATGAGCGAACAGCTGTCGGGTAATCCGGAAGAAAACAACATCGAGGCTGACCCGCTTTATCATGATGTCAGCGAAAAGCTTCTGACCGCTTGGGGCACTTCAACCGATGAGCTGGGTTCGGCCAATATCTACCGGACTGCCGAATACCTTTATTACTCACTCTATGATCCTGAAGAATTTGCTCGACGCGGTGTTGGCCAATCGGAACGCTACCCCGATCGTTTACCGACGCTCCAAAAGGAGCTGCCAAGTCGTCCGGAAATCGTGCCGGAAGAACGAGTTTTTATTGAGCGGGTGCGACACGCCTTAACACGCGAGACCAACTATAAAGAAGCGTTGTATCCTGAGACACCGGCGGCGCTACGAGCGATGATGGAGACTGGCCCAACCATTATTTGGACAGCCGGTGATATGGTCGGATTTCCGGAGCGTGACATTCCGGGCAGCAAACAGCAGCTCCAAAAAATCGTCTTGTCTGAGTTTAACGAGCTGCGTCGTGAGGTAGCCGAACAGAAAAACCTGCCGCCTAACGAGGTTATGCGTGTGGCGGCGGCCGAGGACAAATTGGCCCTGTTGCCGGAGATCTTTGATGGATTGAAAGAGCGTGACCGACAACATATCACCATTCTTGAAGATCGGTTGCACAACTTAGTTGCAGCCACTGAGCTTGGACGCGAAAACGGCTTTCACGTTTCACCGGTCTGGGTGCGGGAACCGCGCCACGGTCACAAGATACCGAGCGGTATGACCGAAAAAGACTTAGAGCAGTATCTAATCATTCAAAATATTGGTGAGATTATTCAACCGCTTAAAACTAACGCGCCCGAACAAACGGCTTTTCTCTGCGATTACGACGGTGTTCTATCCGATCACCAAAAGCGAATCCTTGAACAAAACAAAGCCGTTGTCCGAGCTTTACGAGCCCAGCGTTGGCTATAAAGAAAGCCCCTGCTCGTATCGAGCAGGGGCAGTGCCGCCGAAGCGGACTTATTGGATGCGGACGGTAACCCAAACGCCGTCTTGACCGGGCAGGGCCTCCACCCATTTGCCATTGACCAACTTCTGTTGCTTGTAAAGGACGGTAAAGATGCCGCGCTTCTTGGCCTTGAGCTTTGCTCTGTAGAGCGCCAGACTGCGTTGCGTCGCCGTACTCGGTTTGATGGTCGTGCTCCTGCCGTCACGACTCAGAACCTGGCCGTGGCCGATCGGAACGAGGCCGGTCGGAGTGCCGATGGCGACCAGTCGACGCTTGACCCAAGTTTCGGTGCCGTCGTTCTCGACTTCCCATTCCTTGGTGATGACGTCACCGAGCTTGATCGTCACCAAGGGCTTGTCGCGGCCCCGGTCCCGATAATTGTGTCATCGACGAACTTGGCGTGGTCTTGAGCGATAGCCGTGCCGACAACTGTCAGCAATATCGCTACTAAGGTGCAACGAACTCTCATGCCCCACCTCCATAGATGTGCGGCTCAGATTATCCGTTATTTAAGGCTGACAATCAAGTCTTTGGAGCTTGGTTTTAGAGACTTAGATCGTCACTAATGCCCTGCATGGCTTCAAGAACAATGCCGACAAAATCTTCGAGTTCAATGCCAAGCTTTTCTTCGCAAAAAGCGATTTTTTCCCGGTCAACCCCAGCGGCAAACGACTTCTGAGGGAACTTGTTGAGTACCGTTTCGGCGGTGACAGCAGCTAGCTTCTTGTCGGGCATGACGAAAGCGCAGGCGACGATTAGGCCAGTTAACTCGTCGGAGCAGTAGAGTGCCCACTCCATCATACTTTGAGGCGGTTCGTGGCCGTTATGGAAGTGATTGTGGGCTAAGATCGCCCGTTTAATGCCCTCATCGCCAAGATCCAAGTCCTCCAGCCACTCGACAACTTTTTTAGCGTGTTCTTCCGGGGTATCGCGAGTTACCTCCCAGTCAGCGTCGTGAAGCAAGCCGGCAATACCCCAGGATTCCGGATCTTCTTGAAAATAGTCAGCCAACGCCCGCATCGCTGCCTCGACAGCTAAACAATGCCGAACTAAATTATCGTTCTGAACATTCTGCGTTAATAAATTGTAGGCCTGGTCTCGAGTAATCATGGTGTCAGTATACCTAAGTTGGTAGAAATACAAAGCTGCTTTACTGGTCTGTTTTCAGGGGAAAAAGTATGTAACAGTAACTATATGGCTGCCTCAGAAACATCAACAGAAGATCAAAACCATCTGTCGCCAAGCCCCAAAAGGCAGACGGCTTGGTTTCAATCCTTACCCGAAGAAGAGAAGCCGGAAAAATTGCAGCTCCTTAATCGGCCTGCAAAGCAAATGATTCTGAATGAACTCTCTGACGAAGGGCTGGTTCGGTTGCTAAACGCGATAGACCCTGATGACGCCACCGACATCTTGCAGCTGCTGCCGAAAAGCCGTCAGGACAAAGTCCTCTTAGAAGTCAGCGAAGAGCTTAAAGCGGCTGCTTCAACACTGCTGCAGTTTGATCCAGATACCGCCGCCGGGATGATGACGCTGGATTACATTCAAGTTGATCACGAAGCCACGATTGGAGAGGTGGCGGAAAAATTCAAAGAGCATGAAAAGCGCACGGGCCGATCGCCCGTCATCCTGACGTTCAAAAACGATAAGCTGGCCGGCTTTTTACCGGGACATGAGCTGGGTTTTTCCTCGCAGAATGAAAAAATTACCCGCCACATCCGTCCGATCCCAGTGATCCATCACGCTGCTTCGCACAAAGAAGTCATTAGGACCTTTCGTTCGCATCCCCACAGTCGGGTAGCAGTGCTGAATAACGATGGCAACGTGTTAGGGATAATATACTCCGACGATGTGCTGCAGTTTTTACATGACCAGGAAACGTCGTCACTGTATCACTTCGCCGGTGTTAGCGGTGAGGAGACGGTGTTTGATCCAGCCAGTCGAAAAATTAAACTCCGCTACAAATGGCTGATAATCAACCTGGCCACCGCTTTCTTAGCAGCGTTCACTGTCGGTCGGTTTGAGGATGTCATTTCTCAATATGTTCTGTTGGCCGTCTATATGCCGATAGTCGCTGGAATGGGCGGCAACGCTGCTACCCAGACGTTGGCGGTTATGATCCGCGGCATCGCTCTTAAACAGATTGAGATAAAAACGGCTCTCCATACTCTGCGTAACGAGCTGGGCTCGGGCCTGGTTAACGGTCTGATTAACGGGGTTTTAGTGGCCCTCGTGGTAATAATTTTCAATAATGACTTCAAAATCGCTCTGATTTTGGCCTCGGCGATGATCGTCAATCTGCTTGTCGCCAGTTTCTTCGGCACCTTGGTGCCACTCGTTATGTCAAAGCTTGGCAAAGATCCAGCGTCGTCGGCGACGATATTTATCACTACCGCTACCGACGTGCTGGGATTCTTGGCGTTTTTGGGTCTGGCGACAGTGATATTACGTTAAAACCAGACTCGAAGTCCTGGATCGCTCAGGCTGATTCCGGTAAAATTGACCCACTTGCTGGGCAAGCGAACATTATGCAGAGATCTTTTTTGCCCCGGTGGCGCAATGGCTAGCGCAAGCGGCTTCTATCCGCTAGGTTGCTGGTTCAAATCCAGCCCGGGGTACATAGTGATTTGGTTCAGGCCCGAACGAGCGTACCGACCCAGACAGCTACTCCAATTACGACTGCTCCGATCAAGGTGATTTTGACGGCACTTTTGAGTGGGTGATTGTGAACAAAAAAGCCTTTGAATAAGCCGACGCAAAACAAGGTGAAAAGACTAGCGGCGATCGACCAATAGAAAGCCAGCCGGGGTTCTGGCGTGAGTAAATACGGCAGTAGCGGGATTAGACCGATTAAGGCGTAGGAGAACAGCATCACGGCCGCGTCGGAAAATTGGTTCTCTTTTTCGTTGGGGTCTAACTCCTTTTCGGAATCTTCTGAAATATAGACACCGGCGGCCATCGAGATCGCTTCTACCATAATAAGGATGACGCCGCTCAGGATAATTTCCCGCGGGCTCAAGCCGGCAAAGGTGACACCCGACAAAAGTCCGACAGTCGAAACCAAGCCGTCTTCGGCCCCAAAAACGAAATTACGCAAGAAACCTTTTCGTTGCATACTTGCATTGTAACGGAAACACCCCGGCCATACTGGCCGGGGCGGTGTTCTCCTCGCGGGTTATCTTCTGTTCGACGACAAAGATTCGCCAGTCGGGCTTGCCGGTGGCTGGACTGCCATCCAGCCGACGGGCGTAATCGACCAGGTAGATCGTGAACTCGACGCGCGTCAGCGGTGCCAGCTTCTTCCTGACTTCACCGTCCAACTCTATCGTCCATTTAACGATCGTGGCGCCGAAGGGCCGCAAGGCTTCGGGAACCTCATCGGGCTTGCCCCGTTCGAGCTTGGCGAACATTCCTTTCTCACCCTCGAGCTTCATCCCTTCGCTCGTCAGAACGAAGATTTTAGCTAGGGAGATAATGAAGGACTGAACCCGTTTCTTTCTTTCTTCGTCGGGCTCAACCTTCTTCGTACCGTCTTTCTGGACCACGGTCAGCTCGCCAAGTATCCATGGCTTGCCCTGGAACTTGTCTAGCAGGTTCTCGGGACTGGCCTGGGGATCCTTGAGGTACTCGGCAGTCGCCGAGCTGTAAACCGATTTGACGAACGCGATCGCGTCGTCTTCGGTGGGGACTTGGGCGCAAGCTGTGCCAGTCAAGCACAGCGCAACAGCAAAAGGTGCCAGTGTTAGGCGCATTCCTTCCTCCTTGAAGCGGGAATTGCCAAGTAATTTTCAATCAAGTCGACTTGAAAAGCAAGTGGTTTTCGAACGGTTTTACCAGAGAACGTAGCCTTTAATGACGGGGCTGTTGCGTGAAATAGTACGGGTATTCACAACGCACGGGCCAACGTAGTTCATTTCGGAAATGGTGACCGTTGATTCGGTAAAACTGGTGACTTTGGCCACGTGTCCGGGACCTGCCTCGGTGGTGACGATTAGGGCCCCGTTGGCGGGATTTTTGCTGGTGGCAATGCCATATGAGCGGGCGTAGGCGAGGTATTGGCCGCCGTTACCCATTCGCTTGTTTTGGAGGTCTGGTCGGTTGTGTAGGGCCCACTGGGTACACTGGCAGCGGTACGCCGTATAGGTAGGTAAATTACGAAAGACACCAACGATATTAACTCCACCGATGGTTTGGGCAATACGGGGTAAACGGAGCGAAGAGTTAGTGCCTCGACGCTGACGTTGAGCAGCGAGACGCTTCAGCTCTTCTTGTCGAGCCCGTTCGCGTTCTTCTTCCTTGAGCTTGTTTAGCTCGTCGAGCCAGGCGAGTGAGTTTTCAGAGACTTCAGAGGGGATGTCAAGCTCGAGTCCTTCAGGGATTTTCTCAATCTCGGCAACCTTTAAGTTGTTAGCCTCGATAAGTGTATTGACGTTAGTGTTATAACGTTTAGCGATGGAAAGGAGGGTATCGCCCTTCTCTACTGTATGTTTCAGCGAATACTGAGTTTCACCGGTTAAAACTGTTTGACCGATGATCTGAGGTTTGCCGATATGGGTGCCCGAGGCCTGGGCAGCGACTAATTCATCGGTAATGCTAGCGGCAAAAAAGTTCGGGTCGTAGGCTTGTCCCTCGCCAACCGAAAAGGTTAAAAAGACCAGAATAAACGAGCCAAAGCTCAATTGGGTTGAATAACGGCGAATAAACCGGCGGACGCGTCGGGCTTTAGGTAGGTTAAGGAAAGCCTGGGCACTGTGGAGTGCTGAGGCCAGCCCAGCGAGTAGACGGCTAACGTTGGGGCGGGAATGCGAGCGAAATTGTTTGTATGATTTTTCTAACGAGTGAAATGTATCTTTGGGGATACGTATGTTCCTCCTTACGGATGAGACGAGACCCAGTTTACCGTATCCCCAATGCCTGTCAACCCCCCTGCCCTACCAGATAGGGCTTGGAAGAACGTCCAAGGAGGACAGGCAAAATATGGTCCCATCTCCTTGACTTTAACCTGATAATATGGTAGAGTAGGTGTCACATATTGAGGGCCAATAGGAGGGTCAGGTATGCGTTTTCTCGTTCTTTTACTCACCATGATCGCTGCGGGCGCCATTGCTCAGCAGCCTGAAGTCTCGACTCGAAAGATGTCGTACGAGCAGATCAGGCAGTCGGTTTATAACCAACTGCCAACCGCCGCCGAGTTGAAGGCGCACATCCAAGTGCTCCCCGATTCGGCTTCCAGCCTTGGGATCAACTTATCGCTCGTTCGTCGCCTCGGCTTCCAGCTCAAACCAATTTGCGTCAAGAGCGACAACCCCGAGGAACGGCCGCGGCTGATCGGCTTTCTCTACGTTCTGCCGACTTCGTCGTCGAACAAGGACAAGCCCCACAAGCTCGGGCAGTATTACCTGCAACAATTTGTGCCGGGCGCAACGGCCAAAGACAAGAAGCTCTCGCTTATGAGCCTTCACGACGCTAACGGCCAGTTCCAGATCGGCATGCTCGAGAGCGGCCTGCGCCAGACGATCGAGCGGTATCTCAGCGACTCGTCAACCGGCGAACCGGCTGAGGTCCTGCTGATCACCAACAAGAACTTCAACGGCTCGATGTTCGTCAAGGGTGGTGCCTTCTACGGCACCCTGGCCTTCGAAACGTTGAAGGACTCCAAGAACGTCGAGACGCTCGGCTTCACGGTCTTCAACGACCGGTGGAACGAGAACGGCACCGTCGTCACTGGCGACTCGACCGTCCGCTTCACCGTCGCGGTCAAGTCCTAATGCCCCTTTCATGAGTCGGCCCGCCTGGTTTCCAGGCGGGCTTTTTCTTACTTAAAAACAAAGTCGATTAAGATGCCGATGAAGAGCGCGATACCGGATGAAACAAAAATGACGATCGAGTTCCACTTTTCTTTGGTTGAGCGCAGCGTCCCGAAGATATACTCCATACTCTGCTTATCGGCCTCGCTCAAACCCTGTAATTGAGCAACTTTTTGCTCCAAGTCGTGTTCGGCGATAATCCTAGCCCGTTTTTGACTGACCCGGTACCGGTGAGCGAAGTAAATAATGAAACCGATCGTGCCGATATACCAGGCGACCTGAACGTAGATCGGATCTAGATGGTTTAAAACCACTACGATACGGTAGGCCAACGTGGCGATGATACCGCAGACAAAATACATTGTCCGAACAAAATTCGATTGAGGTTGAGGGATTTCCATAGTTCCAATGTACCTGAGCCCGCCTCGTCGGCCAAACCCCTTAGAAATTTATCCATACAAATTGTTGAGCTTAATTCAGTAGCATAGTCCGTATGAGAGCCTTATGGTCTGGTTCAATCGGTTTTGGCTTGGTCAATATTCCCGTCCGTCTCTTTAGTGCCACTTACGAACGTGGTCTGAATTTCGACATGCTTCATAAAACTGACCTTGGGCGAATCCACTACTCACGGGTTTGTAGCGTTGAAGATAAAGTGGTGTCGTATGACGAGATCGTTAAGGGTTACGAATACGAAAAGGGCAAATATGTGGTTTTGACTGATAAAGATTTTGAAAAGGTCAACGTTGAGAAATGCAGCACCATTTCGATCGTCTCGTTTGTCGATCAGGTCAACATCGACCCAGTGTACTTTGAGAAACCTTACTTTTTGGAGCCAGGCAAGAATGCCGACCGGGCTTTTGTTATCCTGCGGGATGCCTTAGAGGAGTCTAAAAAAGTCGGTATTGCTACCTATGTCCTGCGCGAACGCGAACACATTGGCGTGTTACGGGCTTACGATGATTTCTTGGTGTTGAACCAACTCCGGTACGCCGACGAGATCCGCAAGCCGGTGGGCTTGCGTCGGCCGGATCGGGAACGGATCAGTAAAAACGAGCAGGAGATTGCCGAAACACTCATTCAGCACCTCAGCACTCCCTTCAAAATTGAGGAATATAAAGATGAGTATCGGCGGGAACTGCTGAAGATGATTAGGCAAAAAGCCAGCGGCAAACAGCCGAAGGTTAAAGGTGCAAAACCACAACCGACACCCGTCAATGACTTAATGAACCAATTAATGAAGAGCTTGGAGCGGGAGCGAGCAAAAACCCGTTCTGATGGCTAAACTTGCCAAATACAACCAGAAACGTAAATTTGATCATACACCGGAGCCCAGGGGTACGGTCGAGCAACCTGGAGGCAGGCTTCGGTTTGTCGTCCAAAAGCACGCCGCGACCCGCTTACACTACGATTTCCGCTTAGAGCTCGACGGTGTGCTGAAATCCTGGGCGGTGCCCAAAGGGCCGTCACTCAACCCAGCCGACAAGCGTTTGGCGATGATGGTCGAAGACCACCCCTACAATTACAAAGATTTCGAAGGAACTATCCCTAAGGGAAACTACGGGGCTGGTGAGGTAATTGTTTGGGATGAAGGAACGTATCGGCCGGCCGGGAATGATCTGGCGGCGTTTCGCCAGGGGTTCCAAGCGGGCAAGGTGGCCTTTACTCTAGAAGGTCAGAAACTGCGTGGCGAGTTCACTCTCTTTAAACTGAAGGGTGGAGAGGAAAATGCCTGGATTCTAATGAAGCACCAAGATGAATTTGCCGACACCGGCCGCGAGGTGACCGAAGCTGATCGGTCGGTCAAAACTGGCCGGACTTTAGCGGACTTGAAAACGGGCCAGCCAGCCGCGAGTCCGCTCGGAGTCAAAGCGCCGATACCCAAAGAAGTTAAGCCCATGCTGGCCACCCTGACTGATGGTCCGTTTGATCGAGACGGCTGGCTCTTCGAAATTAAATGGGACGGCTACCGAGCAATCGCTGAAGTCGAGAAGGGCCAGGTCCGACTCTATTCGCGTAACAATATCGATTTTAATGTTAAGTACCCTGTTATTGCCGACGAGCTGAAAAAACTACGTCGGGATCTGGTTCTCGATGGCGAGATCGTCGTCGTTGACGAATCGGGAATGACGTCGTTCCAGCTGCTCCAACAATATACTTCAGGATCGCAGGGCAGGTTGGCCTACTATGTCTTTGATATTTTGTGGCTCGATGGCCACGATCTCCGGCAACTGCCGCTGGTCAGACGTAAAGAGATTCTGAGGACGGTATTCAAAAATAATGGCGTCCTTCGCTACAGCGATCACGTCGAACATGACGGGGTTAGCTTTTTTGACGTAGCTGTTAAAAACGGGCTGGAAGGCATTATGGCCAAAGATGGCCAGAGTCCGTATCAAGCTGGCGTCCGGGGCGAAGCGTGGTTAAAGATCAAAACGCGAGCCCGGCAGGAGGCGGTCATTTGCGGTTTCACGGAGCCGCGCGGCAGCCGGAGCTACTTCGGCGCCCTAGTGCTTGGCGTCTACGAAGACAGTGAGTTGCGGTATGTTGGCCACAGCGGCTCTGGTTTTAACGAAAAGAGTTTGGCGCTACTGACTAAAAAGCTGGAGCCGATTACTCAGCCCACCTCCCCCTTCAAAAAAGCCCCCAAAACCAACATGCCCGTCACCTGGGTCGAACCAAAATATGTTTGTGAGATCGAATTTCACGAGTGGACAGCCGATGGCATCATGCGCCAGCCGATTTTCCTGGGTCTGCGGGAAGACAAAGCTGCTCGGGAAGTCAAACGGGAACTTAGTGTCAGGAAAGAAAAAGCGGTGCAAAAGAAAGTAACGATGCCTCCGAAGGTTCCGACTACTAACCTTGATAAAGTCTATTGGCCAGACGAAAACTACACCAAGGGCGATCTGATTGTTTACTACGAAAAAATTGCTGAAACGATGCTGCCCTACCTTAAAGATCGGCCACAGAATTTGCATCGGCATCCAAACGGTATTAAGGGGGCAAGTTTTTACCAGCGTGATATCGATTCTCATCCTGACTGGGTGGAAACAGTTAGTATCCGGTCTGAAGAAGAGGATAAGGAAACCTGTTACGTTCTTGTTCAAAACCCCGAAACGCTGATCTACCTGGCTAACTTGGGTTGCATCGAAATCAATCCCTGGAATACGCGCGTCAAAACGATTAATTATCCGGATTACCTTGCGATTGACTTAGACCCCGAGGACATCGACTTTGAAAAAGTAGTCGAGACGGCGCTAGTCGTCAAAGAGGTTTTCGACGATGCTGGCCTCCCGTCGTACTGCAAAACTTCCGGCTCAACCGGCCTGCACATTTTTGTCCCGATGGGAGCCAAGTATCCGACGGACATGGTTAAGCAATTTGCCGAATTAATCGCTAACCTGGTTCATCAACGTTGCCCGGAGTTTACGAGCATTGAGCGCAGCCCCAGCAAGCGACAGAAAAAAGTGTATGTGGATTATTTACAAAACCGGGCCCATCAATCGCTCGCTTCCGTTTACTCCGTTCGGCCTAAGCCTGGTGCCACTGTTTCAACACCGCTCGACTGGGCTGAAGTCAAAAAAGGTTTGTCGCCATCGCAGTTCACTATCAAAAATATGCCGGCTCGGCTGAAAGATGTTGGCGATTTGTGGCGAGATGTTCTCGGCGAGGGGATCGATCTTGAAACAGCGCTTAAGAAGTTGCAGTAGCTCGACACATTTTAATTGCTTCGGCGACTTCCTTCTCGATGCCCTCGATGCGCGGATAATCGAGAATTTCTTTTTCATTGACCCAGGCGTAGTCGGAAAACGAGTGCTCTTCGACGACGACTTCACCGGACTTATACTCAGCGATGAATATTGTAAACATGACAGGGATTTCGTCGGGCCGCACCATCACTAAGCTTTTGAGATACGTCATCTGGTCGCTAACCTCGATGCCGGCTTCTTCCTTAACCTCACGCTGGAGTAATTTCTCAATCGGGGAATTGAAGAAAATCACCTGGTCGTTAACCGCCCCACTCGGCTTGGTAATGTCGAAATCTTGATGCTCGAGCTTGCCGCCTATCATGCCCCAAAGACCGGGAAAGACTTTCTCCCGCTCGGCTCGCTTCAAAATTAATACCCGGTTGTCACTCCGGCGAAAGACGACGACATTCGCGACAAAATAAAAGAGTTTCTCGGGCTTAGCATTGTCGAGCGAGATCTTTTTAGCCAGCGCCATACATTTGGTATAGCACAACAGTAAATGCTTGTAACTCGCGCCCTCGACAGGGATCGAACCTGTGGCCTTTGGTACCGGAAACCAACGCTCTTTCCGCTGAGCTACGAGGGCAAACTGTTGAGGTATACTGTGGCCATGACTGACCTCAAAAAACTAGCTCTCGATATTCTATCTCAAGGCTACCTTGTGAGTCTAGGAACGATGGACCAGGGTGGTGTTTGGGTCAGTGACATCGTCTACACCTACGACGATAATCTCAATATCTATTGGGTCTCCAATCCATCAGTTCGGCACTCTCAGGCCCTGACAGTTAAGCCGGCTGTCGCTGCCACCATTACGTTAGAGGCTGGTCCCGGCAAACCAAATATCGGCTTACAAATTAGCGGCGTTGCCGAATCAGTCGAGGAAACTAGGGAAATTCGAGAAGGCTACGCTGCTAAGCGCCAACGAACTTATGAAGAGGCTGTTCGTCCGGGTGTAGGTTGGTATCGGCTAGCACCGAAGGTCATAGAGGTTATTTACGAGCCGCTATTCGGTTGGGAGAAACAGAAAATCGAGTTGTAATTGCGCGCCCGGAGGGATTCGAACCCCCGACCTACTGGTCCGAAGCCAGTCACTCTATCCACTGAGCTACGGGCGCGAGCCTACATCTATTCGTAGGATACTGGCGAGTGCCAGTGGCTCAGGGGAACAACCATTGTGGTGATCCACTGAGCTACGGGCGCTAATAGGTGAATTTTACCTTAAAGAGTGGCGCTAATCTATTCTTTGGGCTAAGAAAGAGGCGACCCCGTTTTTCGGGGTCGCCGGCGCTTCTTACGAAGCGATTTCGACGATTCTGAACGTCACCTCGATGTCACCGCGCGTGATGGTGATGACGCAACCTGGCTGGGGGTCCGGGCATTGCTCACGCAGTTGGTCGAGCACATACGACGAGTCGGAATAGACAAGGGTATGGGTGTCGGTTCGGTCGGAGAGCGAGTCGCTGATAGAACCAAGATCAATCCCCTCGCAATCCCGGAGAAAAACAAGCAGCTCTTCTCGGTCTGGCTCCCGTACGAGTGCCGCAAAGGCGACCGGCGCTTGACACCGGCTCAGCCGTTCCAGTGCTGCTCGTTCCTGTCGAGCGTGCCGATTGTGCCGGTTCGTCAGCGTCCCGAGGCGTTGGGCGGCGTACTGCCCGATCAGGCGAGTTAAGGCGTCGGTAGTTAGTCTTGATTGCAGTTCTAACACGATCTCCTCCAATGAAAACTGCTTCCATTGCCGCATGGCAAAGGTGCTTCAGTAGTTTACTGCCTCTTCTATTAAAAGAGAACCCCGAACCTGTCCTTTCGGGCCCACTTTTGCTAAAATTGCTCTGTTGCACACGCAATTATGGTGGCTGTAGCTCAGTCGGCAGAGCGTCGGGTTGTGGTCCCGAATGTCGCTGGTTCGAATCCAGTCAGCCACCCATCGATACTTTGAGACAAAGAAAACCCGCCGTACTCTTGTTGATCGGCGGGTTCGTGTGACTATAGGGCCCAGGCAGTGTGTAGTTCTGAAATCCGCCTGCCCGTATCCATCAGTAGCGTTTTGACCGCCTGCCCAATTGGGCCGCCGAGTCCCGTGTAGCTGGAGCTCCAGTCAACTGACTCGATCGCTTTCAAGCCAGGGTGACCCAGTATTGCCGCGAGCCGATCTTTCGTTGTCTCCAACTCGAGGTCAGGAATATGCATCTTCCTCAGCACGTCCAGCTGATGATAGACAGCAACCCCGAGCATGGCGAGACCGGAACGGTTGCTGCCTTTGCCCGAAGTCAGGTTGTCGTCGTGAGCTAAGCCGATCAGCTCATCAAGTTTGTCGAGAATAGCTACATGAGCTTTTGGTTTTTCTGCCATGATTTCCTTGTACAGCTGATCCCTCTCAGCGTTAGACGCATTTTATCTTAGTGGTGTCGAAAAATCTAGGCGAGAATGCTGCCTCCCCCGGCGCTTGTTACCTGTTTGATATAGCTCGACTGCCAACAGGTTCAGGAGTACAATTTAAGTGATGGACTTAGATAGTGCTGTGCTATACAGCCACGACATTGAAAAAGTTATTCCTTTTTATCGCGATATTCTTGGCTTCAATATAGAGTATCAGGGTTCTAACGGATTTGTGTCTTTCATCTTTCCCAACGGTGCCCGGCTCGGAATTAAAAATCAACGAAGGGAAAGAGAGGTACCGGGACACCAGACGGTTTTTATCAGTACTGAAGATATTGAGGCGAAATATCAGGAGTTAAAAGGTAAGGAAGTAACTTTCTTTACAGAGCTAACTGATTATCCGTGGGGAAAGGAATTCAGCGTATTAGACGCTGACGATAACCGAGTCCTATTTATTAAGCGACCATGAATGAATCAGAAAAAGCAAAGAAGATCATCACCGAAAATATTTATATGACCGTCGCTACGGCAACCAGAGATGGTGAGCCGTGGGTTTCGCCTGTCTTTTTTGCTCACGATGATCATTACAATCTTTACTGGGTTTCCAATAAAGAAGCTCGTCACTCCCAAAATATTCGAGAGAACTCTAAAGTAGCGATTGTTATTTTTGACTCACGAGCTAAAGAGGGGGACGGTGACGGTGTTTATTTTGAATGCGAAGCTTCTGAACTGACCGACGACAGTGAGATAATTACTGCAATAGAAGCTTACAACCAACGTGCAACGCAAGATGAGTTTCGAGTTAGTAATATTACTGAGGTTGTGGGAGACAAGCTGTGGAGAATCTATAAGGCTGTTCCACGGCAAGTCACCAAGCTAAGTGATGGAGCAGTGGTTAATGGTCAATATATTGAGAAAAGAATTGAAGTAAGCCTAAATGAAAAGTCTTAAATTCAAGTCACATTTAGTTGAACAAATCCGAGAGGGTAAGAAGACTTCAACGTTACGGCTGTTTGACGATAAAGATATCCAGGCCGGTGACGAGTTGGAACTAGTGGCAGATGGAGTGAGTGAGCCTTTCGCTCGCGCGGTTGTGACTGCGGTCGCAGAAAAACCGCTTGGGTCTTTAAGCGATGAAGACTGGGTAGGTCAAAAACTTTTACTAACGACGAAGAAATGTACGCAACCTACCGAAAGTACTATGGCCCCCAAGTTGACGAGGATACTCTGGTTAAGATCATTTGGTTCAAGTTAAAGTAAGTTCTAACATCACTCACCACCTGACCTCAGTTGTTTTACCCGTCCGATGCGGAAACCCAGGTATGATACTGTTGTGATATGAAGTTGTTTATCGTAAGCCTAGCTTTCAGCGTCCTCGGCTTCTTGATCGGTAACACGCTTGGAGTAATTTTTTTTGACGCAGAATTCAGCTCCATAGCGTCGAGCGGTAGCTTGGCTTGGGCAGTTGTGGCATTAATTCTCGCTGTAGTGTTGGCAAAAATAATAAAAGATAGTCAGAACGATCCAGCAGAAGAGCTGGCAGTTGCCGAACGCCTGAATCCTAGTAGTCCGAATAGTTTACCGTGGGTGCTGACTGCCCTGGTGCTCGTTGTACTCTGGCTTTGCCTCATTGTCTTAAATCAGTCAAAGCTAATCCATACCTTTAGTTGGATTATTTTTCTGGCACTAATCTACCTCGCTGTCTTTTTGTTTTTAGCTTTTGTCCAACTGACGGCTAAAGGCGAACGGGCGAAAGCTCTCAAGGAAAGTGCTTTCTGGGTTCAATCAATTCCCCAGCCAGCTGCGGTAGCAACTATTAGTTTCACAGCAGGAACATTTTACTCGCTGTTTGCATCACACCTGAGCACTTGGTTCCGCTAAGAACCTCTTACTACTTTCGCAAAATTTTCTCCATCACTTTTCCCTTCGCTAACTCGTCAATCAATTTATCCAAGTAACGGATCTCCCGCATCAGCGGCTCTTCGATGTCTTCTAGCCGAACGCCGCAAATCACACCTGTAATCAAGGTCCGAGCCGGATTCAGCATGGGCGCTTTGGCGAAGAACGTCTCAAAGTCGGTTTGCTTTTCTAGCTCAGCTTCTAGCTCTTTTTGGCCGTAGCCTGTTAGCCAACGAATAATCTTGTCGACTTCGGTTTTCGTTCGTCCCTTTTTCTCGGCCTTGGCCACGTAGAAGGGGTAGACGCTGGCGAAACTCGTTGTGTAAATTCGATGTTTTGTCATCATACTTTCGTGTTTATAGTCCTCATATTTTAGCACTAAACAGGTGCTCACTGCCGGTTTCTGTAAGAAAGTAGCTCCGATCTCTCGGAGCTACCATGGGACTTTCTTAACTCCTATCGCGCGACCGATGATATTCACGGCCCGATGAAGCAACGGCATGATCACGAAGACCAGAACGACACCCACCAAGCTGAAGTGCTGCAAGAACCAGTTGTTTTCCGCTACCCCATTGATGTGTAGAATTGATGCCGAAGCTAGGGCGGCAACCAAGCCGCCCACGACGAAATCAAGCTGATCGAACGGAAACCACTTCTCGCCACGAGGAATTCCTTTTCGCCGCTTGAAGTAGCTCTTGGTGCTGTCGCCCACCATCGCGCCAAACCCAATAGCCAGCGTCAGGCTTATAAAGATAACCGGCGAGTTCGGGTCGTAGGCATGTGACCAGCCCGTACTAATCGCTAGCTTGGCAATTGGCGCCATCAGAATGGTGGCTACCACCGGCGACAAAAACAGTCCCCGCCAGGTTTTGCCCTCGCCAAGTAATTCTTTATGAATGGGTCGACCGTTGGTAAACGTCGCGACCATGTTGGCCAGAGCTGCTGGGAGCAGCAAGTAGAGCGTTTCGATGAGCGCTCCGAGTATTTCCTTCAAAGCGTTCACCTCACAAAATGTTCGAATCTGGACGATTCTACATCAAGCAGGAGTCGCAATCAACGAGCAGAAGAGTAAAATCTAGAGATGAATTATTACTCAGGAAAATTGGGTTTGCCGTACCATTTGAGCGTCGGCGCCATTGTCGTCAATGAAAAGAAGGAAGTCGGCTGCCGACATTACTCTGCCAACGAACACGAAGAGCAGGGTGAGCTCTACGTGGTAATGCGAGAAACGATGGAACCGGGCGAAACGATCGAGCAAACCTTAGCTCGCGGCTGTCAGGAAGAACTCGGACTGACCGTCGAAATTAAAGAATTTATCGGCTCGATCGTTAGTCATTTTTCCCGCGGCACCGAAACTGTCGAAAAAACTACGCTCTATTTTTTATGTGAGCCGCGGAGTGAAGTCCCGGCCGAACCGGGTGGCTTTGAAGCTACTGGCACGATCGAATGGCAGCCCCTCGATTGGTTGATCGAACAATCAAAGAAACAAGGCAAGCATTTCGGCCGTGATGACTACGATGAGTCAGCCGTCCTTGAGCGGGCAGCGCAATTGATTGGTTAAAGAAAAGCCTACGATTACGAGTTACTTTCGGCTATGAGCTTGTCTTAGCTCGCGCTGAGCCGTTGAGGATCTTTTTGCGTAAGCGGAGCGATTTTGGAGTTACTTCTAAGAGCTCTCCGTCTTCCAGAAAGTCGATACATTGCTCTAAGCTGAAAATTGTCGGCGGGGTCAGGTTGATGGCGTCGTCAGCGCCGCTCGAGCGGACGTTAGTTTGTTTCTTTTCTTTCGTGACGTTGATCTCAAGATCCTGTTCGCGCGAATTCAGCCCAATGATCATACCTTCGTAGACGGGGGTTTGCGGCGGAATAAACGTAATACCGCGCTGCTGAGCGTTATTGAGGCCGTACGAAACAGCGGTGCCAGCTTCGGAAGCTACCAGTACACCGTTACGCATTCGGGGGAGAGCTGAGCCGATCGGCTCAAAGCGCAAGAACATTGAGTTCATCACGGCCGTACCGCGCGACAAGGTTAGTAAGAGGTTTCGCAAACCGAGGAGCCCACGGGTCGGGATCTCAAAGATTAGTCGTGTTGTGCCGTCGTCATTCTCAGTTTGCGAGTGAAGCATACCCTTGCGCTTACCGACCTCGCCGGTGATCGTGCTGGCGTACTCGGTCTGAACGTCGATGGTTAGCTCTTCGACCGGCTCGACTCGTTGGCCGTCAATCACTTTGGTGATGACTTGGGGTTTGCCGATTTGTAGCTCGAAGCCTTCACGACGAAGTGTCTCGATAAAAACGGAGAGGTGGAGTTCGCCGCGGCCACTGAGGATATATTCATTCTCTTCGCCCTTCTCCATCTTGAGCGAAACGTTGACCTCTAATTCTTTGAGGATCCGCTCGTAGATTTTTTGACTCGTTAAATGAGTGCCATCCTTGCCGACAAACGGTGAGGTGTTAGCGGAAACAGACATCTTTAAAGTCGGTTCAGCAATTTGGAGAGTCGGCAGGGCTTCTGGCTTGGCGGCGTCAGCGACCGTGTCACCGATTCGGCAGCCAGCGAGTCCGGTTAAGGCCACGATATCGCCGGACTCGGCTTGCTCGACTTGGACTCGTTTTAAGCCCTGGCCGACGTAGACCCGGTCGATTTTGCCGGTTTGACGCCAGCCCTCTGGGGTCCCGATAGAAACGGTCAAGCCCGGTTTAGCCATGCCGCGGCTGATTTTACCGATCGTATATTTGCCCTGGTAACTATCCCAATCTAAGGCCGAGGCTAACATTTGGAACGGCTCGGTGTTAGCTTCCCTGGGAGCCGGCACGTGCTCGATGATGGCCTCAAAAATCGGTGTTAGGTCGGCTTCTTGGGTAATCTCCGCCGATGAGGGTAGATGTGACCACGACTTGCCGTCGCGCCCGATAGCGTAGTAAATGGGGAATTCGAGTTGGGCCTCTTCGGTTGCGAGATCGAGGAATAAATTCGAGGTTTCGTGGATGACCTTGTCGATCTGGGCATCCGGCTTGTCAATTTTATTAATGACGACAATTGGGCGCAGGCCGAGCTCTAAGGCTTTTTTAAGAACGAACTTGGTCTGCGGCATTGGACCTTCTTTAGCGTCAATAATTAGCAGGGCGCCGTCGGTCATATTCAGTGTTCGTTCAACTTCGCCGCCGAAATCGGCGTGTCCGGGGGTGTCGACGATATTGATTTTAATGCCGTTGTAATTGACGGCCGTGTTTTTGGCCAAAATCGTAATGCCCCGCTCGCGTTCCTGTTCGTTCGAATCCATAATCAGCGTTTGGCTCATGGCGGCTTCGTTTTCCCGGAACGTTTTAGACTGCTTTAACAGGCCATCGACGAGCGTGGTTTTACCGTGATCAACGTGAGCAATAATAGCGACGTTTCTTATATTCATTTGATTTTCCCCCACCGCGAGTTCGTGACGAGTAGAAGCCAAATTATACCTGATTACCGATGGCGACTCAACGCGCCGGAGGCGAAACTGACACCAAAAAGCCGTCCTTACGGACGACCTCTTGTGAGGATCCCATCTCTATATCCAGAAATGGATACCATGTAACCATCCTCACCATACTCCTTTAACCTGAAGTAGCAAGCGAGACTGGACTGCTTGCCAATTGTGTCGTTTTTTAGCACTGTGAGGATACGGTCGTTGTACACCGGAGGATTGTTGTGGTTGCTCAGGAACTCGAAAGAGAATTGTTAGCGTTGTGTCAGGACCTGGGCATTTTTATCCCGGGACATTTCGAAGTATCGTCGGGGTTGCATAGCGACCTCTACATCGACAAGGAATTGATCTTCGGTAACCCGGAGCTCTTTGATCGGTTTTGCGGCTATCAAGCCGATTTCTTACTTGACCCAGGCGGTCGAGACACGAGTATCGACGTGGTTGTCGGTCCGGAAACCGGTGGCTCACGGATCGCCGAAAACGTCGCCCGTCTGTTGTCTCAAAAGACTCAGCGTCAGGTAGTCGCTGTGGCTGCTCGCAAGGACGGTCAAGGTGGCTTCTTCCTGGAAGCCGAGGACTTGGAGCGCGTCCGGTGCCGCAATATCGCGGTAACAGAGGATGTCTTGACGACCGGTCGGTCGGCCGCCATGACGATGAATCTGTGCCGGGACAAGGGGGCTAACGTCGCTACCCTTCAGGCCTGGTTTCGTCGCGGCCAGCGGACCCAGTCCGTGGCTGGGGTACGAGCGAATGTGTTGTGTCATCGAGAGTTTCCGCTCCACGAAGCTCCCTGTGCCCAATGCCTCCGTCGAATACCGCTCAGCCAAAAACCGACGGCCCGTCAGTTGTCGCCCTCACCCGGCCAACTCATCTTGGCCTACTAAGCCCAAGGCCCGCAGTGAACTGCGGGCCTTGTAATATTTCCCAAATAAAATGATACTGAAGAGTATAATATAGCAAGGTATATGCTTTTATTAATTAGATAAGGAGAAGCGATGAATACGTTTGATACATGGCAGGATGCAGTTTCGACGTCGCTCCAAGGGCTCTGGATAAAATTTATTAACTTTATCCCGCAGGTTCTGGCAGCGTTAGTGGTTCTGATTGTCGGTTTGATTATTGCTGGGGCGCTCGGCCAGTTAGCCAAGAAGCTGATCGGTTACCTCAATATTGACCAGGTTCTTCAGCGATTTGGCATCAAGCAGCAACTGGAAAAGATCGGTATGACCTTTACCTTTGGCGATTTGATCGGCTGGATCGTTAAATGGTTCCTGATTATTGCCGTCTGGATCGCTGTTCTTCAGGTTCTTAATCTCGACCAGGTCGGGAATCTGCTTGAGCGTTTGGTCCTCTACCTGCCAAACGTGGTGACAGCCATCATCATCTTGGCGATCGGTTTGGTCGGTGGCCAGTTCCTCTACCAAGTCGTTGAAAAAGCCGTGGTCGCTTCGACGATTTCCAACTCTTCCGCTAGCACGCTGGCGGCTTTAGCCAAATGGGCAGTCGTGATTTTCGCCTTCTTGGCTGGCTTGACCCAGCTCGGTATCGCTTCGCGATTGATCGAAATCCTGTTTACCGGTTTTGTCGCCATGTTGGCCCTTGCCGGCGGTTTGGCTTTTGGCCTGGGCGGTCGGGATAAAGCCAGCCAGTGGCTCGAAGCGCTAGAACAAGAGACCAAGGGTCCGCGTCAGTAACTCCTTACAAACGAACATCCAACTGGGAACGCCTACCGTATGGTAGGCGTTTTCATAGCTATCTAATGTCCAGTTTTGCTAGTATGGATGTATGGCGTTAACTCCCAGCGAAAAAGAGGGAATGAAAAATCTCGACCGGTTGATTCGGGCTATTGATAAGGCCTATCACCATCCGGCTCCTCTCATTTGGCGGGGCTTCTTGATCGGCTTAGCCTCAGGGTTGGGCGCCACCATCGGCGTGGCCTTGGTCTTAGCGGCCCTGGGCTTTATGTTGCGTGAACTCGGCGGCGTGCCGGTGATTGGCGAGTGGTTGCAAGGAATTGATACGACACTGCAGCGCTTCTAGCTCTTCAGCATCCGTCTGGCTGCCGCCGTCAATGGCGGTACGATCAAGGAAAAAACCACTGCGGCCAGAATGATCGGTAAAACATACCGGTCAATATTCGGTATCGAAGCGCCCAGAAAAAAGCCGAGCAGTGACATACTGACAATCCAGAGCACCCCACCGATAATATTGTAGGCAACGAATGTCGGGTAGTTCATTTTGCCGACACCGGCCAGGACCGGTGCGAAGGTTCGAACAATCGGCACAAACCGAGCCAGGATAATAGTAACGGCGCCGTATTTAGCATAAAAGGTTTTAGCGCGCTCAACGTGATCTTTGTGAAAAAATACTGATTCTTCTCGAGAAAAAACTCGCGGCCCAAACCGCTGGCCGATGTAGTAGCCCAAATTGTCACCCAACACCGCGGCGATAACGCCGCCGATGAGCAAATACGACAGCGCAAAGTAACCCTGCGACGCTAAGAACCCGGCGCCAAACAACAAGGTATCTCCGGGCAGAAAAAAGCCGATCAACAAACCGGACTCAGCAAAAATGGTCAGAAAAATTGCCCACAGCCCGGCTTGAGTGATAATTTCCTTGAACTCGATACCCATGGGCTTATCCTAGCAAGTAACCGATACGGTTAACAGTGAGGACCATAGCAGCGAAAGCCCGAACCGGTTGCACAGACGAAACAAAAAGCAATCCAGGCGCGACCAGATTAATCTACTGCGGGAGTTGTATCGGGTGTTCGCTTTATCTCAGTCTCAACTGGGCTAATTTTCAAGCAGCGGTTACTCGAACTTTTTCTTTCCATTCGTATACAAGAAACCCCATGGAGTTTCTTGTCCATGGGGTCCTGGTTGCTAGCGGGCCTTGTCTCCCGGGAGTTGAAGCGGCTCCTCTACCCAGCCGTTCCTGATCTTGAGCTCGTAGATCTCTATCCCGAGCTTATGCCTTTCCTGCAGGCAGTAGTTGCCGAGCTCGTAGATGTAGTCGTGCTCACCGGCTTTTTCCAGTGGGAAGAGCTCTAAGAGCTTCTTTTTGAGAGTTGGAAAACGACGGGTATTGGGCCTGGAATACTGTAGCTGTTGGCGAAGTAACGCCCCCACGGCACCAGAAAGTGCCCAGGACACACAGGTTGGAGCTGAGCGCGGGTACCCACTATGCTCCCACTCTACATCCCACGCTGCCCACACACGTTCGTGGCGTCCCCAGTCACCCGGGACCGGGCCACTGACCACTTTCAAACAGTCAAGACGTTCGATTTCCCTGACTCTGATTTTCATACTGTACAAACTGTAACCCTCCTACTATGCCAGCTTCGAGGTGGCCTAATCCGGAAGGCATTATAGAGACAGGTAGAAAAAAGTCAAGAAGGACGGGTTGGAAATTGAGCGCATTAAGGTCAGTTTCGACGCGTAGCGGAATCGAACCCCTCCAGGTTCAATTCTTGACGTTGTGCGACCCGAAGGGAAACCGAACTATGTCGAACCGTTTTTCCGGGTTCAGAAAAAGTGGTGTGCCGTGTGGTGGGCCATGCAGGATTCGAACCTGCGACACACGGATTAAGAGTCCGTTGTTCTGCCACTGAACTAATGGCCCTCGCTACGCTCGGGCCTTTCTCGCCTGCCAGCTCGAAATGGCCCATACTTTGGTCTTCCTCACTTTCGCTTAGAATGCCGCTGCCTAATTATATCTTGAGCCGATCGAGAAATGAAGGAGTTGGTCCTATCGAATCAGCATCACAAACAAATTATTGAAGGCGTGGGTGCCGGTGCTGTACCAAGTGTTTTTACGCCACAAGGCTAGCAGCGCCAAGAAAAAGCCGAAGATAAAGAAGTAAACAGTGCCGGCGTTAATCATATGGGCGACGCCAAAAAGGATTGAGGAAATGACGACGGCTTTAAATTTACCATGGGGTAGGAAACGGTTCAGCAAAATGCCGCGGAAGTATAATTCCTCAAAAATCGGGGCAGCGATAACAACCGGAATGAACTGAATCAAGTCGGAGACATTCTCGTAATATTTTTGTTGGGTAGCGAGTGACTCGGACGTCGAGGGCAGAACTTGTTCCAAAGCCAAGGCAATAAAAGCGAGGGCACTAACAAAAACAAAACCAAACAAAAAGCCCCACAGAACTTCCCAGCCGATTTTTTTGGGACTTTGAAGGGCGGCCAGTCGTTCTTCTTTGGGAACAATCCAGAAAATGGTCCCAACCAAGGAAATAGCGGTCACCACCGCATTAATAGTGAAGTCGATTGGCTGCTTGGGTAGGTGCTGGAGGTATTTAGCTAAGAAGAGGCCGATTAAAGTATCGATCAAAATAGTCGCGATAACGGCGAAAACAAAAAACCAGACAATTTCTTTAAGAGTTTTGAGGTATAGGCGGCGTCGCTCTATCATGTTACTAACATGGACTCACCCGGCCGCAGGGTTCCCAGCTCATAGTGACCAAGCTTGATCCGAGTCAGGTTAACGACTTCAATGCCAACGGCGGCGCAGATACGGCGGACCAGGCGGTTTCGTCCTTCATGGATTGTAATCGAAAAAATGATCTTGTCCTTGTTCATTTTGAGTAGCTTCAAAGCGTCGATAAAAACCGGCCCATCCTTTAAAACAATCTTGCCTTCTTCGAGCTCGGTCAAAGCGGCTTTCGGTGTTTTGGTTCGGCCTTCGACGATATATTCTTTCTGATGCTCGAATTTTGGGTGCGTCAGTTGATAGCAAAGATTACCGTCGTTGGTCAGGACAACCAAGCCCATCGTGTCGTTGTCGAGCCGACCGCACGGAAAAACCCGCGGAGTTTTAGGGACGAAATCGAGCACGGTTTTGCGACCCTCGGGATCATCCGCTGTGGTGACAACGCCCTTGGGTTTGTTGAGCAGATAGACTACTCGCTTGGTCGGTGGCTCGAGCTCTTTACCATCGACTGAGACCCGATCTTTCTCGGGGTTAAGCGTCGTGCCGAGCTGTTTAATGGTCTTGCCGTTGACTTTGACATGACCGTTGGCGATCAACTCATCGGCTTTTCGCCGCGAAGCTACGCCGCACTCGGCTAAGTACTTGTTGAGCCGCATCCTTGCCTCTACCATACCTCTTTTACCTTAGAAGTGTTAAGATATGGCGGTATCAGAACAGGTTCAGATGTTACTCCAAGCCAAAGATTTAATCACCAAAAAAACCGCCGAGCTTCTTAAGCTTCGCCAAACATTATCGGTCCGACCGGGACTAGCTTTGGTGTGGGTTGGCAACGACCCGCAAACTAAAGCCTTTATCCGGGTCAAGCAACAAAAAGCCAAGCTGCTCGATTGCGATTTCTATTTGCACCATTTGGACCAGGGCAATTTTGATCAGCTGGCTGCCTTAATGCGCGGTTTGAATCGCAAAAAGGAGATCCACGGGATCGTCCTGCAGCTACCGCTGCCCAATAAAGCTGATACCCAGCCACTGATCAATTTAATGAACCCAGAAAAAGATATCGACAACTTGCGTTCCGACAGTCCGTTTGAGGCGCCAACGCCAAGCGGCATCTTAGAAATCTTGCGACACAATAAGATCGATCCGGGCAAACAGCAAACGGTAATTCTTGGGGCGGGACGATTAGTTGGGGGCCCGCTGGCCAAAATGTTCGAGGCTCGGGGTTGGCACTATACCCAAATTCCCAAACGGGCTCGAGATCACGCCGAGGAAATTCGGCAGCATGATTTATTAATTTCCGGTACCGGGGTCA
>Ga0196963_10000699_pt1 | contig 27076 bp, 15 predicted proteins | sample S1_5metaG_FD_148600 | JGI IMG/M metagenome (GOLD analysis project Ga0196963, IMG submission 148600) | Soil microbial communities from Anza Borrego desert, Southern California, United States - S1_5 | ecosystem: Environmental > Terrestrial > Soil > Desert | place: USA: California | collected...
CAGATGCCGCCGTCGCCGCTGACGGCGACGGTATGGTAGGAGCCGCCGCTGAGCGAGCGCATGCCGCCGAGCATGGCCGTCGCGCTGGTCTTGACCTGCACCGGCGTGAGCGCGTTGCCCAGCGTGCCGTTGCCCAGCGCTCCGTACGAGTTGGAGCCCCAGCACCAGACCGTGCCGTCGCTGCGCAGGGCCACGGCGTGGTATGAGCCGGCCGCGATGGCGATGATGTTGTTGATGGTGCTGACCTGGACCGGGACGGCGCTGCCGGTGGTCGAGCCGTTGCCGAGCTCGCCGGCGGCAGCGCGTCCCCAGGCGTAGACGTTTCCGTCGGCGCGCAGCGCCAGGCTGAAGCCCGCGCCGGCGTAGCCGCCCCCGCCGGCGACGGCGATGATGTTGGTGAGCCCCGTGACGGCGACGGGGGACTCCTGGTCGAGGGTGGTCGTGGCGCCATTGCCGAGCTGACCTTCGCCGTCGCTGCCCCACGCGATCACGCTGCCATCCTGCTTCACCGCCAGCGCGTGGTGGTCGCCGGCGCCGATCGCGCGGCACGCGCTCGTCACGCCGCTGGTGCCGGCGACCAGGACCGGGCTCGCGCTGAACGGATTGGGCGTCGGCAGCGACGCGACGGAGGCGTTGCCGAGCTCCTCGTCATCGTTGGCGCCCCAGGCGTAGACGGTGCCGTCGCTGCGCAGGGCGACGGTGAAGTCGCCGTAGTCGCTACCGGTGGCGAGCGCGCACACCGAACCGACGCCCGTGAGCAGCACCGGCGCGCTGCGGCTGCCCGTGCCGCCGTCGCCGACCTGCCCGACGCTGGCGGATCCCCAGCCCCAGACGGTGCCATCGCTCTTGAGTCCGTTCGCATGGTTCTGGCCGAGAGCGACCGCCGTCATCTTCGACACCGGCCAGTTCGCATAGGCGGTGACATCGGTCCCGGACGAGTAGCCGGTGCCGCCGTTGCCGAGCTGACCGCTCGCGGCGGTTCCGAATCCCGTCAGCAGCCCGTTGCGGCGCAGCAGCATGGTGTGCATCGCCATCGGCCCGCTGGCCAGCGCGCGCGCGTCGTTGACGCCGATGGCGGTCGGCGACAGCACGCGCTGGGTCCCGCTGCCCAACCGGATCTGGCCGGCGGAGTTGTCGCCGGTGACGACCACCAGGCCGTCGAGGCGCAGCGACAGCGTGTGCCTCGACCCCGCCGAGACCGCGCGGCATTGCCCGAAGATGTTGCTCGCCGACGGCGCGCCGATGTTGACCTGCGTCCCGTTGCCGCATTGGCCGTCCGCGTTCCAGCCCCAGGTGTGGCCGGTGCCGTTGGCGTAGATGGCGACGTTGTGCTTCGAGCCGCAGGCGATCGCGATCGCGAAGTCGCCGACCGGCATGTTCACCGACGTCGGCAACGTGCGGTTGGCGAATCCGGCGTCGCCGATCTGGCCCTCGCCGCCGGCGCCCCATGCCTTCAGCTTGCCGGCCGCGGTGAGCACCAGGCTGTGGTTGCCACCGGCGGCGACAGCCTTGATGGTGCTCAGGGAGATGTCCTTGGCCCAGTAGCTGATGTCCGCGGTGCCGCCGTCGCCGATCTGGCCGACGTCGTCGGCGCCCCAGGCGTAGACCTTGCCCTCGACCGACAGCGCCAGGCCGTGCTTCTCACCGGCGGCGACCGCCTTGATGCGCACGCCGGTCAGGCCATCGACCGGGCCGGGCGTGGCGAGCTGCGCGACCGCGCTGCTGCGGCCGAGCGATCCGTCGGTGTTGCGCCCCCACGAGTAGAGCACGCCGTCGGCGCGCAGGGCGAACGTGTTGTACGAGCCGGCGGCGACGGCGACGATGTCGACGATCGCCGCGTCGCTGACGCGCTTCGCCGTCAGCTGGGGCGTGTTCGTGCCGTCGCCCAGCTGTCCCTGGCTGTTGTCGCCCCAGCACCAGACGGTGCCGTCGTCGGCGAGATACACGGTGTGCGCCTCGCCGACGGCGATCATCGGGTCGGCCGCGTACGACGACGCGGCGATCAGCGCGATCAGACAGAGCGGGCGAAGGTGCCGACGTGACATGCGCAGGATTCCGGCGGCCGCGGATGCGGCCGATCATCACACCATAACACACGACCGCGCCACGCGCTGGAGGGCGCTGGAAGGAGGCCGTGCGTCGTCGCGATGACCGACACGGTGACGGGCGCGCCGTCCGCGGCGCGACGGCGCGCGGCGACGATCGGCGTCGACCGACCCGCTTGCGTCATTCGCAACGCTGCGCCGCCCTGCCGTTTGCGGGCGCGACGAGGTTCGCGGTACACTCCCGGTCGCGCCCTGAAGCCGCCCAACGCCCCGGAAAATCGCGATGCCCACGACGCTGATCGTCCAAGCCCTCACCCAGACCGCGCAGAAGCGCCGCCTGCTGACCAACGGCTCCGCGGCGCGCTTCGAGGCCTTCGCCACCGCCAAGGGCATCGCCACCGTCGACGACGCGCGCACGTGGCTGGCCTCGGGCGACGGCCTGAGCGGCGACCTCGCCAAGCGCCTCGCCGCGTTCCTGCCGCCGCCGACCCAGCCGACCTTCGGCGCCTACCAGCCGCTCATGCACCTCGCCGACGGCGGCATGGGCAGCGTCTGGCTCGCCTCGACCCCCGGCGACGAGCTGGTCGTGGTCAAGACCCAGCGCCGCAACCTGCCGGCGAACCTCGACAGCTCGCAGGCGAACGAGGTGCTCAAGCGCTTCGAGCGCGAGGCGCGCATCACCCAGCAGCTGCGCCACGACAACGTCGTCCGCTGCCTCGACAACGGCGTCGCCTCGGACGGATCGCTCTACATGGTGCTCGAGTACGTCGACTCGGGCGACCTCAAGGACCTGGTCGAGCGGCGCGGCGGCCTGCCCGAGGGGCTGGCGCTGGCGATCGTCTACCAGGTGGTCGACGGCCTCGCCGAGGCGCACCGCATCCACCTCATCCATCGCGACATCAAGCCGCCGAACATCTTCGTCTCGGGCGACGGCCGGGCCAAGCTCGCCGATTTCGGCATCGCGAGGACCACCGACCAGAGCCGCACCATGCTGACGATGGAGGGCGCGATCATCGGCTCGCCGCTCTACATGTCGCCGGAGCAGGTGCTGTCCGATCCGACCATCGACATCCGCAGCGACATCTACGCCATGGGCGCGGTGCTGTACTTCGCGCTGGCCGCCGACGCGCCGTACCACGGCAGCCTGCAGGAGGTGCTGCACAAGCACAGGACCGCCCCGGTGCCCGACGTGCGCAGCGTGCGCTCGGTCGTCGGCCCGTGGACCGCCGGCATCGTCACGCGGTGCATGCAGAAGGACCGCAAGGACCGCTACCAGGACCCGATGGCGCTGCGCAGCGATCTCGGCGAAGCCCTGGCGCGCCTCGGCCTGACCGCGGCGCAGCAGGAGGCGGACGAGGACACCCGCCACGGCGACCTCTCGAGCGGCCACTTCATCCCGGCCAAGCCGCGGACCGAGGTCGCGATGGATGTGACGATCACCGCCGACCTGTCGCGCGACGCAGGCGCCGGCCGGCAGTCGACCACCGAGGTCACGCTGGTCGCCGACCTGGGCAGCCTGACGGGCAAGGGCAGGGACGAGGGCACCGTCACCTTCGATTCGCACACCGTGCACACCATCGCCGGCCAGCTGCTGCGCGAGATCGATCCGCACGACGCGCCGACCATCAACGACCCCCTCCCGGGTTCGCGCAAGCCGAACAGCGACGCGCACGCGGCGACCGTCTGCGCCAACGATCGCCTCGACGGCGATCTCACGCAGGCGCTGGCCGGCGACTGGATCGCGCTGGTGGCGGGCGCCGAGGGCGACGCGACGACCGTCATGCTGCTCGCGCGCTCGCGGCTCGTGCTCGGCAAGCTGCGCGAGGCGCCGGTCGACGTCTGCGTGCGCAACTACCCGATCCCGATCCACAAGGAGGCGTGCCTGCGCATCAGCCGCCAGCACGTGGCCATCGCCATCGACGCCGTCGAGGGGCAGGCGGTGATCGAGGACCTCAACGCGCCGAACGGCACGCAGGTCGACGGCGTCGCGCTCAAGCCGGGCAGCTCGTCGCACCTCGACCGCGTCAACGAGAGCGTCCTGGTGCTGTCGGGCGTGGTCACGCTGCGCGTGCGCGCCATCGCCAAGAGCGGGCCGACGCGGATGACGCTCACCGGAGCGCCCCCGTCGACCGGCGCCTCTGGGCCGGGCATCGACGTCGATTCCCCGCTCGATGCCGTGCTGCTGACCCGGCCGGAGAACCGGCCGGAGATGGCCTACGCCATGGTCCTGCGCCGCCTGCGGGTCGGCGGGCCGGGCTCCGACCTGGTGCTGGCGGGCGCACGCACCAAGGCGGCGTGCGAGATCGGCCGCTTCGCCGGCCGCTGGATCTGGCGGGCGGCGCCCGAGGCGGCGTGGAAGCCGCTGGTCGCGGGCACCGTGCTCGACTGCGGTGGCAAGTCGCTCAAGGCCGCCGCCGGGGCGTACGAGCAGTTCTGAGGATGCCGGCGCGCGGATGCGCGCGGTGTCCAGCGAGTGGAGAGCTCGAAGCACGAAGCACGAAGCACGAAGCACGAAGCACGAAGCACGAAGCACGAAGCACGAAGCACGAAGCACGAAGCACGAAGCACGAAGCCAGAAGCCAGAAGCCAGAAGCCAGAAGCCCGAAGCCAGAACCCGATCAGCGTCGCCGGCTCATCCGCGGAACACCCGCTGCAGCGCCGCATACGCCGGCTTCGGCTGGCGTTCGAAATCGATGATCGCGGTGTTGGCGCAGGACGGGAAGCAGTCGTGGCCCATCCAGACGATGAACCCGCCGCACGCCGGAAAGCGCTCCTTGCAGCGCCCCGCGGCGATCGCGAGACCTTCGGCCTGGCGCTGCTGGCTGAGCGCGACGTAGTGCTCGAGATCGGTCGCCTCGGGCAGGTCGAGGATCCACCACGACGACGCGTGCAGCCAATACGGGTTCGTCCGCGACGCCGGCCACGGCCGCTGGTCGCCGGCGTAGGTCCTGATGATCGCGACGGACGACGCGCTCGGCAGGCCGGTCTCGCTGCGCATGCCCGAGTCGTCCTTCGCCCAGTAGCGCCGCCAGTTCCCGATCGGCCCATCGAAGTTCCACGGGCCGTGCACGTGCGCGTGCAGGCCCTTGCCGACATCGTCCTCGTTGGCCATGAAGCGCGGGCCCGACGGCGACGACGGCACGAAGCGCGTCCCGGGATCCTCCTCCTCGACCACCCGCGCGAGCGCCGCGAGCGCCGGATGCGCCAGGGTCAGCGGCACGCCGCAGCCGACCTTCCGGCCCTGCTCGGACTGCAGCTCGTTGCCGCCGCACCACAGCAGCGTGCACGCGTGGTGCGCGCGCCGGCGGATGTAGTCGCGGGCGATGGCGCACAGGCGGTCGATGACCGCCGGCTCCTCCGGGCACCAGTTGTCGATGCCCGACGACGACTGCGGGAATTCCTGCCAGACCAGCAGCCCGGCCTCGTCGCACAGCTCGTAGAAGCGGCCGCGCTCGAGGTAGGCGCCGCCCCACACGCGCAGCACGTTCAGGCCGAGCTCGACGTACAGGCCGATCAGCCGGCGGTAGTCGTCCTCGCCGTCGCCGTGCCAGTCGAGGTTCATCGGCGTCCAGTTGACGCCCTGGATGAAGATCTCGCGGCCGTTCACCGCCATGATCCACGGCTGCGAATCCGCGGGCTGGCCGTCGGCGACGCGCCAGGTCACGCGCTTGAAGCCGGTGCGCAGACGCACGACCTCGCGCGGCTCGCCGACGCCGAGCTCGTGCACCGCGACCTCGTAGAGCGGCTGCGCGCCGTGGCCGTTCGGCCACCACAACGCCGGCCGCTCGACGCGCAGCTGGATGGTCTGCACGCCCGGCGCCAGGTCCAACCGCGCCTCGACGACGGTCTCGCCATCGCGCACGACGCGCGCGCCGACCCGAGCGCCGCCGTCGCGGACATGCACGGTCGCGCTGATCGTGCCGAGGGCGTGATCGTCGGACAGGTGCGACGTCGTCCTGATCGCCGTCACCGCTTGGCGGCCGACGACCAGGGACAACGCGTCCCACACCCCGGCCGGCGCGAGGCGCACGCACCAGTCCCAGCCGTACGAGAAGCGCGGCTTGAACAGCGTCGAGCGCGAGGTGAAGCCGATCTGCCCCTGCTCCGCCGGCGCCGCGTCGAAGACCAGCGACAGGTGGTGCGCCTTGCCGTCGCCCAGCCACGGCGTGAGGTCGAAGCGGTGGCGGATCAGCGCGCCGGTGAACGTCGCGACGATCTGCGCGTCGACGAGGATCCACCCCGCGTAGTCGAGACCATCGCCCTCGAGCCGCACCGGCTCGCCCGCGGGGATCGTCCCGGCGGCGAGCAGCGTGGTGAACTCCCAATGACGATGCTCGACCCATTCGCAGTCGCGCGACTGGAGACCGACGTTCCAGTCCGGCAGCACGCCCGCCGCGCGCAGCACGCCGTGCACCGAGTTCGGCAGCGTCGCCGGGAACGGCCCGGCGTCGTTCTGGCACCAGCCGCCGGTCTCCATGCTGCGCCGCAGCTGCCAGGAGAACGGACGCCAGCCGCTCAGCGTCCAGGAGCGGGAATGCAGGTCGATGCGCATGGCCCCGCATCATCGGCCGCGCGCGACGGCGCAAGACTCTTCCCGGCGCGCATGATTCTGCACACGACGCCGAAGGCGGGCGCCGTCGACCGCGGGCATCGGGCTTCGGGATTCGAGCTTCGGGCTTCGGGCCTCGAGCCTCGAGCTTACGCCTTCGCCGCCATCTTCCCGAGCATCGCCACCTCGGCGACCTGGACCGCGTTGAGCGCCGCGCCCTTGAGCAGCTGGTCGCCGACCACCCACAGGTCCAGCGTCTGCGGCTGGGTGTGGTCCTTGCGGATGCGCCCGACGTAGACGTCGTCCTGGCCGGCGACGTCGGTGGGCATCGGCCAGCGGTTGCTCGCGCGGTCCTCGAGCACGGTGACGCCCGGCGCCTTGCGCAGGATGTCGTAGGCGTGGTCGACCGAGATGTCGTGCGCGAACTCGACGTTGAGCGCCTCGGCGTGCGTCCGCAGCACCGGCACGCGCACGCACGTCGCGTGGATGCGCACGCTCGGATCGGCCATGATCTTCACCGACTCCTTGGCCATCTTCATCTCCTCCTCGCAGTAGCCGTTCTCGGTCATCGCCGAGTTGTGCGGGAAGAGGTTGAAGGCGTACGGATGCGGCAGGACCGTGTGCTTGAAGTCCTTGCCGTCGAGGAACGCCTCGGTGCTGTTCTTGAGCTCCTCCATCGCCGCGTGGCCGGCGCCCGACGCCGCCTGGTAGGTCGCGGCGACGACGCGCGTGATCGGCACGGCGCGGTGCAGCGGGTAGAGCGCGAGCAGCGCGATGATCGTCGTGCAGTTCGGGTTGGCGATGATGCCCTGGTGCGCGCGCGCCGCCTGCGGGTTCACCTCGGGCACGATCAGCGGCACCTTCGGATCCATGCGGAAGGCCGACGAGTTGTCGACCATCAGGCAGCCGGCGTCGGTGCAGTGCTTGGCGTACTCGCGGCTGATCTTCGCGCCGGCGCTGAACAGCGCGAGCTGCTGGCCCTTGAACGAGTCGGCGTTCAGCTCCTTGACCACGATCTGCTTGCCGCGGAACGGCAGCGAGGTGCCGGCGCTGCGCTTCGACGCGAGCAGGGTCAGCTCGCGCACGGGGAAGTTCCGCCGCTCGAGCACGCGCATGAACTCGACGCCGACCGCGCCGGTGGCGCCGACGATCGCGACATTGTAACCGTTTACGGACATTTGGCCTCGCAGACCGCCGAGATCGGCGGAGCGAAGCAGTGTGGCGCCGTCCGTTTACGGACAAGCACCCGGGGCGGTGGTCAGGGCAGCAGGGCGAGGGTCAGGGCCAGCGCGGCGCCCACCAGGCCGCAGCCGGCGAGGTACCAGGCGGCCGCGACGATCCGTGCTTCGTTTCCGCGGCCGTGACGCATGAGCAGAGAACGCGCGACGACCGGCCTGTGACGTGGCGGATCCCCCTCCGCGGCCAGGCGGGGCTCACCCGGTCGCCGGGGCCTGGGCCGTGGCGTCCGGGCGGGCCCATTCGGCGACCTGCCCCCCGAAATGCGGCGCCGCGAGCAGGTCGCGGATGAGCTCGTCGCGGATGCTCGCGACCAGCTCGCGCGGCACGTCCATCCCGGGCCAGCACGCCCACCACGGCGGCACGAAGCCGGTGAACAGCGCGTGCCGGGTGCGGCCGGACAGGATCGGCGCCGCGGCGTGGATCAGGCTCTCCGTGAAGAGGATGACGCTGCCTTCCGGCGCCGCAGGGAAGACCACCGGACAGCGTCCCTTCAGGCTCGCGTAGTCGCCCTCGTGCAGGTGCGACCCCTCGAGCATCGCGGTCGCGCCATCGCCTTCCGCCACGTCGCGCAGGCAGGTGATGTTGTTGAGGAACGTCGCGTTGATGAAGCGCGCGTCGTCGTCGTCGCGGTGCGTGCCCCACTTCGGGCGCATGCCGCGGTGCCAGCCGAGACCATCGGGCGCGAGCAGGACGCGTCCGCGATCGCGCTGCGGATGCGGCGGCGTGATGTGCGCGTTCATGCCCTGGAAGCGCAGCTTCGCGCCCAGCGCGCGGCGGTTGGCGTCGAGGATCCCCGGGCCGTGGAACCACTCGAGGAAGCACTGGTCGTGGAACAGCGGATTCTCGAGCACGGTGCGCACCGCGTCGGACTCCTTGTCGAGCGTGCGGAAGCGCGCCTGGCGCTCGAGCGCGGCGCGCATCGCGGCGCACTCGTCGGCAGCGAAGACCCGCGGCAGCAGCATCCAGCCGCGCTCGCTGAAATGCAGCATCTGGTCGTCGCCGAGCATCGCGCGAGCGTAGCGCGCCGCCGCGCGCCGCGTGCGCCGACGCGCGCGGCGGATGGCGAACATCGCGCTTGACGGCCGTCGTGCGCGGCGCGCACACTGCGCGCATGGCCGTGCACCAGAAGCTGCCGTACCAGGCCGAATACTGGACCGGCGACGAGATCCTCGTCCCGGGCCTGGCGCATCTCGGCGAGGGCGCCAACCGCCGCGCGCTTCCCGGCGGCTACGCCGCCGAGGCCCATCCGGACTGCTGGGAGATCCTGCTGGTCACGCGCGGCGAGGCCGAGTGGTGGGCGGAGGACGAGCGCTACCGCGTGCGCGGTGGCGAGCTGACCGTGCTCAGGCCGGGCGAGCGCCACGGCGGCAGCGGCGGCGTCATGCACGCCTGCGCGATGCGCTGGGCGATCTTCCATCCCGATGCCGCCGGCCGGATCGCCGGGCTGACGCGCGCCGAGACCGCGCCGCTGGTCGCCGCCCTCGGGCGCATGCCGCGCGTCGCGCGCGCGCCGGAGGGCGTCGCGGAGGCGCTCGCGCGGCTTATCGCCGAGCATCGCACGCGCGACGCCGCATCGCCGCTGTGCGCGCGCGCGGCGCTGATCGACCTGATCGCGCGCGCGCCGCGCGGCGCGGCGACCGGCGCCGCGGGCGATGCGCGGATCGCGCGCGCGCTGGCGGCGATCGACCAGCACCTCGACCGGCCGCTGACCATCGCCGGGCTGGCGCGCCGGTCGGGGCTGGCCGCGACCGCGTTCCGCGCCCGCTTCGTCGCCGCCACGGGGACCACGCCGCAGGCCTGGATCCGCCGGCGTCGCATCGACCGCGCGCGCGCCCTGCTCGCCGACCGCCGCGCCAGCCTGGCGGCGATCGCGCTGGCGTGCGGCTTCTCCAGCGGCCAGCACCTGGCGACCGCGTTCAAGGCGCTGACGGGGCAGACGCCGCGCGATCATCGGCGATCGCTGCGCTGAGCAGGCGCCAGACGTGCGGCGCCGCCGTCGTCGCGACGCCGCCCGCTGGCAGGCCGAACGCGGCGGCGAGCGCGGCGAGCGCCGCGTCCTCGTCGTCGGGGCTCGTCGTGGCGACGCCCGGCAGCAGCAGGCGGGCGGCGACGAGCGCCGGACCCATGATCCGGATCCCCTGGTCCCCGGCTGCCGCCCGCGCGCGCGCGGCGCACGCGCCGCGGTCGGTGACGACGATCGCGCCACCCGGCAGCTCGTGCTCCAGCCTGCTCACGGCGGCGGCGAACCCTGCGCCCGCCGCCGCGGCGGCATCGTCGCAGCCGACGACGGCGAACGCGTCGCCGCAGCACGTGCCGGCGACCGGCAGCCGGCGCAGCGCGACGCCGGCATGCGCGCAGAGCCGGGCGAGGTCGTCGCCGACGCGCGAACCGCTCGCCGTCGCGATGCAGCTCGGCAGGTGGACGAGGGTCGCCGCGCCGGGCGTCCACGTGCGCTCGCACCCGATGGCCGGCGGCGGCAGCGCGACGCCGATCAGCGGCATGCGCCCATCGCCGAGCCGCAGCGCGTAGCCCGCCGCGACGGCGCTCAGCCGTGCGACCGCGGCGAGGTTGCGCTGCACGAGCCCGGCGAGGCGCGGTCGCCAGCGCGGCGGCGGCGCGCCGAATTCGACCGCGGCCACGTCGGCGTCGGCGATGCCGGCGGGGCATGGACCTGCCGCGAGATGCCGACGCAGGCGCCGCGCGATGGCGTCCGCCCCGCACTCGGCGGCGGCGGCGAGGCGTTCGGCCGCGCCGCCGGCGTGCATGCGGCGCAGGCGCGCGATGCGTTGGCGCAGGCCGTCCTCGGGCGGCGCGCCGCCGGTCTCGCAGTCGCCGCAGCCGTTGCAGCGGTCCACCGCCGCCGAGACCGGCGGCACCGCGCTCGGCGCGACCAGCGCGATCGCGCGCGCGTCCGGCAGCACGACGCCCGGCGCCAGGATGCCGTCCGGGTCGAAGGCGCGCTTGACGCGGCGCATGAGCGCGACCCCGTCGTCGCCCCACTGCCGCGCGACCAGCGCCGCGCGTCCGCGGCCGGTGCCGGCGTCGCCGGACAGGCAGCCGCCGGCGCCGAGGACGATGGCGATGATCTTCTCCTGCGCCGCGCGATGCCGCTCGCGCATGCGCGGGTCGCCGTGGTCGAGCGCGACCAGCGCGCGCAACGAGCCGTCGTGGCCGCCGACGGTCAGGGCCGCGTCGGCGAAGCCGTGGCGGTCGAGCGCGGCGCGCACGCGCGGCGCGGCGTCGCGCAGGCGGTCGGTCGGCAGCACGAGATCGTGGACCAGCGCCGCCGCCCCGGCCGCCCCCGGCAGGCGCGCGCGCAGGCGCCGGAGCCGTTGCCGGGCGACCGGATCGGTGGTCGCGGCGAATGGTCCGTCGACGACGCCGTCGAGGATCGTGGCCGCCGACGCCAGGCGCTGCTCGAGCGCCGCGGCATCGGCGCAGCGCCACTCGACCAGCAGCCGCGCCTGGTCGGCGGGGCCGTCGGTCACCCCGAGCAGGCGCAGCGCGGCGCCGTCCACGACCTCGGCGGTGGTGGCGCCGGCGCCGCACAGGGCCTGCGCCGCGAGCACGGCCGCCGCGAGGCCCGTCACCGGCAGCCAGGCGCTGGCCGCGACCGCGTCGGCGTCGGCGCGCGCGACGGTGCGCAGGCGCGCGCCCGCGATGAACGCCAGCGTGCCCTCGGATCCGCCGACGAGCCGCTGCAGGATCGCCGCCGGCGTCGCGCCGTCGAGGAACGCGTCGAGCCGGTAGCCGAGGCCGTTGCCGAGCTCGGCGGCGGCGGCGACGCGCCGCGCCAGCAGCGTGTCGGCGCGGATCGCGTCGCGCAGCTCCATGAGCTCGCGCGCCAGCGCGGGCCGCCGCGCCGCGAGCTGCGCGTCGGCGTCGGCGGCGCCGGTGTCGACACGCGACCCGTCGGCGAGCACCAGGTCGAACGCCAGCCCGTCGATCCCGGCGATGCCGCCGGCGATCAGCCCTCCCACCGTCGCCGATCCGCCCGCCTCGACGCCGAGCCGTCGTCCGCTGCCGGCGAGCGCCGCGTCGACCAGCGTGGCCGCGACGCCGGCGCCGCAGACCACGTCGACGTCGCGGTCGCGGCGCATGCGCCGGAGGTTCCTGGTGACGACGACGATGCCGTCGCCGACCGCATGCCCGGAATCCGACGCGCCGCCGCCCCGGAACACCACCGGCACGCGCTGCCGCGCGGCGACGGCGAGGATCGCGGCGACGTCGTCCGCGCCGCGCGGCAGCGCCACCGCGCGCGGCGTCGCGCGCCAGGCGCCGACGGCGGCCCAGCGCGCGCACGCGGCGGGGCGCGCGTCCACGACCTCGACCGACGTCGCCGCGACGAGCGCCGCCTCCAGCGCGCGGTCGTCGCCCACCGCCGGCGGCGCACCGACCACCGGATGCTCGATGGTCGCGGGCGTCGGCGTCGGCGCCGGCGCGGTCGAGCGCCGCCGGCCGCCGGGACGCGCGGTCGCGAGTCCGGAGCGGATGGGGCGCCCGGCGCGCGCGGTGCGCGCCTGGACGACCTTCGCCCGGCGCAGCTCGGCGATCTCGGTGACCAGCGCCTGCGCGTCGGCGGGACGTCGCGCCGGATCCTTGGCCAGCAGGCGCAGGATCAGGTCGGTGAACGCCTGGCTGAGGCCCGGGTGCAGCTCGCGCGGATCGGTCGGCTCCTGGTTGAGGTGCGCGCTGAGGATCGCCATGGGCTCGTCGCCGGTGAACGGCGGGGCGCCGGTCACCGCGTGGTACAGCGTCGCGCCGAGGCTGTAGAGGTCGGCGCGGCCATCGACCCCGTCGCCCTGGTCGAGGATCTGCTCCGGCGCCATGTAGAGCGGCGTGCCGGCGACGCCGCGGTCGGCGTGGGTGCTGCTGTCGGCGCTGACGCGGCGGGCGAGGCCGAGGTCGCCGAGCTTGGGCACGCCGTTGCGCGTCAGGAAGATGTTCTCCGGCTTGATGTCGCGGTGGACGATGCCGGCGGCGTGCGCGTGCTTGAGCGCCGAGGCGATCGCCGCGGCGATGCGCAGCGCCTGGCGTTCCCCGAGCTGGCCCGAGCGCTCGACCACGACGCGCAGGTTCGGTCCCTCGACCAGCTCCATCGCGTAGTACCAGCGCCCGGTGGCGGGATCGCGCCCGAAGTCGATGGCCTGGACGATGTGCGGGTGGTTGAGCCGCGCCGCGACCCGCGCCTCCCGCGAGAAGCGCGCGATCGAGCGCGCGTCGTCGGCGCCGCTGTGCGCGGCGAGCACCTTGATCGCGACCAGGCGGTCGAGCGACGCCTGGCGCGCCTGGTAGACGACGCCGAAGCCGCCGCGGCCGATCTCGCCCAGCACCGTGAAGCCGCCGATCGTCGCCGGACGGTCGTCGCGGTCGCCCGCCGGCGCGGTCGCCGGGGTGGAAGGCGGGTGGTCCATGGCGTCGTCCTACCCGCGACGACGCGACGCGCGGGCGGGGCGGTCGGATGAGGGCGGGAGCGGCATGACGTCGTCACCGACGCTAGGCGTTGGGCCCGCTTGCGACAATCCCGATGCGGCGATCGGTAGGGCACCACCGCCCCGGATACGGCTCGGACCTGCGTCCGCTACCTCGCTTCGTCATCCTCGGAAGGCGCCATGTGCGGAATCCCGGCAGCCGCGAACCGCGCGCGAGGCGGCGGTACCATGAGCGGGAATCCGCTTGCCGCGACGCGCGCGGCGCAGGAGGCGCGGTCGGTGACGAAGAGCGTGCCGACGGGCAGCTCGTCGCGCATCCGGCGCAGGGTCGCCGCGCAGCGCGCGCCCGCCGCGGCCGCCGCGTCGGCGCAGCCGGCGACCGCGAACGCGCCGCCGCAGCACAGCCCGGTCACGGTCGTGGGATGCGGCGCGTGGCCCGAGCGCGCGCACCAGGCCGCGATCGCATCGCCGACCCGCGAGCCGGTGGCCGTGGCGACGCAGCTCGGCACGTGCACCACCACGGTCGCGCCGCGCGCGGGCGGCGGCGCGCGCCGCGCGCCGATCGCCGGCGGCGTCAGGACGAGTCCGATCCGCGGCACGCGGCCGTCGCCGAGGCGCAGCGCGAAGCCGGATGCGACCGCCGCGATGCGGCCGATGCCGGCGAGGTTGCGACGCGCGACGTCGGCGAGGCGGCGGCGCCAACGCGGCGGCGGGGCGGGATGCTCGACGGCGGCGACCGCGGCGTCGTCGATGCCCAGCGGGCACGGTCCGGCCGCGATCGCCCGGCGCAGGCGCACGTCGATGCGGTCGGCGCCGCAGGCCTGGGCCGATGCGAGGCGCTGCTCCGCCGTGCCCCAGCGCATCGCGCGCAGGCGGGCGATGCGCGCGCGCAGCCCGTCGGCGACCGGCGCGCAAGCCCCTTCGCAGGCGCCGCACGCGGTGCAGGCGTCGATCGCCGGCGACACCGGCAGGGCCGGGGCCGGCGCGATCGCCGCCGCTGCGCGCTCGTCGGGCACGACGACGCCGGGGCCGAGGATCGCGTGCGCATCGAGCGCGCGCTTGACCCGGCGCATGAACGCGAGGCCCTCGGTCCCCCACTGCCGCTCGACCAGGTCGGCGCGTTCGCGGCCGGTGCCGTCGGCGCCGGCGAGGCAGCCGCCGGCGGCGAGGACGATGGCGGCGATCTCGTCGCGCGCCGCGCGATGGCGCGCCCGCGCCGCCGCGTCGCCGTGATCGAGCGCGACCAGCGCGCGCAGCGATCCGGCGTGCCCGATGGTCATCGGCGCGTCGCGCCAGCCGTGGCGATCGAGCACCGCCCGCACGCGCAGCGCCGCGTCGCGCAGGCGATCGGGCGGCAGCGCCAGGTCGTGCACCACCGGCGGCGCGCCCGCAGCCCCGGCCAGGGCCGCGAGCCGTAAGCGCGCCTGGCGCCGGCGCCGGCGCTGGGCGGGCGCGCGGGTGATGGCGAACGGCTCGAGGATGCTGCCGGCGACGATCTGCGCCGCGAGCAGCAGGCGCTGATCGAGCGCCGCGTCGGCGTCCTCGCGCCAGTCCACCAGCAGCCGCGCGCCGGCACCGGCATCGCCCGGCGCCGGCTCGCCGAGCAGGCGCAGCGCCGCGGCATCGAACACCTCGGCGCGCTGCGCGCCGGCGTCGGCGAGCGCGCGCGCGGCGACCACCGCCGCGGCCACGCCCGCGAACGCCAGCCACGCGGTCGCGCCGCGGTCGGCGGCCCGCCGCCGCGGCCGCAGGCGCGCGCCGGCGATGCACGCCAGCGTGCCCTGCGAGCCGATCACCAGGCGGTGGAGGATCGCCACCGGCGTGGCGCCATCGATCAGCGCGTCCAGGCGGTAGCCGAGACCGTTGCCGAGCGCGGCCGCCTCGCGTATCCGCCGGCACAGCATGGCGTCGCCGCGTGCCGCCGTGCGCAGCGCGATCAGCTCGCTGACCAGCCCCGGCCGCGATCCGGCCAGGCGCTCGTCGGCATCGTCCGCCCCGGTGTCGAGACGCAGGCCGTCGGCGAGGATCAGGTCGAGCGCGACGACCTCGAGCCCGCGCGCGCCGCCGGCGATCAGCCCGCCGATCGTCGCCGGTCCGCGCGCGGCCATCAGGTCGGCGCCGTCGTCGCCGAGGCACGATCCCTCCGCCGCCAGCGCCGCGTCGACGAGCGTCGCGCCGACGCCGGCGCCGCAGATCACGTCGCCGTCCTCGGCGCGCCGCATCCGCCGCAGCTCGCGGGCGACGATGAGGACGCCATCGCCGACCGCCTCGCCGTCGAGCGCCGTGCCGCCGCCGCGCAGCACCACGGGCAGGCGCCGGCGCGCGCACACCGCGACGATCGCCGCCGCCTCGTCGGCGTCGCGCGGCCGCGCCACCGCGCGCGGCAGCGCCCGCCATGCGCCGACCGCCGCCCAGCGCGCGCGGCCCTCCGCGCTGGCGTCGACGACGCCGCGTCCGGTCGCCGCGTCGAGCTCGGCGAGCAGGGCTGCATCCTCGTCGGCCGCCGTGACCACGGGCAGCGGCGCGGTGGCGACGGTCGCGGACACCGGGCGCACCGACCGCGCGACCGCCGGCCGTGGCGGCCGCGTACCACGCGACGTCGTCGGCGCGGCCGTGGCGGCGCCGGCGCGGGCGATCCGGCCCGGGGCGCCGCGCGCGGACAGCACCTTCGCGCGGCGCAGGTCGACGATCGCGGCGGTCAGCGCCGCCGCGTCCGCGGGCCGATCGTCCGGGCTCTTGGCGAGCAGGCGCAGGACGAACTCGGCGAACGGCTTGCCGAGCGCGCGGTTGTGCGCGCGCGGATCGGTCGGCGCCTGCTTGAGGTGCGCGGACAGGATCTCGATCGGCGAGTCGCCGGCGAACGGCGGCCGGCCCGTCACCAGGTGGTAGAGCGTCGCGCCGAGGCTGTAGAAGTCGGCCCGGCCATCGACGGCGTCGGGCGGCCCGTGGATCTGCTCGGGCGCCATGTAGAGCGGCGTCCCGACGACGCCGCCGTCCATCGACACCTCGAGCCGCGGCCGCGCGCCGGCGACCGCCGCGGACAGCGCCCGCGCCAGGCCGAGGTCGCCGAGCTTGGCGACGCCGGCATCGGTCAGGAAGATGTTCTCGGGCTTGATGTCGCGGTGGACGACGCCGGCGGCGTGGGCGTGCGCGAGCGCCGACGCGATCGCCGCGGCGATGCGCAGGGCGCGCCGCTCGTCGAGCGGACCGGCGCGTTCGACCAGCGCGCGCAGGGTGGGTCCCTCGACCAGCTCCATCGCGTAGTACCAGCGGCCGCTGGCGGCATCGCGCCCGAAGTCGATCGCCTGGACGATGTGCGGGTGGTTCAGCCGCGCGGCGACCTTCGCCTCGCGCGCGAAGCGGGCGACGACGCGCTCGTCGTGGTCATCCGGCTGCTCGGACAGGACCTTGATCGCGACCAGGCGGTCGAGGGACGCCTGGCGCGCCTGGTAGACCACGCCGAAGCCGCCCCGGCCGATCTCGCGGAGGATGGTGAAGCCGGCGATCAGCGGGATGGCATCGGCGGCGGGGGAGGGATCCATGGATGCTGCCAGTACGCACCCGAACGAGGGGTGGATGGCCTGACACGAAATGCCACGCTGGCGATACGACCGGCGCGCACACGACCATGAGAGCGTCGCCTGCCGCCGGCCCGCGACGCGCCCGGCGCCGGCAGGCCTCGGCCATCGCCGGCCTCAGGTCGAGGTCATTCGTCGCGGCCCAGCCCGCGGTCGTACAGGGCGAGCGCCTCGTCGAGCGCCGCGGTATCGATCATCCCGGCGGCGGTGAACGGCCGCACCAGGCGCTGGTTGTCGACCAGCAGGCGCTCGCACGCCCCCACGAAGCCGCGCAGCCCGCCGTCATCGGCATGGCGCTCGCGCAGCGTGGCCGCGTCGTGGAGGCGGACGACCGAGAGCATCGCGCGCAGGTCCTCCTCGCCGTGCTCGGCGCCGTCGAAGGTGCGCTGGTTGACGATGCGCGCGTAGTCCGCCCAGTTCGCGTCGCGCGCGCACCAGTCGCAGGCCAGCATCCAGCCGAGGATGATGCGGGCGAGATCGGCGCGCGGTATCGCCGCGACCAGGTCCTGGCGCCCGGCGAGGCCTTCGGGCATGCAGCCGACCGGGATCGCGGACGAGGCGATCGCCACGCCGCCGCCATCGCGGATCGCGACCAGGGTGTGCGGATCGTAGACCGCGATCGCCGGCAGCCGGCCGGCGATGAACTGCGCGACCAGCGCGTCGCAGTCGTATTCGGCCAGCACGATGTCGGCCAGCGCGAGGCCGCGGCCGCGCAGGACCTCGGACAGGAACATCAGGATGGCGGGATCGTCGCGATAGACGCCGATGGTCGATCCGCGCGCGAGCGCGTCGGTGGTCCGCGCGATGAGCTTGTCGCCGCCGTGCGACCAGTCGAGCTCGGCGAGGATGGTCATCGGCGTGCCGTCCTGCACGAGGCCGACGACGCTGCCGATCATCTCCATGGTCAGGTCGACGCGCCCGCCGGCGACCGCGGCGATGTGCTCCTGCTCGCCGAGGTGGTTGACCACGCGCACGCGCACGCCCAGGCGTTCCCAGATGCCGCGCGATTCGGCGACGTGCATCGGCGCCCACGCGATCCACGGGCTCATGCCGATGGTGTACTCGCGGGCCTCGCCGGCGACGGCGCCCAGCGCGACCAGCAGCGGCAGCAGCGCCCTCATGGCGAGGCCTCGGCGCGCGGGTCGGCGTCGAGCGCCAGGCGCAGGCCGCCGCGACGCGGATCGTCGCCGTCGACCGCGCCGCAGCCGCCGCCCGGACGGCCGGCGAACGCGTGGCATTCGCCGGTCGCCGGATCGAGCGCGAGTTCGGCCGCGCCGCCCGCCAGGGCGCGCACGCCCTGCGGCGAGCAGTCGGTGGCGCGGCCGGCGCCGCCCCACGGCCAGGCGCGCCCGTCGCCCCCCTGCGCCGCGAGCAGCCACTCGTCGGCGGTCGGCAGGCGCCAGGCGAGGCGATCGCGCCGTGCGCGCCACGCGGCGTAGGCGCGCGCGTCGTCGGGGGTGACGCCGGTGACCGGCTGGTCCACCGCGATGCGCGCGCCGTCGGCGCCGACCCAGCCGTCGCCGTCGCGACGCCACGCGCGCGCGCCGTTGGCGGCCAGCGGCGCGCGATCCGGATGCTCGAGGACGAACGCCGCGTAATCGCCGCAGGTGATCTCGCCGCTCATCAGCGCGAACGCGCCGACCTCGGCCAGGCGTTCGCCGCCGCGGCCGAGCACCGTGCCGGCGGGGATCCAGGCGCAGCCCGCCGGCGGCGCGCGCTGCGGCAGGTCGATCACGTGCCGCGAGCAGCGGACCAGGCGCAGCGCCTGGCGGGCGTGCGCGTTGGTCGCCAGCCACGGGCCGGCGAAGAGCTCGAGGCTGGTGCCCGCCTCGACGACGGTGTCGTCGCCGCCGACCACCATCTGGCCGCGCTCATCGCTGATCAGCGGCCGCAGGGACACCGCCGCCGCGCCGGCCCGCACCGACACCACGCAGCGCCCCGACAGCAGGCCGTCGCGGCCGCCGACGTCGAACGTGCGCAGCTGCACCTCGGCGGCGGCCGCGTCGGCGACGTCGCCGGCGGCTTCGGCGACCAGCAGGCGCTCGGCGAACAGCTCGGCCAGGCGCTGGCGCGTGGGCTCGTGCTCGGGCGCCAGGCCGTTGGCCTGCATGAGCAGGGCGAGCGCGCGCGCGCGGCTGGCGGCGCCGTCCTGCAGGTGGCGCGCGGCGGCGGCGCTGGCCATGGCGGCGGCGTGGGCGTCGCCGTGGGCGAGATCGTGCCGCTGGCTGGCGATGGCGCGCTCGGCGCCGGCGCGCTCATCGCGACGCGCGTGGTCGAGCGCGCGCGTCACCGCCGCCAGCAGCCGCTCGGCGCCGCGCGTGCGCTTGGCGATGTCCTCTTGCGCGGCGCGCTCGGCGGTCGAGGCCGCCAGCAGGCGCGTCGCATCGCCGTAGAGCTGCAGCGCCGGGCGGTGGTCCGGCGCGAGCGCCAGCGCCGCGATGGCGGCGTGCGCGGCGCGCGCGAAGTCGGCCTCCTCGGCGTGGTCGGCGACGCAGGCGGCGGTGCCCTCGGCGACCAGGTGGTCGGCCTTGCGCGTCGCGTCGGCCTGGCGCTCGCGTTCGGCGTGATCGCGCATCCCGCCCTCGATCCGGCGCAGCGTGGCGTGCGCGTCGCCGTCGTGCGGCGACAGCGCGATCAGCCGCTCGCAGGCGCCGCGCGCCTCGTCGTAGCGTCCGGTCTTCTCCAGGGCGACGATCTCGCCGCGCAGCGCCTGCGCCCGCTGCGCCACATCGGCCAGGTGCCAGCGCCACAGGCCGAAGACCAGCACCACCACCGCGACGACGCTCCAGATCACCGCGCGCACCGTGCGGCGATGACGCAGCAGCACGCGGACGACGGCCTCGAGCGGTGCCTCGGCGCGGGCCGACACCGCATCGCCGGCGAGGAAGGCGCGCAGATCGCCGGCCAGGTCGTCGACCGAGGCGTAGCGTTCGCCGGGTTCGAGCGCCATCGCGCGATGCACGATCGCCACCAGCGCGCGCGGCAGCATCGCGCCGGTCTCGCGCGCGTCGACGCGCGTCCACTGGCCGCTGCGCACCTGCTCGAGGACCTTGTGCGTGCCGGCCTTCAGGTAGGGCGAGACGCCGGTCAGCATCTCGTAGAGGATCACGCCCAGCCCGTAGACGTCGGCGCGCTGGTCGAGCGTGGTGGTCTCGCCGCGCGCCTGCTCGGGCGACATGTACGACGGCGTGCCGATGGCGGTGCCGGCGACGGTCTCGGACGATTCGCGCGAGGTCACCGGGCGCGACGCGCTGACGTTGCCGACGCGCACGACCGTGGACGCGTCGCCGGGCGAGCTCGACTCGTCGCTTCGCGTCGGATGCTCCTCGCTGCCCTGCAGGCGCGACAGCCCCCAGTCCATGACCATCACCTCGCCGAACGCGCCGACCATGATGTTGCGCGGCTTGAGGTCGCGATGGATGACGCCGCGGCTGTGCGCGAAGGACATCGGCTGGCAGATGCGCAGGAACAGCTCGATCAGCTCGAAGCGGTGGTCGGCCATCCCGGCGCGGCCCTTCAGCCAATCGTGCAGGTTGAGCCCCTGCACGAGCTTCATGCTGTAGAACAGCGTGCCGTCGACCAGGCAGCCGAGATCGTGCACCGGGACGATGCCCGGATGCTCGAGCTGCGCGGTGATCTGCGCCTCGTGCACGAAGCGCGCGATGTCGCCCTCGTCGTCCGCGTCGGCGCCGGCGCGGCGCGCCAGCACCTTGAGGGCGACCTCGCGATGGCAGTCGCGGTCGAGCACGCGGAAGACCGTGCCCTGCGTGCCCTTGCCGACCTTGCCGGTCAGCGTGTAGCGCGGCAGCGCCTCGCGCGCGGTCAGCGCCGGCGCGACCACCTGGACCAGCGCGGCGACCTCGTCCTCGACGGCGAAGCCGCGCAGCCTGCGGCTCGGCCCCGGCAGGCTGACCTCGGCCTTCGCCGGCGCGCGCACCTCGCGCCGCGTGCTCTCGTCGCCCGAGGCGTTGCGCGCCGGAGCTATCGCCGGCAGCAGCGCGGTCTGCGTCGCGCCGGGCTGCGGCGCGACGGGCTTGGCGGCGGATGGTGGCTGGGCGTCGGGCATGGGGGCTGAAGGCACGCCGCGAGGCGGCGAGCCTGGCAGTATACCCCCGGCGCGGTCGCGCGGGCGGGCCGGGCGGCGGCCAGGCGTGACCGTCGCCGATCACATCGGGTCAGTCGTAGGCGCTGGGCTTGTGGTCGCCCATCAGCCGCCGCTGGCGCGGCGTGGCCTGGGCCACGACCTCGTGGTTGAAGCGGAAATCGAGGTACGGGCTGAACTTCTGCGCCATCATCCGCCGTCCGTAATGGACCTGCAGGAGGTAACGCGTCTGGTCGGTGGTCTGGTTCTTCGAGCCCGAGTGCCAGACCTCGCTGCGGAAGAGCATCGCGTCGCCGGCCTTCACCAGCACCGGCACGGCCTCGCGGCCGGCCCAGCTGTTCTCCTCGCCGCCGATGAAGCCGGTGCGGCTCTCGCCCTTCTTCACCCCGGGTCCGCGGCCCGAGCGATGCGAGCCGGGCACGATCCACGTCGGGCACAGGTCGAGGGTCATGTCGTTGAGGTAGAAGTGCGCGGTGGCGAGCATCACCGGCAGGTGGACGCGCCCGCTGGCGATCAGCTCCTCGTCGACCGGGAAGAACTGCTGATCGAGGTGCATGCCCCAGCCGCCGGCGCCGGGAGGCGTGCGCCACGCGGTCATGCCGATGATGTGGCAATCCTCGCCCATCACGCTTTCCGCCGCATCGACCACGCCCGGCTGGTCGAGGAAGCGCAGCCAGTACGGCGAGCGGTTGAAGACGTTCTTGAAGTGGTCGATCCGTTTGCGTTCCGGATCGTAGGAATCGAAGCAGAACGGGCGCAGCTCGTCGATGCGGCGCTTGAGCTCGTCGACGGCCGCGCGGTCGAGCGCACCGGGGATGACGACGTAGCCGTCCTCGTCCATGCCCGCCTTCATCCCGGCGACATCGGCCGCCGCGTAGGTCCTGAGCGCGGGCGGCGCGGCGGCGTCGCGCGGGCATGACGGGGTGGCTGGGACGGCGGGCGTGGCGACAGCGGCCATCGTGGGTTCCTGGTATCGGTTCCGGACATTATAGCACCGCGCTGCGGGATTTTCTCGCGTGCTTCACGGTCGCAGTGGTACAAATCACGGATACCGTCCGGCCATGCACGTCATCCGGATGACCCCGCACCAGCGCGATCCCGATCTGCCGCTGGCGGTCGTGCCGAGCATCCACACCGGCGTGAACCCGCCGCACACGCACGACTTCCATGAAGTCGTCTACATCCGCCGCGGCCGCGGCATCCACGTCATCGACGACCGCCCGTATCCGATCATCGCCGGCGACATCTACATCATGCGCCCCGGGGAGGCGCACGCGTACCACGTCGACCGCGGCGAGCTGCACATCGTCAACGTGCTGGTCACGCCGCAGCTGTTCGGGGCGGCCGACTGGGCGAGCCTGTGCGCGCTGCCGGGGCTCGCGCCGTTCCTCACCGGCGCGCACGGCCAGCGCCACAAGCTGACCCTGCCGCCGCCGCACGACCACGCGCTCGAGGCGCTGGCCGAACGCATCCGCGACGCGCTGCTGCGCCGCCCGCCCGGCTACCGCCTGCTGACGCGCGCGCTCGCGCTCGAGCTGCTGCTGACCATCGACCACGTCGCCGGCGAGCAGGCCGACGGCCCCGCCGCGGGCCCCGTCGCCACGGCCATCGCCTACCTGCACGCGCATCCGGACGAGGTCGTGGCGATGGCCGACCTCGCGCTCGAGACCGGGCTGAGCGCGAACTACCTCGGCGAGCGCTTCAAGGCCGAGCTCGGCGTCTCGGTCGCCGACTACCTCAACCGCCTGCGCATCGACCGCGCGCGCGAGCTGCTCGCCGGCAGCGACCGCTCGGTCACCGACATCGCGCTGGCCACGGGCTTCGCCGGCACCAGCTACTTCGGCAAGGTGTTCCGCAGGCTCACCGGGCACACGCCGCGCGAGTACCGGGTGATGGCGCGCGGCGGTTGAGCGGCGGCGCCGACGCGCGCCACGGACCCCTCGCGAGATCCGATCTGACACGGCGCGCGGAGGTGATAGAAGCCGCGCATGCTGCGCCTAGCCCTGCTCGCCCTGATCGTGCTGACCGCCGCCGCCGAGGATCTGCGCGATCCGCGCCCAGGTTCGTGGGTGCTGGATCGCACCGGCAGGATCCCGGTCGACGACGCGCGCCGGATCGACGCCATCGCCGACGCGGCGCAGCGGCGTGGAGCCGGGCAGATCGTGGCCGTGGTGGTCGCCACGACCGGCGGCGCCGAGCACCGCCGGTACGCCACCGAGCTGTTCAACCGCTGGCAGGTGGGCACGCGCGGGCGCGACGACGGCGTGCTGGTGTTCGTCGCGCTCGACGACCGCCGCGCCGAGATCGTGCTGGGCGACGGCGTCGACGACGATCGCCAGGTCGCCGCCAGCCAGCGCATCTACGACCAGGCGATGCGGCCGCGGCTGCGCGAGGGCGCGCCGGGCACGGCGCTGGTCGACGGCGTCCGCGCATGCGCGATGGACATCCTCGGCCTGCCGGCGGACGCGTTGCCGGACGCCATCGCGCGGACGGCGTCCGAGGCGCCGCGACCTGCGCACGCGCCCGCGGCACCGTCGACGACGCACGACTACCCGGGACCGGAGGCCGAGCACCCGCGCGCGCCGCGCCTCGCGGCACCGGCGGCGCCCGCCGGAGGATTCCCCCATCGCATCGGCACGCCGGGCTCCGACCCGTCGCCGTTCCTCATCCTGCTCGGCGTGCTCGGCTGCATCGGCGCCTTCCTCGTCCTGCGCCTCTGGCTGCGCCACCGCACGCGCGCGTGCCCCGGCTGCCGCCAACCGATGCACCGCCTCGACGAGCAGGCCGACGACCGCTGGCTGAGCGAGGGCGAGCAGGTCGAGGAACGCGTGGGCAGCGTGAACTACGACGTGTGGCTGTGCGACGGCTGCGGCGCCAGCGAGAAGCTGCGCTACGGCCGCTGGTTCACCAGCTACTCGGGCTGCCCGCGCTGCCAGGCCAAGACGCTGTCGCGCAGCACGCGCACGCTGCGCGCCGCGACCGAGTGGTCCGGCGGGCTGGAGCAGGTCGACGAGCGCTGCGCGCATTGCCCGCACACCCACCGCTGGGAGCGCTCGACGCCGCGTGTCGTGCGCCATCGGTCGTCGGGCTTCTCCGGCGGTTCGTCCTTCGGCTCGCGCTCGAGCTTCGGCGGCGGCTCGCGCTCGTCCGGCTTCGGCGGCGGTGGCGGCCGGTCGTCCGGGCGCGGCGGCGGCGGCTCCTGGTAGCCGCGTGACGACGACGAGGCCCCCGGCATTCACCGGGGGCCTCGTCGCCGCGTCCCGACGTCCGCGTCACACGTGCGCGTGCTTCAGCTCGCTCAGCACCGCATGGGTGCGCTCCTCCAGCGGGATCAGCTCGCGCTCGACCCAGCTGCGCACCTCCTCGTCGAGGTTCTCCAGCTCGCGCCGGTAGTCGTTGCGTCCGTGGTCCTCGCCGGTCTCGAGCGCCGAGATGGCGCTGCGCTCACCGAACAGGTCGGCCGTGCCCTGGACCACCTTCGCCCACGCGCCCCACATGCCGGAGCCCACCGCCGGCTCCCCGCCGAGCGAGCGGATCTTGTCCTGGAGCATCCCGACGCGCCGCTCGTGCGACATCATGCACTCCGCCAACTGCGGGTACGCGCCGCCGATCTTCTGGATCGCCTGACGGTAGGTCTCGACGGCCGAGATCTCGCCGCGCAGGAACGAGTTCAGGTAGTGGATCGACTTGTCGACGCCGTGGGCCTCGCCGCCATAGACGCCGCCGATGCCGCCGTAGCCGTAGTTGAAGCCGCCTCCGCCCTGGCCGCTCTGGTAGACGTGGTCGGCGCCCGGCTTCTCGGCCATGTACGACGCTCCCTCGTCGCGGTCGGCGATGTCGGCGCCGCCGAGGCTCGTCGAGGCGTGACGCGGTTGCTGACCGGCCATGCCCAGACCCTGCTTCACGCGATCCCATGCATCGCGTATCGCATCCCGTGCCTCCTCCCAACGGAGGCGCGACGTGCCGCGGTTGTTCTCGTAGTCCTTCCTCAACGCGCTCTCGTAGGCGTCGAACGAGCCGCCGGAGGCACCGTAGCGGCTGTAGCCCTCCCAGCCGGTGCGGTAGGCGGGGGCGAAGTCGTCATAGGTGTAGTCGTCGCGGAAATACGGCCGCGTCTGCCAGCTGGCGCGCCAATAGCTCTCTTCGATGTCGGCTCGCACCAGGCCCTTGCCTTCGGCGCCACCGTAGCCCGTGGTATCCATGGGATGTTTCCTCCTCTGCCACCCCGCATTGTCGCGCGGCGGCGGGAGGAACGAGCGCGATCGCGCAGCCTTTCATCGGGCTGCGAGGGCCGTCGTCGCTCTCAGGGCTGGCGCTCGCGGAAGACCGTCGGGACGAACGCGATGTCGGTCGATTCGGCGACCGCGAGATCGATCTGCCGTTCGATGGTCGCGAGCGGAACCGGATTCTGGTAACCGACCAGGCAATCGCCGAGCGCGGCAAGCGGCGCCTTGCCGCCGACCTTGACCGTGCGGTAGACCTTCACGGCCAGGGCCTCGGCGGCACCGGGCGTCAGCAGCGTCGGCAGGCGGTCCTTCAGCCCCTCGAAGTCGCCGTCGGCGAGCTCGAGCCCGCGCCGGCGCATCAGCGCGCGGACGAGCCCGAAGCTCTCGCGCGCGTCGACCGTCGGGAACAGCGGGATCTTGACGTCGATGCGTCCGGGGCGCTTGAGATCCACCTCGATCAGGTCGGGCCGGCTCGACGCCAGCACCCACAGCACGCGGCCGCGGTTGCGGGTGTTCGACATCTCCTCGGCCATCATGCCGTAGACCCGGCCGCCGACGCCCGCGTCGTTGGCGCCGCCGTCGCGCCGGCCGAGCGCGACGTCGGCCTCGTCGACGAACACGATGGCGCGGCCGAGCGCCTGGATCAGGCGGAATATCTTCTCGAGGTTGCCCTCGGTCGAGCCGACCCACTTGTCGCGGAAGTTCTTGAGCTTGACCACCGGCACGCCGGCCTCGCCCGCGAGGCACTCGACCATGAAGGTCTTGCCGGTGCCGACCGGCCCGCACAGCAGGTAGCCCATCGGCACGGCCTGCAGATCGCCGGCCTGCCACAGCGCGATGTCCTGGCGGATCCAGGCCTTCACCGCCTCCTGGCCGTGCAGGTCGTCGAGCGTGCGCTTCGGCGCGACGAAATCGATCAGCCCCTGGCACTCCTGCTCGACCATCGCCTTCTTGGCGGCGACCAGGTGCGCGTCGTCGAGCTCCTCGCCGAGGTGCTCGCGCGCCTTGAGCAGCGATTCGAGCGACGAGACCGTCGCGCCGGCGAGCATCGCCGCCGGCCGCTGCAGATCCGGGGCGAAGCGCTTCAGCGCCACCGGGAAGCGCGGCGCGAGCAGCGCGAGGGTCGCGGCGACGTCGCCCGCCTCCGGCAGCGGGATCTTGATGCGGTGCGCGCGCGGGTTGCTGGCGACCAGCGGATGCAGGTCGGCGAGGTTGTCGGCGATCAGGAAGGTCGCGACCGCGTGGTCGAGCATGCCGTCGTCGTCGGCCCAGTCGCGCATCTGGCTGGCGATCGCGGCCAGGTCGTGGCCGCCCCCGCCGCCGGCGGGCACGATCAGCTCGGCCCCGCGCACCATGACGCCGACCTGCGGCGCCGGCTGGCCGAGCTTGCGCAGATTGCCGACGAAGCGGATGTAGTGCGACAGCAGATCCACCGCCGCCGCCGGCTCGCGCGGCAGGCGCGGCCCGGTGTCGCGCATGCGTGGCCACTTGGCGAAGGTCTCGCCGCCGCGTTCGACGGTCAGCCCGTTGCCGAGATCGTAGGACAGCACCACGTCGAAGCGCGGCATCATCACGTCGGTGAGGAACGCGCTGAGCGTCCCGAGACGCACGCCCTCCTTCAATGGCATCAGCAGCCGGTCGTGGACGTTGCCGTAGCACAGGAACTGGCTGGTCGAGCCGGCCTCGTACAGCGTCACCAGCTCGGCGGCCCACGCGGGCAGCCACATGGATTTGATGCGGTCCTTGTTGCTGGTCATTCAGGGCTCACGGCAGGCGGTGCTGACGGCAGACGGCTCGAGCTTCGAGCTTCGAGCTTCGAGCTTCGAGCTTCGAGCTTCGAGCTTCGAGCTTCGAGCTTCGAGCTTCGAGCTTCGAGCTTCGAGCTTCGAGCTTCGAGCTTCGAGC
>Ga0196963_10000700_pt1 | contig 27074 bp, 23 predicted proteins | sample S1_5metaG_FD_148600 | JGI IMG/M metagenome (GOLD analysis project Ga0196963, IMG submission 148600) | Soil microbial communities from Anza Borrego desert, Southern California, United States - S1_5 | ecosystem: Environmental > Terrestrial > Soil > Desert | place: USA: California | collected...
GGACAGCGTCACAGGCACCGGGTCGTCGAGACGCTCGGCGTCCTTCCACTCGACCGGCTTCGCCTGGGTCGCCGCCGGCTGCGCCGCCGCCGGCTCGAGCTGCAGCAGCAGATGCCCGGCCGGCTGCGCGTCCCACCACAGGCAGGTCCACGCCTGGCCATCGCTGGTCTCGTGCGTGACATCGCGCGCGCGGCGCTCGCCATCGATGGTGTCGAGCTCGGCCGCCGCCCAGCGGCCGCGGATGCGCACCGTGCCGCCCTGCCACCGGTCGCGGCTGGTGTTGCACAGGAACAGCGCGAGCAGTCGGCCGTCGCTGCGTAGCTGATGGATGACGTGGTCGCGTCGGCCGCCGTCCGGCGAGCGCAGGTCGACCTCGCGCACGCCGTCCAGCGCGGCGAGGATCGCCGGTCGCGCGAAGTCGACGCGCCGCACCCGCGCCGCCAGCGCCGCGGGTCGCGCGCTCGCCTCGGCATCGACCAGATCGGGGATCATGCCGGCGAAGACCACGCGGCCGCCGGCGGCGGCGAACGCCTCGAGCGCCGCGAGCGTCGACGCGCGGATGGTGCGCAGTCCCGGCACGATGACGACGTCGTAGGCCATGCGGCCGACGCGCAGCGCCGAGCCGTCGACCGTCGGCCGCTGCGTCGTCAGCAGGCCTTCGCTGAGGAAGTCGAAGTCGATGAGGCCGTGCAGCAGCCACTTCGTCAGGTCGGCGAACTGCTGCTCGCGCGCCTCGCGCTCGAGGCGGGTGTGCTCGCCGGTGCCGAAGCACAGCCAGAAGGATTCGATCGGATGGACCACGGCGACGCGGCAGATCGGCGCGCCGCGCGTCATGGCGACGTTGACCCGGGCGAAGTGGTTCTCGACCAGCGGGTACTCGCGGAACCACGGCGAGTGCTCGTCGATCGCCGCCGGGTAGTCGCGCTTGGCCTCGCCGGCCATCGACACCCAGGACAGGTGCGGCACGCGCACGGTGATGCCGAGCGCCGCCTGCCAGTCGCCCTGCCGCTTGTGGCCGGTGAAGTCGAAGTCCCAGTTGGTGACGCCGTACAGCTCGCTCATCACGCCGGGGCGGCCGTACTGGCGCGCCGCGCTCTGCGCCTGCTTGGCGGTCGTGAACTCCATCCAGTCGCACAGCATGTCGATGCCGGGCAGGCTGAAGCCGCGGTAGCTGCGCATCGCCTCGCCGACCATGCGGGTCTGCGATTCGAGCCGCGGCTCCTCCATCATGTGGCCGGTGAAGAGGATGCCGTGGCGGTCGCACCACGCGCCGATGGTGTCGGCGAAGGCCGCGGCGAAGCGTTCGGTGTGGTGGTCGTGGAATCGCCAGCGCGCGCGCGACGGCGCGCCGCCGGGCAGCTCCCAGAACAGCTCGGGCAGCTTGTCGAGGATGTCCTCGCCGTGGGCCGCGCGGTAGCTGGCGGCGAAGTCGTCGGTCCATGACACCTGGACCGCGTCGGTGTCGCCGGCGCGCTTGGGCGGGTCGAAGGCGTCGAACAGCGGCTCGTCGGTGAAGATCGCGGGCACCGTGCCGCCGAAGTCGGCGCCGACCTCGGCGCGGTACTTCTCGTGGGTCGAGCTGATGAACGCCTCGACCGCCGGCTTCGACAGCGTGTCGAGGTAGGTGTAGTTGTTGTACCACGAGCTGCGGACGGTCGTGCGCAGCCAGGCGTGCCAGATGGTCTCGCCGTCGCGTGCGCCCTCGTCGTCGCCGAGCCGTCGGTACGACGCCATGCGCCCGTCGCGCATGGTCACCGCGTGGCGCGCGATCAGGACCGCGGGGCCCGCGTGGTGGAGCTCGTCCCTGCCCTCGAGCCGGTCGGCGACCGTCCACACCAGCTGCTTGGCGCGATGCGTCGGATCCTTGGTGACGATGCCGCCGGCGGCGCCGGACGGCCAGCGGTCCTCGTCGTAGAGCCAGGCGAGCATGTCCTCCTGCTTGGCCTTGGCGACGCACGCCTTGACGTGGCCCATGAACTCGGCCCCGAGGTACTCGGTCGCCAGGCCGACGCGCGAATGCATGTGGAACCCGCCCATGCCCATCGCCTTGAGATGCCCGATCTGCTCGAGCAGGCGGGCGCGGTCGAGCTTGCAGTTCCAGCTCCAGAACGGCGTGCCGCGGTACTCGGCGGTGGGCGAGCGGAACAGGGCGAGGTCGATGGCCGGCGCGGTGTTCTTGGGATAGAGCGGCATGCGCGGTCCTTGGCTGGCGGAAGGGCGGAGAGACCGCACAGGGTGGGCGCGCCGCGGCCGCCGGCCATAGGACGCGGGCGATTCTCGCTAGCACGATCGCGCCCGCGTCCAGTCCGGGATGAGGTGCCTGCGCCGCGGATCGAGGTTCGCGCGCAGCGCCGCGAGATAACGCCGGCGATCGACGATGTCGGCGAAGCCGGGGTCGAAGCCCCGCGGGACCAGGCCGAGATGCAGCGAGCGCCGGTCCCGCGGTCCGGTGGCGACCGAGCCGCCGTGGACGGCGGCGGTGACGCACAACGTGACCTGTCCGGCGCGCGCATGGCATGGGACGGGCTGCGGGTACGCCAGCCTGGGCAGCTCGGCGAAGCTCGCTCCGACGAGGGCGGCGCTCGGATGCTCGGCCCAGTACGCGCCCAGCGTGCGGTGGCTGCCGGGCCGGACCATCATCGGCGCGCTGGTCGGGTCGACGTCGGTCAGCCACACGATCAGGGCGAAGCCGATGCGCCGCGGGGTCGCGTCGAGATCGGCCAGCGTGTAGCGCGCGTCGATGTGCTCCCAGAAGCTGAACGGGCGCCCCGGCATCGGGTGGACGCGCACGATCGCGTTCTCGATCAGTTCGACCGCGTCGGCGCGCAGCACGTCGCGCGCGACGGCCTCGATCCACGGTTCGCCGATCAGCGCCGCGATCGCCCCATGCTGGAAGTCGTTGGTGCGTACCCGGCGGTCCTCGCCGTCCAGGCGCGGCAGCAGCCCGGCCACCGCCTCGGCCGCCGCCGCGATCGCGTCCGGGGCGAACGGCGCGTCGAGGTGGATCAGGCCGTCGCGGTCGAAGGCGTCGATCTGGCTCGGGTCCAGCATGGATGGATCTCCGTCGGTTGCGGATCGGATCGTACCGGCATGGACCGGAGGAACATGGCGCCATCTGCGCGCTGCATGTATATTCGTGCATGCCCGTGCGTCCGCTCCCGGTCCTGATGGTCGCCGACCTCGCGTCGGCTCCGGGGCTCTCGCCGCTGGTCGTGGCGATGGTCCGGCATGCGCCGGTCCCGCGTCGCGGCGCGCGTCCGGAGCGGCGCGAACTGCCGCACTGGGTCATCGATTGCGGCGAGGGCGACGGGTGGGCATTGCGCATCGGCGCCGCCGACGCCCCGTTCGTCGCCCGTGCGCCGGGCCTGGTCCATGTGTACGCGCCCGGGACGCCGGTCTGGGAGGACGGAGCGCGGGTCCGGGAGCCCACGCTCGGCACCTACGTCATCTTCGACGATCAGCAGCGGCGCTTGGCGCGGCTGACCGCCGCTGGAGGCTTCGCCCGCGTCCGCGATCCGGGTGGTCTGCTGTCGGCGGCGCTGCGCGAACCGTTCGCCGATGGCGCGACGCCGGACCGCTGGCGCTGCCAAGCGGCGCTGATGCGGCTGATCGGGATCCTGCTGTCCGCCCGCCACGACTCCGGAGCCGATTGGACGGCGGGCGTCGCGGCGCCGCGCCTGCTCGCGCCGCGCGTCGACGACTGGCTGCGCGAGCGCCTCGCCGGCCGCGCCAGCGTCGCCGGCCTCGCCCGCCATCTCGGCATCTCGCTGTCATCGCTCGCCCACCGCTATCGCGCCGAGACCGGCGGCACCGTCCGCGACCGCCTGATGCGCCTGCGCCTCGCGCGCGCGCAGGCGCTCCTGGTGCAGGGTGGTCGGCTCGAAGCGGTCGCGCGGGCCTGCGGCTTCAGCGACGCGTTCCACCTGTCGAAGTCGTTCAGGCGCGTGATCGGCGTGCCGCCGTCGCGTTGGCGCTCGGCTTCAGCGCTCGACGAGCGCGGCTGCTGACGCCCAGCGGGCCTCGATCGTCCGGGCTCAGCGCGTCACCGCCTCGGATGGCTGCAGGATCGGCGCGACGACCACGCGCTCGGGCTCGACGGCCTCGCCCGCGCGCAGTCGCAGCAGCATCGACGCGAGCGCGTCGGCGACGCTGTCCGGATCGAACAGCAGGCGCTCGGCGGCGAACGGCGGCGGGCGGACCGCGCCGAGGTTGGCGTGCGCGACGATCATCAGCTTCTTCGGGATCTCGACGCCGAGCTGCGCGATCGCCACCTGCGCGTCGGCGAACAGCACGTCGTCGGTGATCAGCAGGCCGTCGGGCCTCTCGCGCTCGGCGACCCACAGGGCCCGGACCTCCTCCCAGCCCGCGCCGAGCAGCGTCTGGTGGGCGCGGAAGCGGATCCACCCGTCGCGCGCCGGCACGTCGTGGCGCTTGAGCGCGGCGCGCGTGGCGACCGCCTGCGGATCGTTGCGGCCGGCGCCACCCCAGCCGAGCACGGCGATGCGGCGCCGGCCCTCCTCGACGAGGCGGGCGATGCCGTGGTCGATCAGCGCGGCGTGGTCGACGGTGGCGCCGTGCTCGAACGCGCCGTCGCCGACCACCGCGATGCCGCGGCGGGCGAGGGACTTCAGCCAGCGCGGATGTGCGTGCACCGAGACCGCGGCGATGCCGCTGATCAGGCCGGCGTCGACATCGGCGTTGAACTCGGGGCAGTTCGGCCGCTCCGGCGTCGACCCGGGCGGATTGCCGCGGCCGACATACACGCGCACCGTCGCCCCCGACGCCTCCAGCCGCTCGCGCAGCTGGCGGACGATGCGCAGGTGGAAGTACGAGCCGCGCGGATTGGCGATGTCGTTGTCGACCAGCACCGCGAGGTGGCCGCGGTCGCCCGGCTCGGCGACGTAGGTGCCGCTGCCGTGCCGCCGCACGACGAGTCCGGCTTCCGCGAGCGAGCTGAGCGCTTCGCGCACGGTCAGGACGCTGACGCCGAAGCGCGTCGCCAGCGCGGCTTCCGATTCCAGGCGCTCGCCGGGCGCGAGGCGCTTGGCGATGTCGTCGCGCAGGATGCCGGCGATCTGCTGGTGCAGCGGACGGCGGTCGAGGGGGTTCTTCTTCTTGCCGCTCATGGCGCCGCCTCCCGGGCGGTGACGAGGATGTGCCGGTAATCGTGGCGCGCGATCGCGGCGCGGACGATGCCGCCGCCCAGCGTCAGCGGCTCGCCGGTCTCGGCGTCGCGCGCCGCGCCCGCGACGATGCCGAGCGGACGCAGGTCGAGAGCGACCTCGGCCGCCTCGCCGGTGTTGACGGCGACGATCAGCGCGGCTCCCGGTCGGAGCCAGGCGGAGGCGAGCGTCGTCGCCGGCGCGGCGACGATCGCGCCGGGACGCCAGTAGCCGACGAAGCGCACGTCGTCCTCGGCCATGCCGAACGCCTCGCGCGCGATCCACGCCTCGGGGTTCAGGCCGTTGGCGTTGGCGCTGGCGAGGATGTCGTGCGCCAGCACCAGCCCGGTGTACGCGCGCATCGCCTTCACCAGGTCCTCGCGCCGCCACTCGCCCTGGTGCTCCTGCAGGAAGTTCACGGCCACGCCCCACTGGCCGGGCACGCAGCCGCGCAGGCGCGTCGTCGACCAGCAGTCGATGAAGTCGCGGCCGTGCTCGGGATAGATGACGTTGAGCTCGCCGTCGAGCGCGATGTCCGCCGCGCCGATCCACGGGATGATCATGTTGTTGGTCATGTGGACGACGAGCTTGTCGCGCTTGCCGTTCTCGTGCAGCGCGGCGCGCAGGCGCAGCAGGTAGCGGCGCGTGGCGAACATCCGGTAGGTCGGCTGCACCCGGCCGTCCCGCAGCCGCCAGCCGCGGCCGGCGGCGAGGTTGTCGTCGGCGATCGGATGGACGTTGTCGAGGTAGAAGCCGTCGATGCCGCCATCGCGCGCCCACGCGGCGACGTGGTGGACCATGAAGTCGGCGAACGGCCCGCCGTAGTCGAAGCCGCGGCTGGTCGTCGTGCGCCATTCCTCGGCGAAGTACGCGGCCTCCGGGACGAAGCCCTCGCCCAGGGCGATGTGCTCGAAGTACGGCACGACGTTCTGGCGGTGCTTGGCGAAGCCGAAGATGTACGCGTTGGTGTCGGCGTGGCGCTCGGCGGCCATCGCGCGGCTCTTCGCGACGTCGAGCGGGAAGGGCAGCGAGGTGAAGATCAGGTGGCCGCCCGCGGGCTCGACCTGGGCGTAGTCGCGGAAGGTGTCGCCGGTCCACCAGCTGTCCATGCGCCAGCCGCGATGGATCGGCTTCACCGGCGTCGCCTGGACGGCGAAGGACAGCGCGCGCGGCGCGTCGATGGTCGTCGGGTCGCTGATCAGGTTCAGCACCAGGCGCGTGCCGCGGGCATCGCGTTCGATCGCGATCGCCGGCGCCGCCGCCGACGGCTCCCAGCCCTGGTCGCTGTCGGCGAACCAGCACAGGCCGGCGTCGTCCGAGCCGATCCACAGGTAGGGGATGAAGCTGCCGACCAGCATCGGCTGCGAGTCGACGCGGCGGCTGTCCCAGATCACGCCCTCGCCCGCGGTCGGCAGGAACGCGTGGTCGAAGCCGTAGCGGATGCCCTCGCCGCAGGCGTGGACATGGCGCGCGTGCGCGGGATCCAGCGGCAGCTCGACGCGCAGCGACGCGATCGGCATCGGCTTCGCCGGATCGAGCGCGAGATCGACGCGGTACATGCCGTCGTACTCGACGGTGACCGTCGCCGTCACGCGCACATCGCCCAGCGCGCTCGCGGTGCGCGCGACGACGCGATGGTCGGCGAGCGACACCGGCTCGACCACGCGCGCTTCCGCGACCAGCTCGGCGCCCGCCTGGTCGCGCGCGACCAGGCGCGCCGGGCCGGCAAGCACCTCGTGACCCGCGCTGGCGATGCGCGCCGGCAGGCCGGCGGCGCCGATGGCCATGGTGCGGCCGGCGACGTGGATCAGGCCCTCGGCGACCGTCACCGGCGTCCACGGCGCCAGGACGCGATCGCAGTCGCCGGCGGTGGTGTTCCACCACGCGAACGCGCCGGGGTCCTTCTTCGCGAACGGCTGCGCGCGTTCGATGACCACGGCGCCGGAGGCGTCGCGGCAGGTCAGCACGGCGCGGTAGTCGCCGGCGGCCAGGCCCGGCAGGGGGACGACGCCGCGGACATAGGCGAGCCCGTCGAGCGCGAGATCCTGGACCGCCAGCTCGCGGCCCTCGGCATCGAGCACGGCGATGCGGTAGCCGGCGATGCGCTCGCGCGCGGCGAAGCCGATGAAATCGCCGGTGACGCGCAGGTAGTCGCGCACCGGATTGAAGGCGAGGACCAGCCCGACTCGATCGTCGCCGTCGTCGATGACCTCGCCCAGCGCGTCGCGGTCGCCGAGCTGGCGTTGGGCGCTCCAGTCGAACAGCGTCGCGCCATCGGCGGCGCTGACGGTCAGGCGCATGCGGCCATCGCCGACGGGGACGCGCGCGGCGCCCGCCGGGATCGATGCCGCGCCGCCGGGAGCGGCGGCGATGTCGCCACCAGCGTCCGTCGCGCCGCCCTCGAGCCGCCAGGCGAGGCGCCGCGCCGTGGCCGAACGCGCCGTGACCGTGGCGTCGAAGGCGTCGGCCGCCGCGGTGATGGCGACGTCGAGCGCCGGCGCGGTCTCGCTCAGCACCAGGCGCGAGAAGGTGTCGCGCACGCTGAAGCTGCCGCTGCCCTCGATCGTCGCCTGGCTCCACGGGCGCTTGAAGTTGCGCGCCATCAGCGAGCGCAGCGCGAAGCCGTGCGCGAACGGCTGGGCCACGTAGAGGCTGGCGCGCGGGATCGCGAGCTCCATCTCCCAGGCGCCGTCGGCGATGCGGTGCCGCGGCTGCCAGCCCGCGGTCCAGCCGAAGCGCATGTTGCCGACGGCGGGCTCGTGCAGCACGTCGAAGCGCGCGCCGGCGATGTTGCCGAGGTACTGGAAGAACGTCGGCTGGCCGTCGGGCGTGGTCGAACCGACGTCGATCCAGATCTCGTAGCTGTCGTCGTAGACCACGTCCTGGATGTCGCGCTCGCGCGAGCGATGCGCCTGGACCGGCTGCTCGCCCGGCCGCAGCGGCGAACGCATCGCGACGTAGAGGTGCTCCGCGTCCCAGCCCAGCCAGAACCGCGCCTGCCGCGCCGAGACGAAGCGGTCGGCGGTCTGCAGGCACTGCAGCGAGGTCGCTGCTGACCATTCCGCTTCGCCGATCGCCCCGTCGATGGTCGGCGCCGCCGCCACGCGCGGGACGGTGATGGTCGGCGCCGCGTAGGCGTCGCCCGCGTGCGCGGAGATCGCCGCGGTGAACAGGCAGATCGCGGCGGAACGGATCATCGGTGCGCCTCGGCCATGATGGCGATGACGTCGTCGTTGAACGGATCGGGCCACCAGCAGCGGAAGAGCAGCACGTCGCCGCCGCGCACCGCGGCGGCCAGCTCGGCGCGCCGTCCGGCGGCGTCGCCATCGGCGACGTAGACCACGCTGAACGCCTCCGGGTAGATCGCGCGGACGCTGGCGGGCGTCCCGGTCCAGCCCTGGCGCAGCTCGTGGTAGGGCGCGGTGGTCGCCCAATAGGCGCAGGTCTCGTGCTCGGGGATGAGCAGGACGTCGGGATGGGCCGCGGCGACCGCGCGGAAGATCGCCGGATCGGCGACGCGCCAGCCCGCGCCGGCCACGTTGGAGTCGACGTAGAACAGCGTGCAGCCCCAGCGCGCGCGGGCGTACGCGATCTTCTCGTTCAGGACGCGCGCCATCTCGTGCGTCGGCACCTCGGCCTGGTGCACGTCGCCGCAATACGCGCCGCGGACGGGCAGCTGCGGGCGGATGCACACGCCGGTGCGCAGGCCGGCGGCCGTCAGACGCGCGAACAAGCCGTCGGCGATCGCGTCCATCTCCGGCGGGAGCTGGCGCGGATCGCCGATGTAGCTGGTGGCGTGCGGATGCTCCTGGCCCTCGACGTCCCAGAGGACCACGCCCTGCGCGCCGACGCGGGCGAGCTCGGCGATCGCGCCGTCGACGTGCGCGGTCAGGCGGGCGGCGAAGTCGGCGCGGCCGGCGTCGGTGGTGGTGTCGATCCCGGGGTCGTTGCCCAGCCAGCCGCGCGGGTTCGCGGGCGGGTGCGGCACCGTCGAGGACAGGTGCAGCGATCCGATCGGCCTGCGGTCGGGCCACGCCAGCGTCGGCGGATGCGCGGCGCGGAAGCGCTCGGCGACGTCGCCGGCGAGCCTATCGGTCCTCGCGTCCTCGTCGCCGAAGCGCAGCGAGACCAGGTAGCGGTCCGCGCACCCGGGATGGATCGGCCGATCGATCGCTCCGAGGCTGTCCGGCAGCCAGTCGCGCCGGCCGGTGTCGGCGTAGATCGGGAAGCGGGTGTGGCCGGGCCGGTCGTTGGCGACCGGGAAGCCGAGTGCGAGGGCGCGGTCGATGTCGTCGTTGCACAGGGCCAGGCGGCCGCCCGGGAACGTCGCGACGACGATCGTCGGCTCGTCGCGGTTGAGCGACATGCGCGGGGTGACGCCGTCGTACTCCCGCATCGCGCCCGGCAGCGCCAGCTCGAGCAGCTGCAGATGCGTCGCCAGGATGGCCGTCGAGCCGGTGTTGACGATGGTGACGTCGAGCGCCAGCCGCTCGCCCTCGACGCGGTAGTCGCAGCCCAGCCAGCCCCAGGCGAAGTCGCGGCGCACGCGCCCGGCATCGGGCTCGACCGTCAGCCGCCCGTCGGCCATGGCGGTCGTCGACGCGGTCCCGTCGTCGCCGCGGGTGACGATCGCATCGTTCCAGGTCGCGCCGATGCGGCCGTCGGCGAGCAGCTCGTGGCCGCGCCAGGCGATGCTGGCGAGACCGTCGGAGCCGAAGCCGATGCGCAGCGGCGCCTCGTCCGCCGCGGCGGTGAGCAGCGACGCGAGGAGCAGCGCGAGTGCGTTCGGCGGGGGCATCGCCGCTTACCGTAAGTCATTCGATGACTTAGCAACCGGCGCGTCGTTCACCGGTCGAGAGCCAGGTGGGTTTTCGGCCGGCCGACGGCGATCTGGGCGTGGTTGACGGGCGCCAGCGCGCCTCAGCCCTGGAGCAGGTCCTTCACCAGGTCGCGTTCCTGGACCAGCTCGTCGTTGGTGATCGTGATCTTCGCCTTGGCGAAGTCGTCGAGCTGGACGCCCTTGTCGACCTGGAACGCGCCCGGGGCGACGGTGCGCACCGGGACGCTCGCCCAGATGCCGGGGGCGAAGCCGTAGCTGCCGTCGCTCTGGCAGCTGACCGAGTGGCGCTTGTCGCTGACCGTGACCAGCGTCCGCACGTGGTCGATCAGCGCGTTCGCCGCCGACGCCGCGCTCGACAGGCCGCGCGCCTCGATGATCGCGGCGCCGCGCTTGCCGACCGTGGTCAGGAAGTCGCCCTGCAGCCACGCGTGGTCCTTGATGACCTCGGTCGCCTTCTTGCCGCCGATGGTCGCGTTGGCGAAGTCGGGGAACATCGTCGGGCTGTGGTTGCCGTAGATGATGATGTCGTTGACCGCGCTCAGCGGCACGCCGGCCTTCTTCGCGAGCTGGGTCTGCGCGCGGTTCTGGTCGAGGCGGGTCATGGCGGTGAAGCGCTCGGGCTTCAGGCGCTTGGCCTGCGACGCGGCGATCATGCAGTTGGTGTTGCACGGGTTGCCGACCACCGCGACGCGGCAGTCGTCGGCGGCGACGGCGTCGATCGCCTTGCCCTGGCCGATGAAGATGCGGCCGTTGTCCTTGAGCAGGTCGGCGCGCTCCATGCCCGGCCCGCGCGGCTTCGAGCCGACGAGCAGGCACCAGTTGGCGTCCTTGAAGGCGACGTTCTGGTCGCCGGTCAGGACGATGTCCTGGAGCAGGGGGAAGGCGCAGTCGTCGAGCTCCATCGCCACGCCCTTGAGCGCGAGCTGGACCTTCTCGACCGGCACCTCGAGCAGCTGCAGCACGACCGGCTGGTCCTTCCCGAACATCTCGCCCGCGGCGATTCGCGGCAGGAGGCTGTAGCAGATCTGGCCGGCGGCACCGGTGACCGCGACGCGGATGGGCTTCTTCATGGCGGGCTGGTGGTCCTTACGTTCGGGGTGGGCCGACGCTAATGGGCGTGCCCGCGTTGGGAATGCCTGGCGCGGCCGCGTCGGCGCTCGGACCGGCGATCGCCGCCGCCGCGTGGCCCGCGCGCATCGGCCCCGCCTTGCCCGTGCATGCCCCTTCGCCAGACTCGATCAGCTCGACCAACGACATGCCCCGACAGATCGACATCGTGCAGCTGGTCCGCGACGAGGCCCGTCGCCGCGGGGTGCGTTGGACCAACCAGCGGCAGACGATCGTCGACACCTTCATCACCTGCGCCGAGCACATCACGGTCGAGGAGCTGCACCGGCGCGTGCGCCAGATCGACCGCTCGGTGAGCGCCGCGACGGTCTACCGCACGGTCAACATGCTGGTGGATCTCGGCGTCGCCCATAAGCGCAACTTCGGTTCCGGCTCGGCGACCTTCGAGAACGCGATCAACAAGGACCACCACGACCACCTGGTCTGCGTGGCCTGCGGCGCGATCCACGAGTTCCACCACGACCGCATCGAATCGCTGCAGGAGGAGATCGCGCAGACGCACGGCTTCCTGCTGCACCACCACCGCATGGAGCTCTACGGCATCTGCGCCGAGTGCAGCCGCAAGGGCGTCGCCCCGCCGGGCGTGCCCGTGGCGCCCGCCGAAGCCGGCGGCTGAAGCCGCGTCCTTCCGTCGGCCGGCCTTGCCAGGGCCGGTGCCGGTTCTAGCATTTCGCCCTCGCCACGACGGCCCTGTAGCTCAGTTGGTAGAGCAATGGATTGAAAATCCATGTGTCGCCGGTTCGACTCCGGCTGGGGCCACCAGTCACGACGACGATGACAGCCCGCTCCCGACGGAGCGGGCTGTCTTTTTTGCGCCCCTTCCTTCCCTGGCGCCTCCCGCGCATCAGGCGCACCATGCCCGACGCGGCCTCCATCGCCCTGATCGACCGGCCGCTCGACCTGCGCGGGCCGGGGGCGGCCGTGCGCTTCGCCAACCGCCTGCTCCTGGCGCCGATGGAAGGCGTCACCGAACGCTGCTTCCGCGACCTGGTCATCGCGCTGGGCGGGGTCGGCGGGGCGTGCACCGAATTCGTGCGCATCTCGTCGTCGCCGATCCCGGCGCGGGTCATCCGCCGCCACCTGGGCGATGCCCAGCCGGTGCCGATCGCGGTGCAGCTCATGGCTCCCGACGCCGAGCACCTGGTGACCACCATCGCCGCGGCCGAGGCCGCGGGCGCGGCGTGGATCGATCTGAACTTCGGCTGCCCGGCACCGGTGGTGTTCGACAAGTGCGCCGGCTCGGCGCTGCTGCGCACGCCCGACCGCGTCGCCGCGATCGTGCGCGCCGCCGTGGCGGCGACGCGCCTGCCGGTCTCGGCGAAGGTCCGCGCCGGCATCGACTCGCCGGACCGGGTCGCCGAGATCGTGCTCGCGGCGGCGGACGCCGGCGCGGCGATGGTCACGCTGCACGCGCGGCTGCGGGTGCAGACCTACGCGATGCCCGCGACCTGGCGCTGGATCGCCGAGGCGCGCGCGGCGCTGACGCGCGGCGGGCACGCGATCCCGCTGGTCGGCAACGGCGGCGTCGAGGCGGCCGGCGACGCGGCGCGGCTGATGCGCGAGAGCGGGTGCGACGCGGTGATGATCGGCCGCGCGGCGCTGGCCGATCCGTGGATCTTCCGCGCCGCCATGGGCGGACCGCAGGCGGACGCCGGCGAGGCGCGCGCGTTCGCATGCGGCTACATCGATGCGCTGGCGGCCGAGTACGGCGAGCGCACGGCGCTGGCGCGCGGCAAGCAGCTGGCGCGGTGGTACCGCGCCGGGGGCCTGTTCGCGGGTCGCGAGGACGAGCGGGCGCGGGTGCTGCGCCTCGACAGCGTCGGCGCCGTGCGCGCCTGGTTCGCCGACGCCGCGCCGCTCACTGGATCCTGATCGTCCCCGCCGGCAACGCGGTCCAGTCGTCATCGATGCCGATGATCTGCAGCGCCGGGTCGGCGCTCCACGACGCCGCCGTGACCTTCGCCGGGGCGTTGGCCTTGCCGCGGGCGATGTACAGCGCGCAGTCCTGCCCGGCGATGCTGCAGCGGACGAGCCTCGGATACGCGGTCCGGTTGTTGGCCCAGACGTAGAACGACGTCCGGTCGCCGACCAGGCAGTAGACGCGGATCTCGATGTCGTCCTTCGCCTGCTGCGCGGGAGTGTCGTAATTGCTCCAGCGGCCGGCGTGGGCCTCGTCCAGCGGCGGCGGTCCCCCGGCGACGGCCGGCGCGGGCGCGCCAGCGCCGGCAGCGCCAGGGCAGGTTGCGGCCTCGGCCTCCGCGCGGCGCCGCGCCGGATCGCTCTCGACGACGCCGAAGCGCGCCTTCGCGCGCTCGATCGGATCGGCGGGATCGCGGGACTCATCGGCGAGGCGCGCGATCTCACCGGCCTGCTTGGCGTCGAGCGCGCGCAGCATCGCCTCGAGATCGGCGACGCTCTGCTCGGGCTTCGCGGCGACGCGATGGCGGCCCCACAGCTCGCCGGCGACCTGCTGGCGCGCCTCGAGCGTCAACGCCGCCTCGGCCGCGGCGTCGACCTCGGCCTGGAACAGCTCCGGCTTGGCGGCGCGCAGGTAGGCGACGCGCAGCTGCTCGATCGTCGCGTCCTCGGGAAACGCGACCTTCGCCTCGCGCAGCCAGTCGATCACCGCCAGGCGTTCGCCCAGGCCGATCGGATCGGGCACGTCGACCGGCTCGCGGCCGTTGGGCAGGCCGGGCAGGTGTTCCGCGCCGGCCAGGACGCACGCGGCGAGCAGCAGGATCCCGACGCGCATGACGTTCATCGCTCCCGTCGTACCGTAAACGATGCGGCGCGCCGATGCCATCGTGGGGATCAGGGGATCGCGAATCCCAGGCCGGTGAGGATGCGGGTCAGCGCGATCAGCGGCAGACCGGTGATCGCCGAGTGGTCGTCCGATTCGATCCGTTCGAATAGCGCGACGCCCCGGCATTCGAGCTTGTAGGAGCCCGCGCAGTCGAGCGGGCGGTCGGCGGCGACGTAGCGCTCGATCTGGGCGCGGTCGAGCCGGCGCATGGTCAGGCGCGTGACGTCGGTGTGGGCATGCGCCTGGGCGCCATGCCGGACGACGATCGCGGTGATCAGTTCGTGGGTCCGGCCTGCCAGCAGGGCCAGCTGCTCGGCCGCCTTCGCGGCCGTGCCCGGCTTGCCCAGGATCCGGCCGTCGATCGTCGCCACCTGGTCGCCGCCGATGATCGCGGCCAGCGGATGGCCCGGCACGAGGCTGTCGGCCTTGGCGCGGGCCAGCGACTCGGCGAGGGCGCGCGGCGTAAGGTCCGGCCGCTTCAGCGCTTCTTCGTCGCATGCCGGGGCGATCGCGGCGAACGGGACCCCCAGGCGTTCGAGCAGCTGCCGGCGGTACGGCGACGTGCTGGCGAGGACCAGGTCGGGCATCGCGGCAGGATCGCCCACGCAAGGGGTGCGGCAACCGCGGCTTGTACCCCCGGGCGTGGTCGCGATCCTGGGCGACCGCCCGCTCGCGGGCACCCAACGCATGTCCCCGCACCGCACCCCGCTTCCCGAGCCGACCACCGCCCGTCCCGGGCGGATGCCGGACATCGCGCATGACGCCCGGCCGCCGCTGGGCGGCGCGCTGGACCGCGTCGGCATGGCGCGCATCGAGGTGCCGGTGCGCCTGCGCGACGATTCGGGCATGACCGTGCTGATGCCGGCGCGGGCCGAGGCGTACGTCAGCCTCGACGACCCGGCGGCGCGCGGCATCCACATGTCGCGGCTGTTCCTCGCGCTGCAGACCATCCTCGAGGAGGAGGAGCTGAGCCTCGGCACGGTCCGCCGCCTGCTCGAATCGTTCATCGCCTCGCACCAGGAGCTCAGCCGTTCGGCGGCGGTGGCGCTCGAGTTCGACCTGCCGATCAAGCGCCCGGCGCTGGTCAGCGCAAACAGCGCCTGGCGGACGTATCCGGTCAGCGTCGCCGGCGACCTCACGGTCGATGCCGCCGGCACGACGCGCCTGGCGCACTACCGCCTCGGCGCGCGCGTCGCCTACTCGTCGACCTGCCCGTGCTCCGCCGCGCTGGCGCGGCAGCTGATCCAGGAGTGCTTCCGCGCCGACTTCGCCGAGCAGCCGCTGATCGATGCCGAGGTCGTCGCCGCGTGGCTCGGCCGCGAGCGTTCGATCGCGGCGACGCCGCACAGCCAGCGCAGCTACGCCGACGTGCTGATCGAGGTCGGCGACCTCGACGACGTGCCGACCTTCGTCGAGCTCATCGACCAGGCCGAGCACGCCCTGGGCACGGCGGTCCAGGCCGCCGTCAAGCGCGAGGACGAGCAGGAGTTCGCCCGGCTCAACGCCGCGAACCTGATGTTCTGCGAGGATGCCGGCCGGCGGCTCAAGGCGGCGTTCGACGCCGATCCGCGCATCCGCGACTTCCGCGTCGCGGCGTCGCACATCGAGAGCCTGCATCCGCACGACGCGGTCGCGGTCGTCGTGAAGGGCGTGCCCGGCGGCCTGCGCCCCTGAAGCATGCCGCAGGCGTCCGGCGGGGCGACTCGGCTTGAGCGCGGCCGCATCCGGAGGTAGTGTTCCTCCATGCCCTTACCGCCGCTTGCCGTCGCCCTCACCGACGGGCAGAAGATCGAGGTCATGAAACGCTTCCGCCTGAAATACGGCGACGAGCTGACCAAGGTCGAGACCGAGATGCAGGCGATCCTGACCAACATGGCCGAGGCCGAGTTCCTCGGGCAGTACCTCGGCGAGCAGCCCGAGGTGGTCGAGCTGAAGAAGCGCAAGGCCGACCTCGAGCAGCTCGAGCGCCGCCGCCAGCTGCTCGGGCAGATCATCGAGCGCCTCGACAAGTACACGCCGCCGCAGCAGGCCGTCACGGTCGCGCCGCCGAATCCCGGCGGAGCCGGCGGCCGCCCCGCCCCCGCCGGCGGCGGCGCGCGCCAGCAGCAGCCGCCCGGCATCAAGCGCTACTGATCGGCGGACGCCGGCGCGGCGCCGGGTTCCGCGGATGGGACTCGACCATCCACCACCCATGAGCCACCATCGGCGCGCGCCCAGCGCGCCTCCCATGCCCGATCCGCGCACCACTCTCGACGTGCAGTACCGACCGGCCCGCCTCGGCGACGTGCCGGCGATCCACGAGCTGATCCAGCACTGGGCGGAGCAGAAGCTGATGCTGCCGCGCTCGACCGGCGAGCTCTACGAGATGACCCGCGACTTCATCGTCGCCGAAGCGGAGCCGGGGGGCCTCGTCGGCTGCGCGGCGCTGCGCATCGAGAACGAGAAGATGGCGGAGCTGAAATCGCTCGCCGTCGCCGCCGCCGCGCATGGCCACGGGATCGGCAAGAAGCTGGTCATCGCGTGCGTCGACGAGGCGCGGCGGATCGGCCTCGAGCGCGTCTTCTGCCTGACCTACCAGGTCGACTTCTTCGCCAAGCTCGGCTTCACCAAGGTCGACCGCTCGCGCCTGCCGGAGAAGGTCTGGGGCGAGTGCGTGCGCTGCCACCGCTTCCTCGACTGCGACGAGACCGCGATGTGGCGGAACGTGGCCGAGCCCGCCGGAGCGCTCGGCGAGCGCCCGATCAGACCAGCCTGATCGCCTCCTCCGGGCACGCCGCCACGCACTTGCCGCAGGCCAGGCACGAATCGAGCCGTGGCGTCACCGCCTGGCGCCCGCGATGCACGATCAGCTTGAGCCGGCCGCGCAGGCCGATGCCGCGACGCTCGCCGGCGTCGAGCCGTCGCACGTCGAAGACCTGGTACGGGCAGACCGCGACGCACACCGCCTTGGCGCCGCAGCGGTCGCGGTCGATCACCGGGCGCAGCGGCCCGGGATCGGCGCAGCCATCGGTCGGGGAGGTCATTTCGGCTCCGGCTCCGGCTCCGGCTCCGGCACGGGCAGACCCAGTCTGCGGTAGAACTCGATCGCCTCGGGATCCTGACGGCGTCCGTCGATGACCTGATGGCCGAACGCCGCCCCGCCCACCGCATACCAGCCGATCGCGAGGCCGCCATGCGCGATGCCGCCGATGGCCATGCCGCCCGTGGCGACCGGCGACACGGCGAGCCCGCCGAAGGCGAGCAGGAGGCTGAGCGACATGCCGCCGCAGGTCAGCCCGCCCACCGCCAGACCGCCGAGCGCGATCACGCCGCGGGCGAAGCCGCCCAGGGCGATGATCCCGCTGGCGATGTCGCCGATCGCGACGATGCCGCGCGCATGCCGACGCGGCCGTCGGCGTCGCGGCCGAGCGCGATGTCCAGCAACGGCAGGCCGAACAGGGTCGATGCGCTGCGGCGGCGGACGCAACGCGCGGCGCGGCGGCCTTCGAGGTCGCCGATCCTGGCCTCCAGCGCGGCGATATGGCGATCGCGTTCATCCATCCCCGGATGATGCGCCGGCGCGCCGCGCGGCCAGCGGGATCGCAGCGACCATCCGCGGCACGCGCTTGCGGTGAACCGCTCGCTCGGCTGCGCCTTGAGCGATCACGCGACGTGGCTTAGGTGGCGTGTTCCCGCATCGGCCACCGTCACGGATCCAGCCATGAGCAACGCCGCCCCCAGCCCCGCCCTGAAGCCGCTCTACCCGGTGATCGACCGGGTCCGCGAGGGCGCGCACATCGCCAGCCGCGCCGCGTACGAGGCGCTGTACGAGCGCAGCGTGCGCGATCCCGACGGGTTCTGGCGCGATCAGGCCTACGCGTTCCTCAGCTGGCGCCGGCCGTTCGACCGCGTGCTGCAGGCCGACCTGCCGAACGGGCAGATCGCGTGGTTCGGCGGCGGCCGGCTCAACGTCTGCGAGAACTGCGTCGACCGCCATCTCGAGAAGCGCGCCGACCAGGTCGCGATCCTGTGGGAGGGCGACGAGCCCGGCGACATCCGCCGCATCACCTACCGCGAGCTGCACGCCGAGGTCTGCCGCCTGGCGAACGCGCTGATCGCCAAGGGCGTGAAGAAGGGCGACCGCGTCGCGATCTACCTGCCGATGGTCCCGGAGGCCGCCTACGCGATGCTGGCGTGCGCGCGCATCGGCGCGACGCACAGCGTGATCTTCGGCGGCTTCAGCGCCGACTCGCTGCGCGACCGCATCCTGGACGCGGACTGCCGCGTGCTGATCACCGCCGACGAGGGGCTGCGCGGCAAGAAGACCGTGCCGCTCAAGAAGACCGCCGACGAGGCGCTGAAGGCCTGCGAGCGCGTGCACACCGTCTTCGTGCTCAAGCGCACCGGCGGCGCGGTGGCGATGCGCGACGGTCGCGACCACTGGCTGCGCGCGGTCATGGACGTCGAGCGTCCGTACTGCCCGATCGCCGACGTCGACAGCGAGGACCCGCTGTTCCTGCTCTACACCTCGGGCTCGACCGGCAAGCCGAAGGGGGTCATGCACACCTCGGCCGGCTACCTGCTGTTCGCGGCGATGACCCACAGGTACGTCTTCGACCACCGCGAGGGCGACATCTACGCGTGCATGGCGGACGTCGGCTGGGTGACCGGCCACACCTACATCGTCTACGGCCCGCTCGCCAACGGCGCGACCACGTTCATGTTCGAGGGCATCCCGACCTATCCCGACGCCGGCCGCTACTGGGACATGGTCGCGCGCCACAAGATCACGTCGTTCTACACCGCCCCGACCGCGATCCGCGCCATCGCCAAGGAGGGCGACGCGCCGGCCAAGAAGCACGACCGCTCGAGCCTGCGCGTGCTGGGCAGCGTCGGCGAGCCGATCAATCCCGAGGCGTGGCGCTGGTACTACGAGGTGGTCGGCGATGGCCGCTGCGCGATCGTCGACACCTTCTGGCAGACCGAGACCGGCGGCCACATGATCACGCCGATCCCGGGCGCGATCGATCTGAAGCCCGGGTCGGCGACGCTGCCGTTCTTCGGCGTCATGCCGGCAGTCCTCGACGAGAAGGGCAACGAGCTGAGCGGCAACGGCGTGAGCGGCGTGCTGTGCTTCAAGCGCCCGTGGCCGGGCATCGCGCGCACCATCTACGGCGACCACGACCGCTTCGTGAAGACCTACTTCGCACCGTTCCCGGGCTACTACTTCACCGGCGACGGCTGCCGCCGCGACGAGGACGGCTACTACTGGATCACCGGGCGCGTCGACGACGTCATCAACGTCTCCGGCCATCGCCTCGGCACCGCCGAGGTCGAGAGCGCGCTGGTCGCCAACGCCGCCTGCGCCGAGGCCGCGGTCGTCGGCTACCCGCACGAGATCAAGGGCACGGGCATCTTCGCGTACGTCTCGCTGAAGTCCGGCTTCAGCGAATCGCCCGAGGTCATCGCCGAGCTCAAGGCCGAGGTCCGCCGCATCATCGGACCGATCGCCACGCCGGATAAGATCCTGATCACGCCCGGCCTGCCGAAGACGCGCTCCGGCAAGATCATGCGCCGCATCCTGCGCAAGATCGCCGCGAACGAGACCGACAACCTCGGCGACATCACGACGCTCGCGGATCCGGCGGTCGTCCAGGCGCTGATCGACAAGCGGCGGACGCTGGGCGCCTGAACCACGGCCACGGACGCGGCGGGACCGATCGGTGCCCGCCGCGTCCGTCGCCCGTGGGCGACGATCGGCTACTGCTGCCTGACCGACTTCTGCTTCCCGCCCTGCGAACCCGATGACGAGCCGCCCTGCTGCTGCTGCTGCTGCTGCTGCTGCTGCTGCTGCTGCTGCTGCTGCTGCTGCTCGGGCATCTTCTGGCCCTGCGGATCGATGGTCACGTCCTTCGCCTTGCCCTGGGTCTCGATCTCGGCCTTGTAGGCCATCGTGCCGCCGCGGCGCGTGGTCTCGACCTCGGTGATCATCGCCTCCTGGCCCTGCTGCTTGGCTTCGCGCAGCAGACCGTCGCGCACCGGCTGCGGGAGATCCTCCCAGTCGACCGCGGTCTTCTTGACCTGGACGATGGTGCCGTCCTCGGTGACCTTGACGGCCCACGAGCGGTCCTGGTTCTCCATCTCGACCTGATAGAACTTCGCGCCGTTCTTCTCGACGGTGTCGATCTCGCGGATGCGCGCTTCATGCATCTGCGCTTCCCGCGTCAGCGTCTGCTGCGCCTGCGGCGGAAGCTTCTGCAGGCGCTCGCTGTGCTGCTGGTCGGACGCGCCGCCCGCGCTGCTGCCGCCCTCGCGCTCGGCGCCGCACGCCGCCACCGCCGCCAACGACAGGATGATGGTCGTCATGGTTTTCATGTGTGCTCCTCCTTCGGAGGACCTTCACGATAACCGGACCGTCGCGCGGCGATCCGCGATCATCGGCAGGTTGATCGCGTGCGTGTTGAGACGCGGACGATCGACGCTTCGCGCGCTCGCGACCGCGGCCGCTGCGTGTCCGCACCCCGCCCCGGCGCCGCGAGGCGCATCGTCTCAGGGCCGGTCGGCGGGCGCGTCCGCAGGCAACGGATGCCATTCCCCGAAGCCGACGAGCATCTCATCGGTGGTGTGGGCTCCGGCGCGCACCACCGCGGTCGGATCGGGATTGGCGGGATTCGCGGCGCTGTTGTCGTAGCGGCCGGTGACGGTGATCGTCGAACCGGCGGGCACGTCGAGCGGCACCGCCATGCGGTACGAGGTCTGCCAGCGGAAGTCCCACGATGGGATCGAGAGCAGCGGCCGAGCGGTCCCATCCGGCAGCGTCAGATCGAAGGTGAACGACTTGCCGCGCAGGTGCATGTGCGGCTGGAAGGCGAGCAGACGGGCCGGCACCGGCATGGTGTAGCGGGCGCTGATCACGTAGTCGGGATCCCCGGGCGGGATGCGGATCCGGTCGTTCGTGATGTCGAACGACTGGACCTCGAACTCCGGCTTGCGATCCGCGAAGATCAGGCCGACGCGCATCCGGTCGCTGGTCGCGGTGCCGTTCGGCACGTAGTGGATCTCGAACTGCAGCGTCGCGCCCTTCGGCAGGAAGCGCGCGACGCCCGGCGGATAGATCTGGCAGCGATCGCCCGGCACCATCGCCGAGAAATAGCAATTGAGCCGTCCGTCGCTGCCCGGGCGGCGGTTCTCGAACAGCTTGGCGCCGTCGAGCAGGAGGAAGGTCTGCGCGTGATGGACGACCTCCGGAGCCGTCGGCCGCATCTCGACCGCCTGCACCCAGCGGTCCTCCGGGAAATCCGTCGCGACGTCGATGTACTGGTAATCCATCGTCCCGGTGGCGGGGACCTCGATCGGCGTCGCGAGCTGGACGATCGCATCCGGGGCGCCGATCTCCCATTCGCCGGCCCAGGCGCGCGGGGGCGGCTCCTCCGCGGGGTCGCCCTGCGGGCAATCCGCCGCCAGCCACGCGAGGACGGCGCGGTGGTCGGCGTCGGGAAGGCGGCGGTCGTTCGACCACGGCCCGCCCACGGCGTGATCCGCCGACCACGGCGGCATCGCCCGGGTCGCGACCACGCGCCGGATCACCGCGCGTTTGCGCCGGACCTGCTCGTAGGTGAGCAGCTCGAACGGACCGCCGCCCTCGTCGCGATGGCATTGCTGGCAGCTGCGCTGGAAGATGCGGCCGATCTGGCGCGACCAGGTCAGCTCCGGGATCGCCGTCGGCGTCGCGGCGAACGCGATCTCGCAGCCGGGCGCGCTGGTCGCCGGCAGGGCGATCGGCTCGCCGGCCAGGACCGCATCGAGCGCGTCGATCAGGAATTCGCGAGCGCGTTCCTCGCGGTCGTAGGTCAGCCCGTGGCGGTCATCGATCGCGCCGCGGTAGAGCAGGCGACGCCCCGCATCGACGACGAACGCGTCGGTCGTGGTGCGCGCGCCGAGCGCCGTCGCCAGCGCCAGGTCGCGATCATCGACCGCGCGCAGGTCCGATCCCGCCAGCGCCGCGCGCACCGTGTCCTGGTCGTCGCCCGCGCAGGCGACCACCAGGAACGCGACGGCGCGCTCGCGGAAGCGCTGTCGCAGCTCCACCAGCCGCGGCAGGTACTTGCGCGAGATCGGGCAATCGGCGCCGAAGCAGGCGATGACCAGCGCCGCAGCGTCCGCATGGTCGGAGAGACGTCCGACGCGGCCGTCCAGGTCGACGAACGCGAGGTCGGGAATCGTCTCGCCGATGCGCGCCTCGGCCGGATCCAGCGCCCGCGCCTCGTTCGCCGCCTCGGCCGTCCACGCCGATGCGCAGAGCGCCGCGACGCCGACCAGCGCGAGCAGCCTACGCACCGGCTTCCGCGAGGACCTCTTCGGCGACCAGCAGGGGGACCTCGGGCAGCCGCACCATGATCGCGATCGCGTCCGACGGCCGGCAATCGATGATGATCTCCTTGCCGGGCTCGTCGACGAAGACCATCTCGGCGAAGAACGTGCGGTCCTTCATGTCCACGATGCGGATCTCGCGGCACAGCCAGCCGGTGGCGTCGAGCAGGTGCACGAACAGGTCGTGGGTCAGCGGGCGCGGGAACTTCATGCCCTTGATCGCGCGATCGATCGCCAGGGCCTCGAGCGGGCCGATCAGGATCGAGATGCGGCGCGCGCCGTCGCGCTCGGTGATGAAGATGACCTGCTGGTCGCCTTCCTCCTCGAGCAGGACCTGCGAGAGATAGCAGGGCTTCAGCGCCATGCCTGGATGCTAGGAGCGGCCGTGGGCGAGACCAGCCGAGGCGCGCCCCGTCGCAACGCGCGCTCAGGCGCGTTCGGCGTTGGCGGGCTCCACCTCGACCCGGTCGACCAGGGCGAGGATGTCGGACGGCGCGATGCGCGCGACATCGGCGCGCGAGGCGTTGGCCGCGCCGGCGGCGACCGCGTACTTGAACTGGTCGATCGGCGGCATGCCGGTCAGGCGGGCGTGGGCCAGCGCGGCCAGGTAGCAGTCGCCGCTGCCGACCGGATTGAGCTCGCGGACCTTCGGCGGGACCAGGCGGAAGCGCCCGGCCGGCGCGCGCACCCGCACCTCGGCGCCGGCGTCGGTGATGTGCATCTCGGTCGCCGACAGCCATTTCCGGCTGCGACCGTATTCCTGCTTGTTGGGCTTGACCAGCGCGGGCGGATGCGCGCCGCCGAGCGCCTCGTCCATCGCCTCGCCGTAGGAATCGACCCAGCACGGCACGCCGGCCTCGGCGCAGCGGTCGAGGACCATCCGGTAGAGCCCGTTGGCGGCGTTGTGCGGCACCGATCCGCCGATGATCACCAGCTCGACGCCATCGAGCAGGCCGCGCACCCTCGCCACCAGCGCCCCGACCTCGCTGGGCGTGACGGCGAAGCCGCCTTCGAGCACCGCCGAGGTACCGGCGGCGCCGACGAGATAGAAGCCGACGCGGGTGCGCGCGGCGGTCGGCGTGAACACCGGTTCCATGCCGTCGGCGGCGACCAGTTCGCTCAGCTGCGCGCCGGTCGCGCCGCCGGCGAAGCCGGCGCACAGCACGCGATGGCCGTGGCGCGCCAGGACCCGGCCGACGTTCAGGCCCTTGCCGCCGGCCACCGGCGCCAGCTCGACCACGCGCGTGGTGCGATTGGGCTCGGGCGCGCCTTCGCCGGCATGGTCGAGCAGCGTGTTGGCGGTCAGGGTCAGGATGGTGGCCACACGCGCTCCGTGCCGACGGTCAGTCGTCGGCGTTGAAGATGTCGGCGTTCGGACGCGCGTCGGTGAACAGCGGCGCGTCCTTGATCAGCCCGGCGCCGCGACGCGTCTCGCCCGGGCGATCGATCGGACCGACCAGGGCCTCGCCTTCGTTGCGCTGGCCGTCGCGCGCGGCGTCGATCGCCTTCTCGTAGCTCTCGCGCGCATGGACCACCCAGTCGATGCGGCTGAGCACGATGCACGCGGCATCGGCGGCGCGGTCGAAGCCGACCGGCGCCGGGAAGCGGTCGTCGTGCGGCAGCGCCATGATCGCCGTGCGCAGCTGCGCCATGACGTCGCGGCTCGCGCAGGTCAGCAGGGTCTGGTGCCGGGGCTGGCCGCCGGACGGCAGCGGCGCGAACTGGGCGCGCATGGCGGCGAACTCGGGCCGGTCGGGCCACGGGACCACGCTGGTCAGGATGGCGTCCTGGGCCCAGAAGCGCTGCGGATCGCCGGGGGTCGAGCGGTTGAGGTACACGCCTTCGGTGATGAAGCGGCTCTCGTTCTCGGGCAGCTCCTCGTACGGCTGGAACTTCTTGAGCAGCTTGATCGCGTCGTCCCACCGCGCCGCGAACGGCGTGCGCCGCGCCAGCACGACGTTGTTGCGCGTGCTGCTGTCGCGCCAGGTCTTGGCGTCCTCGTACGCCTGCATGACCGGCAGGATGCGCACGTGCGACAGCCCGCAGTCGGCATGGCGCAGGCTGCGGAGCGCCCCGCCCAGCACCTTGCGCTTGGGACCGGTGTAGCTGCCGATGATGTTGGCGAGGAAGATGCCGTCCGGCGCCAGCGACTGCGCGCACTGCGCGAAGAACTCGACGGTCATCAGATGCGGCGGGATCGTCGAGCCCGACGTGTAGGCGTCGAAGATCAGCAGGTCGAGCGGGCGGCCGGCGTCGGCCTCGCGCTTGGCATCGTAGTGGATGTACTGGCGCGCGTCCTTGCAGACGAGGCGCAGGCGCGGCTCGCCGCGCGACGTGGTCTGGGTCGTCAGCCAGCGCAGCAGCGGGTAGTGCGCCTCGACCGCCTCGATGACCTCGACGTCGATGTCGACGACGGTGATCGCCGCGTCGGGCATGTGGTGCGCGAGGTTGGCGATGCCGATGCCCGAGCCCAGTCCTACGACGAGGATCCGCGGGCTGGTCGCGCGCAGCGCGCCGCCCGCCGCCGCCATCAGCCGCTCGTTGAGCAGGATGCCGGTGGGGAACAGCGTGATGTACTTGGTGTGCGTCAGCGTGCCGGGATTCGGCGGGTTCGGCCACGTTGACGGCATGAAGCCCGGCCGCTCGCCGGGCCAGGTGGCGTCGGGCGCCGCCGGCGGCGTGCCGGCGATGTCGCCGACCAGGTGCTTGAGCCGCGCGTCGCCGGCGGCCTGCGCGGCGAGCCATGGCCACGACGGCTCCAGGCAGATGCCGCCTTCGACGCGATCGAAGAAGCGCAGCTCCATGCCGTTGTCGCCCGGTGCGACCACCCAGGAGATGTCGGAGTAGGCGCTGGTGCGATGCGCCAGCACCGCCTGGTCGCCGGGGCGACCGGCCTGGCGCAGGCGGTACGGCGAGGCCTGGAACATCCAGCCGGCGGCCGCCGCGGCCGCGCCGACGACCAGCGCGATCAGCGCCGACTTCACGCCGCGGCTCCGGTGATGGGCAGCGCCGCCTGGCGCGCCTCGGGCGAATGGGCGTCGACGCGGCGCACCAGGTGCGCGACGCCGAGCGCGATCAGCACCAGGCCCATCGCCCAGATGCTGGTGTTGTTGTCGAAGTGCTTCATGAGCACGTAGTCCGAGACCAGGATGCCGAGCACGTTGCCGACCGAGCCGACCGCGTAGAGCGTGCCCGTGGTCGTGCCGACGCGCGCCGCGCTGACGAACACCAGGCGCACCAGCAGCGGCGACACCGCGCCGAGCAGCAGCGACGGCACCAGGAACAGGAACAACGCCGCGATCAGCGAGCCCCACTGCGCCTGGTGGATGGTCTCGCCGAGGGCCAGCTGCAGCGGAAGAGCGACCACCGGCAGGACGCAGTAGGCGACACCGGCCGCCGCCAACAGCCAGCCGAGCGGCGCGTTCGAGCGCACGCGGTCGGCCATCCGTCCGCCGATCACGTAGCCCACGGACAGCGAGAGGATGAACACCGAGATGATCGCCGCCCACACGTCGATCGACGACCCGAACACCGGGTACAGGACGCGCCCGCCCATGATCTCGAGCGCCATCATGCAGAAGCCGGCGATGATCGACGTGGCGTAGAGTCCGAACAGGCGCATGCGGCTGATCCTGCGCTCGTGGCGCGGGTGGAGGCGGCACGGTAGCCCGACCGGCCTGGCAGTCCACGGCGGGCGGGATGGTCAGCCGGCGGCGCGGCGCGGCGACCGCCGGTGCACAGGCGGCTTCAGCGCGCGTCGCGCGCGCCCAGCCCGCGCGCTTCCGGACCGGTGCCGATGCGGCCGTCGTCGGCGACGTCCAGCTGCGGCTCGTCGATCAGGCGCTGCGCGAGCAGGCGGTCGCCGCCGCCCTCGGGCGGCACGGCGAGGTAGCGGACGGTGACGTCGCCCTGGCCGGTGATGATCAGGAGGTTGCCCTGCCCATCGCGTTCGAGGCGCTCGATGCGCACGAAGGGGTCGGCGGTCATGCGTTCGATCAGCGCCTGCTCGGCGGCGCTCGGCGTCACCGGACCCAGCGCGCGCTGGCCGCAGCCGACGAGGGCGAGGGTGGCGAGGACGAGCGGCACGATGATCGCGACGGAGGAGCGCAGCATGCGCCGCATGGTGGCGCCCGCCCTGCTGAAGCCAGTGGTCAGGCGTGAGCCGCCCGACTGTCCGCGGAGCGGTCCCGCGTTGCCGCCTTCGCCGGATCCTCAACGCCAGTCGCTGCTGAACAGGCGGTCGATCGCCGGCGCGCCGCGACCGCCGACCGCGCCGACGTGGAGGTCGCCGATCCCCGCCAGCGGCGCGGCGCCCGGCGCCGTCTGCGGCAGGGACCCGTCGATCAGCACGATCAGGCGGCCGTCGAGCGCGGGATGCGGCCAGCACAGCGCGAACGCGCGGCCCTCGCCGCGCGAAAAAGCCTGGTCGTCGACGACGATCTCGCGCTGGGTCCAGCGCACCGGCGGCGCGCGGCCCTGCGCGAGGAGGCGCTCGGCGATGGCGTTGGCGCGCGGCCCGCCGACCAGCACGAGGTGATGGCGCGGCCAGTCGGCGTCGGCGAACGCCGCGTCCTCGACCTGCGGCGGCACGCCGTGCGCATGGGCGACCCACGCGGCGCGGAAGGCGTTGGCCAGCGCGAGATTGGCGGCGACGGCGCCGGCGTGCTCGCCGCTGCCGACGACGACGACGAACGGCCCGTCGCGGTAGCCGTCGCAGGGCCCCGTCGCGCGGCCCAGCGCCTTGCGCATCGCGTCGCCGGCGGCGGACTCGCGGTAGGGCCGGCCGTCAAGC
>Ga0196963_10000701_pt1 | contig 27040 bp, 27 predicted proteins | sample S1_5metaG_FD_148600 | JGI IMG/M metagenome (GOLD analysis project Ga0196963, IMG submission 148600) | Soil microbial communities from Anza Borrego desert, Southern California, United States - S1_5 | ecosystem: Environmental > Terrestrial > Soil > Desert | place: USA: California | collected...
GCCTGACGGGCTGTCTGGACGCGCTTGTCGAACGTTATCAACCTGTGCAGGAGCAATGCTGATGACCGAAGAAGACACCCTCGAGCTGCCGGAAACCCCGCTGGCAGATGTCAAGCCCGCGCGCGGCCGCTTCAACAACGCCAACGTGGTGCCGCTGCTGCAGACCTTCTACTCGCCGCAGCAGATCGACCGCATGCGCGAGCATGGCGTCGACCAGCGCATGATGTTCGGCATCAACCCGTATTACATGGCGCTGATCCAGGGCCGCGAGCACCGCGACGCCGCAGGCCGCCTGCTGCTGCCCGCCATGCCGCCCAGCGAGCCGCTGCAGGCGCTGGTGGTGCCCATCCTGGCCGAGGCCGACGACATGCGCGGCGAGAAGGATCCGTCCAACCAGATCCGCTACAGCCCCGACAGCCTGAAAGGCAAGATCCTGCACAAGTACGACGAGATCGTTCTCGGCTACAGCGCGCTGGCCTGCTCCGCCCACTGCCGCTACTGTTACCGGTTAGACATCTTCAACGGCTCCACCGGCAAGGGCCTGGTGAAGGCCGACGAGCTGAAGCAGTACATCCTGGACCACAACCGCACGCTGGCCGAACGCGGCGGCACCGATGCCGAGACCGGCCAGCGCCGCTACCCCATCCGCGAGGTGCTGCTGTCCGGCGGCGATCCGCTGGTGCTGTCGAACAAGAACCTGTACCGCTACCTGGCCGCGGCGGCGGAGGCCGGTGTGCACCTGGTGCGCCTGGGCACCAAGGAGCTGGCCTTTCGCCCGCAGCGGGTGGACGCCAATTTCGCCACCACGCTGCGGCACTTTCACCAGCGCCACCCGGACGTGCACGTGAACATGGTGGTGCACTTCACGCACCCGGACGAGATGCTGCAGCGCGATGCGCAGGGCCGCTACATCACTGACGAGCGCGGCTACCACCGCTGGCTGCCGGCGGTGCAGCAGGCGCTGGAGGCCATCCAGTCGCTGGGCTTCGTGAGCCTGGAGAACCAGACACCCATCATCGCGCGTGTCAACGACAGCGAACCCGCGCTGCGCCTGCTGCAGGAAGAACTGCGCCGCGCCAACATCCGCCCCAAGTACCTGTTCCAGTGCCGCGAGATCGAAGGCCACCGCTCCTTCGCGGTGCCGGTCGAAACCGCATGGCGCCTGCACAACGAAGCGCAGCGCGGCCTGTCGGACACCGCGCGCTCGCGCTTCGCGATGTCCACCGAGTGGGGCAAGCTGGAGGTGGTGTCGGTGATCGACGGGCCGGTGCGCGGCGGCGAAGGCATCTTTGCGCCGGACATCGCCAGCGTCTTCGCCGACGGCCTGGTGGTGATGAAGATGCACCGCTCGCCGGGCGCGGCCGGCAGCCAGGGCGACCTGATCATCGCGCGGCGCAACCCGCAGGCGCTGTGGCTGTCGGACTATGAAGACCGCATCGTCTACGACGGCCGCAAGGCGCCGGAGGACAAGTACAAGCGCTACGTGCCGCTGGAGCGCGGTGTCAACGAGTCGCTGGCGCAGCAGGCTCGGACGGTCAAGGCCTGAAGGGGCGGCAACGCCCTGGCGGTGCACATCCGCCGCTCGGGGCACCGTCCTGCGGAGGCGCTGTGGTGACGCGCTGCTTGCTCCAAGGACCGCTTCCGAAAGCTCAGAGGCACGGCGACATGAGCGCGGCATCCTTGTCAACGCCAAAAGGGCTGACAGAATCTTGTTGCAGCGCTCCAGCCGTCGACAGATCGGGCCGGTGTCCTTCGAGATCACCGGGCGGCGCAGGAGCAGATCGCTCTGGCCTTCGAGCGGCTCGGCGCGATCCTGAAACACGAGGGCCTAGGGTTCGAGGACCTGGTGGAACTGGTGTCTTACCACGTGCATCTCGACGACCAACTGGCCGCATTCCGCGAGATCAAGGACAAGTACATCACGTGCAACTTCCCGGCCTGGACGATCCTGGGCGTGGCGTCGCTCGCGCGGCCCAACCTGTTCATTGAGGTCAAGGCTGTGGCGGCGGCGCGATGAGTGGCCGACTGGGACATCTGGCGTTGGTCGCGCCAGGCGAGCTTGACGCGGGCGCTGTAGGACGCGCGTGAATGAAGCACGAGAGTCTGGTTTCCCGTCGACGTGCGAGCCTCATCGTGCAAAGCGAGTTTCAAGGCAACGCGCCTGCGCCGGCGCGCAGCCGCGGCCATCGAAGACCTTTGATCGGCGCCGCGGTGGGCAGCGCGGCAATCGGCAACCATCAACCGTTCTTCTTGGGACGGTGAATCGCGCACAGCTTGTGCCCATCAGGATCCCGCACGTAGGCCAGGTACAGCGGACCCAGGCTACCTTCACGGAGACCTGGCGGGTCTTCGACCGAGACGCCGCCATGCGCAATGGCGACGTCGTGGAATTCGTGCACCTGTTCGGGGGAACTGCACTTGAACCCAAGGGTGCCTCCATTGGCTGCAGTGGCCTGCTCGCCATTGATCGGCTCGCTGATGCAGAGGACACCGCCGTCGTGGCGGTAGAAGAGCCGGTTGTGACCGCTTTGCGCCTGGTTGCGCATGGGCTCGCCAGCCCCCAGTGTCCCGAGCACCGCGTCGTAGAAGCGCTTGGAGCGCTCGATGTCGTTGCTGCCGATCACTATGTGGTTGAACATCGTCGTCTGCGTCCTTGTGCGGTGGGATGGCTGCTGGCGGGCATGACCCGGTTTGCCGGGGATGTCAGACCACAGGCAAATCTAGCACCGAGCGCGTCGCGCTGGACCCTCGCAGGGACAGCACGAATCGGCCGTGAACCGGATTGACCGAGATCCCGGTTCAGGCGGAGTCAACCCTCGACAGCCTCGATCACCAACCGCACCCGCTGCACCCCCCGCACCTTCGTCAACGCGCGCACGCGCAGCGGCGCACCGGCATCCACGCTGACGCGCACGTGGTAGTCCAGGCTGTCCTGCTCGCCGGGGTTGCTGGTGCCGATGCGGCGGGACCACTGCTTCCGCCCGTCCAACTCCACGGTCAGTTCGTGCCATGGCCCGCTGGCTTCGGCCGGCGAGCGCACGACGAAGCTAACGTCGACGTCGAAGCGGCGCACGCGGTCGGACACGGGCGGGATGTCGAGCACGGCGACGTCGGCATCGCCGGCGTCGAGGCGCCACTGCTCGGGTGCGGTGGCGCTGGGATGGGGGCGGGTCGCGGAGGACATCGCGGCAGCTTGCCACAGCGCGCCGGCGCCGCCGGCGATGCCCCTGGCGCCAATGCATGCGCTGAGCGTTCCTGCCAACACGATTCAGCCAAAGCGCCATCGCGCGGGCGCCGGCCGCTGCCTAGACTGCCGCGCAAACCGCGACCCCACCCTTGCCGATGACAGCCTCTTCCTCCACCGCGCCGCTGGCCGGCGTGCGCGTGCTCGACCTGACCCGCCTGCTGCCCGGCCCGATGTGCACGCTGCACCTGGCCGACCTGGGCGCCGACGTGATCAAGATCGAGGACACCGGCGCCGGCGACTATGCGGCGCCCGCGCTGCGCGGCCTGGTCCAGCGCAACAAGCGCGCAATGCGCATCGACCTGAAACAGCCCGCTGGCGTGGACGTGCTGCAGGCGCTGGCGCGCACGGCCGACGTGCTGGTCGAAGGCTTCCGCCCCGGCGTGATGGACCGGCTGGGCGTGGGCTACGGGTCGCTCTCCGGCCTGAACCCCAAGCTGGTCTTCTGCAGCATCACAGGCTACGGCCAGCACGGGCCCTGGCGCGACGAGCCCGGCCACGACCTGAACTACTGCGCGCTGGCCGGCGTGGCGGACCAGATCGGCCGCGCAGGTGAACCGCCGGCCTTGTCCAACCTGCCGGTGGCCGACCTGCTGGGCGGCTCGCTCACCGCGGCGATGGGCCTGCTGGCCGCTCTGTTCGACGCCCAGCGCAGCGGCCGCGGCCGGCACGTGGACATCGCCATCGCCGACGGCGTGCTGGCGCATGCGGTGGTGCCGATGCTCAGCGTGCTGAAGCACGGCCACGCGCAACCGGCGGGCAGCGACAAGCTCTCCGGCGGCTTGGCGTGTTATGGGCTCTACCGCACGCTGGACGGCCGCCACCTGGCGGTGGGCGCGCTGGAGCGCAAGTTCTGGGACCGCTTTTGCGAGCTGCTGGGGCGTGAAGACCTGAAGCCCCGGCACCTGCCGCCCGATGCCGCCGGCACCGACGCACTGCGGTCCGAGCTGGCCGAGATCATCGGTTCGCAGCCGCTGGCGTACTGGCAGCAGCGCCTGGCCGGCAGCGGCTGCTGCGTGACGCCGGTGCTGCGCCTCGAAGAGGCGTTGGACGAGCCGCACTTCCACGCCCGCGGCATGGTGGTGCAGCCGCCCGGCGGTGGCCCGCGGCAGCTGGGCTGCCCGGTGAAGATGACGGGCCATCACTTCGCGGTGCACCGCGCCGCGCCCGAGCCGGGCCAGCACAGCGACGAGCTGCTGGCCGAGCTGGGTTATGGCCCCGGGCAATGCCAGGCCCTGCGCGACGCCGGTGCCATCGGGTAAGAATCGCCGGTCGCGCGGCTGGCCCGTCCGCGCCCCGCGGCGCCCGCATGGCGACCCACCCAACCCCGCACCACACGCACCACACGCACCACACGATCGCGATCCAGCAGGTCGAGCAGATCCTGCTGGGCGCGCGGGGGCGCGGTGCGGACGTGGCGGCCCTGCTGCGGCGCGCCGGCATTCCGCCCGCGCTGCTGGATTCGCCGCTGTCGCGCGTGACGCAGGCGCAGTACGCGGCGCTGATCTTCGTGCTGCGCCACGCCCTGCGCGACGAGCTGTGGGGCCTCTGCCCACGGCCGCTGCCGCTGGGCAGCTTCGCGCTCGGCTGCCGGCTGCTGATCGAGGCGCGCACGCTGGGCGAGGCGCTGCGCACCGGCCTGCGCTACCACCGCCTGCTGCTGGCCGACTTCACGCCGCGCCTGCAGCTGCGTGACGGCGTGGCACGCGTGGTGCTGCTGTCGCGCACGGCACCGGGGCCGGCGCAGGCGTATGCGGAGCGGGCCTTCTCCTTCTTCGCCTACGGCCTGGCCTGCTGGCTGGTGGCGCGGCGGGTGCCGCTGCTCGCGGTGGACTACCCGCCGTCGGCGCTGGGCCACAGCAACGATGCCGGCATGCTGTTCCAGGCGCCGGTGCACTACGACAGCCCGGGCACCGGCTGGCGCTTCGCGGCGCGCTGGCTGGAGCTGCCGGTGGTGCAGAACGCGCAGAGCCTGCGTGAGTTCCTGCAGCAGGCGCCGGCCAGCCTGCTGGTGAAGTACCGCGACCAGAGCAGCGTCACCGAACGCATCCGCCGCATCCTGCGCCGCCACCTGGCCGGCGAACTGCCGTCGCTGGATCACATCGGCCGCCAGCTGGCGATGACGCCGCAAACCCTGCGCCGCCGGCTGCACGACGAAGGCCAGGGTTTCCGCGCGATCAAGGACGACCTGCGGCGCGACGCGGCCATCGAATACCTGGCCCGGCCCGAGCTGACGCTGCCGGAGATCGCGGCGCTGCTGGGCTTCTCTGAAGCCAGCACCTTCCACCGCGCGTTCAAACACTGGACCGGCATGGCGCCGGGCGAATACCGGCACACCCGGCTGCTGGACCGCTGAGCCCGGGTTCCGGGGGATTTCCCGGAAGGTCCCGAAAACCTCCCGGCCATCTCCCGGCCATGGCCGCGGCTTGTCACTTTCTGCCAATGCATCGAGCGTCCCGGCCATTGGAGGCGCGGGCCGGCGCTTCCACACTGCGGCGACGGACCACAACGACGGAGACAGCCGCGATGCACGACCCCCGATCCATCACGCGCCGGCGCCTCATCGGCGCCCTGCCGGCCCTGGGCCTGGCCGGCATGCCGGCCGCCTTCGCGCAAGGCGCGGACGCCTACCCGCGCCAGCTCATCCGCCTGGTCGTGCCCTACCCGGCCGGCGGCGCCACCGACACGCTGGCCCGCCTGGTGGCCACCAAGCTGCAGGAGGCCTGGGGCCAGAGCGTCATCGTCGACAACAGGCCCGGCGCCTCCGGCACCATCGGCAACGACATGGTGGCCAAGGCGCCGCCGGACGGCCACACCGTGCTGATGGCCATCACCGCCATCGTGCAGGTGCCGGCGCTGATGCCCAACCTGCCCTACGACGTGATGAAGGACCTGCAGCCACTGGCCCAGGTGGCCAGCACCAATTCGCTGCTGGTGGTGCCGCGTACTTCCACGGTCAGCACGCTGAAGGAATTCGTCGCGCAGGCCAAGGCGCAACCGGGCAAGCTCAACTACGGCTCCTATGGCGTCGGCACCTCGTCGCACATCCAGGGCTCGCTGCTGAACCTGCAGGCCGGGCTGGACCTGGCCCACGTGCCCTACAAGGGCGCGGCGCCGCTGCTGCAGGACCTGCGCGGCGGGCAGCTGTCGTCGGCCTTCATCGACATGGCCACGGCCCGCCCCCACCTGGAAGCGATGAAGCCGCTGGCCGTCACCGGCACCCGGCGCAACCCGCTGCTGCCCAACGTGCCCACCTTCGCCGAGCTGGGCTACCACTCGTTCGAGCCGCTGGGCTGGTTCGCGCTGTTCATGCCGGCCGGCGTGCCCGCGCCCATCGCGAAGAAGTTCGCCGACGAGGCCAACCGCATCCTGCGGCTGCCCGACGTGGTGCAGCGCATCGAAGGCCTGGGCATGGCGCCCGGCGGCATGCCGACACCGGAATTCGCGAAGGTGGTGCGCGACGACGCGGCCATCTACGCCCGCATCATCCGCGAGACGAACATCCGGCTCGAATAGCGGCCGATGTCCCCGGCCATCGCCCGTACTGGCCGGTTTTGCCAACGCCGTTTGATCTTCGCGGCCATTGGCGCTTCGGCCTCCGCGGCTCAAGCTCACGGCATCGCACTGCAAGCCCCCAAGGACCCTCTCCATGACCCGCAAAGTCTTCGTCGCCGGCGTCGGCATGATTCCCTTCGCCAAGCCTGGCAAGAGCGAGCCCTACCTGGTGATGGGCGAGCGCGCCGCACACCTGGCGCTGCAGGACGCCGGCGTGCCCTACGACCGGGTGCAGCAGGCCTACGTCAGCTACGTCTATGGCGACTCCACCGCAGGCCAGGCGGCGGTGTACCGGGTGGGCCTGACCGGCATCCCGGTCTTCAACCTCAACAACAACTGCTCCAGCGGCTCCAGCGCGCTGTTCCTGGCACGGCAGGCCGTGCAGAGCGGCGCGGTGGAATGCGCGCTGGCGCTGGGCTTCGAGCAGATGGTGCCCGGCGCGCTGAAGGGCGCCTACGACGACCGGCCGTCGCCGCTGGCGCGATTCGCCGAGACCATGACCGAGCTGCAGGGCTACAGCGACACCGCGCCGCGCGCCGCGCAGTTCTTCGGCGGTGCCGGGCGCGACTACATGAAGCAGCACGGCATCCGCGCCGACACCTTCGCGCGCATCTCGGTCAAGGCGCGCCAGCATGCTGCCCGCAACCCGCTGGCCGTGTTCCGCGAGACCGTGACGCTGGACCAGGTGCTGGCCGCGCCCACCGTCTTCGAGCCGCTCACCCGCCTGCAGTGCTGCCCGCCCACCTGCGGCGCGGCGGCCACGGTGCTGTGCTCGGAAGACTTCGCGCGGCGCCATGGCCTGGACCCGCGTGTCTTCATCGCCGCGCAGGCCATGACCACCGACACGCCCAGCACCTTCGGCCAGCGCGACATGCGCCAGCTGGTGGGCTACGACATGACGAAGGCCGCGGCAGCCCAGGTGTACGAAGCCGCCGGCGTCGGGCCGGAAGACATCGACGTCGTCGAGCTGCACGACTGCTTCACCGCCAACGAGCTGATCACCTACGAGGCCTTGAGCCTGACGCCCGAGGGCACGGCCGAGAAGTTCATCGTCGAAGGCGACAACACCTACGGCGGCCGCGTGGTCACCAACCCCTCCGGCGGCCTGCTGTCCAAGGGCCACCCGCTGGGCGCCACCGGCCTGGCGCAATGCGCCGAGCTGACATGGCAGCTGCGCGGCCAGGCCGAGCAGCGCCAGGTGGAAGGCGCGCGGCTGGCGCTGCAGCACAACCTGGGGCTGGGCGGCGCGTGCGTCGTCACGCTCTATCAATCGATGTGAGCGTGCAGAGAGAGAGATATCCAACATGATCGACCGCCGCCACATCGGCCACGCGATGGCGCCGTTCACGGTGCCCGTGGAAGCCGGCCGCCTGCGCTTCTTCGCCAAGGCCATCGGGCAGACCGACCCCGTCTACACCGACCCTGCCGCCGCGCGCGACGCCGGCCACCCCGACCTGCCCGTGCCGCCGACCTTCCTGTTCTGCCTGGAGATGGAAGGCCCCCATCCGGCCGCCATGCGCGAGCTGCTGGGGCTGGACTACCGGCGCCTGCTGCACGGTGAACAGCAGTTCATCTACCACGCGATGGCCCATGCCGGCGACCAGCTGCGCTTCGAGCAGCGCATCGAAGACATCTACGACAAGAAGGGCGGCGCGCTGGAGTTCGTCGTGCGCCAGACGCGCGTGACGAACCAGCACGGGACGCTGGTGGCCGAACTGCGCTCGGTGACCGTGCAGCGCAACGGCTGAAGACCATGGAACGGACAACGATGAACCTGCCCGACTTCACCACGCTGCAGGTCGGCGACAGCCTGCCCGGCTTCACCACCGAGCCCATCTCCCGCCTCGCCCTGGCGCTGTACTGCGGCGCCTCCGGCGACCACAACCCCATCCACGTCGACGTCGACTTCGCGCGCAGCGCCGGCCAGCCCGACGTGTTCGCGCACGGCATGCTGTCGATGGCCTACCTGGGCCGGCTGCTGACGAATTGGGTGCCGCAGCGCGCGCTGCGCCAGTACGGCGTGCGCTTCGTCGCCATCACGCAGGTGGGCGACCGCATCAGCTGCCGCGGCACGGTGGTCGAGAAATTCGAAGTCGGCGGCGAACGCCGTGTGCGGCTGGAGGTGTCGACGGTGGACGCCGCGGGCCAGGTCAAGCTCAGCGGCGACGCGGTCGTCGCGCTGCCCTGAAGGAGCCCGGCGATGCCCATCACCGCCCCGCCGCGCCCCTGGATGGATCCTGAGCTGCAGTTGCTGCGCGACACCGCGCGCCGCTTCTTCGAGACCGAATGCGTGCCGAGGCACGAGGCCTGGGTGGAACAGAAGCATGCCGACCACGGCATCTGGCGCCGCGCCGGCGCGCTGGGCCTGCTGTGCCCCGGCATCCCCGAAGCCTACGGCGGCGGCGGCGGCAGCTTCCTGCACGAGGCCGTGATCTGCGAAGAGCAGCAGCGCGCGCTGGTCAACAGCTTCAGCCTCAACGTGCACTCGGGCATCGTCGCGCACTACCTGCTGGCCTATGCCAGCGAAGCGCAGAAGAGGCGCTGGCTGCCGGCGATGGCCAGCGGCGAGATGGTCGCCGCCATCGCGATGACCGAGCCCGGCGCCGGCACCGACCTGCAGCGCATCCGGACCACCGCGGTGCGTGACGGCGACGACTACATCGTCAACGGTGCCAAGACCTTCATCACCAACGGCCTGCATGCCGACCTGATCATCGTCGCGGTGAAGACCGACGCGCAGGCGCAGGCCAAGGGTGTGTCGCTGCTCGTGATGGAAGCGCGCGAGCTGCCCGGCTTCCAGCGCGGCCGCCTGCTCGACAAGATCGGCCAGCGGGCGCAAGACACGGTGGAGCTGTTCTTCGACAACGTGCGCGTGCCGGTGGCCAACCGCCTGGGCGAGGACGAAGGCCGCGGCTTCGCGCAGCTGATGCAGCAGCTGCCGCGTGAACGGCTGCTGATCGCGGTCGGCTGCGCGGCGACGATGCAGCGGGCGGTGGACGACACGCTGGCCTACGTGCAGCAGCGCCATGTCTTCGGCGAACCGCTGATGGCCATGCAGAACACCCGTTTCAAGCTGGCCGAATGCCAGACGCAGGCCACCATTGCGCGCAGCTTCGTCGACGACTGCATCGCCCGCCTGCAGCGCGGCGAGCTGGACGTGCCCACCGCCGCGATGGCCAAGTGGTGGACCACCGAAGCCCTGTGCCGCGTGGTGGACGAATGCCTGCAGCTGCACGGCGGCTACGGCTACATGAACGAGTACCCCATCGCCCGCATGTACGCCGACGCGCGCGTGGGCCGCATCTACGGCGGCGCCAACGAGGTGATGAAGGAAATCATCGCCCGCGGGATGGCGGCGTGAGCCGGCTCGCCAGCCATTCAGCGCACCCGAACGCCGGGTTTCGCAAATGCAGATAGGCGCCCGCCACCTCGCGGCCTAGCATCGACCGACGCCGCGCAGCACCGCCCTTGCCGAGATGCCACCCTCCGATTCAACCCCCTGGTTCGCCGCCTGGCCGCCGCACTTGCCGCGCACGATCGACCTGCCGCCGGCCACGCTGCTGCAGCACCTGGACGCGGCAGTCGAGCGGCATCCGCGCAAGCCGGCGCTGGTCTTCTTCGACCAGGCGCTCAGCTTCGCCGAACTCAGGGCGCAGGTGGATGCGCTGGCCGGCCACCTGCAACTGCGCGCCCACGTGCAGCCCAACGACCGCGTGCTGCTGATGAGCCAGAACTGCCCGCAGTTCATCATCGCCTTCCACGCCATCCTGCGCTGCGGCGCGGTGGTGGTGCCGGTGAATGCGATGTGCACGGCCGCCGAGCTGGACCACTTCGTCGACGACAGCGGCGCACGCACCGCGCTGGTGGCTCAAGAGCTGCTGCGTGCGCTGCGGCCGGCGCTGGACGATGGCCGGCTGCAGCACGTGGTGGTGCACACCTGTGCCGATGCGCTGGACCCGGCCACCGATCTCGCGGTACCGGACTGGGTGAAGGCGCCACGCGCACCGCTCGACCATCCGAAGCTGCTGCACTGGCAGGCGGCGCTGGCCCAGCGCCTGGTGCCGCAGCCTGTCGACACCTCGCCCGACGACCTGTGCCTGCTGCCCTACACCAGCGGCACCACCGGGCGCCCCAAGGGCTGCATGCACACGCACCGCACGCTGCTGGCGTCCACGCTGTCGGCCATCCGCTGGCGCGGCCTGCACGAAGCCTCGGTGGTGATGGGCGTGGCACCGCTCTTCCACCTGCTGGGCCTGCAGAACGCGATGCTGATGCCGATGGCGTTGGGCGCCACCGTGATCCTGCAGCCGCGCTGGGATGCCGCGAATGCCGCGCGCCTGATCGAGCGCTACCGCGTCAGCGCCTGGGCCGCGCCGCCGGCGATGCTGATCGACTTCTTCGCCCACCCGGAGGCGCAACGGCGCGACCTGTCCAGCCTGGCCATCCTGAACGGCGGCGGCGCGGCGATGCCCGAGGCGGTGTCGGCCATGCTGCGCGAGCGTTTCTGGCTCACGTACATCGAAGGTTATGGGCTGACCGAGACTGCTTCCTTCCTGCACTGCAACCCGGTGGCTGCGGCCAAACGCCAGTGCCTGGGCGTGCCGGCCTTCGGCGTCGATTCACGCATCGTCGACCCCGAGACGCTGGCCGAGCTGCCGCCCGGCGAGGTGGGCGAGCTGGTGACCAGCGCCCCGCAGCTGATGCTGGGCTACTGGCGCGACGAGGCGGCCAATGCCGCCAGCTTCTTCATGCGCGACGGCAAGCGCTTCTTCCGCACCGGCGACCTGGCAGCGATGGATGCCGAGGGCTACTTTTTCATGCGCGACCGCCTCAAACGCATGATCAACGTCAGCGGCTACAAGGTGTGGCCGGCCGAGGTGGAGAGCCTGCTGTACCAGCACCCCGCCGTGCACGAGGCCTGCGTGGTCGCGCTGCCCGACGAGCGGCAAGGCGAGTCCGTCAAGGCCGTGGTGGTGCTGAAGCCCGGCAGCGCGCTGACCGAAGCCGGGCTGGTCGCCTGGGCCCGCGCTCACATGGCGGTCTACAAGGCGCCGCGCAGCGTCGAGTTCCGCGCCGCGCTGCCGAAATCCAGCACCGGCAAGGTCGCCTGGCGCGAGATCCAGGCCGAGGCGCAGGCCGCGGCCGCGGCCACGGCGCGCTGAACACACGCACAGCCCCCACGCGGAGCCCCAAGCAGAACCCAAGGAGACAAGGATGCACCCGCTGTTCCTGTTCGTTAGCACCCTGCGCCGGCGCGCGCGGCCGCTGCCGCTGCCGCTTCTGGCGGCCGGCCTGCTGCTGTTCGGCGTGTTCGGTGCGCTGCTGCTGCCGGCCGCCGCCCGTGCCGACAGCTACCCCAGCAAGCCCATCACGCTGGTGCTGCCCTTCCCGGCCGGCGGCTCTTTCGACCCCATCTTCCGCGCGCTGGGCCATGCCGCCGCCAAGGACCTGGGCCAGCCGGTGGTGCTGATGCACAAGCCCGGCGCTGGCGGCGTCACCGGCACCGCGGCCCTTGCGACCGGGGCCGAGGCCGACGGCTACACCATCGCCGTGATGCACAACTCGGTGATCCGCCAGCCGCTGATCGCCAAGACCACCTGGGATCCGCTGAAGGACTTCAGCTACGTGATCGGCCTGGCCAGCCTCAGCACCGGCATCGCGGTGGCGGCCGATGCACGCTGGAAGACGCTGGCCGAGCTGCTGGCCGAGGCCAAGGCCAAGCCAGGCCTGCTCAGCTGGGGCAACGTCGGCGCCATCAGCGCCAACCGCATCATGGCCGAGCGCCTGGCCAAGTCGGCCGGCGTCAAGTTCAACATGATCCCGTTCAAGGGCGGCAGCGAGGCCTTCACCTCGCTGATCGGCGGCCACCTCGACGTCTATGGCGATCCCGGCTTCGGCGCCATGGCCACCGGCGGCAAGATCCGCCTGCTGGCCACGATGACGGAAGCCCGCCTGCCGCGCTGGCCCAACGTGCCGACGCTGAAAGAGCTGGGCCACGACTTCGTCGTGCAGTCCAACATCGGCCTGGTGGCACCGCGCAACCTGCCGCAGCCCATCCTCGAGCGCCTGCACGCGGCCTTCCGCAAGGCCACCGAAGACGCTGAATACCGCCGCGTCGTCAACGACTTCGACCTGGCGCCCGCCCTGCTGGACCCGGCCGGCTACAAGGCCTATGCGCAGGCGCAGTTCCAGCGCGAGAAGGCGATGCTGGACGAGATCGGCTTCAAGCCCGAGTGAGCTCCATGAAGAACCCCAACGAAGCATCTTCCGCGGGCCGAGCGCCGGGCCGCTCCCAAGCCGGCCCGCATCCCCTCGGGGGATCGGCCGATGTACCCATCGGACGAGGGGCGGACATCCAGTCTCTTCAAGGCGGGGACCGCCGCATTCCTTTCCTCGACAAGATCGGCATGCGGCGGGTGCGCATCGGCGGTGGCGAGGCGGTCGTCACGCTGGAGCTGCAGCCCGACCTGTTGAACAACCACGGCGCCGGCCACGGCGGCGTGCTGATGACGCTGCTGGACAGCGCGATGGCGAACGCGGCACTCAGCCGCGTCGACTTCAGCCGCGAGGTGGTCACGGTGGACCTGCACGTCGGCTTCATGCACCCGTCCAAGGGCCGGCTGGCGGTGACTGGCCGCGCCACCGGCGGCGGCCGCTCGGTGTGCTTCTGCGAGGCCGAGGCCATCGACGCCAGCGGCCAGGTCGTCGCCAAGGCCATGGGCACCTTCCGCTACCTCAACCATTCCCGCCCCGAATGAGCACATGCCCACCATGAACGTCCTGCCCCACTTCGATTTCAGCGGCCGCCACGTCTTCGTGGCCGGCGGCAGCAGCGGCATCAACCTGGCCATTGCCGATGCGTTCGCGCAACGTGGCGCGCGGGTGTGCATCGCCAGCCGCTCGGCCGAGCGCGTGGCCGCCGCGGTGCAGCAGTTGCGCCGCCACGGCGGCGAGGCCGAGGGCCATCCCGCCGACGTGCGCGACTACGACGCGATCGAGATCGCACTGATCGCCGCGCGCGAGCGCTTCGGGCCCATCGACGTGCTGGTCTCCGGCGCCGCGGGCAACTTCGTCGCGCCGGCGCTGGGCATGTCGAGCCGGGGCTTCCGCACCGTGGTCGACATCGACCTCATCGGCAGCTTCAACGTGCTGCGCGCCGGCCATGCCCACCTGCGCAAGCCGGGCGCCTCGGTCATCAACATCTCGGCGCCGCAGGCCGCCAACCCCACGCCGTACCAGGCCCACGTGTGTGCCGCCAAGGCCGGCGTCGACATGCTGACCCGCGTGCTGGCGATGGAATGGGGACCGGACGGCGTGCGCGTCAACTCCATCGTGCCCGGACCGATCGGTGATACCGAAGGCATCCGCCGCCTGGCGCCCACGCCCGAAGCCGTGGCGGCGACGGTGCGGACCATCCCGCTCGGCCGCTTCGGCACCACGGCCGAGGTGGCGGACATGGCGATGGTGCTGAGTTCGCCGCTGGCCAGCTTCGTCACCGGCGCGGTGATTCCGGTGGACGGCGGCTCGTCCCTGCCGGGCGGCCGCGACCTGAGCCCCGCGGTCCAGGCCGCGGCCGCCTAAGCTGCAACACACACGGCACCCATGGACACCCTCCACTGCGAAGTGCGCGAGCAGGTCGCCACGATCACGCTGGACCAGCCCGCCACCCGCAACGCGCTGAACGCCCGGATGCGGGAAGAGATCGCCGAGGCGGTGCGTGGCATCAAGCGTGACCGAAGCATCCGCGCGCTGGTGATCACCGGTGCCGGCGGTCATTTCTGCGCCGGTGGCGACCTGCGCAGCATTGCCAGCGCCGGACTCGACAACCAGGGCTGGCGCGAGCGCCTGCACGACCTGCACGCGTGGCTGCAGGACCTGATCACGCTCGACCGCCCGGTGATCGCCGCGGTGGACGGCGCGGCCTACGGCGCCGGCTTCGGCCTGGCGCTGGCGGCCGACTTCATCATCGCCACGCCGCGCGCGCGCTTTTGCCTGTCGTTCATGAAGATCGGCCTGGTGCCGGACTGCGGCAGCTTCTACACGCTGCCGCGCATCGTCGGCCCGCAGCGCGCGAAGGAGCTGATGCTGTCGGCCCGCGAGGTCGGTGCCGAGGAGGCGCTGCGCCTGGGCATTGCCCTGGAGCTGCACGCGCCCGAACAGCTGCTGGCCCGCGCGCAGGCCATGGCCGCGAGCTTCGTGCAGGCGTCGCCGGTGGCCGTCAGCCTGGTCAAGCGCGCCGTGGCCAGCGGCGGCGACCTGTCCGCGCAGCTGGAATTCGAGGCCAATGCACAGGCCCTGGCGATGGGCACGCAGGTCCACAAGGACGCGGTGCAGGACTTCCTGGCCAAGCGCCCCGCCGCATTCAACTGGCCGGCGGCGTGACGGCCGGCCCGCTCTCTGTTCGACCGTTTCCCCAAACACCCACTTCAGCCGTTAGGAGAAGTTCATGAGTGCATCCCCCATGCTCGAAGGCAAGGCCATCGTCGTCACCGGCGCCGGCGGCGGCATCGGCCGCGACATCGCGCTGGCGCTGGCGCGCGAAGGCGCCCGCGTCGTGGTCAACGACATCGGCGCCTCGGTGGCGGGTGAAGGCGCCGACGCCGGCCCCGCGCAGCAGGTGGTCAACGAGATCCGCGCTGCGGGCGGCGAGGCGGTGGCCAACACCGACAGCGTGTCCGACGCGCGTGCCGCCGGCCGCATCGTGACCAGCGCGCTGGACAGCTTCGGCCGCCTGGACGGCATCGTCAACAACGCCGGCATCCTGCGCGACCGCTTCTTCCACAAGATGAGCGACGAGGAGTGGGACAGCGTCATCAAGGTGCACCTGTATGGCAGCTACTACGTCAGCCGCGCGGCCGCGCCCCACTTCAAGGAACAGCAGTCCGGCGCCTTCGTGCACATGACCTCCACGTCGGGCCTGATCGGCAACTTCGGCCAGGCCAACTACGCGGCGGCCAAGCTCGGCATTGCGGCATTGTCCAAATCCATTGCGCTGGACATGCTGAAGTTCAACGTGCGCTCCAACTGCATCGCGCCCTTCGCGTGGAGCCGCATGATCGGCTCCATCCCGACCGAGACCGAGGCCGAGAAGAAGCGCGTCGACCGCATGAAGCAGATGACCCCGGCCAAGATCGCCCCGCTGGCGGTGGCGCTGCTGAGCGACGCGGCGGCCGACACCAACGGCCAGATCTTCGCGGTGCGCAACAACGAGATCTTCCTGATCAGCCAGCCGCGCCCGGTGCGCAGCGTGCACCGCGGCGAAGGCTGGGACCCCGAGACCGTGGCCAGCCACGCGCTGCCGGCGCTGAAGGCGCAGTACCACGCGCTGGACCGCTCGAGCGACGTCTTCAGCTGGGATCCGGTCTGAGCGCCAGGGCCGGAATTCGAACGCCGCGATGACAGGATTCCTCAAAGTTCAAGCACGGCGGGCCGCCTGAGGTTCCGCAGGCTTGGGGATGCCTCCCGGCCGCCGCGGCGCTAGAACGCTGGGATCCGGGCGGCCGGTGGTCGACGCGCCTTTTGTGTGTCAGCAGGCCGCCCAGGGTCACGCCACAAGGAGGCCCCATGAGCGACGACAACGCGTTCGACACCGAGGAACTGCTGCAGGACGAGGCAGGCTTCGAGGAAGACGGCACGGCCGGCCCGCAAGCCCCGGCCGCCGGTCTCGCTGCCGGGGTCCAGGCACCGCAGCCGTCCGGCGCGGCCCTGGTGGCGCCGGTGCGGCTGCGTGCCAGCGGTCTCTACCGCTCTCGCGCCGGATCGGGCCTGCTGCCGTTCCGCCGTTCGATGGAATTGCGCCTGGACGTGGACGGCCGCTATCCGCAATCCACGGCCAGCGGTGTGCTGCGCGGCGGCCTGCAAAGCCTGCACTGGATCGCCAGCGTCAGCCGCATCGCCGCGAACACCTGGCGCGGCACCCTCTGGTTCAAGGACGGCGCCACCAGCCTGCTGCCCCACACGCGGGTCGAGATCCGGGTCAGCGGCACGCTGCTGCGCCCGCGCACCGCACGCGTTCGGTTCTCGGGCGCCGGCGCATCGATGACGCACGACATGGAATTCATCTCGCCCTGGTTCGACCAGGTCGAGTTCGAGTTCGACCAGACCGACGACGCGCATCCCGCCCGCACGATCGGCACCCATAGCCATCCGAACCGCCCGGCGACGCTGCCCAGCGAGACGCTGTCGATCGAAGACGCCTTCCGGCGCGCGGGATTCAACGTCTCAGTCGCACCGGCGGGCCCGCCGGTGCCGCTGGCCGCGGCCGGCGCCAACAGCACCTGGAGCGACACCGAGCTGCACGACGCGATGCAGCTGCACTGGAGCCGCTTCGACAACCGCGCGCAATGGGCGCTGTGGGTGATGCACGCGCGCCAGCACGACTCCGGCCAGTCGCTGGGCGGCATCATGTTCGACGACATCGGCCCGCAGCACCGCCAGGGCACCGCCATCTTCACCGACTCGTTCATTTCCAATGCCCCGGCCGGTGACGCGGCGCCCGCGGCCTGGGTGGCGCGCATGCGTTACTGGACCGCGGTGCATGAAATGGGGCATGCCTTCAATCTCGCCCATGCGTGGCAGAAGAGCCTGGGCAATGGCTGGATTTCACCGCTGCCGGACGATCCCGAATCCCGCAGCTTCATGAACTACCCCTTCCGCGTGGCCGGCGGGCAGACGGCGTTCTTCTCGGACTTCGCGTTCCGCTTCAGCGATGCCGAGCTGCTCTTCATGCGCCACGCGCCGCGGCGCTTCGTGCAGATGGGCCATGCCGCCTGGTTCGACCACCATGGCTTCGAAGGCGCCAGCACCTCGCCCCAACCGCAGCTGCGGCTGGAGCTGCGGGTGCACCGCGAGCAGCGGCGGCTGCAGTTCCTGGAGCCGGCGATGGTGGAGCTGAAGCTGAGCAACGTCAGCGACGACCCGGTCCTGCTGCCGGTCGACCTGCTGGAAGGCGGCCACCACCTGACCCTGGTGGTCAAGCGCGGGCAGAACCCGGCCCGCGTCTGGCAGCCCTTCGCCACCGCCTGCCACCAGCCGCGCCTGTGCGTGCTGGCGCCGGCCCAATCGCTGTACGAGCCGGTCTTCGTCGGCGCCGGCAAGGGCGGCTGGCTGGTCGACGAGCCGGGGACCTACACGCTGCAGGCCTGCCTGCACCTGCCCTCGGGCGAAGACATCGTGTCCACCCCGCTCGAGCTGAGGGTGTCGCCACCCAGCCAGCAAGCGGAGTACGTGCATGCGCAGGACTTCTTCAGCGCGGACGTCGGCCGCGTGCTGGCATTCGACGGCTCGCGCGCGGACGTGCTGGACAGCGCAATGAACACGCTGCGGCAGACCACGGCGCAATTCGGCGAATGCGCGGCCGCCCGGCATGCCGAAGTGGCCGTGGGCATGCCGCTGCGCCAGGCCGGCAAGCTGCTGCGGCCCGGGGCGCAGGGCGCACCAGAGGTGCACGCCTCCACGCCGGATCCGATCCAAGCGCGTGACTTGCTGGAATCCGCCTTGCTGAAGGACCGCCATGCCGCCGCTGCAACACTGGGGCACATCGAATACCGGATGTACGCCGAGCGCTTCGCGGCCTGGCTGGCCAAGGACGCAGGCGACCCGCCGGCGGCCGCGGCCACCATGCGGGCGGCGTGCGACACGCTGCGGGCACGCCACGTGAAGCCGGAGGTGATTGCCGACATGGAAAGCTTCACGCAGACGATTGCCGCGGTCGGTGCGGTGGGCGCCGTGGAGGCGGCCGTGGGTGCGGCGGCCCGGGCCGGCACGCCGCGCAAGCAGGGCGAGCATGAGCGGAGTTAGTCCAGTCGGCGCGCACACCATGCAGCTGGTGGTCGACCTGCAGGAGGGCTTCGATGGCGAGGACGTCCTCATCCGCGCGCCCGGCGTGGAGCCGATCCGCCTGGCCGGGCTGCGCACGCGCATGCAGACCGGCCTGGCGCACAGCCTGTCCATTCAGCTGGACGGTGCGGCCGGCGGGCGCACGCTCAGCGTCGTGGTGCCGGCCCTGGCGCTGAGCCAGGCCGTGGCGCTGCCGGTCGACGTGCCGGCCGCCTGGCTCGGCATCAGCCTGGCGCGCGAGCGGGACGCGCTGGAGCTGCGGATCCAGGACACGCCTTTCGGCTACGTGTGAAGCGGGCTGGTCGGCAGCGAGCCGAGGCCGCTGCACAACCCGCTGCGGATCCAGCGCAGGCAGGGCGGGTATGGCGATTGCCGAAGCAGGGGCATGAGTCCCTCCTTCGATCCACCGCGCCGCCATGCGCCGCCTGTTCGGCCGGACGTGCCGGGCACATGGCCTGAGACTTGGCCGGAAGACCGCTGGATCAGCGCCTGCACCGATGAGCTGCGCGGGCTGCTGCCCCACTGGTCCTCCAGCGCGCTGAGCAGCAGGGCCTCGGTGTTGTGGCTGCTCGCCAACCGGCTGCCGCCGGAGGAAGCCGCGGAACTGGCGGCCTCCTGGTGGACTGCCTGACCCGCCTTGTGCGCCGCGCCCGCCCGCCACACCGCAGCCCGCGCCCAGCCCACCCACAGCCCTGCCACGGCAATGACATGAACCTCGTGCCCGGCACGGAAGTCGACGGCCTGCCCTTCACCGCCACCATCGACGACGTGCGCCAGCGCCGCGGCGCGCCGGCGCGCGAAGCCGACAACGACGTCGGCATGCATGAACTGGACTACGGCGCCACCGTGTTCCGCTTCCAGCAGGTCAACGGCCGGCTCGAAGAGGTGACGGCCCGCGCGCCGGTGCTGCACCTGCCGGGCGGCGTAGCCGTGCCTTTTGCAGCGCTGGCCGCCTTCCTGCGCGCGCAGGACCCCGGCACCTTCCGCGCCGGCGGCTTCGTCGTCAGCCCGGCCTTCGGCCTCGCCTTCGACCCGTCCGATTCCAACTGGGTCACCGCGCTGGCCCCCCATGCGCTGCCGGAATGGCGCAAGCTGGCCGGCCACGCCTGAGCAGCGCCGGCCGGCGCGCTTCAGGGCATGCGGGCGCGGCGCTACCGGATGATGTGCGACGCTTCAGGCGGGTGTGGTGTGCCGCCGCCTGCTGGAAAGCGATTGCCGTGGCCACGATCGCCTTTGACACCCAGGAAGTTGGCCGGAATGCTCACGCGGCAATGGCCGCGAGATTCAAGCGTTCACGCGCAGCGCGGTACTCGCGCTGCAGGCGTTCGACGAATGCGGCCGTCGGCAGCACCTCGTCGATCGCAGCAATGCCCTGGCCGCAGCCCCAGATGTCCTTCCAGGGCTTCACGCGGTCCGCGCCGAAGTCCATCTTGCTGGCGTCGCTGTGCGGCAGCGCATCGGGATCGAGGCCAGCGGCCGCGATCGAGCCGCGCAGGTAATTGCCGTGCACGCCGGTGAACAGGTTGGAGTAGACGATGTCGCGGCTGGTCGACTCGACGATCATCTGCTTGTAGCGGGGATCGGCGCGCGCTTCCTCGGTGGCGATGAAGGCCGATCCGATGTAGCCGAAGTCTGCGCCGGCGGCCTGGGCCGCCAGCAGCGCGTCACCGGTGGCGATGGAGCCGCTGAGCGCCAGCGGCCCGCGGAACCAGCGGCGGATCTCGTGCACCAGCGCGAAGGGACTGGTCGTGCCGGCATGGCCGCCGGCGCCCGCGGCCACCGCCACCAGGCCGTCGGCGCCCTTCTCCACCGCCTTGCGCGCAAAGCGATCGTCGATCACGTCGTGCAGCACCACGCCGCCCCAGCCATGAACCGCGTCGTTGACCTCGGTGCGCGCGCCCAGCGAGGTGATGATCACCGGCACCTTGTACTTCGCGCACACCGCCATGTCGTGTTCGAGCCGCGTATTGCTCTTGTGCACGATCTGGTTGATGGCGAATGGCGCGGCCGGCGATTCCGGGTGCCGGCGATCGTGCGCGGCCAGTGTTTCGGTGATCTCGGCCAGCCACTCGTCCAGCAACTCGGCAGGGCGGGCATTGAGCGCCGGCATCGAACCGACGATGCCGGCCTTGCACTGGGCGATCACGAGCGCCGGGGTGCTGATGATGAACAGCGGCGCCGCAATCGCCGGCAGTCGGAGGGTCTTGAAGGCGGGGTGCATGGTGCTCAGAAGATGGAAACGAAATCGCCCAGCTTGTTCCAGCGCTTGCCGTCGAAGGTGACGGGCTGCAGCGACTTGATCAGGCGGTAGTCGGTGGCGTCGCTGCTGACGACGACGCCGGGCAGGAACATCGGCAACTGCACGGCCTTGATGGCCGTGGCCTGCTTCAGCACGTTGTCGCGCGTGAGCTGGTCGCCGCAGGCGCGCAGGATGTCGACCATCAGCCTGGCGCTGGAGTAGGCGTAGACGTGGGAGCCCAGCCGCAGGTCGGCCTCGGGCCGGTATTTCTTCATGAAGCCCAGCCACTCCTGGAAGGCCACGTCGCTTTCCCATTGCTTGTCGTTTGGGTCCTTGGAATAGGCCGTCGAAATCACGCCAATGGCCTTTTCAGGCCCGGCCGGATTGAATACCGCGCCGATCAATGCCGCGCCCTGGGCCAAGTAATGCGTCGGCTTCCAGCCGGTGTCGTGGACCTTGCGCAGCGTCTGGATCGCCGCCTTCGCGGTGCTGAAGCTGACCAGCACGTCGGCACCGGAGCCCTTCAACTGGACGATCTGCGAATCCACCGTCGGATCGGTCAGCTCGTACGAGGCTTCCGAGACGATCATCGCCTTGGCCTTGGCGCCCAATCCGTTCTTGAAGCCATTCAGGTAATCGCGGCCGTAGTCGTCGTTCTGGTACAGCACGGCGATCTTCGCGTTCGGCTTGGTGGCCAGCAGGTGCCGGGCATAGACGCGTGCCTCGGACGCATAGTCGGGGTAGAAGCCCATGGTCCAGGGGTGGCCCTTGGGGTCGTTCCATTTCGATGCGCCGCTCAGCAGCAGCAGGTGCGGGATCTTCTTCGCGTTGGCGTAGCGGTGCACCGCGCTGTTGGTGGCCGTGCCGAACATGCCGTACAGCAGCAGCACCTTCTCCTGCTCCACCAGCTTGCGCACGCCCTCCACCGTCTTGGGTGGCGAATAGGCATCGTCCAGGCTGATGAAGTTGATCTTGCGGCCATTGACGCCGCCTTGCTCATTGACCATGCGGAAATACGCCGCCTGTGTCTTGCCGACTTCGCCATAGATCGAGGCCGAGCCGCTGTACGGCATGGTCTGGCCGATGCGGATCTCGGTGTCCGATGCGCCGGGGTCGTACTGCTTCCGGGCGGCGGCGCTGCCACTGGCCAGGGCCAATGCGGCCGCCAGGCTGGCGATGATCGATTTCATGGCTTGCTCCTTGTGGTGTTCCGGGGGGTGGCCCAGGTGGTGAGCCAGGCGGTGAGGCGTGCCACGCCACCGGCGGCACCGGTGGGCCAGACCAGCATCAGCGCGAGCAGGATGGCGCCATACACCGCCCAGGGCGCCGCCTTCGAGACCTGCTCCGCGAACTGCGGGACGAATTGAATGAAAAACGCGCCATACAGTGCGCCGGACAGGGACGACAACCCGCCGACGACCGCGCCGACCAGCAGGCTGATGGACAGGAACACCGAGAAGCTGTCCGGCGCGACGAACTGCACGACCACCGCCGACAAAGCCCCGCCGACACTGGTGTACGCCGCCGAGATGCCGAAGGTGATCGTCTTGACGCGGGCGTTGTCCACGCCCATGGCTTGCGCGGCGATGGGATGGTCGCGCACCGCCAGCAGCTTCAGCCCGGCCGCGCCGCGCAACAGGTTGCGGGCGATGGCGAACAGCACCAGCAGAACGGCCAGGCTGAAGAAGTACAGCCACTGGTCGCCATCGAGCGGCAGGCCCCAGGGCGCCTCGGGTTTCACCAGCACCAGGCCCTGCGAGCCACCGGTCCAGGCCTCCAGGCCCTTGTACTTCAGCAATTGCGGCGTGGCGACGCCAAGCGCGAAGGTGGCCAATGCCAGGTAGACGCCATCGAGCTTGAGGGCCGGCAGGCCGAACAGGAAGCCGAGCAAGCCGCCCAGCAGCGCGGCCACCGGCAAGGTCGCCCAGTAGGGCCAACCCGCCAGTTCCATCAGCATCGCGGCCACATAGGCGCCCAGCGCGAAGAAGGCGCCATGGCCGAGCGAGATCTGTCCGTTGAATCCCGTCAGCAGGTTCAGCCCGAGCAGGGCCAGCGCGTAGCTCATGACCATGGTGAGCTGGAACACCATGTAGCCGGGCAGGACGAAGGGCAGCACGCACGCGGCCGCGAGCAGGCCCGCCAAAGTCACCGAAGAGAGTCGTCCGCGCATCACACCCTCACGACGGTGGCCTTGCCGAACAGGCCGGTCGGCCGCGCGACGAGGACGATGATGATCAGCACCAGCGCGACCGACAGCTTCAGCTCCGCGCCGACCACGTAGGTGCCCAGCAGGTTCTCGAGCACGCCGACGATGAAGCCGCCCGCCACCGCGCCCGGTGCGCTCGACACACCGCCCAGCACCGCGGCGGCAAAGGCGTACAGCAGCACGCCGGACATCATGTGCACGTCGAGGAAGACGACCGGCGCGATCATCATCCCGGCGACCGCGCCGATGGCACCGGCCAGGCCCCAGCCCAGGGCCAGCATGCGGCTGACGCGCACGCCGACCAGTTGGCTGGAGACCGGGTTCTCGGCCGTGGCCCGCATCTGCAAACCCAGTGGGGAATAGCGGAAGAAGAGATAGACCAAGGCGAGCATCACCAGCGTGATGCCGATAGCGCCCAATTGGTGCGGCGACAGCAGGCCGCCGGCGACCTTCGCTTCACCAAAGGGACTCGGGAACGACCGGATCGCGTAGCCGAACAGCCAGCCCGCGAGGCTGTGCAGGATCACCAGCAGCGCGACGAACACAACGACGATGGCCAGCACCGGCGCATGGCGCAGGCGGCGGATCAAGCTCACCTCGATCGCGGCGCCCATCACGAAGGCGATGGCCACCGTGGCGAAGAACGCCGCCCAGTACGGCCAGCCGGCCTGGACCAGCAGCGAGGCGATGAAGGTCGAGAACATCGCCATCTCGCCCTGCGCGAAGTTCACGTGGTGGGTGCTGCGGTAGATCATCACCAGCGCCAGGGCCAGGCTGGCGTAGATGCCACCGGTGGCCAGGCCCGCCATCACCTGCGACAGGAATGCATTCATGCGGGATGTCCTCCCAGGTAGGCGTTGCGCACCGCTTCGTCCTTGCGCACGGCCGCCGCCGGCCCGGCCAGCACGATGCGGCCGGTCTCGAGCAGGTAGGCGTGGTCGGCGAGATCCAGGGCCAGCGAGGCGTTCTGTTCAACCAGCAGGATCGCCACCTGCTGCTCGCTGCGCACCCGCTGCATGATGCGGAAGATGTCCTGCACCACCTTCGGCGCCAGGCCGAACGAGGGCTCGTCCATCAGCAGCAGCCGCGGGCGCAGCATCAGCGCGCGGGCGATGGCCAGCATCTGCTGTTCACCGCCCGACAGCGTGCCGGCCTGTTGGTGGCGCCTTTCGTGCAAACGCGGAAAGTACTCGTAGAAGCGTTCGAAGTCGGCGCGCACGCCGGCCTTGTCGCGGCGCGTGCAGGCGCCCATGCGCAGGTTCTCTTCGGTGGTCAGGCCGGTGAAGGTGCCGCGCCCATCCGGCACATGGGCCACGCCGCGGCGCACGATCTCCTCGGTGGCCAGGCCGTCGATGCGCTCGCCGGCCAGCGTGATGCGGCCTTGCCGGCGGATCAGGCCGCAGAGCGCGCGCAGCGTGCTGGTCTTGCCGGCGCCATTGGCACCGAGCAGGGCCGTCACCGAGCCGGCGGGCACTTGCAGGTCGATGCCGAACAGCACGCGCGTGGCGCCGTAGCCGGCCTCGAGGCTGCGGACGTCGAGCAGCATGTCGCCTGCGCCGCTCATGCAGCCTCCTTGGCGCTGCGCGCCGTCCGCGCGGGGGGGAATTTGCCCTTCGGGCGGCCGTGCGGGTCTCATGCCGGCTCTCCCAGGTAGGCCCGGATCAGCTCAGGATCGCGCCGCACCTCGGCCGGCGTGCCTTCGGTGATCTTGCGGCCGAAGTTCAGCGCCACCAGCTTGTCCGACAGCGCCATCACCAGGCCCATGTGGTGCTCGACCAGCAGCACCGTCAGCGAGAAGCGCTGGCGCAGGTCGCGGATCAGCGTGCCCAGCTGGTCCACTTCATGGTGGTTCAGGCCGCAGGCCGGTTCGTCCAGCAGCAGCAAGCGTGGTGAAGCCGCCAGTGCGCGTGCCAGTTCCACGCGCTTCTGCGTGCCGAAGGGCAGCGCGCTGACGGGCGAATGCTGGATGTCGCCGAGCTGCAGCAGCTCGATCAGCTCGTCGACCTGGCGCGCTTGCTGCGATTCCTCGCGCGCGACAGCCGGCAGCCGCAGCGCATGGGCCAGAAAACCCGCGCGCTGGCGGCAGGTGGTGCCGACCAGGATGTTCTGGCGCACGCTGAGGCTGCGGAACAGCGCCAGGTTTTGGAAGGTGCGGCCGATGCCCAGGCCCGCCATGTGGTGCTGCGGCAGGTCGCCGAGCGGCTTGCCGGCGAAGCGGATCTCGCCCGTGTGGGGGGCATACAAGCGCGACAGGCAATTGAACAAGGTCGTCTTGCCGGCGCCATTGGGACCGATCAGCCCGCAGACCTGGCCGGGCGCCACGTCGAAGGACACGTCGTCCAGCGCGACCACGCCGCCAAAGTGCACGCTGATCCCTTGCACTTCAACCAAAGGGAGCGGCCTTCTCGGGCCGCTCGACCCATCGAATTTCATGGCGTCTCCTGCGTTCGGCGCCCCTGCGTGCGGGCGTCTCTGTGCTCGGCCCGTTCAGGGCCGGCGGATGTAGCGGAACGACCCGATGGCGTGGGCCACCAGGCGCCCACCCTGGTCCGTGACGGTGGCACGGCAGAACGCGATGTCACGGTCATGCCGCAGCACCTCGCCATCGGCCGCCAGCGTTCCGTGGCCGGGTTCGATGAAGCTTGAACTGATGTTGAGCGTGACCGCCGTGCACTCGAAATCGCGTTGCGAGACAGCGGCGCTGGCCATGGCCACGTCCAGCAGCGTCAGCACGACGCCGCCATGCACCGCGCCGACCACGTTGCCGAACTCCACCCGGGGGTCCAGCACCATGCGCGCGCGGCCGCCTTCGGAAAACTCGCGGCGCACGCCCAGCAGCCGCGTAAACGGGATGTTGGCGAAGGCATGGCGGGCGTCATCGGTGGCGGCCTGTTTCACCGGCGAACCTGCTCGCGCAGCACGTTCTTCAGCACCTTGCCGGCCGCGGACATCGGCAGTTCGGGCACGCAGCTGACACTGCGCGGGCACTTGTAGCCCGCCAGGTGCTGCCGGCACCAGGCCCGCAATGCGTCCGCCAGCGCGGCGTCGCCGGCCGCCTGCGCGGCCGGCACGACCACGGCATGCACCGCTTCGCCCCACTGCAGGTCGGGCACCCCGATGACGGCCGCCTGCGCCACCGCCGGGTGGCTGCGCAGCACGGCTTCCACCTCGGCGCTGTAGACGTTCTCGCCGCCGCTGATGATCATGTCCTTCAGGCGGTCGACGATGAACAGGTAGCCGTCGGCATCCATGCGGCCGCCGTCGCCGCTGCGCAGCCAGCCGTCGCGGAACGCGGCCTGCGTGGTGTCCGGCTGGCGCCAGTAGCCGCGCGTCACCATCGGGCCGCGGATCACGATCTCGCCGACTTCGCCGGGCGGCACGGCACGCCCCTGCCCGTCCACCACCATCAGCTCGGCGCCCAGGCCCGGCCGCCCCACCGAGCCGGACAGGCCCCGCGCATGCGCTTCATGGCGGTGGTTCTCGGGCGGGTTCATGCACACCGCGCCGGCGGTCTCGGTCATGCCGTAGGCCTGGAAGAACTCGGCCTGGGGCCACGCGTCCAGCGCGCGCGCGAGCAGATCCGGCGGCATGGGCGCCGCGCCGAAGGCCATGCGCTTCAGGCCCTGCACCCGCTCCGGCTGGAAGTCCGGGTGGTCCATCAGCGACTGCAGCATGCTGGGCACGACGATGATGTCGGTGACGCCGCCGGTCTCGATGGCCTGCAGCACGCGCGCGGGCCGGTACTGCGGCATCGTGACGCAGCGGCCGCCGACGATCAGCTGGCCGACGAGGCGGCCCAGGCCGGCGACGTGGAACAGCGGCGCCACCAGCAGCGCGACCGAACCGGGCGAGTTCGGCAACTCGGCCGCGCGCGCCACCGCCGCACTCCAGAAGTTGGCATGCGACAGCATGACGCCCTTGGAGCGTCCGGTGGTGCCGCCGGTGTAGAGGATGGCCG
>Ga0196963_10000702_pt1 | contig 27007 bp, 53 predicted proteins | sample S1_5metaG_FD_148600 | JGI IMG/M metagenome (GOLD analysis project Ga0196963, IMG submission 148600) | Soil microbial communities from Anza Borrego desert, Southern California, United States - S1_5 | ecosystem: Environmental > Terrestrial > Soil > Desert | place: USA: California | collected...
AGAGCCCCGCCATACAGGCCGGGGCGAGGTTCAGACAGGCTCCAGGGGTAGAGACCTGTCTTACTGGGAGAAAAAGCCGGGGGTTTCCCGGCCCCATTCCGCACTAGGAGGAGGAGATTGCGGAACGGCGAAGAGTATTCTTTCAACCCTACAGGGAGGGTTCTATGCGTTATCTGCTCGTCTTGATTGCACTGCTCTTCGGCTGCGCTGCCACCGACAGGAAAGATTGGCAGCACCATGATCCCGCTCGCGACTTTGACGCAGACTGGGATTACTGCAATCAAATCGTTTGGGGAAATAGAGCCTGGAGAAACCCCTTCGTCGCTTTCAAGGCCAACGCACGTATTGAAGAATGCTTGGAGCGGTCTAGGCAGTGGCGCAGAGTCAAGAAGTAGGCTCACGCCTTCCGCCTCTCTTTGGTGCGGAAGTACATCGCGATCTTGCCGATGGTGTCTGTGCGCCCGTACTTCGTTTCCCGCGACGCAATGCGGTTGATGGTCTTGACGTGAACTTCGATGTCCTCTGCGACCCGCTTACGTTCCGCAGGCCCCAAGCGCTCTAGTTGAGCGCGCACGTATGCAAGTTCAGTACCCAGCACACCGCTATTCTGGGGGACAAATTCGTCCCCTGTCAAGGACAAAGAAGTCCGTTGCCATATTGGCTACCCTCGATGGCATGGTGGAGGGGCCTCCAAAGCCAACAACCGCTAGGTTTGCCTTGGCGGAAAACCTCAAGGCGTTGATGCGGCTCCACGGCATAGAGAACCCAAGACAGATGGCCGGTAAGGTGCCTGGGGTGAGCTACAAGACCATCGAGCGCATGTTGAAGCCCTACGCCACTGGCGGACCCAACCTAGACTCCATCGACGCCGTGGCGCATTACTTCAAGATCACCACGCCGCAGCTCCTGACCAAACAGCCGCTGTTAGAGGGCAACGAGCCACGCATTCAAGAATCCCCTACAGCAAAGCAGGATGGAATGAAAAAGGGGACGAAGGGATAAGCCGAAGCGAGCGGAACTGCGCCCTATGTTTGTCATCCTAGACATGACAATCTCTACAACATGGGCCGCCCCATACACCTCATTGGCCATCCGGTCGATGAGGAAACCGTAACCGCGCTCACCCAGCTCCTTGAGGCGGCGCAGGCGGGGAGAATAGTCGGGATAGCCTACGTTGCACTGCACCACGGCCCAGACTACTCCGGTGACGTGGTGGGCCACGCCAAGTCTCACCCGATCTTCACCCTCGGGATCGCCCGAGCCCTGGAAGACCTCGTAGCAGCCCATCTCAGGCCGAAGTAACCCGTAGGGCACAGCCGTTGGGGACGTTATTGTCCTTGACAGGGGACAGATTTGTCCCACACAATAGCGCCTAGTAGCTCAACCCCTAATGGGAGGCGCGGATGGAAAACCTGAATCTGCAACACCTGATCGTGAGCGGAGAAAGCAACGCCGCTCGCTTGGCTGGTGAGCTTGTAAGACGCAGCCAGTGGTTCACCTTTGAGCCGCTTCCGGATGACGAGTACGAGTTCCAGTTCAAGACCGAGATTCAGCCGATGGTGCGCGCAATCCTCCAGGCGTGAGCGAGGCCTGTGACAAGTGCGGGGCTGACATTAGCTGGCAGGGCGAGAGCCACACGAACTGCGAGCAAGTCGTGCTTCTGCGAGCCGCATGTGAGGCCGCATACAAACGCTTTGCGGACAGACCGCGCGACGCCCAATGGGAATACGACGCCGAACTGCGCGAGCAACTGGCCGAGGCGCTGAAACTCCCCCGCTACATGAGATACGAATGAACTTCCCTCCCTGCCCGCACTGCACGTCGAGAGCTTGCGGCTACGTGTGCAGGTTCTACAGCCTTCCAAGGAATGCATCCGCGCCGACAGGCGGTGACGTGTCGGGGCCTTACACACAGCCAGATCAAGGTGAGGCAGGCCGGAGAGACGGCCAATCCCAATGAAACGCGTCCTCCTCGCCGCCCTCATCGTCCTAGCTATGGGCGTTTTCATGTCCCAGAACTTTGAGAAAGAAGAGCGGATCAGGGAAGAAGCGATGCAACGAGCGGAAAGGCATGCTGCTATCTACAGCACGCTCGCGAAGTGTCTTGATGGGGATGTAACTCTGACGGTTGCTGGAGAGCCAGTTACGCAATGCGTGAAGGTGAAGCGATGAAAGATTCCGCCGAGGGCATGACGAACAGCGCCGCCGAAAGCGGAGCGGCGGCTTGTGACGATGGCCTCGCTCTAGCAATAGCAGAAAACGCCTTCTACAAGCGCCGGGAACGTCCTACAGACGAGGAGATCGAGGCGATGGTGGCAACGCTCCGCAGCTTCGCCGACGCATACCCCGAGAGCGTTTTCGGCCCAGTCACCAAAGAAGAGATAGCGCAGCACGCGAGCCTTATTACTCGCAACAGCGCCGCTATGGGGCGGCATTGCGCCCAGTTCATGGTACAGGCGGCAGCCATGATCGAGCGGCTCGCCGCCATCAAGAAAGCGAAAGGCGCATGAACGCCCCTCTAGTCGATCTCGCGGAAATGCTCCATTCCGAGCGCCCCGTTCCTCCTGTTCCAGAACTAGCGAGACGTTACGGCGCGATCCCTGCGAACACTCGTGCCGCTGGAGTGATCGTCGCCGCCATCAAATCCTCTGGGCTTACGTTGAACGAGATGAGCCTGATCTTAGAGGCCATTACTGACCGCGTGTGTCCGTGCATCCGTGAGTACGGAGAGTTAGAGGAAACAGTTCACGACATGGCGCTTACGTGCGAGGAGTTTAACGAAGCAATCAAGAAGATTGACGAACGTCTTTATAGACAGCAGACGGAGTGCGACGGGAGAACATGAAACACAGCGATTCAATCAAAGAGCTTGCCTTAGCCCTTCACAAGGCGCAGACCAAGATCAAGGCAGCGGTGAAAGACAGCACGAACCCACATTTCCGCTCGAAATACGCAGACCTGTCGAGCGTGGTGGAAGCGGTGAAGGTTCACCTTAATGACGCGGGAATCGTATTCCTCCAGGGGGTCTCTGGCGTTGAGAACGGGGTGGCAGTGGAAACAAGGCTGCTCCACGTCTCCGGGGAATGGATTGCCTCCACGCTGGAGATCCCCGCATCCAAGCACGATGCGCAGGGCTATGGCTCTGCGATCACATACGGCAGACGCTACGGACTCCAGGCGATGTGTGGGGTTCCGGCCGAGGACGACGATGGCAACGCAGCCACAGCCTCTGCACCGCACCCCCTGACCCCTAAAAGAGCCATCACTCCTAACGGTGGGGCTGGGGAAGACCTGGACGCCGAGCAGAGAAAGATGGTCGATAAGACCGTCGAAGAAATAGTGAAGGCACTAGACGAAGGCAGAGACTTTGACGCCTACGGGCTGTGCGAGTCATTCACGGACGAAATGCTCGCGGAAAAATTGTATTGCTGGTCAAAGCTGGACAGCAAGCAGCGCAGACGACTTAAAACCCAGGCCGAGAAGGCCAAACAACCGAAGGCAGCGTAATGGCTAAATTTGAACAGAAGGAAGGGCAAGGAGCTTTGTTTAAGAACACGGAGAAGCAGAAGCCCACTCACCCCGATTACAAGGGAGACGTAACTATCGGCGGCGCTAAGTATTGGCTTAGTGCGTGGCTCAAGGATGGGAAGAACGGGAAGTACATGAGCGTCGCCGCAACGCCGAAGCAGACCAAGACGGCAGACGGCGTGAAGAACAACCCCGGCAAGTTGGAAGACTTGGACTCAGATATCCCGTTCTGATCGTGACGTACCGCAACGAAAAGATCCTGCGCCTCGCTAAAGACAAGCCTTGCGCGAACTGCAACGCCCAGGATCAAACGGTCGTCGCGGCTCACTCCAACTTGCACGAGCACGGACGTGGATTCGCTCACCCCTCTCACGACTGCTTTATCGCTTTTCTGTGCGTCAGGTGTCACCACTGGCTAGACCACGGTAAGGGAATGGACCCCACGAAAACCTACAAGGACTCGCGGGAAGAGAAGGCAGAGATGTTCCGCCGCGCGATGGACAAGACGTGGCGGTTCATGTGGGAGCAGAACCTAATCAAGGTAGCGGCATGAACAAATCGGGGGGCGTTCAAACCTTTGTCGGAAGCAAAGGGGCTTGTTCGTGGGGCCACGCCTCCCGGCCAACTCAATGTCCTCATTGCGGGACGGAATACCTAGAGCCTGTTGCGGAGTGCGACTGGTGTCCAGAGGTAGTTCCGTTGCCGATAGAAGAGGCACGCACCTTCGGTTAATGCACACGTTTTCATAGGAGAAACAGCATGTTCGTGGACGAGAAAGCGGCAGGCGAAGCGCAAACCGCCGAACAAAAGAACCGGAAGCTGAAACTCTCCGAGGCCATCAGGATTGGCGCGAGGCTGCGCCCGCAATGTCGAGAGACGTTCTTCTGGCGCGGCGCTTCATGCGCATTGGGAGCGGCGGCTGAAGCAATCGGCGGCTATACGGACGAACGTTTTCCCACGGACTGGGAGTCATTCTTCGGCGCGCCGGACGACATCATCGGGCAAGTAATTGTCAGGAACGACTGCGGCCATACGCGCGAACGAATCGCCGACTGGCTGGAGTCGAATGGCTACTAAGCCCGCGTGACTGAGGGATGACATGAGCGAACTGATTAAAGACGGTGACTTGGTGGCGATCATCCGCCCTACCCCGTGCTGCGGGGGAGACGCATCGGTGGGCCGCGTCTTCACCGCCTCTAGGCTTTCGCGCGAGCCGTTCCGCTGCAAGGTATGCAGCGCTGTGTGCGTCGCCTATTCCGTATGGGATGGGCACGGGGATTACTACCTAGTCAGCCGACTCCAGCGCATCCCAGACTTCCCCGAGCTAAAGGACGAGCGCCACGACGAGACTATCGACCTACCTAAGTTCGCTGGTGAACTCTTGGGGTATCGCTAATGGCGCGCAAGCCCCCTTCCCCAGTGCTTCCGCAGACCTGTCCAGGGTGCGGCGTGGTGTTCAAAGCTCGTCAGCACGGCAAGAAGTACTGCACCGCGCGCTGCCAGCATGAACAGCGCCTTAAGCCGGAGACTGCTATTGCGTCCTTCTGGTCGAAGGTAGATCGGCGCGGGGACCATGAATGCTGGGGCTGGAAAGCGCAAAAGCGCTGGGACGGATACGGGCGATTCGTCTACAAGTACCGCCCCCGCTGGGCGCATCGCTTCTCTTACGAGCTGCACCACGGGCCGATCCCGGAGGGGATGCATGTCCTGCATACCTGCGACAACCCAGAATGCACGAACCCCGCGCATCTGCGCCTAGGGACACACGGCGACAACATGCGCGACATGACGAGGAAGGATCGCGCGTTCGCCAAGATCAAGACCAGTCAAGTACCTGAGATCCGGCGACGGCTAAGCGCCGGAGAGCGTCCCGAGGACATCGCTCCGCTCTACGGGGTAGCGCCGACCGCGATTTGGGACATCAAGCGCGGCGACACCTGGAAGATGGTCCCGTGAAGGCATCCAACAGCTATACACGCCATTACGCCTTGTCAGCGAGCCCCTTAAGCCACGCTGAGAGGCCCTGCGGCTTGGCCTTCCTCCGGTACCCAGCCTTCTCTTGTGGCGTACAGCGGAACCGTACAACGGCCGTAGCGGGGTTCTTGACCGGGGGCCTTCCCCTAGGGCGTTTGGGCTTGTCCATAGCTCCGATTATGTGGCTACAAATAATCCTTGACAAGGGGGCTACATGGGTATTTAATGTAGCTACACTTAATCAGGAGGCAAGGATGAAGCTCTACTTCGTAAACGTCGAGTGCCGAGTCAGGAAAGAGACCCGCACCCTCAACGCCAAGGAATGCGCCGAGAAGCCCTATCGCACGTTCGTTCACGCAGTCGTCGCCGCCACGGAGCAAGAGGCAATCGCAGCCGCACCGAGCTACGACCGGGAATACTGGGACGAGATCAAGCGATACACGCAGAGCCCGAGCGGCATTCCGGCCGGCGAGGCGATCTTCATGGGCGCGACCGACCATGACCGCAAGCGGTATCCGGCCGAGTGCCCGGAAGCGGCGTGAAGGACTTCTACTTCTGGGTGGACCTTGCCGCCGTGACCTTTCTACTGGCGTTCTCCGTCACGTTCGCCGTCGCCTGTGTCGGGGCCATCGTGTGCATCGTGGCGGGAGCCATCCTCCTTTGAGCACGCATGCCACAAAAGGCGATTCTCGATGAACGCTCCAGGCGGGATGGTGATCGTGTCGAAGGAGGAGTTCTACGCCTTCATGGGGCCGCGCAACGTCCACCCAAGGGCGGAGCCGGACTGTTCCGTATGGGAGACGCCGTACCGCGAGGTACTGGGCATCAGCCGCCCCGGCTACAAGTGCGAGGGTGAGGAGGTCTACATGCTGGCACGGAGGACCGTTTGAGCGCGCGTACCCCAAACGCGGCATTTGACCGCTGGATGGATGAAGTCTGCGTCGGACGCTGGCGAGGGTTCAGCCAGCAGTTCCAAACTGCGATGCGCGAGGCGTGGGAGGCTGGCAGTAAGCACGCTTCGGAGATTAACGCTACAGACGTTGACGCCGCTGCCGTCGCGTGGGCTGACCGCATCGGGGCGCTTCCGGTGCTGACGCCGAACCCCGATGAAGCCTTCAAGGCCGGCGCCGCATGGGCTATGCGCTTCGCCATGCCCGCAAACCCCACGCTGGCGATGCTCGGGCTGATCGCCGGGGAGGATCAAGACCCGCCGCGCATGTCGCGCGACCAGGCGCGCACGATCTACAACGCGGTGCGGGCGCTTGTTCGCCATCAACCGAAAACAGGAGACAAGCAGTGACGAATCCCCGAGGGGAGAACGACGTGGATACGGCAGTTGACCGTGAGGCCCGTCCGGCGGAAATCCTACGAGAGCAGTGCCGACCGGAAGACAGTCGTGACAGCCGGAGAGACGGCATCGAATGGCCTTGCCAGCATTGCACGACCGCCAGCATGTGCAGGCTCGAAGGCGTATGCGCCCACGCCGCCAACGCCCGCTGGCGCAAGGAGAACGGCCTTTGAGCGCGTCCGATAAGGGGATGCCCACGCCGCGCACCGACGCCGCCGAGTTCGACGGGCACAGCGCATCGTGGGAAGGCGGGCCGGGCCAGATGGTCGTGCCGTCCGAAGTTGCCCGCGAGCTTGAGCGCGAACTGGCTGCGACGCAGGTCTCGCTAGAAGCGGAGATAGAGGCGCGGCTGGCAGCCGAAGCGGCCAACAGTGAGCGCGAATCCGCAACGCGCGCCATCGACCCTACCGACAAGGCGCTGATCTGGAAGGTGGCGAACGTGCCAGTCAGCGGGCATTACCGCATGGAGGGCACGACGAAGGTTGAGCTTGTCGGCACGGATGCCGCCGAGAAAATCCTGCAATTGCTCGCGTCATCCACAGATAGGGGAGCAAAGAATGGCTAAGTTGTCGCCGCAGACCATCGCCGCCTACCAGCGCGCCAAGGAAGCAGCACGCAAGACCCTTGACGACTGTTCTCACCCCGATTGCGTTGACGACCGCGCACGCACTGGCTACGCCTCTTGCGCTGGCGGGCATCTAGCGCGTTCCGTGGTGAAAGCCATCGCCAAGGTGGAGCGCGGTCACGGGCGCACGATTCGCCGTCCAAAGAGAAAGGGCTCACCGTGAGCGAGCCGATCAAGGTAGGGGATCTGGTGATGATCGTGAGGACATGCTGCGAGTTTCCGCTCACGGAAGGCGTTCGGATGGGCTTGCCGTGGCGCGTAGACGTTATGGCGAACCTGAAGCGGTCGCGTTGCCCGAAATGCGGATTCACCGACAGCGGCAGCTACGCCGGGTCGAAAGACATCGTGCGCCCGAACTGGAATTGCGCACCGCTCGAATGGCTCAAGAAGATAGACCCTCCGAAGTTGGAGCAGGACGAGCGCCACGACGAGAAGATCACCGCGTGATGTCATCCACTTCCACAAAGGGTCATCCGAAATGAATGACGAACTGAAGGCCCTCCGCGTCGTGCTATCGAACTGCGACGCCAAGCGGGATCACAACTACCGGCTCGGGGCCGACCACTTCACCATCACGACCGCCGAATACGAACTGCTGCGCCGCCGTTCTCTTCCAGTCGAAGATGCGCCGCAATACGTAAGCGTGACATCCGACATCGGCCCGTGGGTGGTGCGCCGGGACGAACATCGGCAATGGCGCATCTGCTCTGAGAACTTCAAGCATGACGTGGAGCTAATCATTACCGGCGACTTCAAGGACGACAATGAGGTTGTTGAGTACGCCGCCGACATCGCGCGGCGCCTCTCTACGCCGTCCATATCCCGCGGGAACGAATGAAAGACGCCATCTTCGCCACCGTTTTCGGGCTTCTCTTCCTAGGGATCATTGCCGTGACGCTGAAACTCATGTGGCGCATCTTCTGGCTCGCTTGGAACGCGATATGAGCGCGAACATATCAAGCGGGAACACCGAATGACGAAGCGCCAGAAAGCCGTCATCGCCGCCGTGAAGCGCCTCTACGACTCTCAGCCGGGCGTGGTGCGGTTCACGATGACGCGCGGCAAAGATGGCGTTCTGCGCCGTGGCGGGTACACCTGGTATCGGGATGCGTGGATGAACGAGATTCTGAACGCCTACCGGCTGCTGAGAGGCAAGCGGGTATGAGCGCGCACGACATAAAAGCGCACACCGGATAGATGCTCGTCCTGTCCCTTTTCCCCGGCATCGGCCTGCTCGATATGGCTTTCGAGGAGGAGGGATTCTGCGTCGTCCGCGGGCCTGACGTGCTATGGGGTGGGGACGTGAAGCGCTTTCATCCGCCGGGCGGGCGGTTCGACGGCGTAATCGGTGGTCCGCCCTGCCAGCCCTTCAGCCAGCTTGTCCACATGGTGAAAGCCAACGGGTACGAGCCACGGCACGAGAACCTGATTCCTGAGCTCGAAAGGATCGTGGCCGAGGCGAAGCCCGCCTGGTTCGTCATGGAGGAGGTACGCGGGGCACCGCTGCCGAACGTCCCCGGCTACCGCGTCCATGAGCAGATGGTCAACGCGCGTCACTTCGGCAGTACGCAGAACCGCGAGCGCCGCATCAGCTTCGGGACGCACGACGGCCGCGCGCTGCGTCTCGAGAGTCAGGTATTCGAGCCGCTGGATTGGGACTTCGCCGTCACCGGGGATGCTCGGCGCCGCCCAGTCGCCATGCTGGCTGGCGGGAAGCCCAACCGAAATCACCATGCCGGAGAAGGACTGCAAGAGGATCGACGCGATGTTCCGGGCGATTCAGAAAGACCCGAAGGCAGCGAACGAGTTTCTGTCCTATGCCTACGGTCTCGGCTTCTGCCAGGGCCGCGAGGTCACAGCTCTGCAACTTCTGAACGAGCTCGACAAACATTCGCCGAACGCCGCAAGCGGGCTTACTAAGGAGAGCAAATGAACGAGTACCAGAGGATGGTTCAAGAGTCCGGGGCTCCTACAGGCTACGGCTACCACATCAAATGGGGCTGGAGTTCGTTCGCCGTTCGCGGTCAGCCCTCCTACGAGGAAGCAAAACGCAAGTGCATCGAGTGGGCCACAAAGCACGGCTGGACGCCGCCCAAGTGGTGGCAGTTCTGGCGCTGGAACGATACGCGGCCATGAGCGTTGACTACTACCTAGCCTGCCGGACGTGCAAGGAGAGCATCCACATCGCGCAGGACGGCCTTAGCGGCTTCACGTTCTACCGGGGCGAGCCGGACTGCATGCTCAAGCTCGCGCTGTTCTTGGAGGATCACACAGTGGGCGACCACGACGTGCGCTACATCAACGAGCACAAGGAAATCGACGGCGACTATAAGCAGCGCGGGTGGAGTCGCCGCCGTGTATAGCCGCACTCTGGATTAACGACATCATGCGAGCTAAGGATTACCGGCGCACCCACAAAGGCAAGGGCAAGAAATCGAAGCCCCGGCAGTGCTGGTTCTGCAAGAAGCTCATCCCGCCGCATCTAGTTTCCCGCGACCATATCGTGCCGAAGTCTCGCGGCGGAACAAACGCAGGATGGAACCTGCGTTGGGCCTGCAAGCCATGCAATGAGGCTCGCGGAGCTGCTGATCCAGAAACGATGGTGAGCGCCTATCAGTACCGCATTCCGCGCTCCCGGAGGGCGCGATGATGACGTACCTAGCACGCCTTTTCGGGCAGCGCGTGGTGACGCACCACGATTACTACTGGCTCATCGGATACCGATGGCGCGGGCGCATATACGTTTGGAAGGTAATGCCGGAGACACACGCCTAATGACCCGCTCCGCTAAAGAGGAAGAAATGAGCGACACGCCGAGAACAGATGCGTTTGAGGCTGCGCGCCCATTCCGGGCTGGAGAACCGGACTGGGAGGATGCGATGGCGTTCGCCCGTCAGCTTGAGCGGGAAGCGGCGAAGCGCTGGTGGGAGTTCTGGCGCAAATGAGCCGCATTGCTCATGACTGCCCTTAGCATTCCATTCGACCGGGTGATCTGGAACGCGCAGCAGTGCGCGGACTACCTCGGGCAGTCGCGCCAGGAGTTTTTACGCATTACCAGACATAGACCTGACTTCCCGAAAGAGCTGCCAAACCGTCCACGCCACTGGCAAGCCCTGCTCGTCACTGAATGGGCGCTTGCCGGTTCGATTCCCTCCGAAACTCCCCAGGAATTACGCAAGTCAGCGGTAAGCGCCTGATTCTATAGGCGTGTCGGTTGCCCTTCCTCGGCATTCCGACCATGCTTTAGTGCCATCTGCCAGAGTGAAAATACTGCGCAAGGCTGCGCGTCTCTGCGCTGTTCTGCGTAACAATTACCCAAAAATTACGCATGGCAACATTCAGCAAGTACGGGGAGGGTTGGAGGGCTCAGATTGCGCGGAGAGGTATCCGCAAGTCTGCCACGTTCCCATCCAAAGGTGCTGCCGTTGCCTGGGCGGGTCAGATAGAAGCCGAGATCATGGCTGGTGTCCGTGGAGAGATTCCCAATCTCACGGTTAAAGCCCTGCTGGAGCGGTATGAGCGCGAGGTTTCCGCTCATAAGAAAGGGCGGCGCTGGGAGGTCATCCGATTAAGGGCCATGGGACGCGATCCGCTGGCCCTAGCGCGGCTCAGGCAGTTGGATGCCCCCCACGTAGCCGACTGGCAGCAGAGGCGCTTAAAAGCCGTCTCAGCGGCTTCCGTGAGGCGGGAGAGGAACCTGCTCAATAACGTCTTTGAGATCGCCCGCAAGGAATGGAAATGGCTCGCCAAGAACCCCTTTGAGGGGATCAGGCGTCCGAAAGATTCCAAGCCTAGAAAGAGGCTCGCATCTCAGGCCGAGATAGCCAAGCTCACAGCTAAAGAGGGGACGTTGAGCCGGGTAATCGTTTTCGCCTTAGAAACTGGCGTTCGCTGCGGGGAGATTCCTGGGGCAAAGGTGAACGGTCGGATAGCAACCGTGGACGGGAAAACCGGCGAGCGAGAGGTTCCTCTATCGGCCAAGGCGCTGGAGGTATGGCAGGGCGGGTTTGATATCACAGCCGCGTCCATCTCAGAACTATTTTCCAGGCGCTGCGAGGCTCTAGGGATAGAGGGCCTGACCTTTCATGATCTGCGCCACACCGCTGCCACGAGGCTCAGCAAGAAGCTGGACGCTTGGGAGCTATGCAAGATGTTTGGCTGGAAAGATCCACGGATAGCCCTGAACACCTACTACAAGGCCGACGTGGAAGCGATGGCGGAGAAGCTGGAATAGGACGGCCATCACCTGAGCCTTCCCTCCGGTGCTGCCTTTCCAGGCTTATTCTTCTTACGGGTGTCCTTCTCGCGGACTATACGCTTCATACGTGCTTAACCCGTTCCCGCGAGTCCCTAAGCCAAGGCTCGCTGCGCTGGCCGTCACATAGCGCATTCGGTTTTCTTCCACGCGGCCCCGAACATCGGCCCTTGGTATCGCCTGGAGTGCGGCTGTTTAGGCGATCACAACTATATTGCCGGGAAGCCCGAATCGTTAATCGTGAAAAGCAAGTAATGAACCCTATTTGGGCTTCGACGTGTTCGGCAGCGTCGTCATGGCGAAGTCCACCTGAGCCTGTAACGCGAGCGGCAGTCTTTCCTTAATTCTCTGGGCAACGTGCTTGGCGACGGCCTGCTCCACGGTCTGACAGCCGATAGCGTGGACGTGTCTCGCAAGCCTCCGTCTAAGGGTTGAATAACTGACCCCGGCCTCCTCGGCTATTACCCTCGGCTTCTTGCCCTCCGACAGCTTTTGAATCGTCTGCCGGTCTAACGCCGCTTTGTCCCGGTAGCCGTTGAAGGCCATTTACCTTACGCGCGCTTCCTTTTCTCGATGATGCTCCACGCCACCCCGAGAATCGCAGTTAGCGCACCGGCCAATACTTCAGCCTCGGAGGCGGCGATATAGCCTTTAGCGGCGACGAAACCGCCAAGAGTGGTAAGGGCATGCCGAATGAGACCTTGAAGGGTATCTGACACTTGAGGCTCCTTTGTTTTAGTTACTGCTTTGTCTACTGCTTTTTTCACGATCTCCCGCACGATGACGGGGACAATGATTTTTAGAAGAACGGCTGGTAGTGGCATGGCTATTTAGGGTCGTACTCGCAGTGGATGTGATCTTTTTCAACAACTACGTCGTAGTCCGGCCCGAGCTCTTTCCGAATCTCGGCCGCTACCTGCATTTCCCGGCCAGCGATAGTCCATGTCCGCCAATCGACCGCCAGACCTTTATGGTGGAGCGTCTTATCGCCGTGCTTGCCATCGTTCGCGGACGTAACGACGCATTCAGCGCCGTATTTCTTGTAGACCAGCTCGGCCACACAGCAGGCGTAGAAGATGCGCCAGCTAACGTCCTTGAGGCTTACGCCCTCTTTCAGCTTCACTTCGACTCCATCTCGATCAGCAGTTCCAGGAAGTGCTTGGCCTTCTTCAGATCCTCTACGCCGTTCTTCTTGCGCCACCGGCAGACGTACTTGATAACGCTCCCCTCGATGTAGCCGATACTGTTCTTGGTGATGAACTCGACCGGCTGTATCGCCATGTCTTTGTAGTGCTGGCCCCCGACCTGTTCTTCCTTAGCGCTCACTCGCAAGTCTCCTGATTCTTCTTTTAGCTGCCAGGGCGGCTTTGTGTATGAGCCAATACGCATCCTCCAGTGACCCATATTGACCTTCCCTTAGCAGCGCATCGAGCTTCTTTTCCATGCCTCTAATGAGGCGGTGGTGTTCTTCTAGTTCTAGGTCGTTCATACGTCGATAACCTTCCCGCGGAACGAGACCTTCCCAGGGGCCGTCACATGCACCACCTCCGGCCAGAGCAGAGCGCCCTTGTGGAACGTGAGAACGATGAACCCTGACCTCCAATCGACAGGATTGTCCTCAAGATAATTAACCGCTTGTTGCCCCCAAGGTTCTCCAATGCCCGGCTCCATCATCGTTCCGCAATCGACTCCCCAGCGCGTCCCGTTGTAATCCGTGAGTGGAGTCACCTTGAGCGAATGAAGGTGTCCCGTAATGACCGTCCTGCCGGAATTGAGCGCGTTGTTTCTGGTTGCGTGGATACCGCCCTTGATGCGGTGCTTAACTACAACATCCTCATTTATGAAGAGCGACCAGCAGGGCTTCCAGAACGGGAAGTGATCCTTAAGCTGCACCCCGTGAACACGGGCGTATTCAGGAGCTACGTGAGCTAGACGTGTAGAGAATCGGGCATCGTGGTTTCCTAGGGGCCAGTACAGCGGACACGCACCGCCGATAATCTTTTCGACCTCCCCTAGACGCTCCTTAACCGCGTCTATCTCTTCGATTAGAGAAGGACGTTTCTCCCAACCTATCGGCGCGTGTCGGGAGATAGTCGCCCCGTCCAACTCATCCCCGTTCTTGATGACCGCCCTTAACTCCTGCTTCATCTCCTTGCAGAAGTAAAGAAAGGCTCTGTGTGCTGTGGAGACTTCGCCCGGTAAATAGTGCGAATCTGATCCGACAATCACCACGCCATCGGAAATATTGAGATGCAGCCTCGCGGGGTTCTCTCCTCCCGACTCTCGAAGGAGCGCCCTCGTGTCCTTGGGGGCGATGATCTTTCGCCTTAACTTCTGCTCCAGCCTTTCTCGACGGGAGAAGACAGGTCTGACAGTCGTGTAGCCGAGACGCCTAGCAAGAGCAGTCGGCCCCAAGGACTCAAACATGCTTACGAACTCGGTATCTGTGACTTTGGCGTTGTGCGGCGTGCCGTAGTTAGGCATTATTTTTGTCGGAGATATCCGAATAATCTGGGGTTGGAGATGTTCAAGTCGTACAGGCCAGTCTCCAAGCCTTGGACCTGCTTCTCGCTCAACCCAAGGCCGAGCGAATCACTGATCGCGTGGATGCACTCGTGAAGCAACGTCGATTGCTCTTGTTCAGGCTTCAATCCATCTTTCACCGTCAAAGCCTGGTTCTCTAGGTCGCTCTCGCCCAGCTCATCTTTTGCAGCCAGCGGCCCGTAAGTCACCGTCCAGCGCTTACCAAGGATGCGGAGTCGTTCTGGGCGCTTCACTGCAACGTCTCCTCGCCATCGTTCAGAGCCTTCACACCTTGTAGGTACATGGCGAGATACACCTCCAGAACTAACTCGCCATCCGTGAGGCAGTCGCGCTTCGCCGCTTGCAGAGCTTCAACCCCTACACTGACCATCTCAGGGGCTATGTAGACCTCGATCATTTCCCCTCCAATATGCAAATTAGAGGGTAAGTCGGGCTGGGGTTGATCGCCGCGCATGTCTGGATGTGAGCGCAGCCCATCAGCGTCCACGCCGCAACAAGAACCCACGCGCGACTAAGACCACGGCGATAACAGAGACCACCACGAGGCTTAGAAGCTTCCAAGCGAGGAGAGACTTCTCGACCATCGTCGGATCTTCATGCCGAAGGAGCCTTCCGGCGCGGGACGAAGCCACCGTTCCCAGTCTCGTCCACAACGACGATCTGTTCCGAGTTGCGCCGATACCAGCACATCACGAGGGTCGTTGACTCTTGGATTACAACCGCGCCCATCCGAAGCCGGGAGACATCGTCGCCGTTTAACCCGCCCCAAGCAGCAAAGGTCTTGATGTCGATTCGGTCGCAAGGGGCATCCGTCAGGATGAACTCCACGCCCTCATGAGTGAATCGTTCATCCGCCTTGGTCGGCCACGTTGCCGCGATAAGCAAAACTACGAAGCAGACAAGCCCGAACAGCACTCCCCAGCGCAACTTGCCGCGCTCTTCTTTTCTCGGTTTGATCTCATCGAAGATTTCTAGCGGCATGGCTGCTCCTTTTATTGTTGTTTTGCGAGCCAACTAACTAACGCACTGATAACTGCTGCACCGGCACCAACGATCCAGAGGATTGCGCCCTTCGCGCCCCTGGCTTGCGCTATCGCGGTCTCGTGTTCACCCAGTTTCTTGTACACATCGGAAAACCGACGCTTATCGTCGTCTCGGTGCTCTTTGGCGGTCTCGATGACCTGATCGAGCTTTCCATCAATGCGGCCCAATAGCTGCATCACGTCGTTGTCTTGGCTCATCGCTCGCTCACCTTCTGAAAGTCGTACTGAAGACCTCTCTGCGCTTTCATTGCGTAAGCGCGCCATTCGTCCGAGTAATCCCACTCGGCGTAGTAATCGAATCCGGGAATGCCATTCGTGAAGTGAACGAGCTTCGCCTTGGGGTTGTACTGCTGTTCCCCAACAAGCCAATTCCACTCCGCTGGCAATACGCCTATTTCCGAGTCATCGAGCCATGAGAACCGATGAAGAAACGCGCCGTCGTTTCTAGCTAGAGCATCCCGGATCGCGCCTCTGTTCTTGAAGTTGGAGATATGCGCGCCGTTGATGAGCATGACGCTGGATTGGTTTTTTCTCGGGTAGGCGTAGTTGGGAGATTCCAACTCCGTGCCCACGTACTTAAGCGAATGCTTCGGGTGGTAGTCATGCGGGACGACCTGAACAGCCTTCTTGTTGTCCCTGAGATACCAAAGCTCTTTGATGTCGGCGCGGCAAATCATGTCGCAACCGTCGACGAAGAGACTCCAGGTGTTGTCTTCAAACAGACGGAACCTAGCCAACGTGAAAGCGTTGGTGCCGTCTGTATCCCCAGCTATCGGCGTTATGCCGACGCCGGGAGAGGTCTCAATTAGGGATTGAGAAAAGGCGTGGTAGCCAACAGCCTCGCGCGGATCAAATCCGGCGTATAAGCGGACTGTCATGGCAGGCGGCTCGGGCCGCTCTTGTTTTTAGTGGCATGACTACTTGCCTACGGAATTAATATACCTTGAAAGTTCACTCTTCAACTCGGGATCGTTCGTCTCGTTGTAGATCACGCCCAGTCTTGCAAGGTGGGCGTGGGTCATCTCTGGTTTAACAGTTGGGGCCTTGGCGAGCCAGTCCACTACCTGCCTGTTGGTGAGCATCTTGGCCCCGATGTACGCCCCTCCAAGGAGGGTGGCCGCTGTTCCAAGGTCTCCAGTCGCCGCTATGTAGCCAATCCCGTAAGGGGCGGCTGCTCCAGCAGACCCCGATGGGTTCGCGAACACCTTAGCCCCGCTTCTCAGGTTGTCCGTCACAGCCGCTATCGAATCCACGTTCTTTCTCATCGCCGGATCTGCGAATAGCTGCTGCTTGGCTCCCTCTGATAATTTGTTCCAGTTCGTAAGGAACGTCTCTGGGGAGAAGACATCTCCCATGTCGCTTTGCTTGCCTGGAGTTGCTCTACCGAGCCGGTTAACCACCGCCTCCTGGACGATCTGCCGCTGCTCGGGGTCTAGACTCCTCATCACCGCGCGGACCTTGTTAGCCTGATCTGCGTCTTTCGGCATGAAGCGAGCGAAGGTCTCTTCGGGAGTGTTTCCAACTACCCGCTCTAGCGTGTCCTCCAGCCTCATCATCCGGGCCCGGTAGTAGTTGTTCTGCCGCGCGAACTCTTTACCGGCTCCTGCCTGTGTCGCTGCGGTTTCTAAGTCGGACGTGAGAGCGCCGTAAAGCTTCTTCAGTTGCCCGCCAGGAACACCGGAGACGAGCGAATCGTCCAGCATGGAGCCGACTTTTGAACGAAGAGAACGCATCGCCTCAAACGGAAGGACTCCGTTATTGGCTTCTAAGTCAGCCGTGAGCTTTGCCCTTATCTCGGCCACCTTAGGATTGACTAGTGCCGCAGTCGTTTGTTCTGCACCAGCGACAGGTTTTGTTAGCTCATCCAGCGCCGCGACAGTCTTTGCGGGAGCAAAGCGCCCATCAGAGGGAACCTTAGCCGCCAGCTCATCATCCAGCCTGTTCCACTCGGCCTTCGTTCTCCCCACGAAGCCCTTAATGCCAGCTTCTATTGATCGCCCGGCATCCTCGGCTGATACGCCAGTCTTGGCCTTGTCACCTAGTTGCCGCTGCTGTTTCTCGGAGAACTGACGGAACACACCCTGCCCTCCGGGGAATTTGGAAAGCAGGTTTTCAAAACCTTGAATGAAGTTGAACTCGGTGGCCTGCCCTACAGAGGGGAAGGTTCCGGCCTCTTTGAATGTATCGATACGAGGTTGAACTCTTGCAGCGGTAGCAGCTTTCGCCCCCTGAGCGGCTTGAACACCAGCAGCAGGAGCCATAGCCCCCACCCCAGTCCACTCAGGGCCGATCTTCTCCCCCGCTAGGGCTCCGCCAGCCGCCGCAGCAGCAGTGGGCATGGGTCGAGCACCCGGAACCATAGAGCCACCGGCAATAACTCCCCCGGTATGCAACATGCGACTAGCGGGATCGTCAGGGCGCGGATTCCCGGTAGGTATCCCAACCCTCTCCATGCCGCTAGCGATGCTCTGGGAGCCTCCTGGCGTGCCGGAAATAAGGTTTGGAGCGAGATCCGGTCTTCCTGCTGCGGTGGCCGCTGTTCCGACACCGGCTATCCCTAGGTTCACGAGGTTTTCTACCGTGTCCATCGGAAGCCCTGCTAAGCCTGCTATGCCGCGATTCACCCCGCCGAGAGCGGCTTTCGCGCGATCCCCTACACTGGGCTCATTCCGCATCCCCACCTTCTCGTAGAACTTGTCCTTCGGCATGTCAGAGTAATACTTCGCATGCAACGCATCAGCCAACTGCTGATCGCTCATGTCGTTGTACTGGGGGAACTTCGCTCGGACTTCCTGAATATTCATCGAATGCCTAGGGGGTCAGGCGCACGGCCAGGAGTGGGGGCCGCAGGCGCTGGGATAGTGCTTTGCTTTAGCTGCTCCTCTACAGATGCCCACGCAGGACCGGCAATTCGCTTAAAGCCCTCGATGGCGAGTTTCCTGTTCCTGCGCTTTTGCGCGATGACTTCCGTGGAATCTCCCGGCTGCGGGAAATACTGCTTCTTCGCGTTGTCAAACTCTTGTTGGGAGATGACAGCTCCTGATTCCTGCCGCAGCACAGCGTTTACGAAATCTCGTTGGGCTTGCTCTACCTTCTGCTGATCCTTAGACAGAAGCACATTTCCAGCAGCCCCCAAAGCACCGCCGATAAGGGGAGCGTTTTGCGCCGATTCCTTCATCGCCAATCCCGTAAGGCTGATCTTCTCCTCCAGCTCCGAAAGCGTCCTGTCCGATGTCGCCGCACGAGAACCATAGAGCGCGTTCTTGCCCTGAAACTCCGTGATGGGCTTTTCTTTCTCGGCGAGAAGTTTCTTAATGTCTAGATTCTGCTGGGCTAGCCAGCGCTGGAATTGCTTGTTCTGCTCCTCTAGGACTAGCTCCCGAGCCTTAAATTCATTCCGTATCCGGTCCTGCTCCGCCTTATCTCTTGCGCGATCTATGGCAAGGTCACGCTGCTGCGCGAGAGATTCACGGCGCAAATCCATGTTTTCGGCAAACTGAAGCGCTCGCTGCTCGGCGGCTGCTCTGCGATCCTCAGCCGCTAACTTGCGGTCTTGCTCTCGCGACTCAAGTTCAACGAGCCTGTCGGGGTTCGTCAGCGCCAAGTATTTGCGCATGACAGATTGCTTAGTGGCTTCATCTGGAGCGTTAGCCAATTCAGCTTGATAAGCCGCCTGCCTTTGTTGCGCTTGTTGCTGCGCCGCCCGCTGCTGCGCGGCGTTACGAATCGCCATCAACGCCTGCGCCTGCTGGAGCTGTCCCGCGTCTCTTTGGTCTGCTTGTTGCTCTGCGGCGAGGTAGCCCGCAAGACCGGGCGGCATTTGGTTGGGACTAAATTGCATGGGCATTCCTTATGTCAGTCCTAGCAGACCGGAAAGGCCGCTAGGGCGGCGCGTCAACTGACTCAGCCCAGCGCCTATCGCGTTCATTCCTTGGCCCTGAGCGCCGATGGCCCCGAGTGCTGGAGCTAAATTTGGTCCCTGTGCTGCGCCGCCTGCATAAGCAGTCAGGCCTCCGGCCCCGCCTAGAAAGTCTCTGTGATTTTGGAAAGCGGGGAGCGCCACATTACCGACGACGAAGTTTTGGGCTTCCATCAAACCGCCCGGCTGACCAAAGGGATTCCCTTGTGTCGACAGAGACCGCATGAGGCTGTTCATGCTGGTATCCATCGACTGCCTCAGACCCGGAATCGACATGATGTCGAAGTCGGGTCGCATCGTCGCAGTGAGTTGATCCCGGAATGGCTGACCCATTCCCATCATCTGCTGGATGCGCTGGTTTTCTTGGTTGGCTAGATCGCGCAGTGCGTCGGCTTGAATCTGAGCGGCATGGACTCCCAAAGCCGCACCACCAAGCCCGCCCAGTAGATTAGCCAGCGCTCCGCCGCCACTGCCTCCTCCTTGGAGGAGCTGATTAAGTAGATTCTGTATCGCGGCGTCGCCGTTGTTGCCGCCAGTATTTACCGGTGGAAGATTGTTTCCACCACCAGGGGTAGTAACCACCGGAACCGTGCCGGGCGGTGTAGAACCCCCAGTCGGATCGCTCTCCCCTGTGTTCTGCGGGTATGGAGAACTGTTGCTTTGGCCGATCTCATTCGCCGCTGCTGTCCCAACAGTCCCCTGAATAAGGGGGTCGAGATTCAGGCTGTTAGGCGGCGGCATCGAGTTGGCAGGAGTGACTTGGGTCATATCTCCCAAGTCCATACCCGCATCCAACGTGGAGTTGATCGGCGTAGTGGTCGGTTGCTCGGTGAGGAGACCCGGCTGACCAGAATCGATCATGGAGCTGGGCGTGCCTTCTGCTAGCTGCGTCCCTCCAGGAGGGGGCACTTGCGGGTTCGTCAACATCGCAATCTCTTCTGGAGTTAATCCAGCAAGAGGATCAGTTGACGTATTAACCATTGGCGTACCCTGTGCTGCGTCTGCTGTGACCACAGGATCAACAGTGCCCATTGTGGATTCAGCAGGCACCATATAACTAGGCTGGGTAAATTGACCCATACTGCCACCAGCTCCATAGAACAGGGCGGCAGCTCGGCCCAGTCCTCGCGCTGCACTTAATCCACCATGATCTGCGGCCCCCGTTAGTGCAAGCCAATCTATCGGCTGTGCATCTGAACTTGTGCCGAAGAAAGATGGCACTCCACCCAGAGGGTCTACAACGTTGCCACTTTGCAAATTGGCCGCGAGGCCCTCGTTGGCAAAATCAAGATAATTCGGGGTAATTTCGTCGGGCGCGGCCTCATGGATATTTGAAACCAGATTTCCAAGGTTCTGCCCGATTTCACTTGGTAGAGCTTCATTAACCTGCCCAACTAGGCCACTAACCAATCCGCCGATGCCACCAAAACCGTCGCCAGTTTGCTGCTGGAGGAACGTATTGAAATCGGTCTGATTGATTAACCCCTGACCTAACGCCTGTTGAGCGATCAGACCAGTTTGATTGGCCCCCATCCCTTGCAGCTCGGGATAATTTCTCGCGATAAGCGAGCCGATCTGCTCTAGCGCCTGTGTTCCCTGCGCACCGCCTTGGAAAATGTTGTTGATATCGCCAGAGAGTTGTTGCAGTTGAGCTTGTAGGGCAGCTCTCTGCTGCTGCATGTGCGCCGCAGGATCGGCGCTTGTTTCCCCGGTGTGGACATTGGTAAAGCCATCAACCAAATTTCCATCAGCGTCTACGCTATGCACCCATCCCGACATAGCGTTAGACAAATTAAATTGCTCATTGAGAATCTGGTCAATGAACTGCGGAGAGAAACTGAACTGCGGTCTGCTGCCACCAGCGCTGGGGGCGATCTGCCCGCCCTGGGATACACCATTAGTCCCACCTAGCGCCCCAGTGAGACCACCAGTAACCGGCCCCGGAAATGCTCCCGGCGGGGTGGACATGATCGGATTGCCTTGCTCGTCAACCCCCATGAAGAAATTAGGAGTTCCACCAGCAACCAGCGTATCCGAGCCCAGGAGGCCAGTGGTCGTAGAGCCATGCGTGCTCGGGTCATTCGCCACCACCGTGGGGCCGACTAGTGACCCATTTACGCTAGTGCCAGGAAGCCCCTGCCCCGGATACAACTGCTGGAAGACCGGAATAAGGTGCGACGGGAGGGGCTGACCCGCTTGGACTAGCTGCGTTACCTGCTGTATCAGAGCAGGATCGAATTGTTGTACAGCCATTTTGTTATTCCTTTTTTTCTTCTTTTTTCTCTTCTACACCGACAGTCATCTGCTTTTCTGCTTCTGTTTTTATCTTCCCCCACAGCCCCAAAGACGCCTCTAGGGGTAATTTCCCTAGGGCTACTAGGATCAGATTCACTTGGTCTATGGTCAGTTCCAGCTTTACCATCTAGGCGTGCTCCGGGTTGTTGTTCTTGTTCTTGCTCTCGCCGGGTGTGGCGATGACCGCTCTTTTGCCTACGACCCCGCTTCCGATAATCACGGGTTTGGATACCACTTCGACGTGATCGGACCGCGAGGTTTGCGTATGCGGCACAGACCAGTTCTGCGAGACGACCATCCCTGGCAACCGCCGCTCCTCGAAGGGTGGTTCGACCAAATCCAGACATGCTCCGGCATGTTCGCGCCCATGCCGTTCGTGATCTTCGTCGCGCCCACAGACGCCATTCCAGAGGGGATCGGCTTCTACTATTCCGATCCGTCGCTGATAACTCTCGTCGGAAGCCCCGGCTCCTTTAAGCATGAGGCCATCCATTACTTGCTCGACGTGAATATCGGCGATCCAGATTCCGCTCATTCGTCGCCTTTTTTTCTAGCGTGCATCTAAATCACTTGGTACGTGAAGGTGCAAAACCAAGCACGGTTGTCTCCGCTATCAGAGATAAATTGCATGACCGCGACATCTGATGCCGCACTGCCGAATATTTGTGCGCCCTGGTCCCCGCTATCAATGGCAACGCCCGCTAAATCTTCATCAGAGCCTAGGTTTGATGCAACGGGGAGTGTTGCCGTGAGAGTAGTCACGGCTGAAGCTGCGGTCGGGTCAACATCTAATTTGCCCGAAACCGTCACCGTATTTCCTACTCTCATGTATTGCCACTGATACGCAGTCGTGGCGGCTACATTAGCGGTGCCCGTGAGCGTCGGCGTGTAAGTCCCGCTCGTTACCGTTCCTGTGGGATTGCCGGTGAAGGCTGGGGTAGTAAGAGCAGCATTCGTCCCGGTTATTACGCCGCTGGCGGTTAGTGCCGCGACATTCACAGTCCCCGTAAACGTCGGGCTCGCAGAAAAGACCAGATTCCCCGTCCCCGTAGCACCGGAGGAGGTGACGCCGTGGACGGTGAGGGAGCCGCCCAGCGTGGCATTGCGCGCGAGAAAGAAGTCTCTGGGTCTTGTCGCGCCGCTAGCCCCAATGTCGTAGGTGTTGTCAGTTGGGAACGTCAGCCCAGCAGACGTTAAGCGCGCTACTTCGCTCGTGCCAGGAAAGAAACGCAGCGCTCCTATGTTGGTGGTATTCCCAATACTTACCGAATCGTCGGCGTTTACCGTGAGGAGCGGCACGGCAGTCGCCGCAGAATTACGACCTTGATAGGAGACTGCGTTAGCTACGGTCACAGCACCGCTAAAGTTCGCCGCCGCAGCGGTGATCGTCCCCGTAAAGGTCGGGCTCGCGCTAAAAACAATGTTCCCCGTACCCGTCGCTCCAGCGGATGTAACGCTATGTACCGTGAGAGAGGTATTAGCCGTGAGCGTCGTGAACGTCCCCGCCGCAGCACTAGCACCTCCTATTACCGCTCCATCAACAGTTCCGCCATTGATGTCAGCGGTAGTAACCGTCCCTAGATTCGCGATAGTCCCGCTGAAGGACTGGCCGTTAGAGGTAACGGTCCCGCCCAGCGTCACCGCCGGAATCGTCCACGTACCGGAAGCAGTCCAAACGCCCTTAGCTATCGCCGCTTCAAGCGTCTTGTTGGTTAGCGTCTCCGATCCAGCAAGAGTCGCCATCGTGCCAGTGGTCGGAAGCGTGATCGAGGTCGTGCCGCTTACTACGAACGTCAGTTCCGGCGGCAAATCTCCACCGCTCGTAACTACGTTGATCGCCTGCTGTGTAAGAGTCCATCCGGTGCCATCTTCATATTGCAACGTATGTCCGGTTCTTACCGCCTGCTTTACAAGGATGGTCTCCGTGCCGTTGTCGTCAATCTTTATAGTTACTGTTGCTGTGGCGGTGTCGGCGTTGTAGACCTGAATCGAGTGGACGTTCCTGATCCCCTGCTGAGAAGCAGGAGCCGTTACTATCGTCGCGTCGGTCGTGTTATTAGAAGTAGAGCGCTGGAACCCACCACGCCTTAACGTCGTCGTGGCTTGCGGGCTATGGTCGAAGTAGAACGACGAAACCTGCAACTGATTGGCCGAAACCGAACCAGCCAGCACGATTTCGATTTTCTGGGAAGAGTTATTGAGGTAAAGGATTGGTCGCTCCTTTCCTCTTCAGCCATCCGATCTTCGCCGACGCGCGCATCTTTTCTCTGGTGGCGTCGGTGAATGGGGGGCGTGTTTTCCACGCTTCTGATAACTTGCGGCGCGTTTCCTCTGAGTGCTTTACGCCGCGACTCCACGGCCTTGGCTTACCGACGTGCGCTGCGGATAGCTTCGCGCGGTGTTCAGCGGACAACTTTCGCCCCTTGTTCCAAGCAGCAGGTTGCCCACGGCGAGCAGCCCGCAGTTTTTGCTTGTGCTCTTCCGCGAGCGGCCCTCTGGGAAGCCAAATGCGCTTCTTCTGGGCCTCGCGCATCTTCTGTCGCGTCTCTTCTGAAATAACTCGCCCGCGCATCTTGGCCTTCGTCTCTTCTCTGTGCCTGTAGCCGCGTTGCGATTCGGCTTTCATCCTCATGTTGTAGAGGCGAGAGCGTCCGTAGTGGTCAAGCCAAAACTGCTCTCGCACAGCTAGTTGTTCGGGCGAACACTGCTCCACCACTTCAAAAACAAAAGCGGCCTCGCCGTGCTTGTCCCATGAGCGCTGAAGATGGATGCTGTGGTGCTTTCTTGACCGCAGTAGCGTCCGATGAACCCACCACCTCTGCGCAACCTTGCGCGCCGATCCGATATACACTTTCTCGGACGGGCCACTGATTCTGTAGATGCCGCTAATCACGACACCAGCCCCACGAACTTCTCATGTCTCCCCTCGTGATTCGAGGAAAGCACCAGCCTTACGTGAACATTCCTTCCAGACCCGCAGCGATATAGCTGCTGTTTGTCCGAGGTAAGGTCTATCGTTCTTGCTGTCGTCCAGTTCTGACCATCATCAAACGAGAAATGGACGTTCTCTGTGCAAGCGCTTCTCTCCTGGGCTCCTACCAACCCAACCCATTTCAGAAACTTCCTGTCGTTCCCACCAAGAGGGAGCTTGAACTGGATAATCCGGTCGTAGTTAGTACCGGCGTCCTGCCAGTTGTCCGAAGTAGAAGAGACAACGTATAGCTTGTGCTGGTTAGAACCAACACCAAGGAATACATCGTCCAGCCTGGGGGTCGTTTGTGGAATAACTACCGTGCTTGAAAATTCAAACCACTGCTTCCAGTCGGGGAAGAATAGGAGTGCTCTTTGGGTAGAGGCACTCGGAAGGTCTAATCCGATCACCACGCATCGCTGACCCTTAAAAGAAGCCCTGCCTACAAAGTAGTGCTGTCTCTCAGCCAGAATCTTGTCGATAGCAACGGTGCTTACCTTCTCCGCTCTCTCACCGTTGAAGGCATAAACACCTACCGGATTCCCCCTCCAGTAAAGCCTTCCACCTAGGGTCGTGTAGTAATGTCTCTGCCCCGTAACGATGGTCGAGGGGAGTCCGATATCGTCGTTGGTGAGTTGTTGGACGAATTCCAGCGGGCTTCCAACGGGCCCCGGCTCGTGCCTCAAGACTTCATAAGTCTCCGTACCAAAGAGAAGGATCAGCCCGCCGAGTCTCGCTAACCCAGTTCCAATGTCCTGCGTGTTCGCCCTGTCCCGAAAACTGTTGTCGCTCCAGTTGGCGAGGCTGTTTACGTCAGAGCTGTAGATACGGTTCCGAGTGGCGACGTGAGCAAAGCCGTTTAAGTGTTCGATCTTCCCCTGATGAGCAAGGGCAGTGAACGTGGCATCTGTTATCTCAGTCCACGTATCAACAGCCGTTCCATACCAAGCTTCTTGAGTCCCATCCGTATGGCGGATTTGCAGGACTGCCGTATCCGTCCCGCTAATAGCGGTCTTGTCTACATAGACAGGAGAGTAGCCAGAGGCAGTCGTTATTACGTTCGTTGTAGAGGTATCCGAAACCCTGATGTCGTTGCTACTAGTTGAGAACACCCAGCGATTAGCGGCGGCGTTCGTGAGGGCTCCAGCAGCTATCTCGGAGAGGTACGCAACCTGCCCAGAAGTCCCGTATGTGCTTCCTACATCAGCAGTGCCAGGTCTCTTGACTACATACAGCGTTACATTCCCAGTAAGCTCGTTGCGGATCGGCTCGTACATCGCATTCACGAGCCGTTGATCCAGAGCGTTTGTGATGGTGTTGGTAAATCCCGCCGTCCCTCTGGCGTTGTAGGACAGCCCAAGGGGCACATCTACGTTGGGCTTATCGAGCTGCAACTACAGCCCTCCCACCTGGAAGTAAGCGTCGGAGACTTCAGGATTGAGCGAGAAGAAGGTTTGACGCGCCTCAACTCTCATGTGCTCCATCTCTGGCTTCCACTGCGCGCCGAAGACGGGGGCTAGTTCCTTGCTCAACTCCCACGCGAGGAACCTGAAAGCCTCTTGAGGGAAAGCGATGTCGTTTCCTGTGGCGTCGTAGTCTTCCTGCGGGTACCAGCCGGTAACGATGATTTGCTTCTCAACGTCTGTCGGCTGGCTGTCGAGCGTGATTCTTGTATTCAATAAAAGGGGCTCGATCAGAACGCGCCGCGGATCGCCGTCTGCGTACTTATCACTTACTCCCGCCTCGTATTCCTGCACCGTTCTGTAGACCTGCAATGGCGTCTCGGTGTAATTCGCATCTCTGAGAGTCACGGCCTCTACGTGAACGAGTCTTTGTGCTCTTGAGGTAAACCAGTAAACGTAATTCCCCGCCGCCGCAGCAGCCGTTAGCTGTGCGGCGATGGTCATGGTGGTAGATGGAGTCCCTGAAATCGTCGTGAAGTGCAGCGCCCCGTCGTCCTGCTGGATGGCGACGATGTCGTTGTTCGCCATCGTCAGCGTCGTCCCCGGATACGTCGTCGTATCGGTGTTAGACGTGATGGAGATAACCGTTTGCCCAGAAGCCTCAGCCGCCGAAATGGTCGTGCGGCCTACGCGAGTAGAAGCCCTGGCATCCGTAGAAGCGGGCCCGATGGTGTAGCTTTGCTGGCCCTCTTGAAGAAGGAGAGTTACGCGCTGGCGGGTGTGCGCCTTGATTCCTAGACCGCCGTCGTTCTGGCCCTGGTACTGCTTCGCGATTAAATTGAGCCTGCGAAGCGCGAGCGTTTGGTCCGCAGAGGCAATAGTCCCCCCGGCGGCTAAAACACCAAGGTTCTCAACCGCGACATCAATGATGTTCGCGGCGGTTAGGCCGTAGTCCCAGCTTCCTGACGTTGCCATGCGGCTCCTTCAACAACGAAGCTCTTGTTATGGGCCGTCTGTGCGGCCCTGATTGGTATTACGTTCGGCTGGCCGAGCACCTTCGTAACTGCATCCATCATCATTTCCGCCGAGATATGCCACTGGCA
>Ga0196963_10000703_pt1 | contig 26993 bp, 14 predicted proteins | sample S1_5metaG_FD_148600 | JGI IMG/M metagenome (GOLD analysis project Ga0196963, IMG submission 148600) | Soil microbial communities from Anza Borrego desert, Southern California, United States - S1_5 | ecosystem: Environmental > Terrestrial > Soil > Desert | place: USA: California | collected...
TATTTCTTTGCTCGCCATGTTCTCGCGGAGCTGCGTGGCGTCGATGAGTGCTACGACATCGCTGCTGACCGGGACTTCCTGATTCGTATGATCCTGGCGCACTACCAGCCAACATTTCTAGATCTGCCGGGCTATTGCTATCGACGCCATGAAGGTTCGCGCACACTAGGCGGTCAATCGCAGACCGGCGAGCGCATCCTTGCGGAACACAGGACCATAGCAACCCGCCACCTCACCGTATCGGCCTTGTCAGTTGAAAAGCGGCGGGCTTTGTTGCAGTGGCGTGCCTGGGAAACGGCGCGGCTCTTACGTCACTACCAGCACGGGGGGAGGTGGGTCGACGCCGTCTCGCTGCTGCAGAAAGCCCTTAGCGAAGATCTATTCTGGCCATGTCGTGTGCCTGCAGCAATGAGTGCGATGCGGCAGCTTCGGAGTATCTACGGCTCATCCGGATGATCAGAGGTAGAATATCGTGTCGCGTTGCAGTCTACGGTGCGTGGCGAGCATAACCCAAGAGGCCAGCGCGGCGATGACGATGCCAGCTGCCATCAGAGCGAAAGTCGGTAGTTGCCCACCATGCAGGAGGACCTGGTTGGGGCTAATCAAGATTGAGAGCGGATTGTATTGGATGAACGTGCTGAAGGGCGACGGCACCATCGACCAATGATAGACAATTGGCATAAGCCAGAACAAAACAGTCAGCACAATCTGCAGCAGATGTGGCAGATCGCGGAAGCGCGTCGCCGCGTAGGCTGCAACAACAGATGCTGCGTAGACGAAGACGATCAGCGAAAAATTTAGCGCTAGAAGCAGCAGCCAATTGGGCGATGGCGGCGCTATGAAGACCGCGGAGATGAGCAACAGGACCCCGAAGGAAGCCGCGTAAGAGAATAGCTCAACCGTTACGTCGGCGAGTATGAAGACGAGGAAGCTAGCGGTCGAGCATTGCAGCGCGACGCGGCGGTCGATCAGCGAGCGCGTGGCGCCGTTGATACTGTTGCTGAGAAACATCCACGGCAGCAGCCCGCTCACGAGGTACAGGAAGTAGTTCTCGATCGGCACCCGGATAAAGATGTTGAAGACAAGGAAGTATAGGCCGATCATCACTACAGGGTTGAGAAGCGACCACGTGAAGCCAAGTAGTGAGCCGCAATAGCGCCGCCTAAGGGCAGAGCTCGCTAAATAGAGAATGCTAGGGAGGAACTCCCGCATGCGCCATTGCGCGCGGCCGGTCATGGCAGCTTTCCGAATTCGGAAGGCGCCGTCTCTGTGGCGATGCGGCGATACTCGAGAATGGCTTGCTCTGGTGCCGCGTCGACAACGAGACGCCCCCGCGACATGACTATGCAGCGGGTGCATACACGACGAATCTGGTCCTCGCTGTGACTGACGAAGACCGAGATTGGTGTCCGGTTCATGTGGGCAAGCATGGCCGTCAACGCCTTATCGAAGAAAGCAAAATCGCCAGCGGCGAGCGTCTCGTCAAGAAGCAGGATGTCCGGGTTCTGGAACAGAGACAGCGCGAAGGCGAGGCGGGCCTGATAGCCACTGCTCAGCAACTTGAGCGGCTCGTTGGCTCGCTCTGTGAGTTCGGCAAAGTCCAGGATCTGCGCCTGGAGCTTCGGCGTCCATTCGGAATAGCGACCGGCATAGATCAGTCCTAGTCGGATGTTCTCGTACAGGCTCAGCTCAGGGTCGAAGCCTATACCTTGCCCGATCACGGGCGCCAACCGTCCGAGCACGTCACGCGTGCCGCCAGCGATCGGGTAGATGCCGGCGATCGCCCGCAGCAGCGTGGTTTTTCCCGAGCCATTCCGGCCAAGGATGCCGAGCCGCTCGCCCGCAACCACACGCAGGCTGACCCCATGCAGGATCGAAGTCGAGCGTGGCGGGGTGGGCTCGCGGCGGAGGATACGCTGTTTCAGCGTAGTCGCTAAGGAGCGTTCGTAAATCCGGATTGAGATGTCCGACAGAGAGATGTAAGGCGGCTGCAACGATACGGACATTTTAGAGCGCTTATTCACCGAGTGTCATCGACTGGACGGTTAGAAATGAGGAATCGCCGGAGTTCGCAAAGATGACCAACCGGTAGTGCAGGAATGCATCAGGCTTGTCGATCCGCCATGTCTTCGCTTGAGGCCGCTTAATATGCGCGGTTTCACGAGCCCAAGAGTCTGAACGAACCTCCAATAGGGTATGCCAGTGGTTTCCATCGTTGGAACCTACCAGCGCGAAACTGCTCGGCGCTCGCTCCGGGTGACGATCCTGAGCGAGCAAAGAAAGGCTTCGGACGACAACAGGCGATGGGTAGTTGACCTGTAGCCACTCCGGGTATTGCGGAGGGGATTGTGCATGCCAGATTGTCTCGCCCCGAAACCAACGGTCGGGCGAATAGGTTGGTGCCAAAAGTGACGACGCAGCAGCCCCATTCGGCGCGACTGTGGCAATGCGGACGGTTCTCCGCTCTTGGACTAAGTCTTGGTAGTTCCAAGTTCCTTGACAGATCGCGATAGCAAACAGAATGACGATGACGGTGTAGTCCCAACGAAATGCTCGGGCGTGTGCGGTCAGCACCGACACGGCTTTTCGTGATCCAAATACCGGCGACGGCGTCGCTCGTATCATCAGGATAGTCGTAAGGACTATCAGCGCTGCGCCAGCCATTGCGATCCATCGCCCGACAACCACATGTTGCGGCCGAAAGGAAAAATGGACCAAAGACTGACCCGGCGGAACGGCAACTGCCATGAAAGCGTAGTTTACCCGCACGACTGGCGCAGCGACGTTGTTGATCTTGGCAATCCATCCCTTGTTAAAGGTGTCGTTGAATAGCAGAATCCCCCCGTTCTCACTTTCAACATTCACCAGGATCTCGTCGCTGGATAGCGAACGATACGGGAGTTTTTTTGCCACGCCCCCAGCGTCACGCATATCGGAAGGAGCGGTTGAGGTAACGATCAGCTGCTTCTGCGGATCGAACTCGGGCGATGCGAGAATATCCAGAACCTGCTGATCATTCGCGGCGACACGATAGGACTCATACAGCATGATCCGGGCCAACGCGCTCGGTCGAACTACGACAGCTTGTTGGATTTGATTGTAGTCGTAGCCGACGCCAAGGATATCCAGCAGGCGTTCACCTGGCGGATTCATGAAAAATTTCTCGAATCCCGGTGGGACCCTGCCAAACTGCCGCGTCATAAGGCCGTGCACGAGTTCGATGTACCACCGATCTCTCCCGCTTAAATGTCCGCCAGCCGATCTGATCCCGTAGATCTGGAATGGCAGAGTGACGGCATGCGCAGAGTTGTAGTAGCGCTCAAAAAACGGCACACCCAACATCATGTTCGGGGAGTTAAAACGGTAACTCTGAAGATCGAGCTTTGATTCCAGGGACGCGTCGAACAGTCGATCTTCTTTTGGATATATCGTGCTCGCATTGAAGAACGGGTTGGTGGATAGCACACTGTGGATCTTGAACGACGGCAGCAGATCAAGAACGTGGGCGAAAATTACGACCACGAAAAAATGATTCCGCCGTATCTGCGAGTTACTAAGGCAATGCACGGAAGAAGCTAAGACCAGGCCGACCGCCGTAAAGCGCAGAAGGCCGGCAGCGGAAATTGCGGAGAGAGCTTTCGGCGTATCGATGGGAAAATCCTCAGCCGGCACATAGCTGAATATTGCAACGAGATAGAACGCACTTACTACAGCCACCGTAAGTCGGGCCGTGTTTTGCCAGCTCCGAGGTGCTGAGCGCACTGCGAGCGTGAACAAAATAACAAGGGTCGTTGCTCCAAGAAGGAACCAGACGTGCATATAGAGGGTTTGTGTCGTCCCGAAGCGATGCGGATCTATCGTCCACCAAGCAGCCGCAAAGGCTACGCAGGCTGCCCCGAACACGAGAAGTGTCGTCTGGATTGCATTGCCTGATAGCCATTGCCACGCTGGCGCCCAGACCGAAGTGGCCGCGAGCTTCTTGTGTACAGCCAACCCCGCGACGAAGAGTACCGTGCCGGCGATCAGGAGTGCTTGAAACGGTCGGTGCAGCAAGCGCGGATCGTAGAAGACCCACCAGGCCGTCATGAGCAGCCCGAGGAATATGACGCTACAAAAAATAGCGGGGCTGAGCTGGCGTGCCGCTCTGGGCTGTCGTTCAATCTGTTGCGCGGTCAGGCCGGCCAGCATACATGCGGGGAATGGAAGCAGATTCGCAAGCCCCAGGTCGTGCGGCAATGGAAAGAGGCCAACCGCATAGATCATCTCGATAGGCTGAATGACCAGCAACGACGCAACAATGATGAGCACCAAGACAGCCCAGAACCGCTTTTTCGTGTTGCCCAAGCTAAAGATTGCCAAGAGCGCAAGAAGCGCCGGGATTACTCCAAAATACTGCGGCATCATCGAGTGGAGGTTTACTCGCAAGAGGGGCGATACAGAATTCGCGGCCTCCCCCGCACTTCTAAAATTGAAGCCAAACATCTCGGCATTGAACAGACGCAAGGCTAGAAAACCACGCGTCATTGGCTGAAAGGAAAGCGTGGCAATCTGGGCCGAGCCCTGAAGCTCGATCAACACCGGCAATACTCTTAGCCCGAAGAAGATCAGCGCGGCAGTCGCCAGGCTTGCTCCTACAGCGACAAAAGCAGGCCCCCGCAGCTGCCTAACCGATAAAAATCTGTAGCAGAATACAATGCCCAGCATCGCGAGCGCATAGATGCCGTACACGACGTGGTTTGGCATCATCATCTGCAACAAGACGACGAGCAGCATGATGTAATTTGCAAGAGTGCGACGCCGCTCCAGCGACCAGATCAGGTAGAGCGCAACGGTGAAAAGAAGCCAAAAAGTGAATAGATCAAGAAGCGCGGCCGAGAAGAAAGTGAAGAGGCAGAACTGATAAGAAAGTGCGGCAAAAAACGACCAGCGTCGGCTTTTCAGCTCGCAAAGAAAAGTATGATACGCAAAAGCTCCGACTAGAGAGAGCTTCAGAAAGGCAAGAAAGGTGTAAGCAAGGAAGGCATATTTTTCTCCGACGAAGAAAAACACCGCGATGTTTTCGAGCGAAAGCGCGTGATTGTTTGAATAGAATGCCAGCGGCTGCCCGCCCATCTGATAAGGCAACCAGAGCGGCAGATATCCCTCCGACAATGCCCGCATCTGCAGGAAGACCATCGTCGCGAGGTCATCCGTGACATCCGTATTTCCAAGAAGGATGTAACCGCGCAGAAAAAACGGCAGAAAAAAAAGCGCTGCCAGCAGGAAGTGGCAGCGTACATAAAAGATATCTGTGCATGACCAAGCATGGAGCTTAGCGGCTGCGCGGTCGCCAACTGAAGCACACCAAGCACTCAGTCGGCCTGTTTCACCTGCTAAATCGCTCGCTTGTGCCATGAACTCGGTCGGGCCCAAATTCTGTCGCCGCGCACTGCAAATGGATCGATCGATTCCGCGGTCGGGAAGCGGAGTCTTTGTAACGGGGTCTTTGCTGGAGTGATTCGCCGCTCGGTTGCTTTGTTACCACGTCGATTGATGCTTAGGCAATTGAAGGCGGCGCAAACGCAATCAATCGTAAAGGGTTAGCTACCCCTGTAGACTCCCCGAGCGGGATTTTCGTATGCCCTTAGCCGTAGAGAACGGCCCCCCAAACTGCTATACATCATCCAACAAATCGGAGCGATTAGCGGGTGCTATGAGCCACGAAGTCATCCTAACTCTTCAGCACGGCGACGATATTCATCGCGTCGAGGCCGCCCGCGTCCATTTTTGCGCGCATCAATGTTTTGCCACCGACGCGAACGACATCGGCGAGTGTCTGGTTTCTCTCGCCGCGTATCTACACCGGCAACCCGCGCTCGCCGTGGGCGGCAGCGGGCCCCTTCTAGATGCACTTCTGCGCCATGATGGTGGGCTCGCGTCCCGAATCGTCGCCGTTATCCATGAGGACGACGGCGCAGGCGAGCTGCCAGCGGCGCTGGCCGGGGTGCCGGTCTGTTCGGTCGCCGATATTCCCACGAGCGTCGCCACCGTCTTTCTCGCCCATACACGCACCTATCCGCGCATGCGGCTGCGCCGAAAGCTTCAAGGCCGGGTCCAGGTCATCGATGCGGACATCCTAACGGTGATCGCCTGCGACGCTATTCCGGCGCGGGCATGGACTTCGGTACCCCGCCACATCTATCCGATCGATATCCCCGAGATCCGCTTCCGCGAGGGGCTCGATCTTCTGCTTTTGGATTGCCCGGCGCGCAACCTCGCCCTCATGCCGAACGGTCTCGGATACGTCCACAGTGCGCTGAAGAAGACCGCGATCGACTTTCAGACCTTCGACCTCGATATTGTCACCTACCACCGCTACCACGTGCGGCGCTTGTTCGATGAAGGCGGCACGATCGTAATGCCGAGCGGGCGCGTTATGCCCGTCGACCCGTGGCAGGCCGAGCATTACGACCTGTGGGCGATGCCCGAGGTGATTGACTACCTGATGCCGATCATCGAGGAAGCAGCCTCCGAGGTGATCCGCGTTCGCCCGAAAGTCCTCGGCCTCTCGATTCATCAATGCAACGAGGCTTTCACCCGCGAGCTGGTCAACCGGGTTAAGGCAGCACTGCCGGAAACACTCATTATTGTCGGGGGGTTCAGCTGCTACAACGCCGATATCGGCCTGCGCGGCTTCCCCGAAGCTGACTATATGTGCATCGGAGAGTCAGACCTCACGGTCGGCCCTCTCATGTCTGCGCTCGTGCGCGGAGAGCGGCCAAGCGACGTGCCGGGCGTACTCTCCCGCTTCGACACGCCAGGCCGGCTCTTCGCACCCGCGCCGATGCCTCACAACCTCGATCGGCTCGATTTCCCGACCTATGAATGGTTCGATCTTAGCGTCTATCGCAATTTCAACGGCTACCAGCTCGTTCCGATCATCGCCAGCCGCGGCTGCCGATGGTCGCGCTGCACTTTCTGCGCCGAGCGGTTTTATTGGCGTATCCGGTCGGCGAAGAATTTTGTGGCGGAACTGCGTTGGCTAGTCGAGCGCGGCTGCACGCTCTTCATGTTCAACGAGAGCGATCTCAACGGTATGCCGGACAAACTGCTGGAGATCTGTGACGAGATCATCAGCAGCGGGCTTAAGGTCAAGCTGACCGGCCAGCTCCGCATCAACAAGAAGAGCGACCGTGCCTTTTTCAACAAGCTGCGGGCTGCTGGGTTTGTTGCTTTGCGCTTCGGCGTCGATGCATTCTCCGAGAACACGCTGCGTCTCCAGAAGAAGGGCTACACGACCCATATGGTGTCGCAGAATCTGCGTGACTGCTGGGAAGCAGGCATCTACACGGAGATTAACTGGGTCATTGGCGTGCCGGGCGAGTCCGAGGCCGACTGTGATGAAGGGGTCGCTCTTATCCTCGCCAACCGCCAGTACATCGGGCGGCTCGCGAATATCAACCCGTTGATCTTGGTAAACGGCGGTGTGTACTGGATCGACCCCGAGGCCCACAACATCCATTTCCGCGCACCGAAGGAAGAGCTCTACTCCAAATTCCCGCGCCATCTTCCGGCCGACCAATGGTACAGCACGGAGCCCTATATCGACGCCCACGTGCGCAAACATCGCTTTGAACATATCGTGCTCAAGCTACATGAGGCAGGCTTTCCGGTCGGCGACTGGGCGAAGAGGGTCATCGAGGACGTGCGCCTAGCCCGCGACAAGAGTCGCGCCGCTGCCGCGCCTGCGGCCACCACGTCCACCGAGCCGGCGCTCCTCACGGAAGCACCGGCGCCAGGTACGGTTTTGACTGAAGTTTCTGCCACGCAGGCTCCACTGCCGACCGAACCGCCGCGATTGGTGCGCCGCGTCGGCAGTCACAACGTCGTCGCTTACAAAGAGCAGTACTACGGTCTGCCGGAGTCGCTCGGGAACATTGACCTCTCCGCGCTCGATGATGCCGCGACGATGCCAGGAGTCCTGGTCGCAGGCAGCGAAGATGAACTCGTCTCGGCAATCGACATCGCGATGCTCTGGGCCAATTCGCGTGGGCATTTCAGTGATGACCAGAAGCTGCAACGGCGGAAGGGCTCGGTATTCCGAGCGGGCAGCGCGCAAGGGGAGACGCCGGTGGCAGACGCCGTTATCGACAAGGCCGCTGTGGTTTTATTCGAGGGCGAATTCTATGCGCTGTCGGCAAACACTATTGCGGCACTTCGGAAAAGCCAGTTACCGCCCGTGCGGGGGTGGCCAGAACCTAAGACATTTCGTGGGCGGGTCGTTGCCGCGCTGCCGCAGGTATTGGCCGAGATGCTCCACCAACTTTGGCGCAAGCAGCAGTGGTATCGCTACCTGAACCACGGCGAGCCGATGCCGGTCATGCGCAAATCCACGCTGGCCATGGCAGCCGATATCGGCGCGGCTCTGCTGCGTGAGTTCTCTCTCTCCTGGCAGCGGCGCTGTGGGCCGCGCAGGAAGAGCGGCGGGGAGAACAACAGCAGCGGTCTGCGCGTTCTCAATTGCGTGAGTCGAGGGGCTGTGCCGGAACTGCTTACTTCGTATGGGGATCACAACATCGTGGAATTCGATGGCGCTTACTATGCGGTGCCATTTGGGTTGGCGGTGGACTGGGAATCGGGTTCCGTACCTGCGCTGCCCGGCGTTATTGTAGAAAAAACTACCAATGCTGTGATGCAGCGTTTGCACGAGAAGCTGGGACTCGATCGTGTAAGCGCTGTATCAACCGCGAGCGCAGGTGAGAAGGGATTAGGACCTGCCGCCGAAATTTCCCACCTACCACTGCTGCTCGGGGAGTTCGAGGGATACAATCTGGTGGCATACGAAGGTTTCGTCTACGGCTTGCCACACAGCCTTGGTTCAGTTGATCTTGCCGAAGTTGACGTACTGGGACTGCCCGGCGTGATAAGGGATGTTTCACGTGACGTTGTCGAAGGTGAAATTAAAGAGCGTTCCGCTAAGAACGCTGCGGTAGCCGCTTGAGACCCAACACGCTGCGGCTATCTTGGGAACATGACGACCACTGCGATACGGCAGGATTTGAACCTGCAGAGCTGGGCTAAGCACTGTTTCGGCCTACCGCAAAAGCGCTGGGAGGCCTTGGCCAAAAGCAAGGTCTGGATCACGGGCGCGGGAACTGGGTTTGGACTTAGCATGGCTGCCGCTTTGGCCGCTGCGGGCGGCCAGGTTTTTTTGAGCGGGCGGCGGGCAGCCAAGCTTGAAGAGGCACTTGGCTTTATAAGGAGCCTAGGAATCTCCGCCGAGCGGTGCGTGCCTATTCCCTGCGACGTCAGGGACGAAACGTCCGTGCGCGCGGCGGTTGCTACGATCGGCGCGTCAGCGGGGTCGCTGTTTGGCCTCATCAACAATGCGGCGCTCCCCATGCGCGACCGCCGCCCGGCGCCTCTGGCGGCGATAGATGCGACGGGCTGGCGCGATCTCGTAGAGACGAATGTGACCGGCCCTTGGCTCGTGACCCGGGCGGCGCTGCCGCTGCTCGCGAGCGCATCTGCGGGGCGTGTGATCTTTGTCACCTCGGAAGCTGGCTGGGCATTCACGCCAGGACATGGCCCTTACAACATGAGCAAGGCAGCTCTGAACAATCTCGGCGCATCCTTTGCTGCCGAATGCGCGGCGGCCTATCCCGACCGCGACCTGCAGATCAATGTGCTGGTGCCGGGCGAGGCGCGGACCGAAATGAACCAAGCCTCGGACGTGAGCCCCGACGCGGTGGTGCCGATGACGCTGGCGTTACTATCGCATCCTTCCGGCGGACCGAACGGCTGCTTCTTCCACCGCGATGGGCGACATCTCGCCTTTGCCTACGCAGTGCCCTATGCAAAGCCGCTGCTCTAGGAGGCGCCCCCTGCTAGCGCGGTTAGCCGGTCGAAGATATGCCCCCCATCCCACGGCGCGGTCTCATCGACGAATCCGGTCATCTCCGCCGGGAACTCAATGGCTTCGGCTGGCGGCAGGCCAAGGATACGCTTGCGATGCTTGCGGGCGAGTTCGATTTCGAATTCCAACCACCTACGGTTGCTCTTCACTTGGTAGACGCCGGCGAGAAACAACACCGCGATCGCGGGCGTGATCTGGGTCTCAAGCCACTGGCGCACGAAGCGGCCACCTACTTCGGTGTTGGGGTCCATGGCGGGGTCATACCAAGGGACGCTGAAATTGCGCCATTGCAGGCCGGGCGTGGCGTCAAGCATCTCACTCGCCCGGGTCCAGTCGTCATGATAACGCCAAGCGTGCGTGATGAAGATGTCGTGGAGCGTGCTCATCGGGGCCCAGCTCAATGGAACTCCCACTCGATCGCTGGGCCCAGTTGAACCCGTAGGGCCGCAATGCTATGCGCCATAAGCACACCGGGCAGCGAGATGGGATCCGTTGACTGCAGGTCCACCGGCCCCAAGGCCCTGGGCACTGCAAAATAAACGTCACAATAGAATACCACGTTGTACTCGCTGGCCGCCGCGACGAGCATGGGCGGCTTCTTGGATGCGACTGTGCCCTGGCTTGAAAACCCCACCCCGCTCTGAAAGCCCGAGAGCCGCTCTTCGTATTGATAGGTTTCTTCGAAGCTCGTATCCCTGCCGTGTGTCAGAGTGGTCAAGTATTTCAGCATCGAGAGAGTGTTGTCCGCTCTCGCATCGAGTCGCAACGATTCCCAGAGTCTAAAAAGGATTCCCATCACCGTCATATCTGCCACAAGCACATTGTCCTGGCAGGTCATCTCAAGTGGAGGCTTATTCCAGCTACCGCAGTCCGCTTCTTTCAACAGTTCAATGCTGCGCCGTCTGCATTCCCCGGCATCGAGGTTGGCGTTGCGCCTTGCGATGACCAAGAGTTGCCGAGCAGCCTTATTGACGTACGGGCACCGCAGAAACGTTGGGTCTAGTTCCCAATCCAGCACCTCCCAGTCTCGGTCGAAGCATAGCGCGCTTGTATTCTCATCTATGCGCCACGAGTGTTCACCTGGGCGGATAGTGTTGAGGAACCGATTTACCGACAAAATATGCAGGGCCGAAAGCCGGTTCTGGAAGAAATTGAACCAGTAGCGGACAGCCTCCGCTCGCATCTCGCCGAGGGACGCAGTATTTACGCAGGCGTCGAACTGCAAGCCGGAGAAAGCCTCCTCCAAGCCCACAGGGCAGAATAGGAAATCGTAGGCATCGATATCCGACTCGCTGAGTGGCGCCGCGCTCTCGATAAACCTGCAGCGGGCTTCCGGGAAATTGAGCCGAAGATACATGAATGAATAGATGAGCGTGTCCGGCAAATCGATGATGACATACCGGACTCCCGGAAAATAATGAACGAACAGTCGGGCTAGATTTCCAGTGCCAGCGCCTAGTTCGAGCACCCGGCGAATCGGGGCGCCAGAGATTGCTTGGCGAAAACGAATAATAGTGCCGAGATGACGGAAGAAATCTGGCCGATATCTTCGCTCTTCGGCCACCACGAGCGTGGTCTCGGGCGCGAAGGCGGATTCCTGCGCGAATGTCGGCAGACTAGCGGGGTCAATTCCTTGCGCTCGAAGTGATTTCAGGTGCCATTTCACGGCCAGCTCGGCTTCGTAAGGCGGCGGCACGCCTTGAAACAGGTAAGCCTGAAAGTTTTCGACAGCTTCGATCGACGATGAAGCGAGACCCATGATTTCATGCTTAACCCGCCTGTTGTCACCCGCCCAAATCCTCGAAAGCGGCAGGCGCTGCTCGTAGGCCTGCACCTCGGGCCGTCCCATCATTTTGGCAAGTTGATCGCGCGCGTCTGCAATGAGGAAGTCGTTGATTGTCATTTTAGTGCCGCCTACTGAGGGTATTCTTGTGAATTGTGACGTGATAACATAACAGAGCGGGGGGCCTTACTTCGCTGCGTGAATTAGTGTTTTCAGAGGCTTGAGCCCAACGTTATCTTGATTGAGCCAATCGAGGCGTGCAACCCTGTCGCGGTATCTGCCGTGCCCGCTACTTGCCCGCTGAGCGACGCTCCAATTAGTCCCCTGGAGTGAGAAGTTCGAACTTCGTCCCGCTGTAATAAGCTCTTTGGCCATGGCCAAGCCGTTCCTCACCGACGAATACGACGGCACAGCGCTTCGTTCACTCGTTGTTGGGCCGCCGCGCAGCGGTTTCACACTTTTAAGCAGTGTGCTCGTGCACCTCGCCGCAAGGCGTCCAGTTAAATGGCGCGACGATCTTCGGCAATGCGTTGTCAATGCGGCAGTCGAGACGTTGGGCTGGACGGTCTCGGATGCAATTGTAGCCTTCATTGAGCGCGAGGGATTGGCGGCTGATCTCGTCTACAACCTGAACTTCCGTGAGCTTACCGGCGGCCCGAAATGGCTCGACTCCGCGAACCCAGAGCGAGCGTGCTTCCGCAAATATATTGGCCTGCGCGGGCGTGGCGATCTCAACCTCGTCGTCGCCCATCCGCGTGCCGTGCTAGACCACGACGTCGTTGTCCACTCCCACGTCGATCCGGCGCTGTGGCTTGACCATCCTGGGTATGCCGGTTATCGCAAGTTCGCTTCGATACGCAGTCCCATCGGAATCCTCAATTCCTCGGTGTTCTCCCTCAATCCTCTCGCCAGCGAGTACATTCAGAAATATATCCCGTCCGAGCTCGACCGAGACGAGCTGCGCCAGCACCTGGCGCTCTACAAGATGACCGACCTCGACTTCTTCGGCGGGCTGGTGAGCCATCTCAAACGCTACCTTGAGGCATTCGTGCCGGTTCGTGACCGGTACGCGGTGATGCGCTGGGAGGATCTTATCGACCGTCCGGTACCTACCATCCAGGAACTCGCGAGCGCAGCGGGGTTATCTGTCGACGACAGCGAGGCGGCCGCGATCTGGGCTGAGCTCGACCACCGCAACCTCACCGGTGCCCACAAGCATAATTACCGGTCAGGCTTCGGCATTGTAGGCAACTGGCGTAAATGGCTGACCAATCGCCATCTTGAACTAATCCGCGACATCGGGCTCGGCACTGTTACCGAAGTCCTCGGCTATGCTGCCGACGAGACTCTCGATGAAACCGCCTACACACCGTTCCAGCGTGAGATCGCGGCAATGATCGCGCGCGGGCAAATCTATGACGATTACGACGATCGCGACCTGTTCACTTTCGCCTTCAACAAGTCGAACATCGATATCGACAAGTTTAAGTTCCGTCGCTACCCGTGGAGGGCGAATACCCAGATCGAGCGCTCGTGTCTAAGCGAGCCCGCGCTGGAACTGCGACTTTGGGATGTCGCCGAATCGGCGGCCACCCAGGTCAACGGCCTCCTCTCGGATCTGGTAACGGGCGACTTCGCCAGCCCGCGGGCGGCTGCGCAGTCGGTCGAGGCGGCCTTCGCTCGTCATCGGGCAGGTTTGACAGCTCTAGCCCCCGCGCGTTTCGCCGCGGCAGCGGCGGCCTGCCTCGCGGCAGCGGTTGGTCTCTCGCCCGCGGCCGCCGCCGAGCCGCGCTTGGTGAAGACCGTTGGGGCCTATAACATCGTCCACTATGGCGAGCGATTCTACGGCCTGCCTCAAGCACTCGGCCCGGTTGATCTGGCAACCGACACGGTCGCCGGGCGCCAGGGTGTCATCGTCGCCTCTGATCTTGCGCGGGTTGAGCAAGAGATCACTGCATCAGGGGCAGGCTGATGTCTGATCCCCGTGCGGCCCCGACGCTGTCCTCGTGCCACGATGGCCTAGCGTTACGCCTGGTCTGCGTCGAGAACACCCCGGCGGCCTTCGTCCAGGTGGCTGGCGATCTCGTGGCGACGGGGGTGAGCCGGATCGCACTGGCGCCGTTCAACGACGCTGCCTCCCGCATCGCCGAAGCCATGCACGCCGCGAAACTCGGCTGCGAGTTAATCGCTCTCGGGGTCGACGATGGTGCAGGGCTGCCCAATCACGTCCGGCGGGTGCGCAACGATGAGGTGCCCGACGCAATCTTCGTGCCGGTAACGGATGGCGAGACCCTGAGCGCGACGCTTCTTGAGTTCGTCGACCTGGAGCGGGGCACAATCGTCATCCCCGAAACCGACTGGAATTTTCGCTGCCGGCCCTTGTTTCTGATCTCGATTCCGAAAGCAGGAACCCATCTCCTCTACGAGTTGGCACGTGCCTTTGGGTATGTGGACGGCGTTGTCGCGAATGCGCAGGCACTTCGTGCCGGCCATTGGTACTGCATCGAACATTCCAACTCGCACACGAGTGCTCGGCACTTCCTCATCGATTCGGTGCGCAACAGTGCGTTCGGAAATCGCAATCACCCTTTCATGCGCAGTCCAGCGCTCTTTATTTACCGTAACCCGCGCGACGTTCTGTTGTCGGAGGCGAACTACTATCACAAGGACGGCAACGCGCCATTCGCCCCGTATCTCGCCAAGCTTACCGACAGGGAACGGATGTTGCGACTGATCGAGGATCCTTGGCTATTCGGCAGTTTGCGCGATCGCATCGGCGATTTTGTGCCTTGGCTCGATTTCCCCAATGTTATCCCTGTTTCGTTCGAGGAGTTGGTGGGGGACGGCGGTGGTGGCAGTGCGGTTATGCAGCAGCGATTGATCTGGTCGTTGCAGCTAAAGCTGCAGGTTCCCGGCGAGCCGTCGATGTTTGCCGGAAAGGTGTTCAATCCTCAGAGCCCCACATTCCTTGCCGGCCAAATCGGGGCTTGGCGCAAGGCGTTCTCGGATGAAATCGAGACGCGCTTTACGGCACTGCCACAGGATTTTGTAGAGATCTTTGGCTACGGTCGCGACGACAACGGTAACGTGCCTACTTATCCGCGTCGTAGCCATGAATTTTTGCGGCGCCCTTTGTCGGTCAGCAAGGCTAACTTCAACGCCGTGCCTATCACTTTGGAATATGGCTTCCTTGGCTTTAACCTTGTGCAGTTTAACGGTCGGGTGTATGCCCTCGCCGAAGCACGTGGTCCAGTAGACCTCACTTCGCTTTCCGAGGACGAGCTGAAGGCCGAAATCAGTGCGGAGACAACGGATATCCTCAAACACGTCCTTTCCTCCCGTCTTGCCCCAGGGGCGCCGCCTTTCCGCGAATCTAAACGGCCGGGTCCCCCTCAGCTTATTGCGGAGTTTGACGGCTACAACATCGTCGCATGGGATGGGCGGTATTACGCAGCCAGCATGGCGCTCGGACCGATCGATTTGGCGGACGCAAGTGATCGAGAACGCTGCGGCAACAATGCGAAAGCACTGTTCGTGTGCGAGTCTCTTCGCGATGCGCGAGAGACGATTTCCCGGTTTCGGTTGGAAGCCGAGGCTGAGCGTAACGCCGTGCAACTGCATGATCTGGAAGCCGTTGTTGGTGAGCTTCGTGGTGCTTTGGCCGCAGGTGAAATCGCGCGTGCGGCGCTTATGGCCGAGATCGAGCGTAGCGCCGTGCAACTGCATGATCTGAGTATTGAGGTGGCGGGTCTTCGCCAGAACATCTTCATCCGTCTACTAAAGGGGCTGCGGCGGCGACTATCGGGATAGGGGGGGGGTGTGAAGACTCAAAACTATGTGGACGTGCGAGGATCGCTCCCGGCGGTGCCGCCACCGGCTGCCGAGACGTATGTCGTGCACAAGCATCAGCAGCCGGAAAAGCGCCCGCGCTTGTCTCTCATTCTGCTCGACTGGAGTTGCCGTGAGCGCTTCGACACACTCGATTGGTTGCAGCGGCAGGATGTATCGAGCGACGACTATGAATTGCTCTGGATCGAACTGCACGACCGGGTGGTGCCGGACGCCTTGGCGAAGGCGGATTTGGTGATCACTTGCCATCAAGGCCGGCCCTATCACAAGCATCTCGGTTATAATATTGGCCTGCTTCATGCCCGCGGCGAGCTGATCTGCGTCTGCGATAGTGATGCGGTGTTTCCGCGCGACTTCGTCTCCTCGGTTTTTCGATCGTTCTATCCTCACGGGGCTGCGGACCCGATACCGCTCGTGTTGATGCATCACGAACTTCGAACATCATTTACCTACCCTGAGGGGCTTGCTGACGCCGAGGACCTAAAAAATCAGGACAAATGGAAGTGGTGGCCGCTGGTCCCTAACGCCGGGGCCTGCATGACCGTACGTCGAGCTGATGCCATACGCTTCGGCGGCTTTGACGAAGACGAATCGTTCCGTGGTTACCTCTGCGGCCCCTACGATCTCGGCTGGAGATTGGTCAATGCCGGTCTGCCAGAAATCTGGCACCATACCGACTGCGTTCTGTGGCACTTCGCACACCCCGATCCCGTAGGTGCCAACGGCTTCGCGCCGCAGCTTCGATTGCTGCGCGAGAACGCTTACCCCCATGTTGACATGCATGCTTTGACCGCAGTCGAGGCATTCTCGAGCGGCCGCTTCCAGCCGCGCAAAGAGAACCGACGCATATTCGACCTGCGTATGGCAGATCGTCGTATTGGTACGCCATTTGAAGAAAAGTATTCGGCAATGCTCGGGCCTGCCGGATTCCCGAAGATGCTGGTTGCGCGAATGCATCTGGCAATGGTTGCCGACATCTACTTCACGGCCCTGTGGGGGCTTGTGACCGGCAGTGTGCGCGTAGGACTCCGACGGCTGCTCGGAGAGAAAAGCTATTTGCGGTGGCGCAATGTTTTCTTCCATAGACTGCGTTGGGTCCTTCCGGCTTCTGGCGATGGTGTGATCAAAGAATATCGCGGTTTTAATCTTCTACAGCACAACGGCACGATCTTGGGTCTGCCGCAGATTCTCGGCGCGATTGATCCGAACGACGAGAGCCAGCTCAGTCACCCGGCAATTGCACGGGGGCCGAGTGTGCGCGAGGTGAAGCGAATTATTGACCGTGAAGATTTGTTGTCGTGGGTCGCGGTTTCAGTCGAACGTTGCGATGGTTACAATATCCTGCGCTGGCGATATCGGTTTTATGCGGTGCCTGAGGCCGGTGGACCGGTCGATCTTTGTCGTGCCGAGCATCGTGAGCAGCCAGGTATCCTTTCTTCCGACAGCCTTGAAGCCGTCCTGGCTCAGGTTCAAGACATGCGCGAGGTAGGTTGTGCTCGACACGGTTGAATTTGTTTGGGCGCCACGTCTTTCGGCGAACGCGTTACCGGACCAACTGAGTGCCGTTCTTGCGTCGACCAAGGCGCTCTACCTGGTGGTTGGATTACCGGATTGCCGTTTTGCGGATGGGGCCATCGAGCGCGCAGCCGCGACGGCCGCAGCGAACGCGGAGGTCGGTGCGTGGGAGTTTTGCGTAAAGCCCATTGCCGCAGCTAAGCCCTATCATCCGCTGAGCTTCGCCATCGCTGGCTTGTCGGGGCCGGCCGTGCTTATCAATGTGGCGGCGTGGCGAAGCTGCAGAGCCAGAACGGCCTCTTGGGAAACGCTATCAAGAGACCTTCTAGCTGGAGGGTTTAGTCTGCGTTATTTGCCGCATTGCGCAGTGTGGTGCGAGTGGTCTCCGCTTGCGCCGCCCGCGAAATGGGAGAGGTTGCTGGCGCGGGTGCTTCGCAAAATCATCGTGACAGCGGGGTATGGGGGCTTCTCACACGACTTGGAGTTTCGTGCCACCGCCGGGTTCCGGTATCCGCCCGCACCACCGGATAGGCCGCTCGTCAGCCTAATTATGCGCACGCATGCCGGGCGGCGGACCGGCCTTGTCGAGGCCTTGCGTTGTGTGCGGCAGCAGACCTACGAGGCATTCGAGCTGGTTCTTATTGAGGACGGCTCAGAGGAGGCAGCCCCGCTGGCGGCCGACGACGAGCGAATTGTCTATCGGAGCGTCACTAAGAGAGGCCGGACGGCCGCAGGCAATGCCGGATTGGCTCTGGCACGCGGCCGTTATATCGGTTTCTTTGACGATGACGATCTGCTCTGGCCCGATCATATCGAGGTTCTCGTTGGCATGTTGGCGTTAACCGGCCGAAGAGCCGCATATGCCTACGCAATTGAATCGGCAATTGGACGTAACAGTGCAGGGGAAATCCGTCATCGGCTCGTCGGAGAGGATTTCACTCGTGACAACATGCGCCTCTACAACCGCGTTCCAATCCAGGCTGTTCTCTTCGAGAGATCACTTTACGAGGAGGTCGGAGGGTTCGATGAATCGCTGGAGTATCTCGAGGACTGGGACCTCTGGCTCCGCTACCTCTCGGCCACGGAATTTGCTTGTGCGCCAAAGATCACGTCGCTCTATCGAGTGCCCGGGGATCGGGCTGCCCAGATGCGGCGGGCGATGGATCATCAGCGTGCGGACATAGTATTGCGTGCTAAGCATGCTCTACCGGACCGCGCTTAGAGTGTCATTTTTCCACTAAAAACGACGAAGCATCCGAGAGAAAGGCCCGCTCTTGAGCTAAGTGGGCTTAGGGGATGGGAGGCGGCGATAAGTGGGCGCCGCCTATGGCGGTTCGCCAGCAAGCAGGCGCATCCTCGATGGATCCTGTGGTACTCATCGCGCATGCGGCGGGTATCTCTTGAAGCGATGTTATGCGCAGCAGCGTGGGCGATGGCGATCGCCATCGCCGCGGCGAGCCTTTACGCCGTACTGGCCTTTACCCACCCATTGCCGTTCTCCGATCAATGGGATCTCACGGCGCGTTTCCTGGGCAAGACGGACGCGGGCTCGCTGCTGGCGGCGCTCTGGCAGCCGCACAACGAACACCGGCTGGTCACTTTCAATCTGATCAACGCCGCGGACTACGCGGTCTTCGGCAGTTCGAATGTTTTCAACCGCGCAGTTCTCGTGGCCGCGATGGCCGGTTCGGCCGCGCTTCTTCTTGCTCTGCTGCACCGCGCCGGAATGAGCATGCGTGCCCTTCAGCGCTGGGCCGCCCCCCTCGCGATAGCCGGAGTCTTCACCGGCGTGCAGAGCGAGAATCTTACCTGGGCGCTCGGCCTGCAATGGCATCTGACGCAACTGTTCGTCCTCGGCGCTCTCTTGCCGCTGGCTACCGGCACGGCTGGGCCGCTCGCCGTGCCCGCCCACTTTGCCGCCGTGGTTGTGTGCTCGATCCTCGCCAGTCTCTCTTCTGCCAATGGCCTTCTGGTTTGGCCACTGACCGCGCTTCTTTGCTGGGCCTCGGGCGAGCGCGTAAAGCTGATCGCGATGTACTTGTTGATCGGCGCAGGCTTCGGCGCGCTCTGGGCTGGCGGGATGCCGGGCAACGAGCGGGCGTCGTTGTTGCTTGCGGCTTTGGTTGCGCCCCGCGACATCGTCGCCTATGTGGCGCGTTTCGCCGGCAGCCTTTGGTATTGGGCCGACGCTCCGCTGCAAGGTTTCGGGTTTGCCCTTGCGACGGGCTACTTGATCGTGGTTGCAAGCCTTGGCCTTGCTATCGCACTCCTGGCAAGACGCCCTGTGCTTACGCCCCAGGGCCGCGTGCTGGCGATCATCCTGCTGTTCGCCATAGGCACGGGCTGTCTGGCAGCTATCGGCCGCATCGGTTTCTCACCCGACCAGGCCTTTGCACCGCGTTATACCAGCACCGGTGGGTTGCTGTGGGCAGCCGTACTCATTGCGATTGTCGCCCTGCCGCTGCCCCCGCGCTGGTCTCGTATGCGCATTCTGCCTGTCGCCCGCTGGGCTGTCGCGCTCTGGGCGCTGGGCGCGCTGCTCATCTATCAACCGCGGGCGCTGGCCATTGTCGCCGAATGGCACGCCGAACGCGAGCGTGCATCGCTTGCCCTCGCCGTGGGCGTGCCAGACGATGCCATCCTGCGCCGGGTCTATCCCGACAGCGCGCGGGTGTTGGCGCTGGCCGAAAATCTTCGTGCGCGGCAGCGTTCGGTCTTCGCCAGTGCTCCCGCCTCATATATGGGGGTGTCGATCCGAGATTTTGCGCCGGCCCCGGCGACTGCATGTCCCGGCGTTGCCGAGCGCCTGGAGGATTTGCGTCTGGTCGCCGACGGCCGGCTCGTGGGAATGCGCGCGCATGGCTGGGCCTGGGATCGGAGCGCCGATGCACCGTTGCAGACACTGCTGATTGCCAACGAGCAAGGAGTGGTCATCGGACTGGGTCAGTCGGGCTTACGACGGCCCGATCTCACCGGCGCGCGGTCGGAGCATGCCGGATGGACGGCCCATGTCCAGCCCTTCGCAGGAACTCTGACGGCGTACGGAATCACGCGCGCGGGCCAGTTGTGCGAGCTTGCGGGACGCAGCTGAGCGGCCCCATGTACGTACGCGCGTAGGCCTCGACGATCCACAGCAATTTTTCGCGATCACATTGCCGGCAACTTCCGGGTGTAGCAGAGTATCTGCACAGCAGGGCTAGGGGGATGGTGTGGCGGGTGATCTGGCTGAAGACCTAGCGAAACCGGTATCCAGTGCGGCGCCGGCGCCGCCGCTATCGGCAGGCGAGGTCTATGGCTCCGCGATGCATCTGTTGGCCCGCTCGCCCGCCTATCGCGGCGCGCCCCTGGCGGCGATTGATGCTCTGATCGCAATTCCTCTGAAGCTCGGGCAATTGAAGCTCTATCGCCGGCAAGGTCAGCCCTTTGCGGTTGCCGTTTGGGCGTTTCTGAGCGAAGCCATCGAGACGCGCATCCTGAACGGCGGCGGCGCGCTGGCGCCTGAAGAGTGGAAATCGGGAGAACGACCTTTCGTGATCGCGCTTGTGGCGCCATTCGGCGGAACCGATTCCGTGCGGACAGATCTCAAAGCAAGTCTGTTCGCCAGCAACGAATATCGGGAGTGGTTTGGCCTGCATGGCGGCGTGAAGGAGCCGATGATTCGGTCGGCTGCGGATCCGGCCATCTCCTATCGCCCTGCAAGAAAAGAAGATGTGGTCGCGCTGGCGCCGCGCCTGCGCGAAGACGATCTGGCGGAGATCAAGGCAGCGACTGGCATGGAGGGGGAAGCCGCCTTGGCCGCAAGCCTCGACAACTCCAAGCAAGCCTGGAGCGCGCTGGCTGGCAATCGTGTGATTGCCATGTTTGGTGTAGGCCGAATTGAGAACCGGCCTGATGCTGGTCTGGCGTGGATGCTGAGCGCCGGCGAGGCGCTGACGCATCCGCGCGCCTTCCTGCGCGACGGACCAGTCTGGTTGCGCGAACTCATGAACGGCCACAAGGTGATCGGTAATTTTATCAGCACCGAAAACGAACTCTACATTCGCTGGCTTAAGCGCCTCGGCTTCTGCCTGGTACGAAGGCACGCGAAGTTTGGTGTCGCGAAAAAGCCGTTTTGGGAGTTCGTTTGTGCGGAACCTTCGAACGCACCGCATAATTCGGTTGCTTGGCTCCAGCTGGGGTGAGAAAGCTTCATGTTTTGCCTCCCGTGTAGAGCATTTTCTTTTTCTGCTCTGTTTGCAATCTCACTGTTTTGTGCTCCGGCGAATTCGCAAGAGCTCAACCTAGTGTTGTTAATGCGTCATTTCGAGACGCTAATAGCCCCTACCGCACTTGATTACCTGCCGAAGATCAGCCGCTGGGAAGAGCCGGTAAAAGCCAATGTGTATGCGCTGAGCGATACGGCACTAATAACGCGACAGAGGGTCGAGGCTGCATTTGCCGCTTGGGGACAACAGACAGGCCTTAGCATCAGCTTTGTGAAACCCGGGGAAACGATCGTTCCGAATACAGTCAAATTCCAATTGGTTATCGGCAGTGCCGATGTTTGGGATCGTTTCGAGAATGAATACTTCTTCGTCGAGGCTGGCGAATCTAAGGCGGAAAAACAGAGCCGAGCACGCCTTGTTGCCGGGAGGGGGCGCCGGAATAGCCAAGAGAACCACATGGGGTGCGAAACGCAAGGGTATTTCAAACCGGATGGCCCCCTTGTCTACGTCTACGGTGTTATCAGCGAGCGCGGCATTCCATCTAAAGATTGCTTCCACAGCGTGTACTGGGCCGTATCCGGATTAGCAGCGCTGCCCACATCAGGGGCTCCCAGCGTATTCGACGGCAGCAAGCGCTACGAAACATTTACTGCTTACGATCTTGCCGTGATCAGGCTGCTTTATTCACCGCCAGTTTATCCAGGTATGTCCAAGGTTGAGGCGGTGCGCTCAGTGCGTCAGGTGCTTGGCCTTTCGTATCATCGTTGAGGAGGGCGTATGTTTCGGGATGCGTTTGGTTATCTGTCTCGGCGAGCCTCTAACTTCTTACCGGCGCCGTTAGTCCCAGATCACCTTAATGGATGTTTTTGTATTGGTGATTTATTCGGCGGGTCTAGCGGCAGTGGGAACGCTAATCCGATTGTCCCCGTAGGGTTTGGCAGTGGCGGTGGGGGGCCGGAAATACCTCCAGTTGATACTCAAGACAACACAAGGCCAGCTGAAACCAATGTCAGCCATACCGTACGGAGCCCTGGAGGAGCAGCAGTAAATGTTGAGTTTACACGAAAAGAGGACCCCTTCAACGGGACGACGACCGGCGCCGCCAGCGGCACTGTCTCGCAAAACATCGACGGGCCGGGGGGGATCAAGTTTGGCCCCCACTTTGGCATAAGTGGCGACAGCGCGAATAACGTGGCAATTACGTATGGGGGAAAAATAGATGTTGGTCCGCTATCTTTAGAAATAGGAAAAACAAACAACTTAACGCCGAATGGCCCCCCCAACACAATCAGCGGCGGAGTTCGTGTTGATTTAGGCGGCGGCTGGAATTTAAGCGGAGGCTTCAATCAGAGTAACGGAGGTTCTGCGCAGCATAATTTTGGAATTAGCCTTCAACAAAAGTTTCCGGTGGTCGTTGATCTCGATGGCGATGGAGTGGAGATCCAGGGCCTTTCCTCATCATCGACGTTTTTTGACTGGGGTGATGATGGCCGTGTCGAGCGCACCGGGTGGGCGGGTGCAGACGACGGAATCTTAGTTTACGACTACGATCTTGACGATGCCGTTACACATGAAAGGGAAATCTCTTTCACGAGTTATATCGATGGTGCGCAGAGTGATTTAGCAGGTCTCAACTTCTTCGATACGGATGGTGACGGATTCCTCGGCGTTGGGGATGCCGAGTTCAGCAAGTTCCGTATTTGGCGTGACCAGAATCAGAATGGTGTTGTCGATCTCGATGAAATGACGTCTCTCGCCGAACGCAATCTTGCTTCGTTGAGGCTTGAGGGGCGCGCTGTAGGTCTCAAAGTTGACGGGAACATCCTGGACAGCCTGACCGACTTCGTGCGCACCGACGGCACGATTGCAACGGCGGGAGACGTTGCATTCGGTTATGAAGACATCGGCTTCACGCGCATCTTGCAGGCTGGTTCCGAGTTCACGGGAAGCGTCGACCGTGATGCTATGGTTGGAACTTCGGGCGCTGATACTTTGTCAGGCGGTGCTGGTGGCGACTATCTCGTCGGTAGAGGGGGTGCGGATACGCTCCGCGGCGGCGACGGCGCCGACGAATATGTCTTCAACCGCGGCGACGGGGTGGACACGATCATCGATGCCGCACCCTCGGGTGGGCAGGACGGCATCGCCACGCCCAGCCCCTTTCTGATGGGCATCATCAGGAACGATCCGCTCACCAGCGTCGCGGTGGAAACGGACGTTCTCTTCGGCCGCAAATGGGACGAGACCGCCTATCTCGCCGCTAACACCGATATCGTGCCGGCCAATGGTGGCTGGGCCTCCGGTCTGCACCATTGGCTGTCGCAGGGCGCGCTGCAAGGCCGCGCCCCCAAATGGCAGAGCAACCCGGACTTCCGCGAGTTCGACGACGCGGCGTATCTGCAGGCCTATCCGGATGTCGCGGCGAACTTTGGAAACAAAGGGCTCGGCGGGCTTGGCTACACCCATTACATGATCCACGGCAGGAACGATGTGGGGCGCCAGGCCTTCTACACCGGCAACCGCCAGCCGAGCTTCGGCCCTTATCTCTCCGACAGCGCGCTCGACACGCTGCTGCTCGCCTGGAAGGGCTATCTGGCCCCGGACGACGCGCAAGGGGTAAAGCTCGAGCAGGTCCTGGAGATGATCTATGGCGGCGTGCTTCCCGACGGCGTGGGCCGCGTCTCGGATAAGATCAGCTTCGGTGCCGGGATCGACTACTCAGACCTCGCGGTGCAGGTCTTCGGCAGCGACCTGATCATCGGGGTGCGCGACGGCCATACGCCGGACACGGCGGCCGGCGCTCTCGACGATCGCCTGCTGATCCAGGACTGGCAGAGTGCCGCCAACCGCATCGAGCGCCTGCAGTTCGCCAACGGCACAACTATCGGCATCCGCGAGCTGGTCGGCGCCACGAACGGCACGGCCGGCAACGACAGCCTTGCGGGCGGAAGCGGCAATGACTGGCTCGACGCCGGCAGCGGCAACGACACGGTCAGCGGCGGTGCGGGGATCGACGTTCTGCTCGGCGGAGCTGGCGTCGACATCCTCGACGGAGGGACGGGCGGCGACCGGCTCTCGGGCGGCACCGGCAATGATACGCTGACCGGTGGCGACGGGGATGACGCGTTGGACGGTGGCGACGCGCATGGAGCCGTGGGCAATTTGTTCGTGCGCAGCGAGGCGCTCGATCACTCCACCTGGAACAAGATGGGCTTCAGTATCACGGCCGATGCCGGGGCGCCCCCCGGTGAGGCGGCGACGGCAGAGCGCCTGGCCGAAGCCAGCGGCCTGGCCAACCATCTTGCCTATCAGGGTGTCAGCAAGGCTGGCACTCCCACCACCTACACGCTGAGCGGCTTCTTCAAGGCGGGCGAAGTATCGCGGGTGTTCCTGTTTGCCGATTCCACGACTCCGGCACAGGGGGCGCAGGCGCAGTTCAACCTGGCCAACGGCACGGTGGTGGGCAGCGCCGCGGCAGTGGGCACTTTCAGCGAGGCGTCGGCCGCAATCGAGGGGATGGGCGATGGCTGGTATCGCTGCCGGCTGACCTTCACCAGCGGCAGCGAGACGCTGATGAACACGGGGCTCGGCCTGGGCGATGGGACGATCGGATCCTATGTCACCGGGTACAGCGGCAACGGCGGCGGCCTGCTGGCCTGGGGCCTGCAGCTCGTCGAGGGCACCGTCCCGGGCGAGTACGTCTCGACCCAAAGTGAGGCCGTCACCGACCATGATGTGCTCGACGGCGGCGCCGGCAACGACACCCTCACCGGCGGCCCCGGCAACGACACCCTCACCGGCGGCACCGGAAATGACACGCTCTCCGGTGGCGAAGGCCGTGACACGCTTTACGGCGGGGCCGGGAATGATGTGTACCGCTTCGGTCGCGGCTCCGGTGCCGATGAGATTCGTGATGAGGATGGCACCGCCAATGCTGGTGCCGATACGCTGCTGCTTGGGACCGGTGTGTCGCTCGCAGACTTGCGTATGGCGCGCAGCGGCGACGACCTGGTGGTTGGACTCAAGAATGAGGATCAGCCCAATGCGACGGCGGCCGAGCTGGCCGACCATGTCACGCTCAAGGATTGGTTCGACCCGCTGAAGCAGGTCGAAACCTTCCAGTCGGCCTCCGGTCTCAAGGTCGATCTCACCGGCATGAACCTCTGGCACGGCGGGACCAGCGCCGACAGTTATACCGGCGGTGCGGGCATCGACTGGCTGGACGGAGGCGCTGGAAACGACACGCTCACCGGAGGCGCTGGGGGCGACATCCTCATCGGCGATGCCGGCAACGACATGATCGTTGGCGGCGAAGGCTCCGATATCGTGCTGGCCGGAGGCGGCAGTGATTTCGTGAGCGCCGGCAATGGGGCGAACATCGTGTTCGGCGGTGACGACGGAGATACGATCAGTTCCGGCAGCGGCGCCGACTATCTGAGCGGCGACGCCGGCAACGACACGTTGTCGAGCGGCAGCGGAAACGATCTTCTGTTTGGCGGCGACGGTGATGATATTTTGGACGCGGGCGGTTTGCAGAACCTCCTGCTTCAGAGCGAAGCGTTCGATCACGCCACCTGGGCGAAACCTGGATTGGCTGTGATGGACGATGCCGCAGCAGCACCCGGAAGCCATACCAGCACCGCGGAACGGTTTGTCGAGGGTAGCGGCTTGGCGAACCATCTTGCTTACCAGGGCATCAGCAAAGCGGCGGTGGCCACGACCTACACGCTGAGCGGTCATTTCAAAGCGGGCGACGTCTCGCGCGTTTTTCTTTTTGCCGACGCCGGAAGTCCGGCCCAGGGCGCGCAGGCACAGTTCAATCTCGCGAGCGGCGCGGTGGTGGGCAGTGCCGCGGCGCAAGGGACTTTCAGCAACGCGAGCGCGGCGATCGAGGCTCTGGCCGATGGTTGGTATCGCTGCCAGTTCACCTTCACCAGCGGCAGCGAGACGACGCTCAATACCGGGTTCGGGCTCGGCGACGGGGTCATTGGCTCCTACGTCACCGGCTACACGGGCAGCGGCGGCAGCCTGCTGGCGTGGGGGGCTCAACTTATTGAGGGCTCCGGCGCCGGAGCTTATACGCCGAGCATGCTCAACGACGACGATCAGCTTGACGGAGGGGCTGGCAATGACACGCTGATGGGTGGCATCGGCAAAGACATGCTGCGCGGCGGAGCCGGCAATGACGTCCTGGACGGCGGCGATGCTCGCGATGTGCTGTACGGTGACGCCGGAACGGACAGCATCAGTGGGGGGGCGGGAGATGACTACATATACGGCGGAGCCGGAGCCGATGTTATTGTTGGCGGCAGCGGCACTGACTACGCCAGCTATAAGGACTCCACGGCGGGGGTGACGGTCGACTTGACCGCTGGCACGGGCCTCGGCGGCGAGGCGGCAGGCGACACACTGAACAGCATCGAGGGCGTCGAGGGCTCCTTCTTCAACGATACATTGACTGGGGATGGCGGCGCCAACCATCTGATCGGGAACGGCGGCGGCGATACCCTGAGCGGTGGCGCCGGTTCTGACACGCTTGACGGCGGAGATGGAAACGACGCTCTCGATGGCGGAACTGGCAACGATACGTTGGCCGGTGGGGAAGGTGCTGACACCTACAGGTTCGGGGTCGGAGCTGGCAATGATACGATCAACAACAACGATAGTGATGGTTCCATCGACCGCGTGGTGATGGGCGCGGGGATCGTGGCGAGCGATCTTCTGTTCAGCAAAAGCGGCAGCGACC
>Ga0196963_10000704_pt1 | contig 26983 bp, 20 predicted proteins | sample S1_5metaG_FD_148600 | JGI IMG/M metagenome (GOLD analysis project Ga0196963, IMG submission 148600) | Soil microbial communities from Anza Borrego desert, Southern California, United States - S1_5 | ecosystem: Environmental > Terrestrial > Soil > Desert | place: USA: California | collected...
GCGGGAGAATGGCATCCGCTCCCGCCAAGCCAGGTTTGATCCGCGGGCGCAGCCGCTGGCAAGCTGGGCAACCGGATGAGGACGGCCGGCACCCCTCGGCCTTATCGGAAGACGGACCGAACTCGCCGGAACCGCCAGCATAAGAACAATGCCCCTGGCAATATTGGCCGATCACCACCTGTACGATGCTGGAGACCGCGTGGCGATCAGCGGACACCCCGCCTGGCAATCGTAAAAAGTGCGCCGGTCCACCGGTCCCGCTCCCGAGGCGTCAGGACGATGCCTGCCGCCGCGAGGTGCGTAGCTGGCGTTGGCCTCGCAACAGCGTTCAACCAGAGCTTGGAATGTGACATATTCTTGACGGCTCATATACGTCTCTGGAAACGGGGAAGGCCGATGCCAGCGCACCAGGATCGGGGCTCCCCGGCGGCCGAAGCCGAACGGCTGGACGCGCTGCGGTCGCTGCGCATCCTCGACACGCCGCCGGAGGCGTCCTTCGACCGCATCGTGCGGCTCGCCAGCACCCTGTTCGGCATGCCGATCGCCCTGGTTTCCCTGCTGGACGAGAACCGCCAGTGGTTCAAGGCACGCTACGGCCTGGAAGCACAGAGCACGCCGCGCGACATCGCATTCTGCAACCACACCATCCGCGGCACGCGCCCGCTGGTCATCCCCGATGCGCGGGCCGACCCGCGGTTCTCCGACAATCCGCTCGTCGCCGGGCCCGCCGCCATCCGCTTCTACGCCGGCGCGCCGCTCCGGGCGGGCCACCAGCACAATGTCGGGACCCTGTGCGTGATCGACACCGTCGCCCATGCGGATTTCGACGAGTCCCGGCAGCGGGTGCTGCAGGACCTGGCGGACCTGGTGGTCGAGCGGCTGGAGGCCCGGGCCGCGGCCGAGGCGCTGCAGGAAACGCTGGCGGCGCAGGAGCGCACGCGCGCCGACCTGGCGCGGGCCCTGGCGCAGCAGGAGTTGCTGTTCCGCGAGGTCCATCACCGCATCAAGAACAACCTCCAGGCTATCTGCGCCATCCTGCAGGTGGAAGCCGCCGCCGCCGGTCCGGAGAGCGAGGTGAAACCGGTGCTGGACGCCGTGATGGAGCGGATCTCCCTCCTCGCCCGCATCCACCGCCAGCTCTACACCTCGCCGACGCTGGGGGCCGTCGACCTCCGGCAGGAACTGGGGGCGCTGGTCACGGACCTGCAGGCGCTGCACGGCGACCGCATCCCGATCGTCCTGCAGCACGCGGGAGAACCGCTCCTGGTCGACGAGGACCGGGCCCTGCACCTCTGCCTGCTGGCCAACGAATTGGTGGTCAACAGCCTGAAGCACGCCTATCCGGGGGATCGGCGCGGCTCCATTCAGGTGTCGGTCGACCGGGATCCGGCAGGCAGCCTGCGCCTGCAGGTCCGCGACGACGGGACGGGAACGATGACGCCCGGCAAGCCCGGGGTCGGGACGATGCTGGTGGAGGCGATCACCGCGCAGCTGGAGGCGAACCTGTCGGTCTGCCAGACAAGGGGGCGGTGTGTGACGGTGACCGTTCCGGCACCGGCCTCGCCGCCGAGCGGACCCTGACCGCGCCTCCCCGGCCGCGCCAACGGCGGCCACGGACGGGCTGGGTGCCGTCCCGTGTCGATCGGCACGGGGGTTCGACGCCGATCGGCACCGAACCCCTATTCCAAGTCCTTGATGAACCTGGGCTCATCTGGTCCAAGAGGGGCCCCAGAATGGCGCCGGATCACAAAGGGCAATGCACCCGGCATAATCCCCAGATTTGAGACGGTTCCGATCAGTTCCGCGCGGCCTCGGCATCATGCGGCGCCTCGTTCAGAAACGCCGCAACGGCGCCCGCTACGTCGCCGCTCCGTTCGAGCGGCACCATATGGGTCTCGTGCTCGAACAGCACGACCCGCGCGCCAGGGATCATCTCCGCTGTTTCGCGGAAGATCTGTGTCCCGAAGAACTGGTCCGCCGTTCCCCCGATCACCAGCGTGGGCGCTGAGATCCGCCGCGCAAAGTCCGAGTTGCGGGCAAAATCCTCGGAGAACAGGCTACGGTAGGAGCGAAGGATCAGCGTCGCATCCTTGAACTCCGAAGCCAGCCGGTTCCGGTCTTTCCAGAACTTCAAGCGCACAAGCCAGTTGTACCATGGACGACGGAAGAGAAGGACGCTGTCGGTCACGAGGGAGTGAAAGTCGCCGGTTTCCAGCGACTTGAACTGCCGGCCCATCGCGGCCCATCCTTCCTCGGAAAATCGGTGGCCGCTGACGAGCAGGACCAGCCGCTTCACCAAGTCCGGGTGCTCGGCAGCGAAGCGCTGGGCGACAAAACCGCCGAAGGAGATGCCGATCACCAGATCCGGCTTGCCTAGATGATCCCTGACCAGAGGGGCCATGTCCCTCACGATCGTGTCGATGGTGTAGTCCGCCGGGGGCGTTTCCTCGTAACCGAGGATGGTGAAGCGGAAACCCTCCGGAAGCAGGCCGGCAATCTGACCTGCGTAGCGGCCAGGATCCGACGACCGGTCCAGGCGCTTGAACAACGCATTCCCGCCAAAGAATACCAGGGCATGCTTCGGCCCGGAGCCCCCGCGGATATACGGTATCTTGCCGGCGAGGAGCCCGGTTTCCACGCGCCCCGTAGCCGGCTCTCCCTGATCGGACGCCGCGGGATCGGAGGCGACGGGCCGGTCCTGGCTCCGCCACGCGACGTAGACGCAGCCCAGGGAGAGCACGGAGACGGCAACGAGAACGAAAGCGACGCGGTTAGGCATGGTGGTGGCAGAACTCGCCTTGGAGATGCAGGTCGGAGGGCCGGACCCGATCGCCGCGACCCGCTCGCGGGTCCCTTCCTCCCGGAACAAGGAACCGCGCGGCCGTCAAGGCAGCGGGCCGGCGGCGTAGCGGCGGGCGGTGGCAAGGATCACCCGTCGGTGCCTCTCCGGCAAGGCGTCCTCCTGGCCGACAAGGGCCAGGACTGTCCCATAGAGCGCCGCCGCCTCGTCCACGCGGCCCAGGGCCCGCAGCATCTCCGCCCGACCGAACGCTGCCTGGGACGATGCCGGAAAGTGCCGTGCGATCAGTGCGTAGGCCGCCAGCGTGGGTTCTCCGTCCTCCACCATGCCTCCCTCGATGAAGGCCAGCAGCAGCTCCAGCGCGCCGCGGTCCAGCGTGCGGGCAGCGGCAGCCCTGTCGAGCAGTCCGGCCAAGCCGTCCAGGCCTGCCGACGCGATCGCCGCGGTGGCGTTCGGCGCCGTCACCACATCGTCGCGGGAGCGTGCCGGCGAGGCCGCCACAATGCCCTCGCCCTCGCGCACCGCGAGAAACTGGTTCGCGGCGATGTCCCGCAGCACCGTCTCACGCCCGGAGGGCCAGCGGACGTGCAGGCGCTCCACGACGGCCGCATCGCCGAGACCCAGATGAACCTCCAGGCTGCTCTGCCCACGCGAACCGGTCTGCCCGGATATCTCCCTGGTCTGGGTGACGGCCCTGCCGCCGATGCGCGCCTGGGCCGTCACCCGCGCGCCCAGGGCCGCACGGTTGGACGAGGTTCCCTCGAGCCGCAGCGCCAGCCATCCACCCTCCCGGCCCTCGTTGCGCCAGAGCAGGTCGTTCTGGTTCTCCCAAGCGGTCGTCATGAGATCCAGCCGGCCGTCCCGGTCGAAATCCGCCCAGGTGCAGGAGACGGCATAGCCGGGGCTGTTCACCAGGACGCCCCGCTCGATGCGCGTGAAAGCGCCCGCGCCGTCGTTGCGGTAGAGCAGCACGCCCCGCCGGTAGGCGCATTGGGCGAGGTCCAGGTCACCGTCGTTGTCGTAATCACCCCAGGCCGCCGTCTGTCCGCTGCGAGGCTCGTCGGTGAGCGGCTGGCCCTGCACGCGTCGGAAGGTGCCGCGGCCCAGATTCTCATAGAGCGTGCCTGGTGCCTCGGGGCCGTAGTAGCCGCCGTTGGAGACGAACAGGTCGAGGTCGCCGTCATTGTCGTGGTCGCCCCAGCTGCCACCGGAGGACACGCCGGCGTCATCCGCGACCGGTCCCTCCGCGACCTGCTCGAAGCGCCCATCGCCGAGGTTGCGGAATAGCAGGTTGGGATCGTCGGCTCCTTCGGTGGCGATGAAGAGGTCCTGGTCGCCGTCGCCGTCCATGTCGCCCCAGGCAGGGCTGTACGCAGTCGTGCGCAGGTCGCCCAGGGGGCCGGCGGACACCCGGCCGAAGCCGTTCCGGCCGAGGTTCCGGTAGAGGTGGCTCCGTTGTCCGCGGTTGCCGGGCACGAAGAGGTCGACCAGCCCGTCATTGTCGAAATCCGCCCAGGCCGCGGTATAGCCGTCGCCCTGCGCCGTCGCCGGAACGGCGTCCCCGACCCGCTCGAAGGCGCAGCCGCCGACGTTGCGATACAGGAAGTCATCCTGGTTCATCTGGTTGGCGACGAACAGGTCCAGGCGCCCGTCATTGTCGAAATCCGCCCAGCTCGCGCCGGACGACTGCCCGCCGTCTCCGGTCGCGGGGCTGGCCGGCGCCGGCACCAGCCGGCCGTCGCCCTGATTGATGAACAGGGAATTGTCGAAGTTGCCCATGTTGGCGACGAACAGATCGTCGTCGCCGTCGCCGTCACAGTCGCCCCACGCGGCTCCCCCCGAGGTGATGCCCGCATTGTTCACCGGGCCGGCGAAGACGGTCGAGAATGGGGCGCGGGGCGCCTGCGCCGCGGCGGGCATGACAAGCAGGGGAAGGACGAGCGCCGCCAGGACAAGGGCGCTCGCGCCGCGGGACGGGAAGACTTGCACGGATGGTACTCCGATTGACGGTGGACTGCCCGGCGCGACAGCGGCCGCGGCCGTCGCGGGCAGGCCAGCGCGCGATGGGGCTCAGGACCGCCGGACGGCGACCGCCTCGATCTCGACCAGGGCGCCGGGCAGCACCAAGTCGGCCCGAACGGTCGAGCGGGCGGGACGATGGGCGCCGAACCGCGCGGCATAGGCGGCGTCGAAGCCGGGGAAGTCCTCCACGCGCGCCAGCCAGACCGTGGTCTTCACGACGTCGGTCAGGTTGAGCCCCTCTCCCGCGAGAAGCACCGCGATCCGCTGCAGTACGAGAGTCGTCTGCTCCTCGACGGTGTCGCCGGCGATGCGGCCATCCGGCCCGAGCGCCAGCTGGCCCGACAGGAACAAGGTGGAACCGGCGGCGGCCAACGGCGAGAGGTGGGGCGGTCGGATCATCGGGTGGTTTCCTGGTGGGTGGCGAAGCGGGCGGGTGAAAAGGGGTCGGGGGCGAGGCCGAGCGCGGCCAGCTCGGCCGGCACGCCGCCCCCCAGCGCCAGCGCGGCCGCCAGCCGTCCGGCGGCAGGGGCGGTCTGGATGCCGTACCCTCCGAGGGCGGCCAGCCAGAAAAAGTTTGGGGCGGTCGTATCGAAGCCGATCACCGGCGTCCGGTCCGACACGAAGCAGCGCAGGCCTGCCCAGGCGCGCTCGACGCGCCGCACCGGAATGTCCGCCGCCTGCTGGATCCTGTCGACGCAGATGGCGATGTCCAGCTCCTCCGGCTGGGCGTCGCAGGGCGGCGACGGCGTCTCGTCAGCCGGGGAGGCGAGAATCTTGCCGGCGTCGGGCTTGAAGTAAAAGGCTTCGTCCGCGTCGACCACCGTCGGCCATCCGTCCGGCCGACATCCCGTCGGCGGGTCCAGGAGGATCGCCGTGCGCCGCAGCGCCGCCAGGCCCACCGGCGTGGCGCCGGCCATGCGGCCGATCTCCTCCGCCCAGGCGCCGGCAGCGTTGACCAGGACAGCGCCCCGATGCTCCCCGCCCGCACACCGCACACACCAAAGCCCCTCCCGGCGCTCCAGCCCCTCCACTGCGGCATCGGTGTGGAGCACCGCACCGGCGGCGCGTGCCATCCGCAGGAAGCCTTGGTGCAGGGCATGGACGTCGATGTCCATCGCGTCCGGCTCCAGCAGGCCGCCGGCGACATAGTCGTGCCTCAGGACCGGCACGCGGCGCCGCACCTCCTCGGCGCCGACCCACCGGCAGGCCCCCGCCCCCAATTCCAGGGCCATGGCCGCCAGCGTGCCTGCCTGGTCGGCGCGCCCGACGAACAGGCACCCCCGCGGGGTCAGCAAGGGATGCGCGGCGAAGCCGGCAGGCGGGGCCTCGAAGAAGGGCCGGCTGCCTGCAGTCAGGCGGCGGATGACGGCATTGCCGTAGGTTTCGGAGAAGAGCGCCGCCGATCGCCCGGTCGTGTGATAGCCGGGCGCCGACTCCCGCTCCAGCAGGAGGACACGCTTGCCCGGTGCCAGCGCCGCGGCCATTGAGGCGCCGGCGATACCGGCACCGACGATGATGAAGTCGAACCGGTTCATCGGGTCGCCTCCGCGGGCGGAGCATCGGTCGCGGTGCCCGCGCGGACGCGCCCCTGCCCGAGCGCCAGGGCGACGGCGGAGCCCAGGGCGGCGACGGCCGCGACGATGTAGAGGGCGGTGGGGAACTGCTCCGGCCGGGGGAAGAAATGGTCCGAGAGCATCCCCACCGCCACCGCCGCGACGCTGATCAGCAGGTATTCCACCAGCTTGACCAGGGCGACGATCTGGCCTCTGAACTCGTTGGGCGTCACCGCGGCGATCATGACGGGCCATAGGGTGAGCACCGCCACCCAGGCCACGGCCTGCACGCCCATCGCCCCCAGTACCTGTGCCGGAGAGGTGGCCGCGAACACCGCGGCGGCGGCGGGAAGCGCCAGGCCGGCCAAGAGCAGCGCGGCCGACATCTCAGGGGCGGGCCGGCCCCGCAGGCGCGCGGCCACCCGGGCTGCAAGAAGTCCCCCGATGACACTCGCGGCAGCCGCGGCGATGCCGCCCCACAGTCCGGCCTCGGCCGGGGGCACGCCGAACCGGCGGCCCATCAAAGCGGGCAACCATGCCAGCCAGGCGGTGAAAGCGACGCTGGCGAGCGCTCCACCGAGGCCGACGGCCGCCAGCAGCGGCAGGTTCCGGCGGATGTAGGAGATGATGGCGGAACCGGCACCGCCGGCGGCCACGCGTTCCTGCCGGGCGGGCTCGCGCATCAGAAGGAAGAGCCCGGCGAACAGCGGCGCCGGCAGAGCGACGAGCACGAAGGTCAGGCGCCAGCTCTGCGCCAGCTCGGGAAGAAAGGGGATGCCGCGCTCAATCCAGGCGAGGGCCGAACCGGCGAAGGCCAGCGACAGGCTGACGCCCGGCACCACGGTGGCCATGTAGACGGCATAGGCGGAGGCACGCCGCTCCGGCGGAAACAGGTCCGGGATCAGGGAGAAGACGGCGGGGATGAGGCACGCCTCGCCCATGCCGACACCGGCACGGAACAGCAGCAGGGTCCAAAAATCGGTAGCTACGGCGCACAGCAGGGTCGACGCGGACCAGACCGCCAAGCCGCCCAGGATGAGGTTCCGGCGGCTGCGGCGGTCGACCAGCCGGCCCAGCGGCAGGGCGGCCAGGGCGTATGCCAGGGCGAAGGCCGGCCCTTGCACCAGGCCGAACTGGGTGTCGGTGAGGCCGAGGTCCGTGCGGATCGGCTCGACGAGGACGGCGATCACCTGCCGGTCGACATAAGCCAGCAGGACCGCGCCGACCAGCAGCAGCAACGTGGGCCAGGCGGTGCGGGGCGGCGGATAGGCGGAATTGCGAAGGTCGGCCATGTCAGTACCAAGCGGTGAATGAGGCGATGTTCCAGCGCACCAGCAGCGCCGCCGTCAGCAGGCAGGCGGCCGCCACCAGCGTGGTACCGGCGCGGCCGGCCCATCCGGCGCTGCGCCAGCGGGCGGCGGCGCTGACCGGGCTGGCGAGGCTCGCGGCCACGGCGGCCGCGGCCAGGGCCGCCAGGGCATAGGCCCAGGGGTCGTTGGCCCCCGAGAAGGCGGCCAGCCCCTCCACGTCCGCCAGGATCGCCAGCAGCCACACGCATGCCGCCACCGTGGCGAGGTTGAGCACGACCGCCAGGCGAAGCGGAAACTGTGCCCAGCCTTCCCGACGGCCCCGGAGACGGCCGGCGAGCCAGCGGACGAGGGAAGCCGCCATCACCAGCACGGCGGTGCCCAGCAGTCCCAGGACGACGGGCGCCCGTTGCAGGAAAGGGGCCTCGCGGAAGACGAAGCCCGGGAAATCGCCATGCAGCACCCGGCGCCCGTCGGCCTCACGGGAGAAGGCGAGCCGGCCGGTGCCGCCGACCTCGCCATAGACGCCCTGCCCAAGCGGCGCGAAGCGGCGGGGCTGGCCGGCGAGGGTCCGCTCGCTGCTCGCGGAGATCGTCCCGTCGTCGTTCCGGGTGACCGCGACCTGGCCGACGAGCAGGCCCAGCAGTTCGCTCCGTCCGGTCAGATTGCGGCGGGTCATGGTATAGTACCCCTCGACCGGCTCGTCATCGGCGGCGGTTCCGGGAGCAGCCGCGGCTAGGGGCGGTGTCGGCAGGAACTGTTCGGCGAAGCGGTCGAGGGTCCGCAGCGGCTCCGATCCGGCGGCCCCATGGCCGGTAAAGGCGACATAGAGGCCGACCCGCTCGTCCAGGAACAGGCTCATCTGGGTCGAGTAGATGGGCGTGGCGCCGCCATGCCCGACCACGCGCCGCCCGCCCCTGTTCTCCTCGAAGAAGGCGAAGCCGCCGGCGTTCATGCCGGCGTGGGCGACATGCTGCGGGGAGGTCATCGCCCTCAATGTCCCGGCCCCGACCGGGAAGGGAGCGCCGTCCGCCGCCGTCAGCAGGGCCGACATATAGCGCGCCATGTCCGTACCGGCCGCGGACAACGCGCCTGCCGGCGTCCAGGGGATCATCTCGAAGGGCAGCGGTGTTTCCTCGCCGGCGCGATGCCCTTCGGCGAGGTCGGACGCGAGCCCGGCCGGCAGCGGCTGGACGAAGGTCGCGCGCCGCATGCCCAGGGGATCGAGCAGCACGCGCTGCATGTGCTGTTCGAAGGGCTCGCCGCTGGCGCGCTCGATCAGATGGCCCACGAGGGTGATGCCATAGTTCGAATAGGCGGCGACGCTGCCTGGCGCATGGATCTGGGCTGGCACGCGCTGCGCCAGCAGGTCGCGCAGGCTCGGCACCGCCGCGCCGGGGGGCAGCAGGAGGTCCTTCACGCTGTCCTCGAAGCCCGCCGTATGGGTCAGCAGATGGCGCAGCGTGACGGGTCCCAGCGGCATCGGCAGGTCGAAGTCGAGATACTCGGCCACCGGCCGGTCGAGGTCGAGCCGGCCCTCCTCCACCAGCCGCATCGCCGCGATCGCGGTCGCCGTCTTGGAGATCGACCCGGTGCGGAACAGGGTATCGGCAGTGACCGGTCGCCCCGTGCTGCGGTCGGCGACGCCATAACCCTTGGCGAACAGCGTCTCGTCCCCGCGCACCACCACGACGACCGCGCCGGCGATCCCGGAACGCTCCAGCTGCTCAGGAACCAGGCCGTCGAAGAAGGCCTCCAGGGCGGCGGCCTCGAGGGGCGCCGGGGCCGGCTGCGCGGAGGCGGCCGACGCGAGTTGGACGAGCAATCCCAGGGCAAGCAGCCATCGCCGCATGAACGATCCTCCGATAGCCCCCGTCTGCGTACGGGCGGCGACTGGAGGGTTTGTGGATCATAATGCGTGGAATGGCAAGATATGAAAATTTTGGCCGCGGTGTCCCGGCGTCAGGCTTTGGCGCGCCGTGCCTTGGCCGGGGCCGCAGGCGGGGCCGGCGCCGCCTTGTCGGCGGCGGCGATGATCTCCTCGACCATGCTGGCGTTGGAGCATACGGAGATCACGCGGGCGGGCACCTCGCCTACCGAGACGTAGGCATGGCCCATGGACGAATCGAAGTGAATGGAGTCGCCGGCATTCAGTCGGACCGGTCCATAGGCCTCGGAATGGAATTCGACCGTCCCCTCGATGACATAGGCGAACTCCTCGCCCGCGTGGGAGATCAGCTGGTCGAACTCGTCCAGCGACCGCGCCTTGTTCACCGCGTAGATCGGGATCAGTCGTTTGCGCGACAACTCCGAACTCAGCAGGCAGTACTCGTAGTTCGGCGTCGAGACGAACTGCGCGTCGGCGGCGCGGTTGACGACGCGGCACCCCGGCAACATGCGCCCGGAGCTCTCGCTGAACAGTTCCGACACGTCGATCGACAGCCCGCGGGCGAGCTGCAGGATCTTGTCGTAGGTGAGCTGGGTCTTGCCGTTCTCCACCTTGGACAGCATGGAGACCGACAGCCCGGTGCGGGCCGCCACCTGGGCCAGGGTCAGTCCGAGGCGCTCGCGTGTCCGGCGCAGCTGGCGCGCCAGTTGTGAAAGACCTTTTCCGCTCATGCCTTCCCGCTCCACACCCGTCGGCCGACCGCCGTCGCGCAGAAAGGTAAATGATTTCTGTCCGCGGTGCATCCGCCATGGTGCGAACGCACCTGTTCCGTCGCACATGAGCAATATATGAAAACTGTTTTGACTATATGATAACCACTCGCTTAGGATGCCGCCGATAACGAGCCAAACGGGAGGCGTCGGTGCGCAAGGTGAAGAACGGTGTGAGCTTGAGTGTCCTGGCCGGGCTGCTGGCGGCGTCCGCTCCCGCGGCGGCGCAGGACGGCGGGCTGGAGGAGGTCATCGTCACGGCGCAACGGCGGGGCGCGGAACGGCTGCAGGACGTGCCCATCGCCATCGGCGTGGTAAGCGAGGCCTTCGCCCGCGAGGCCTTCATCCGCACCCTGACGGATGTCGGCAGCTATGTGCCCGGGGTGGTTCCCACCTCGGACACGCCGGGCCTGCGCCAGGGCTTCTTCAACATCCGGGGCATCGGCTCCAACGATCCGACCCTGGGCGCCAATCCGTCCGTCGCCGTCTTTCAGGACGATGTCTATATCGGCCATTCCCGCATCGCCAATCTGAGCCTCTACGACATCGAGCGGGTGGAGGTGGCCAAGGGGCCGCAGGGGACGCTCTTTGGCCGCAACACCATCGGCGGCGCCATCGCGGTCCAGTCGCGCCGGCCCGGGTTCGGTGCGGCGGAGGTCCGCGGCCTGCTGCAGGCGACCGACTACGGCGAGCGCCGCATCGAGGCTGGCGCCGGCGGTCCCGTGGGCGAGGCGCTTGCCCTGCGCCTGGCCGGGCAGGCGACCGACGGTGCCGGCCGCGTCCGCGAGCTGACGTCGGGCCGCAAGGTCGGCTACGAGGACTCGGCCGCGTTCCGCGCCAGCGCCGCCTGGACCCCGGCCGAAACCGTCCTGGTCACCGTCACGGGCGAGTACGGCGCGTCGGACGGCCCGGGCGCAGCTTCCACGAACGTGCTGCCGCTGCCCGGGCACCGCGCGACCGATCCGCTCGGGCCGGTGGCCTACGACCGGTTCGGCGACAGCGAGATCCGCGCCCGCAGCCTGTCGGCCCGCGTCGAGGCGGAGCTGGGCGAGCTCACCCTCTCGACGGTCACGGCTTACCGCGACGATGCCTCGGCCTTCGCCGCGGAAGCGGACTACACGGTCCTGAACCTCGTCTCGCAGTCCGTGGACGTCGATCTCCAGCAGCTCTCGCAGGAGGTTCGGCTGACCTCCGGGACGGGAGAGCGCCTGACTTGGCTGGCCGGTGCGAGCTACTACCGGGAGAAGGAGCGCGAGGTCCTCTCGATCACGCCGGGCGGGGACATTCTGCGGATGTTCGGCGCGCCGGTGCCGTCCTCGCTCAGCGAGACGCAGACCCGCCGGGGCCGCGAGACGATCGACAGCTACGCGGGGTTCGGTGAGGCGACCTATCGGCTCACGCCCGAGCTGCGGGTGACCGGCGGCCTGCGCTATACCCGCGACGAGGTCGATCAGTCCGTCACCACAAACCGTTTCGCCGGCCCCTTCCGGGCCATCTTCGGCGATGGCGTCTATGGGGCGACCGACGGGACGGTGCATCGCGCCCGGACCTTCTCCGGCTGGACCCCGCGCCTGACCCTGGACTGGAAACCCCGGGAGGACGTCATGCTCTACGGCAGCGTCACCAAGGGTTACAAGACGGGCGGCTTCGACCCCGGCCGCCCGACGGAGGAGGCGTTCTCGCCGGAGACGGTGTGGAGCTACGAGGCCGGCGCGAAGGCGACGCTGCTGGACGACCGGGTGGTCTGGAACACTGCCGTCTTCCGCTACGACTACAGCAACCTCATCTCGCGGGCGCTGGTGGACACGGCCATCCGCCTCTATGAGAGCAGCATCGAGGGCGAGGGGCTGGAAACGGAGCTGCAGGCCTCGCCCCTGCCCTGGCTCCGGCTGGCGGGCAACCTCACCTATCAGAAGATCGAGTACAAGGATTACCGGCAGGGCAGCCTGCAGCTGGCGGGCAACCGGGTGCCGGTGCCGCGCCTCCTCTCCACCCTCTCGGCCGAGATCGAGCAGCCGCTGTTCGGCCTGATCGCCAGCCTGCGGGCGGAGCACCAGTACCGCGGCAGGAGCTACGCCGAACCGGAGAACATCGAGCGGCTGGCGACCGACGGCTACGGGCTGGTCAACCTGCGGATCACGCTCGCCGATCCGGAGGGCGCTTGGTCGCTCGGCCTGTTCGGGCGCAACCTCCTGGACCGTCGCTTCAAGATCCAGCACGACCTGACCTTGCCCAACCTGATCGAAACCGTGGCCTACGACCGGGGGGCTTTCTGGGGCGCCGACCTGTCCTTCCGCTTCTGAAGGCGTGTGATGGGGATCAGGGAAGGGGCGGCGGGAATGCCGCCCCTTTTCTCATGCCGCGAAGGGATCGGCCATCCGCGGCCAGAAGGCCAGGCTGCGCTTGCGATACGGAATGGTGCCGAAGCTCGGCGCGATGGCGCCCGGAGTGGCGACGTAGAGGATCCTTGCCGCCAGGGGCGCGAAGCGGGCGTGGAAGTGCTGGGTGGACTTCACCACGACCAGGCGCCGCGCCGCCGGGTCGAGCCCCAGGCCGGCAAAGGCCTCGGGCGCGAAGACCTGGCTGCGGATGGAGCAGAGGACGAGGTCGATCCCCTCCCCCTTCACCCAGGCGGACGGCCCTAGGGGCTGGGTCCCGTCGAAGGCCGGCTGGGCATGCGCATCCGACAGGCCCATCACCTCCACCATCAGATCCACCGGGTCGCCGGAGGCCGGGCCCAGCTTGCCGCCGATGCGGAGCTGGAACCGCGCCCCGACGCCCGCCTCCCGACACAGCGCCACGGCGGCCGGGTCCCAGTAGCAGCCGCTCGCTACATCCCGTACACCGCGTTCCAGCAGGCGGCGCAGGACGAAGGTGCTGTCACCGGGCGCGCCACCGCCGGCATTGTCCGCGACGTCGGCCATCACCACGGGACCGGCCGGGGCCGCCAGGGCCTCGTCGATCGCCAGATCCAGGTCCAGCGGCGGCTCGGTCGCGCCGCGGCCGAGTGCGTGGAACCGCCGCCCCAGCCGCTCCGCCAGGACCGACGCTCCAGCCCGGTCGCCATCGGCGACGACCCAGAGCTTGGCACCCGCGTCGGCCACGTCGCCCCAGGGGAAACCATGGCCCAGGGAAACGGAGAGGATGCCATCGCGGCCTTCCGCCGCCTGCATCTCCTGGACGAACCCGCGCATGCTCGGCGTCGTTGTCGGCCAGACGCCGACGATGCGGCAGTCGAAGGCGGCCGTGACCGGCCGGGTCCGACCCGCCGCCGCGTCCGCGCAGAGACGGTAGAGCTCCTCTGACCGCGGCAGGATGTCGGTGTGCGGGTACTCCTTGAAGGCGATCAGCGCGGTGGCGGCGGACAGCATCGCCGGGCTCAGGTGGCAGTGCGGATCGAGGACGGCGCCGACGGGAACGTCGGGCCCGACCAGCGCCCGCACCCTGGCCAGCAGGTCACCCTCGCAGTCGTCGCACCCGTCGGCGACCATCGCCCCGTGAAGGCCGAGCAGCACCATATCCACCGGCATGGCCAACGCGAGGTCCTCCAGAATCCAACCCCGCAGTGTGCGGTGGACCGGGCCGAGCGTCGGACCGGCCGGCTGAGCGAAGGCCGACACGCTCCGGACGAACTCATGCCCGTCCGCCGCCGCCAGCTCCCGCCAGAGCGCCATCTGCGGCCCGAGCGGCCCGCCCGGCTCGGCCGTGTCGCCCCGGACGATGCCGTACGCCTCGAACGCCGCCCAGCCGGTGGGCAGCGGCGAGAAGCTGTTGGTTTCGGTGGCGAGCTGGGCGGCGAATATCCTCAATGGTACCTCCGGACGCGCCGCCGGGCGGCACGCTTTTCCTGTTATGCTTCCCTGTTTCATATCTGACAACGCATAACCGGGCAACAGGTCCGGCGGAGTGCCGTCGATCACGGGCCACAAAGCGCTGGAACTTGCTGCGCTTGCCCCCTGGGCATTTCCCACCGATGTGGGTTCGCCAATTGGCTCCGGTTGCCCCGGAACCGGAAATTCACGTCCTTTCCAAATCCGAGCATTTTTCATATCTGACATGCACAGGTAACGTGTTACTCCTTTCGGGGATTTGGCCTAGAAGGCTGCCGCGCCGCTGGACACTGCGCCAGCAGGCCTGTCCAGCCGGCGCGGTGCCAACCTCGCCACCAGCGCAACCGAACCCGTCCCCGGGAAGCATGCCCTCACCTGAACGGCTGAGCGGCGGCCGGCATCGCGGTCCTTTCCGCGTCCGGCCGCTGCCCGCGTTCCTGCCGGGCTTGTGCCCGCACCAGGACCAACAACGGAACCTACTCATCATGACCAGACCCACGCGCCTGCCCGTTTGGCTCGCCCTGTCGACCGTTCTCGCCGTTCCCGCGGCGGCACAGCAGCTGGACCCGCCGTCTGACGGCTGGAACGTCCGCCTGGGGCTGGTCGGCGTCGCAGCCCCCGACTACGAGGGATCGGACGAGTATGAGCTCCACCCGGTCCCGGACATCGAGATCACCTATGGCGACTGGTTCTTCCTGGATCGCCGGGGGCTGGGGGTCAACCTGCTGCAGTGGAACGGACTGACCGCCGGCGTGTCCTACGGGATCGACGCCGGTCGACGGGAGAAGGAGAACGACGCCCTCGAAGGGCTGGGCACCATCAGGGCCACGGCTATGGGAAACATCTTCGCCACGTACCAGGTCGGTCCGGTCAGCCTGTCGGCCGACATCCAGCGGGACCTTCTTGACAGGGGTCACGAGGGAACAACCGCCCAGCTGGCGCTGACCTATGCCCTGCCGATCGGGCCCGGCGCGGCGGTGTTCGCGGGTCCTTCGCTCACCTGGGCCGACGACAACTACATGCAGTCGTTCTTCGGCATCTCCGCCGAACAGGCCCTGCGCAGCGGCCGCGTTCGCCACGACGTGAAAGCGGGTCTGAAGAACGCCGGCTTTACTGTGTACGGCACCTATCCACTCTCTGGGACTTGGTCGCTGACCGGGCTCGCGGGCTATTCACGTCTGCTCGGAGAGGCAGCCGATAGTCCGCTCGTGAGGCGTGACGGGGATGCCGACCAGTTCTTTGGCGGTCTTGGCGCCAGCTACCGCTTCTGAACGTCGCCTACCGGACGGAGCTCAGCTCCGTCCGGCATCGGAGGGTCATCGCCAGGAATGCTGGCCGGTGACGGACCAGCTGCGCAACGCCCGATTTCCGGAATAGAATCTTATCGTCCCAGATCGTTGTCTGAAGGTCAGTTTAGCGGATTTCTTGCGATCAGGCCGGAGGCGCTTTCCAGATCAGGGTCACCAACCAGCTTCAGGCGACCATACCGACAATGAGCTGCAACGGCAGATGGGCCGCGGCATGCGCCAGCATCGCCGCCTCCAGCCCACGCCACCAGTAAAGCCAGCCGAACACGAGCCCCATGGATGCGTTGACCATGGTCACCGCGGCAGCGAGCGGGGGCGTCAGCGGCCCCATGGCCGCGACGACGGGCAGGTGCAGCACCCCAAACAGGACGGCCGCCACCAGAATCGCGCTCCACCAGACCCGGGGCGACGGCCGACGCCCTGTCAGACGCTGCAGCAGCAGGACCAAACCGGAGACGACAAGCAGGCGCAGCAGAACCTCTTCGGCAATGCCGCCGTAGAGCATGCCGCCGAGCAGACGCATCCACAAAGGTGCTGTGGGCCCGCTCAGGCCCGGAGGCATCAGGGGCTGGACAAGCAGCCCCTGCACGAGGCCAAGGACGATGCCGCTGGCCAGCCCGAGCGCCAGCCCGTCGCGCAGCCGTGCCCAGGCGTCGGGTGCCGGCCGTCCGTACAGCCACGCCATCAGGAGGTCGGGCCCATGCCGCAGCCGCTGCGCCATCGCCAAGCCGGCCGTGGCCGCCAAGCCAAAGACCACCAGCGACTGTAGGGCCGTCACCAGGAGCAGCAGGGGCCAGGGGGGCAGCCCTTCCGTCAGGGATGGATCGGCCGTTGCGGCCAGCGTCAACATCTGCGGCAGGATGGCCAGGGAACCGGCAAGGCAGCCCAGCGTCAGCACGGCCGCCACCCGCCACGGCAGGGTCGCGGGTAGGATAGAACTCATGGGGTGGTTTCCTTGGCGCCACTTCTCCGCTCCGTCCAGCATGCGTGCACGCTCCCTCGTGTCGCAAGGTGGATGAGCGCCGGTCACCGGCCCTCTCTGTGTCGGGCCCGGGCGGCGCAATGCCGGCGGCTGGGGGATGCGGCGGCCCGGAAGGACGGGCGGTCCGGTGCGTCCAACTGGTCGCGGCTCCGCGGCAGTTGGATTCAGGGCTTCGGCCGCGCGGCCACGGCCTCGATCTCCACCAGCGCTCCGGGCAGGACCAGGTCGGCGCGCACCGTGGATCGGGCCGGCCGATGCGACCCGAACCTGGCGGCATAGGTGCGGTCGAACGCGGAAAAGTCGTCCGTGCGGACGAGCCACACCGTGGTCTTCACCACATCGGCAAGCGTCAACCCTTCGCCTTGCAGGACCATCGAGATGCGGTCCAGCACGAGGTCGGTCTGCGCCTCGATCGTGCCGCCGTGGATGCGGTCGTCAGGTCCCAGCGCGAGCTGGCCCGACAGGAGGAGGAGGTCGCCTACCCGGGTGAACGGCGCCAGGTGGGGGCTCGGAAAGTCGGTCATGGCAGGGTGTCTCCAGCGATGGAAGGGCGGCCGGGCGCCAGCGCGCCCGCGGAAAGTCCAAGCGATGCGATGTCTGGGGGGATGTCGCGGCCCAATGCCAGCGCAGCGGCCAGCCGGCCGCAGGCGGGAGCGGTCTGGATGCCGTAGCCACCCTGGGCCGCCAGCCAGAAGAATCCGGGAACCCCCGGGTCGAAGCCGATCACCGGCGTGCGGTCGGCGACGAAGCAGCGCAGACCGGCCCAGGCGTGTCCCACCCGGCGGACGGGGATGTCGGCAGCCTGTTGGAGCCGGTCGACGCAGATGGCGATGTCCAGCTCCTCCGGCTGGGCATCGCAGGGCGGCGACGGCGTCTCGTCGGCGGGCGAGGCCAGGATCTTTCCCGCGTCGGGTTTGAAGTAGAATTGCTCGTCCGCGTCGATCACCGCCGGCCACGCATCGGGCCGCATGCCGGCCGGCGGGTCCAGCAGGATCGCCGTGCGCCGCAACGGCGCCAAACCCACCGGGGCGGCGCCCGCCATGCAGGCCACCTCGTCGGCCCAGGCGCCGGCGGCATTGACCAGAACAGATCCGCGATGGATCAGCCCACCGCAACGCACCTCCCAGAATCCGCCCCGGCGCGTCACGGCATCGACGCCGGCGTCCGTCCGCACCACGGCGCCCTCCGTGCGGGCCAGGCGGAGAAACCCCTGGTGAAGGGCGTGGACGTCGATGTCCATCGCGTCCGGCTCCAGGAGCCCGCCGGCAGCATAGCCATGGCGCAGCACCGGCACCCGCCGGACCACGTCCTCCGCGTCCAGCCACCGGCAGGCGCCCTCCCCCAGCTCCCGCGCCATCGCTGCGAGGCTGCCGGCCTGGTCGGCCCGCCCCAGGAACAGGCAGCCGCGCGGGGCCAGCAGCGGGTGGTCGGCAAAGCCGCGCGGCGGGGCCTCAAGGAAAGGGCGGCTGGCCGCGGTGAGGCAGCGGATCGTGGCGTTCCCGTACGTCGCGGCGAAAAGGGCGGCCGAACGCCCGGTCGTGTGATAGCCGGGTGAGCTCTCCCGTTCCAGCAGCAGCACCGAGCGGCTCCTTGCGAGCCAGGCTGCGGTCGAGGCACCGGCGATGCCGGCGCCGATGACGATGAAGTCGAACTGGTCCATGGGGTCTTACCTCAGGGCATGGGCTCGCGGGGCCGGTCACGCCAGACGGCCGAATACGGTGCGGAACGCCTGGCGCTCGACCAGCAGCGACATGCCCAGGCCCGCGGCCAGCCCGGTCTCCACGCCCAGGCACAGGACGCCCGCCATGGTGGCGGTCATCACGGCTGCGTCCCGGCGGGACCGGCGGAATGTCGCCTTCATCGCGCCGGGATCGACCAGCGCCAGCACGGCGACGATGATGGTCGCGGCCAGCACGCTCTGCGGCAGGTGCTGAAGAAGCGGCGCGATGGTGAACGAGGCCGCGGCGATGCCGGCCGCGGTCAGGGTTCCGGCCATCGGCGTCCGCGCGCCGGCGTCGGCGTTGACGGCGGAACGGGCCAGCCCGCCCGTTATCGGGAAACTTCCGGAAACGGCGGCCGCGACGTTGGCGGCACCCAGCGCCACGAGTTCCTGGTTCTCCCGGACCGATCCCTGCGCGCGGGCCGCCAGGGTCTGCGCGATGGACAGGGATTCGATGTAGCCGACCAGGCTGATGAGGGCCGCCGGTGCCAGCAGTTGCAGACAGAGGGTGGGGTCGAGCGAGGGTACGCCGAACCGCGGCATCCCCGGGGGTATCCCGCCGACGACGGGGACCCCGCGGTCCTCCAGGCCAAAGAGAAGAACGGCCCCGATCGCCATGCCGATCGCAAGCAGCGGGCTGGCCCTGGCGGCAAGGTCGGCGGCCCAGGGGCTGACGCCCAGGCGCCGCAACAGCGGCTTCGCCCGCTGCCGGCTCCAGACCAGGAAGGTCAGGCACCCCGCTCCCAGCCCCGTCGTGTAGACGTTGAGCCCTCCGATCCCGGCGCCCATCGCGGCCAGCAGGTCAGGCAGGGTGTCGCCCGGCAGGGGGATGCCCAGGACATGGCGCATCTGGCCTGCCGCGATGAGCAGGCCGGCGGCGGCCGTGAACCCGCAGACAACCGCGGGGCTGAGCAGGCCGGCGAACCGGCCAAGCCGGAGAAGGGCCATGGACAGCAGGATCGCGCCCGACAGCAGCGCTAGCGTCACGGCCGCCATCCGGTACTCGGCGCTGCCGGCTTCGGCGACCGCCCCGGCCGCCGCCGCGGTCATCAGCGAGATCACGGCGACGGGCCCGACGGCGAGCGATCCGCTGGTCCCGAAGATGGTGTAGAGGAACAGGGGAAGGATCGAGGCGTAGAGGCCGGTTTCCGGCGGCAGTCCCGCCAGCATGGCATAGGCGAGGCTCTGCGGGACCAGCATGACGGTGACGATGGCGGCGGCACCGGCATCGCCGGCCAGCAGGCGCCGGTCATAGGCGGGCAGCCAGGAGAGGATCGGAAACAGCGACCGCCAACCCCTGCTCCCCTCGGGCGCGCCCTGGTCCGGGCGCGTATCGGCGGGCCCGGTCATGACCAACCTGCCGGCTGCCACGCCGCCCTCGGTCCGAGTGATCGCATCACCGGAAGCTGACGCCGAAGCCGGTGGCGCCCTTCGGCACGGTGCCGGCGATGTCCAGGCGCGCCCAGGGCCTGTCGTTGACGAACTGGAAAAGCGGGGAGAGGACCGGCCGGACCGGGCACCTGGAGCCGGTTCATGCCGGCGCCTCGCCCGCGGTGAACCAGCTCTCGTAGGCGTAGAGTCCGGGCTGGCCGCCGGTATGCAGGAAGAGGACGGCATCGTCCCGGCCGTACCGCCCTTCCCGCACCTGCGCGATCAGCCCGGCCATGGCCTTGGCGGAATAGACGGGGTCAAGAAGGAGGCCCTCGAGCTGCGCACAGAGGCGGACCGCTTCCGTCATCGCCTCCGATGGCAGCCCATAGCCCGGTTGGAAATGCCGGTCGTCGACGATGATCTCCGGGTCCGGCTGACCATCGCCGCCGACCAGGGTGGAGGCTCCGGCAACCAGCGCCGCGACGGTTTCCCGCAGGCGGTCCGCCGGCTTGTTCACGGAGATGCCGACGACCTCCAGGTCCAGCCCGGCCAGACGGCTGCCGAGGACGAGCCCCGCCTGCGTGCCGCCCGATCCGGTGGCGGTGACCAGGGCCCGGAAGCGGAGGCCGAGCTCCCGCATCTGCCCCTGCAGCTCCGCCGCGCAGGCGGCGTAGCCCAGCGTCCCGACGGCATCGGAACCGCCCAGGGGGATCAGGTAGGGCCAGCGGCCGTCGGCGCGCAGGGCCGCCAGGGCGGCTTCGACGCGTTCGTCACGCTCGTCCGGGCCTGCCACGATCTCAACCCTGGTCCCCAGCAGCCTCTCGATGAGCCGGTTGCCCGACCGCCTGTACTCCGGCCGGCGCCAATCGACCGAGTCCGTCAGCACCAGACTGCACGGCCAGCCCAGCTTGGCGGCGGCCGCGGCCGTCAGCCGCGCATGGTTGGACTGCAGCGCGCCCGTCGTGACCAGGGCATCACACCCCCGGGCCCGCGCGTCGGCGAGCAGATACTCCAGCTTCCGGATCTTGTTGCCGCCGCCGCCGAGGCCGGTGCAGTCGTCCCGTTTCACATAGAGGCGCGGTCCGCCGAGTTCGCGGCTCAGCCTTTCCAAGGGCTCGATGGGCGTCGGCCAGGCCGCCAGGGTCAGGCGCGGGATGTCGGTGAGGGTCATGGTGTCCTGGTTCGGTTGCTGCGGCTCTGCCGCGCCATGTCGTGGAATGTCAGGGAACCTGTCCTGGCATGTCAGACTGCCGGAGCCCCCTGCCGGGAATCGAGATCACGTCCGGGCCCCCAACCCGCCTGACACGCCGGGAGCAATCCAGGCCAGGCGCCGATTGTCCCCCGCAACGGGGTTGACCTGTCTCCGTATAGAGAATATTCTCACATTCGACAACAGTTATCGTGATTGCGCATGCCCTTGGAGCCCCAGGCATTGCGCTAGGCGTGCCGGCCCCGGCAGCTCGGCGAAACCGGGCGGGAACGGCGCCGGAACAGGAAGGCTAGGAATGCGACTCCATATATCCGCCGACATCGAAGGCATCGCCGGCGTGACGTCGCGCGATCACCTGATGCCCTCGGGCTTCGAATATGAGCCGGCGCGGCGTTGGATGACGGAGACGGTGGCCGCCGTCGCCGAGGAGGCCCACGCGCTGGGCGTGGAGCAGGTCGTCGTGGCGGACTCGCACGGCAACGCGCAAAACCTCCAGATGGACCGGCTGCCCGACTATGTGCAGGTCGTCCGGGGATGGCCGCGCCGTCTCGGCATGATGCAGGGGATCGACGAGGGGCCGTATGTCGGCTCGGTCATGCTCGGCTACCATGCGGGGGCGGGATCGAGAGACGGCGGCCTCGCCCACACCCTGAGCGGCCGCCTGATCCGCGAGGTCTGGATCAATGGCCGGGTCGCGTCGGAAGCCTACCTCAATGCCGCCGTTGCGGGACACTTCGACGTGCCGGTGCTCCTTGTCAGCGGTGACGACGCCTTCGTCGCCGAATGCCGGGAGCAGGTCGGCGACGTCGTCGGCGCGACGGTCAAATGGTCCCAGGGGCGGCAGTCCACCCGGACATTGACGCCGGCCGCGGCCTGCGCCTTGATCCGCAGCCGGTTCCAGGAAGCCTTCCAATCCCGCGCGACCCGCCCGTGCCTGACGGTGCCGGGCCCGATCCGGCTGGAGGTCGAGTTCAAGACCCAGCTGCATCCGGAGGTGCTGTCCTACCTGCCCGCGGTCGAGCGCACCGGGTCCCACAGGATCACCGTCACCGCCGCCTCGATCCTCGAGGCCACCCGGTTCCTGATGTTCGTCGTCATGTACAACCCGTCCGAATAGGGTCGGGCAGATGCCGGCGACGGGAGCCTGCCCGGCCCGCGGCCGCGGCGCCCGGGAGGACCCGGCGACACCCCAGCGATCCCAAGACCACGGCCGAGGAGACGTTCGGCATGCGCCTGTCACTGTCGGGGCTCTGCCTCGCCGCCGCCATCCTCATGACCGGCCCGGTGCATGCGGAGAGGGTGATCCACATCGGCAATGGCGGGGACCCGGAAACGCTGGATCCCCACCGGCTCACCTCCAGCATCGGCGACGCCGTCGTCCGCGACCTCTGCGAAGGGCTGGTGGCGCTGGATGCCTCGGCCCAGGTTATCCCCGGCCTGGCCGAGCGCTGGACCGTCAGCAGCGACGGGAAGACCTACACCTTCACGCTCCGCCCCGGCCTGAAATGGTCCGACGGCAGCCCCTTCGCCGCCGACGACTTCGTATGGTCGATGCGGCGCGCCGTGGCCCCGGAGACCCTTCCCGGGTTCCCGGAGTTCCTGCACGCCATCGAGAACGCCCGCGAGATCGGCCGGGGCGAGATGCCGCCGGAGAGCCTGGGCGTCAGCAGCCCCGACCCGCGCACCGTCGTCATCCGCCTCTGGCGTCCCTTCCCTGATTTCCTCGGCTTCGGGGCCAGCCAACGCGGCATGTTTCCGCTGCAGCGGAGCGCGGTCGAGGCCCACAAGGGCGACTTCGTCAGGCCCGGCCGCTTCCACTGCACCGGTCCCTTCATCCTCGCCGAGGCGGTGCCCCAGAGCCACGTCCGGCTGGTGAGGAACCCGCATTACTGGGACGCCGCCAACGTCCGGCTGGACGCGGTCGTCTACCACTCCACGGAGGACGCCAACACCGAGCTGAAGCGGTTCCGGGCTGGGGAACTCCACATCACCAACACGATCCCGGCGACCCAGGTGGATTGGCTGAAGGCCCACTTGCCGGAGAACCTGCGCATCGTGCAGGCGATGAACACCTACTACTACCTGCCGAACCTCGGAAAGGAGCCCTGGGCCGGCAAGCCCGCCCTGCGCCGGGCGCTCGCACTCGCCGTGGACCGCGAGGCCCTGGTCCGGCGGGTCTCCCGCGGCGGCGAGGTCCCGGCCTACACCATCACGCCGCCCGGGGGCGGCTACGACCCGCCGCGGCCCGATTGGGCCGACTGGACCCAGGCCCGGCGCATCGAGGAGGCGCGCCGCCTGTTCGCCGAGGCGGGATACGGGCCGGGCAATCCGCTGCGCATCGAGATCCTCTACAACACCCTGGACCGCCACCGGCAGGTCGCCATCGCGGTCTCGGCCATGTGGAAGCAGGCCCTCGGCGTCGAGGTCACACTCAACAACATCGAGGGCAAGGTCCTGCTGGCGCGGCTGGCCGAGAAGTCCTTCCAGGACCTGGTCCGGCGCACCTGGAACTCCCCGTTCCCCTTCGGCCACCTCGACCTGCTGCGCAGTACCGCCCAGCCGACCTCGTCGGTCGGCTACAGCAATCCGGCGTTCGACCGGCTGATGGCGGAGGCGGATGCCATCGCCGATCCGGCGGCCTACCGCGCGAAGATGCGGGAGGCGGAGGCGCTCGCCCTTGCCGACATGCCTCTCATCCCCCTGATGCACGAGACGTTCCGCCGGCTCGTCGCCGGAACCGTGCGCGGCTATGTCGACAACAGCATCAATGTGCATCCGGCCCGCTTCCTGTGGCTGGAAGAGACCCCGTCCCGTTGAGCGCCCCTCCCCGATCACCGAGGTCCAGATGCTGCTGATCAATGCGCACGCCGACCATGGGCGCCCGCTCGAACCGGCCGACGCCGCCTTCCTGTCCGGTGACGCCGCCCTCGCGGTCGAGCGCCAGATCGGCCTCTGTCCCCGGCACCGCCCGACCCCGCTCCTCGCCCTGGACGTCCTCGCCGCCTCCCTGGGCCTGGGCGGCATCGCGGTAAAGGACGAGGGGCAGCGGCTGGGCCTCGGGAGTTTCAAGGCGCTGGGAGGGACGTTCGCCCTGATCCGCCTGGTGCTCGAGGCGGCCGGGCGGGCCCTCGGACGGGAGGTCGCCCCGGAGGAACTCCAGGCGCCGGCGGTACGGTCGGTCGCCGCCGACCAGGTGTTCTGCTGCGCGACCGACGGCAACCATGGCCGCTCGGTGGCGGCCGGAGCCCGTCTGGTCGGGGCGCGCGCGGTCGTCTTCGTGCACGAGGGGGTTTCGGCCGAGCGCGCCGATGCCATCGCGCGGCTGGGCGCCACGGTCGTCCGGGTTCCCGGCACGTACGACGATTCCGTCGCCGAGGCGGCCAGGCGGTCGGCCGCGGAGGGCTGGTGCCTGGTCTCCGACACGTCCTGGCCCGGGTATGAACGCATTCCCGGCCTGATCATGCAGGGATACACGCTGGTCGTCCGGGAAGCCCTCCAGGCCCTGGCGATGCCGCCGACGCACGTCTTCGTGCAGGCGGGCGTCGGCGGCCTCGCCGCGGCGGTGGCCGGGCATCTCGCCCTTGTCTGCGGTACCGCACGGCCGACCGTCGTCGTCGTCGAGCCGGACCGGGCGGCCTGCCTGCTGGAGAGCGCCCGGCACGGGCAGCCGACCCCGGTCGCCCCGGGCCGGCCGACGGTCATGGCCATGCTGGAATGCTACGAACCGTCGCTGAGCGCCTGGCGCATCTTGTCGCGCAGCGCGGATGCCTTCATGACCTGCACCGACGCCGACGCCATCGCCGCCCTCCGCCGGCTGGCCCGCCCGCTCGGCACCGATCCCGCCATCGTCGCCGGGGAAAGTGGGGCGGCTGGGCTGGCCGGGTTGCTCCGCGCCGCCGGGGACCCCGGCATCCGGGCCGCGTTGGGCCTGGACGGCGCGTCGCGCGTCCTGCTCATCAACACCGAAGGCGCCACCGATCCGGGGCGCTACGCCAGTTTGCTGGAGGCGGCGGAGGGGTACGCCGGCTGACGCTGACCGGGTATCCCGGGCCGACGGCCCGGGTCCGTCCCTCCCCGTATTCGGTGTCGCCCGGCCAGTCCGGGATGCCCGGCCGCACCGGCCGGGTGATGTCCCGGACGCGCAGGCTTACAGCGAGGTCCTCAGCGACAGCAGCTCGGGGAAGAAGTTCAGCTCCAGCGCCTTCACCAGGTAGCTGACCCCGCCGGTGCCCCCGGTGCCCGGCTTGTAGCCGATGATGCGCTCGACCGTCTTCATGTGGCTGAAGCGCCATTGCTGGAACCGGTATTCCAGGTCGACCAGCTTCTCCGCCAGGTCGTACAGGTCCCAGTGCCGGTGGGTGTCGCGGTAGACCGCCAGCCACGCCGCCTCCACCCGCTTGTCCGGGCGGTAGGGCTGGCTGAAGTCGCGCTCCAGCAGTTCCGCCGGGATGTCGAAGCCGCGCCGCGACAGCAGCCGCAGGCTCTCGTCGTACAGGCTGGGCTCGCCCAGCAGGCGCTCCAGCTCGGCGTGCACGGCCGGGTCCGACTTGTGGACCGCGATCATGCCGCGGTGCTTGTTGCCCAGCATGAACTCCAGCATCCGGTACTGGTAGGACTGGAACCCGCTGCTCTGGCCCAGGTGCGGGCGGATCAGGCTGTAGTCGGCCGGCGTCAGGGTGGACAGCACGTCCCAGCTCTGGATCATCTGCGCCTGGATGCGCGCCACCCGCGCGAGCATCTTGAAGGCGGGGCCGAGGTCGTCGGCGCGGATATGCGCGGCGGCGGCGCGCAGCTCGTGCAGGCTCAGCTTCATCCACAGTTCCGAGGCCTGGTGGATGACGATGAACAGCAGCTCGTCGTGCTCGCCCGACAGCGGCTTCTGCGCCGACAGCAGCCGGTCGAGGCACAGGAACGACCCGTAGCTCTTGTCCGGCGTGTAGTGGATGCGCTCGTTCGACAGGTCGACGGCGTGGACGCGTTCAGGGGGATGCTGGGTCATGTCACGGCTCCGCGCCGCTGATAGGCGGCGTCCATCCAGGATTGCGAATGCATGATGTCGGCGAGGTGGGCGACGGCGTCGAAGACGTCGGCGTGGCTGACGTAGAGCGGCGCGAAGCCGAAGCGCAGCACGTCGGGCGCCCGGAAGTCGCCGATGACGCCGCGGGCGATCAGCGCCTGCACGATGGCGTAGCCGTCGGGATGGCGCAGGCTGACCTGGCTGCCGCGCGCCTCCGGCTCGGCCGGGCAGTGCATGGCGAAGACGCCGGGGCATTCCTGCGCCACCAGCTCCAGGAACAGCCCGCCCAGGCGCATCGACTTCGCCCGCACCCGGGCCATGTCGGCGCGCGCCATGATGCGCACCCCTTCCTCCAGCGCCGCCAGCCCCAGGATGGCGGGGGTGCCGCAGAGCTGGCGGCGGATGCCGGCGCCGGGCTCGTAGCGGTCGGAGAACTCGAAGGGAGCGGCGTGGCCCATCCAGCCCGACAGCGGCGGGCGCACCGCATCCTGGTGGCGGCGGGCGACGTAGAGGAAGGCGGGCGCGCCGGGGCCGCCGTTCAGGTACTTGTAGCCGCAGCCGACCGCGAAGTCCGCCCCGGCCTCGCCCAGCCGCACGTCCAGGGCACCGGCGCTGTGCGACAGGTCCCACAGGGTGAGGGCACCTGCCCGGTGCGCCGCCGCGGTGAGGCGCGCCATGTCGTGGATGCGGCCGGTCTTGTAGTGGACGTGGGTCAGCAGCAGCAGCGCCACCTCGTCGGTCAGCGCCGCCTCCAGCCCCTCGGGCTCCACCAGCCGGACCTCCACCCGGTCGCCCAGCAGCTCCGCCAGCCCCTGCAGGATGTAGAGGTCGGTGGGGAAATTGCCGGGCTCCGACAGGATCAGGCGGCGCCCCGGGCGCATCTGCACCGCCGCGGCGGCCAGCTTGAAGAGGTTGACGGACGTGCTGTCGGCGGCGACCACCTCGTCCGCCTCGGCGCCGACGATGCCGGCGATGAGCGCGCCGACGCGGCCGGGCAGGTCGATCCAGCCGGCGCTGTTCCAGCTGCGGATGAGGTTGCGGCCCCACTCCTCGCGGACCACCGCGGCGAGGCGGCCGGCGGTGGCGCGGGGCAGGGCCCCCAGCGAGTTGCCGTCCAGGTAGATGACGCCGTCGGGCAGGTCGAACTCCTGGCGGAAATGCCCCAGCGGGTCGTCCCGGTCGAACCGGGCCAGGGCGTCTCGGGTC
>Ga0196963_10000705_pt1 | contig 26968 bp, 43 predicted proteins | sample S1_5metaG_FD_148600 | JGI IMG/M metagenome (GOLD analysis project Ga0196963, IMG submission 148600) | Soil microbial communities from Anza Borrego desert, Southern California, United States - S1_5 | ecosystem: Environmental > Terrestrial > Soil > Desert | place: USA: California | collected...
GCAGCTACCACTGCCAAGAATGGCACGCACTTGAAGAAGCACAGAGATGGGTGAATTCAAGGAGGCCCGCATGAGTGCACTTTACACCGAACTCTCGAGACAGGGTTTACTCCTGGAGTACGACCCTATTAAGCTCCACAGGTTGAAGTTGATACGTGGATTGAAGCGAGCTGAAAAGGCCGGAGACGAAAGGACGCGGGAGTGGATTAGGAAGCAGTTGGTGAATGATTCGAAAAAGTAAGTTGAGGGGATGGATGCGGCGTGGAAGGACACGCGACATCGGCGCGACTCGGGACATAAATGTACAAGGGATGCTCTTGTATATCCGCCCCCACGATGGACGCATAGCAAGCAAAGCAGGTACTCAAGCCCTGCCATCCATCCACCTGAGCTTACTTACCGGAGTTACTGATGAGCGATATAAAAAGCACAGAAGCGGACAGAGAGACGATAAGGCGCGTTAATGGACTTTATGTCGGGATGTTGAGCAACAGTGAAATAGGTTCGTTTGAACGCTGTATCGCTGATGGGTATGCAAAACGCTCATATAGCAGCGCTGGTGGCCTGCTTCTTGGGCTGTCTGTGGTTGAGTTTTTGGACCACCCTTACTGATGGGGAATGAGGTATGAGTGAACAATTACAGAATACTGGAATGAGCCAGAACGAGAAATATTTATGGTGCTTCGCGACGGCCGCTTTTGGAGTGCTTGTTGCAGAGTTCGCGAGTTCAGGCCAATTCGACATAAAAATGGTGATCATGAATGTGTATTGGTCTGGCGCAACCCTTTTGGTTCATAAGCTGATATGGAGCAAAGAATGAACGCCCAAATACAACCCCGGCTTTCTGATAGGGAAAGAGCGGAGATTATGAATCGTCTCTACGAGGAAAAGATAAAGGATTATCCGTTTATCGTGGAAGCGCTTGGCGAAGCCAATATAACACTGGCAGCACTCATCAGTGATTCCCTCTCGGAGGGTGGCGACGAATTTATTTTGCGCCGAGCAATCCAGGAAGCTGTAAAAATTTACATTGATTCCGAGCTGATGGAAGAAGCCGAACAGGAAGAACTTGCTTCAATCGAGAGGAACGGACGATGAGCGAAACATTATTAGGGTTCGCGATGATTGCTCTTGTGGTAATTGGCTGCGCCGTTGGGTATAGGGGCGCAATGGACAACACACAGAAGGCTTGCCTCATTAAGCAGGAATTCTCCGTGTCTGGCGTCAGATTCAAATGCGAGTTTATAGATGAGTCCGCTTGAAGAACAGATGGCCAAAGCCATTGCTGCCGCCGTGAAATATGAAAGCGATAGGCAAAAGCTTTTCCACCGTTTCGGGTACATACAGCCCGAATGGTACGCCGACGCTGTAACCGCCCTCGCCGCCTACAGCGTGGAAAAGGAACGGGAAGAGCAGGAAAAATTACGAGTTAATTACTGAGGATAAATATATGAGCGACAAAACACACTATAGGAAAGTCTTCAAAAGCGATCATTTAGGGGTCGCTGACCTTGAGGATTTAATCGAGGCCGGGAAGCCGCTGATCTTCACAATTAAGGAGGTCAAGCAGGAGTACGGCGTGTCTGTCGCTGGCAGAAAAGGCGACTTTAACATTGCCTATTTCAAGGAAAACATAAAACCTCTGGTGCTGAACGCTACGAACTCAAAGGTTATGAAGGGCCTTTGTGGCGGCAGTGCATTTGTTGAGGATTGGGTAAATATTCCCGTGCAATTATACATTGACCCGTCTGCGAAGCTCAAAGGAGAAGTTGTCGGCGGCGTCAGAATCAGCCCCGATCCACCAGTCATTAAGAAACCGGTTGTTACACCAGGGAGCAAAGCGTGGCCGAACGCCATAGCTGCCTACAGGCGAGACGGCAACTTTAACAAAGTTCTGGAACATGCAACTCTTAGCGAGGAGCACCAAAAACAAATTATTGAACTGGTAAAAGCAGAGACGGCACCAACAGGAGCAGTTGCCAATGCTGGCTGAATGGGTTGATGTCGATCATAACTCCGAGGAATGGGACTTGCTTAGGGTCGGCAAGATAACCAGCAGTGCCCTAGGGTGCGTTATGGCCAACTACGGAAAGGCCTTCGGTGATCCGGCAAAGAAATACGCGGTAAGTATCGCGCTTGGCCAGATAACCGGTAAACCACAACCTCAAGGATACTCGAACGAGCACATGGATCGGGGCCACGAGGACGAACACTTGGCGCGAATGGCTTATGAAGCCGAAACCTTTACCCAGGTTAAAAGGGGCGGCTTCTTCTATCGCGGCGATATTGGCTCATCTCCGGACGGCCTGATCGGCGAAGACGGAGCAATAGAAATTAAATGCGCCATACCATCGATCCACTATGAGCGGATCAGAAGGCAAAGTTACGACCCGTCCTACAAGTGGCAGCTTGTTGGAAACATGATGATACCCGGAAGGAAGTGGATTGATTTTGTGAGTTTCTGCCCCGAGTTTCCACCAGACAAGCGGCTTTACATTGTCAGGTTGAAGGCCCGAGACTTTGGGCAGGAATTCAACATGGTAAATACAAGGCTAGATGAATTCAGGCAGTTAATTAAAGAAACGAAAGAAACTATTTTGAACAGCAACTACTTAATAGAGGCAGCGTAATGGCAAAAGGCGTCAATCAAGTCATTCTTATCGGTCATCTTGGCCAAGACCCAGAAGTAAAGTACATGCCCTCAGGGTCAGCCGTGGCTAACGTCAGTATCGCCACAACTGAATCTTGGAAAGACAAGGCCACGGGCGAGAAGAAGGATAAAACCGAGTGGCACCGGGTTATTTTCTTCGCGAGACTGGCTGAGGTTGTGGGCGAGTATCTGCGCAAAGGATCGCAAGTGTACGTTGAGGGTCGGTTACAGACTCGTAAGTGGCAGGATAAGAACGGCCAAGATCGCTACACCACCGAGATTGTGGCCAGTGATATGCAAATGTTGGGCGGCAAAGGCGAGCGGTCAGAAAGGTCAGAGCCTGAGCGGGCAATCGACCAGACGCCAAGCAGTGATCCCGGCTTCGATGACGACATCCAGTTCTAACCCCCTGGCGATATGCGAGGAGATGTGATGAGTGATTTAGCGCGGATGAAAATGTTCCCCGTAATGGGCCAGCTAAGAACTGTCGCCTATGTCCCTTTTGATCTGGTAAAGGCACACGAGGGCCAAGCCAGAACAAACCATTCTCAGACTGTTCAGGGCTTAGCTGATCGTGGTGGGCTTGATTGCAGCGAGCTTGCAGCGGTTCTTGAGGATCGCGAGTGGCATCACATAAGCACCGAGGATGCCTGGAAGATTATATTGAAAGCATGCTCCGACCACATGAACACCCGAGCCACAGAGGGGGTGTGGATACCGGTGGCTGAGAGGTTGCCGGAATTTGTGAGCTTCATCGAGCCAAGCGAAGACTTTATTGGCATGTCCGAAAGCTTCGATGTTCTAGCATACAGCGAATACTCAGGTCTTTGGGGTAAAACGCGTTACGTGAAATATGGGAATGCTGCACACGGGCATTTTAAGGACCTAGCTTACGTTTCTCACTGGAAGGAGTTCATTCCCCCATCGCCAACCGGCGGGGAGGCTTCGTGACAAAGAAAATAGTTATGATCTCCTCAATCGAAGAGGTTGCCCAAGTTCTAACGAATGCAGGATACAAAGTTGAGGTTGTGGAAATGGATGAGATGGCCATCGAGCCACTGCCGCCGCTACCTGATGTAACGATACGGCCGGAGCCCGAACCGTGCGGCCCTAAGCGAAACCGAAATCTGTCCAGATGGAGGCAGTAATGACATTGAGCATTAATGTCCGGGCGAAAAAACCCCTGAGCCCGGAGCGGAGAAAACGCGTTGCGGAGACTTGCCTCCCCGGGGAGTCAATCGCATCGATTGCATCATGGCGACCCGAAGAGAATTTGTATGACAAGGACAAACTCACCCAGACGACCGCGAGGATGATTGAGGAACGGAAAAAAGCGTACCGCGAAACTATCACAATGCCAAATCCGGATTTTGGAATTGTGAATAACGATTGGCAACAGCATATGGAACGGTTAAACGCAGCCCAAGCCACCGGAGACACGAACGCAATAGAGCACTTATTGAGCGAACTACTGGAGAAGAGTGATGGCTAAAGGCATTAGACGACAGTTAAGGAAGGCGCAAGACCGTGTCCGCAAGGAAATGGCTGAGCGCAACGAAAGTTTTTACGGTAGAGGATTATCTACCGAAGGGTATGCTGGAGGATACAGGCAGGCGCTGGCCGACGTTGAACTTGCGCTAAATGGCGTTGACCCAAATTCGAGGTATTGGCATGAGCGAGATTAACCCCCAACCACTCGAAATAAGGAGGGTGAATCCGGAGCTGATAAGGAAATGTATTCAGATTCTGCCCGAGGATGCCGGATACTGGTATCACGAAACAGATAAATGCGCGTTTGCTCCGGCAGACAACGAGGACGGTCTTAGGGAATTCGATCCATTTGCCAGCCCGGCAGACCGCGAAGCCCTCATGCTGGCGTTGATGGATGAGAAGAATGGATGCTGGTTATTTCATAAGGTCGAAGGGGTGCCCAGAGGCGTTGGTGTAAAAGCAAATGGAAGGCTTGAAGTTCTGAAGGACGAATCCTTCCCCATGCTCCTATTAAAGGCCGTCAGTGCCGTATCCGGCCTGCCGGTGTATTTGGAGGAATGATGGAATTTACAGCAGAGCAAATGAAAGCGGTGGCGGAGAAGGTTTATCCTGATTTTGGGTGGTTTATCCAAAGCTACCACGACAAAGGCTGCATCTTACCTGCTGGCTGGGAGGTCCTCAGAAAGACATACACCGGCGAAATCATTCCATTTAAGCCAAAACTCGATGGCACCGACCAAGAGAAGGCGCAGGCGTTGGAAGTAATGATGCACGTTGCAGCGATGGATGGTGTTTGTAAGCTCAATTGCCACGGGGGTCTGGGTTACAGCATTGATTACATGGTTCCAGATGGGGATTGGCAAACACAGTTTAAAGTTAAATCAACAAGAGTATGCCCCAACATCCTCACCGCTGCTATCTGCGCCCTCCTTGAGCACACAGGAGAGAGAGGGTGAAACAGCTCATTTTAAATCCAGATGGATGGCCTATACCTCTGGGGGAATGTCCTCCTGGGTTCTTTGTTTACGAGGGTCAGCTTTGCTTTAAATCAGAATACGCGGCAGAGATGCAAATATATAACTCTGCTGGTGAGAATTTCTGTGTAAAAGACCGTGATAAGTTAATTGTTCAACCGGTTTTTGCGGAGTGGATTGATGATGAATAGCAAAGAAATCAAAACCGGCAGGATGGATAAATGAAACCCCCGCGCACCAAAACCGAGTGGGTGAAGATGACGCTTGAGGTGGCGCAGTTTGTGAACCCGCACATTGAGTGGATCGCAGAGCCAGACGGCCGCATTGTATCGAAGCACGGAATGCTGGATTTCAGTCTTGAAAATACCAAAGACCAACTCGCTACGCGTGCGGCGCTTGAAGCCAAAGGCTGGAACTTTAAAGCAGGTTCAAAATATTGCTATGCGTACCGTAGATTTCAAAACGCAAAAAACTCAGGAACCGAGGAACACAGATACAACACCCTCCCCGAGGCACTGGTTGATTGCGTCAGGATTATGAAGATGGAGGGGGAATGAGCAGACAAATTAAATTCAGGGCGTGGGATGGCAAGCGGATGATTTATCAAGACCGCGAAAACTTCAGCATTCGCTTGAGAGCCGTGAAAGCTGGTAATGAGGTCTACATAGAGCGCTCGAACTTTATAGACAATTTCTTCACCCCGGAAATGGGGCAGCTCATGCAATGGATTGGCCTGAAGGACAAGAGCGGCGTGGACGTGTTTGAGGGGGATATTCTGGAGTCACCAAATGATCCGGCAGAGCCGATTCACCATGTCGTGGAGTGGAGCGTCAAATATTCCGGATGGTTTGCTTGGAACGTCACCGACACTAATCGTAACTCCGGAAATGGCTCTCTCCAGTTATGGCAATACGTAAGAAGCGTACAGTACGGAGAGTTTTCCGTAATCGGCAACATCCACGAGCATCCCGAGCTATTGCAGGCTGGACGGGGGAGTGAGTGAGTAGATTGACCCTTACAGATTGGGCTGTAAAAAGCCTGGGGCTCGACCCTCCCCCGCCCATTGGCACCCTGCGTTCCTGGGCCAGAAACGGGAATATATCACCGCAACCGGTATTGATAGGCCGTGAGTACCGGGTTGATAGTGATGCGGTCTATATAAGGAAAGCCAGAATCCCGAGCATTGGGCCAATTCACGTGTTAAAGTCCGAGGACCCTATAGTCAATGACATTATCAGTGGGAAGACCCAGAAGCGCCGGCAGGCGTGATCTGCCGGATAATCTGAACCCAAAGCCCCGCAAAGTCGCGGGCGGCCGAATTGTCGTCTATTGGTTCTGGCGCGATCCAAGGAATGGAATTGAAAAGCCCCTGAAATGCCCGGATGACAAGGCGACTGCAATCCGGCGGGCGAAAGAACTCAATGCCATCGTCGCTCAGGAACGCGCTGAGCAAATCATTTCCGATATTATCGCCTCACCCAAGAAGCTCCCCGGAACACCTTTCGACGCCTTCGCGATTAACTACCTGACGAAACTGGAAAGCTCTGAGCTTGCTGCCAACACGCTGAAAATGCGCAAGAGCTTGGTTAACACGGCGATTCGGTTTTTTAAAAACAAACCCTTTCATGAAATAGGCGTTCCGGATATGGACGCCCTGCTCCAATCGCTTGTAGCCCAGGGAAAGCACCGAACCGCTCAGGCACTCCGAAGTGTAATGATTGATCTCTGGAAGAAGGCTTATTCTAAGGGCACGATTCCAAGCTCGCACCCGAATCCCGCTGAAATCGTCGAGCGCCCAAAGGCCAAGGTAAAGCGTGCCAGGCTGGTTCTGGAATCGTTCAACGCAATACTGGAGTCTGCAAGAAAGATCGCCGAGAAACGCGGCTCTTGGATGCCCAACAGCATGCTTTTAGCGCTGGTAACCGCTCAGAGGCCGTGTGACTTAGTAACCGCTCAATTCAAACGCGGACGGGACTGGTATAAGGCATGGGAGGAGTATCAGCACAACCCAAAGGGGACACCGCCCTATGCTCATGTTCATGATGGCTTCTTTTGGGTGGTCCAGCAGAAAACAGGAGCGCTGGTCAAAATACCGCTGAATCTGCGTCTTGAGGCTATCGGGATGAGTGTCGGAGAAGTAATTGAGCAATGCCGATCGCAGGTGGCAACACGATACATCCTTCACCATACAATACCTTTTGGTAACGCGCCGCTCGGGAGCCCGATCAGTAACTCCCGGCTTGCACATGGGTTTGCAGACGCCAGGGACGCGACGGATCTGGAGTGGCCCGGCAAGGAAGCCCCGCCCTTTTATGAAATCAGATCGCTTTCAGAACGGCTCTACAGCGAGCAAGGCATCGACACGCAATCCCTGCTTGGCCATAAGCACGCGAGGATGACAGAGGTCTATGCGGACCCGAGACAGGCGGAGTGGATGACCGTCGTTTATAAACAGATTTCAGAATAATTTTGGAAATGATAAAATTACCCGAGAAATTTAGCTGTGCGTTTGCTTCCCATGCAGACAAACAAAACATTCACTTTTGACATAAAAATCAACTAGTTAAGTTAGATTTTGGCGCTAAAAAACACATCGAAAAACCAATGAATGCATCTTATAACATTCAACCACTTAGGCGATAGTTTCGGAAATGGTTATATATAGCGTAACCACACCCAAGCATGTTGCAAATTACAACGGGTGGGTCATACTGGTAGTGATGCGATACCTGCTGCTTACTATTCTCTTGGTCGCGGGCTGTAAACACAGCTCAGGTGGTAGTAGTGGCGGCAACAATAACTCTCCACCAGATGAAGAGCCAGAGCCTGTCTTTTATCCATTCGAATTTGATGTAGCAACGCCCGAAGGCATCCAAATAGAAACCAATGGGCACACCATCCCGCAAGTCTGGGATATAGATACTTGGTATGCTGAAGTCTCGCAGTGTGTTTCAGACGGGTATATCGCTTTAGGAAGAAATGATTATGAATTCGTACCAGGGCCGCCAGTGATCATAAAAGAAGACCTGACAACTATCCCCATGTGTGATGTAACCGGGTTCGGCGTTTATTGCGTGAATTACGCTATCCCTTTTATGGGGCTTGATTCCTCTAATTCGTCGGTCCTATTCCGCAGGGAATGGAAGCACGAATTTATCCATCACATTCTTTTTTCTAACGATGTTGATACAAATCATACGTGGCACAAAAACCACATTCCAAACGAGATTTGGGACTGCGAATGGAATTAAACGCTTACCATGTAAGAAAATGTAAACCCGCCAACGCCTTTAGTTCCTGAAGTTGTAAAGGCCGCATCTGACACCCTGCCAAAAGTTAACGCCCCCGTATTCTCCATAAATACGGTCCCAGCCTGCCCTGTTCCATTGTCATAAACCTGAACTATTCCCTCGCCGGTTGCGGACGCTGGTGTAATCCCAGCGGGTGCCCCTGTAATGGTGAAAGTTGAAGCATTACTAGTCCCAGTCAAAGACGAACGAGTTTCAACAAAGACCATATTGCCAACTCTTTTATAGTTAACAGTAACGGTTGGGGAGGTGGTAAGCCCAGTCGCAGTTCCGGTATATGAGCCGGATGTAGATCCGGCCAAGGTATTTAATTCTGCCGTGGTAGCAGTCGTTGCCGTGGCGTTATTAATTTGGGTAGCTGTAGATGTTATCGCCGTGCCAGCAATAGCCAAGTCCCCGGCGGCAGCAATGTTAACGAGCCCGGTTCCATTTGGCGACAGTTCAATATTCCCGTTAGTGTTAGTTGATGAAATCGTGTTCCCATCTAGCCGCAGATTATCTACATTCAACTGGGTAGCAGTATTTGAGCCGTCTTTGTTGATACATTGATTAATCCCAGTCGCTAAATCCTGATCGTGGGTGTCATGCCGATCAGCCCGGATTTTGACTCCGGCAGCCGCATCGGTTGCCCAGGTTGTTGCTCCGGTATTTACGCCATTTGTTCTTGTAAAAGTACCGCCACTCCAAGCCATTAGAGGAGTCCTCCAGGGTTAAACATGTAATTCGTTGCAAACCAGCGAACGTCCTGACCGGAAACGGAGACTCTCAGTCTTCCGGAGACGTTGTAACCAATGTTGTTACAGGGGGCCCAATAGTTAATCGGGTTGTAACTCCCCGCCCAGTCGTCTGTATCCCAGGTTCCGGTATCCCAAGATGCGCCGGAGCTGACGGTGATTGAGGTAGAAGAAAAGTCGGAGTAATTTCCTTGATCGACGGCGAAGGCTGTAGAAACAGTTAAATTCCCGTCCGCAGACATAATGGGCTTCAAGCCGGTAAACTGTTTAATATTGGTTCTGCTTCCGAGGTAGTTGAACGCTTGTTTCCCGTCAGCGGCTATCGCTGCCCCGTTGTCGCTTCTTGTGGTGTCATCTGCAAGATAAACCGTCCCATCCCCGCCAAAATAAAGGCGGTCGTTGTAGATCCCAAAACACCGGGCGTTCCAGTTGGTGAACTTGCACCATGCGCCGGGGTTGTCAGAAGTGTTTACAACGTGCTGAACGTAAGTGAGGTCAACCGCTACCGGAACGTTAAAAAGAGCAAGGCCACCACGGGGATAAAAAACGCCCTCCCAGCCTTGATTGCTTCCGTAATTCTGCGCGTCTTCAACAACCTGCCCTCGGATCTTGTCTGAGACGGTTGCTTTACTGCTGCCCCTCAATCCATTAATAACTGCGGACATGGGGACATAGCCGTCTTTGGTCAGAATGATTAACTCACCACCTACTCTCAGAAGGCATCTACGCCCCAACGGGGGCGCGGTGTGGTAACGTCCGACGAGGGACCATGAATAGGAGGTTCCTGGGTCTGATCCTTGATAAACGATGACTTCACCGTTTGAAGTGACAGCCACAAACACATCATCAGGCCCGCTCCCCGCATCACGGGTCCAAGTTCCTGTGGCCATGAGATAACCGCCGCGTTCGGTAACGCGTTCTAATGGGAATTCAGTTAAAGCCCCTCCCAAAGTGTTAACAGCCGAATACCAAAACGAGAGTGAGCTGTTTTCACAGAAGTAGGACCGGCTTTTAAATTGCGAGATATTGACGAGATTGGTAACGGTGAGCCCTGTTCCACTAACAGTCATGTTCGAGACGGTGGAGCCGTCATAGGTTTTGGGATTATCCGCCCCGTTGACTAATCCCAACTTTCCGTCGAAATTGATCGTCTGCCAGTAATCATTGGTCAGGGACGAAACCAAGCTGGAAGGGGTTGAGGTCGATATATCCCAAATATTCCCATTCGCAGCCGCAAGGAATTTACGAGTTCCAAATCCGTCATAAGCCGCAAGGGTTCGGACATCATTACCCAGGCCTGAGACGTACTGAGAAAACCCTTTCCTTAACTCACACCGACCCGCCCGAGGAATCCAGTTCTCTAACAGGATGGCGTCGGATTCAGGCATTTGATCAAGGGAATCTCGGGCATTCCAACCGCCCGTAGGCGCAGGGACAGCTTTAATTCTAGCCATAGCCCTGATCCGGTATGTTCGCGCCCGCAGGAGAACCCGTGTAAGAGTCGCCAAAGCAAAGGTTTCTCATACCACCATCACGAGCGATCATTTTCTTTTTCTGGTTTTCGTACTCCAGAAAGTCCGATTCCCACTCAAGGCCCTTGGCTTTCTTGAATCGCCAAACGACACCAAGTGTTATTAATTCCTCGTCGAGTTTCGCGGTATCCGTATCAGCAGCCCATGCTGCCTGGGCAACAGACAAAGAGGATTGGCACCACTTATTTGAAATGTACTCAAAGGCAATCGTCTGCCCGTTTTCAGCGGAGGTAATCGTCTGTTGAAAGACAACCTGATTACCATGGATGCGGGCATACAGGTTTAACCCTGTGGGTCCGGACCACGCTTGCAGGAATTCCCACTCTTGAGGGGTAACAGGATTTAGAACGTAACGACTGGTCGAACGATTCCACATCGTGGTAGGAATGATCCACCCAAAATCTGTTGGCAGGACGTAATCTTGATCCCCTGTAGCCAACGTAAATGTGTGAATAGTTCTTAACGCCTGCCAAGGCGCAGCTTTAGATAATGCTTTCCCCTCCCGATTCGCAAGCCTCAATAGCTGATTTGCGTTCGCATCAGAATTTGAAACAATCGTGGACGGCTCAGGAAAACCAATTTCCGCCGCCGCATCTTGGCAGATCGTTAACAGACTCACTTAGTCAATCTCCTCAGCCATTACACGGGGTTTCGGGCCGGGCTTCTTTCTTGGTGCGGGTTCTACATTTGGGTTGTTGCTCAACGCGGAGACATTTACAGGAGAAGGCGTTTCTTCCGCTTCAGCCTCAACACTCAAGGCTTCAAGGTAAGCCTTTGCGCGTTTCTGGAGAGTTCTGCCGCCGGGGATGTTGTTGATTCCGGGTTCGCCCAGATTGGCAAGATCCTCAATTGAGTACACACCCAGCGCTTTCAGGTTGATCGCCTGAGAAGGACCAACGCCGGGGAGCACGGAAATCGGATTGCCGTCAGTTAAATCGGGGCTGTTGCTTTGATACGCTGCCCAGGCTTTGGGGTAATTGATCTTATCCTCGTCAATAACCTCTCTTGAAAATGAGGTGTTTTTATTCCCTCGAATCGAAATCTCGACATACACCTTATCTTTGTGAGATCCATCTCCCTGAAGCTGGGGATGAGTGTAAAAACGGGCGTACGTATCAGGATGAGCTGGCATAGTTTGCTCCTATGTGCTGTTGGTGAATGAAAGGAATTAAACCGGTCCCGTGGGCGTACACTCGAATACCGGCTCCTTCGAGTGCTTCAATTTGTTTTTGGTAGTCTTCTGCCTGAGTTAACATCCAAGGCGAGCAAGTGAATTTCTTCCCGTTGAACTCAACGTCAAGACGCTCCTCCCCGTCGTTAATGGGTTGAGGGAATGCGTGGTGGTAGTCTTCGTAGCTACTGTCCATTCCGTAGTGGTGAATGGTTCGATACCCCAACGCAGCACCAAGACACATCAAACGAAGCCCTATCGTGCTTCCTCCTTGAATCATCAGGACTTCTGGTGACTTGGAATACTTGAGAATCGTGTCTTGTAATTCGGGTTCGTGGTTGTGCCAGAGAACAACCTTGCAGTCTTTCAGGGAATCCAACACCGAAGGGTGACATTGGGAAGCGATAAAGTAGGTAACATCTTTCCGTGGATTCTGGACAAAACTCGCGCTCTCTTTCCGAGCGTCCAACATCGCCATGTAGTCGGGTACGATCCCTTTTGAAATCAGGTAATCGTGCGTTCCGTTTGTAGCCCAGACTTCGGCCTTCTTTGCCTTGCGATAACGAATCTGAGGTAACTGGTTTTTAAGCGAAGGTCCACCGCCCACAATAACCATTTGCCGACCGTGAGGCTTTAAACTGACGACCTCTGGGAGCCCCCGGCTTGTATTGATTTCGATGTTTCTCGCCCTGTCCCGTGGTCTGGTGTTAACGGATTGAGCAATCATGAGGACACATAGAGCAATGCGGTATGCTCTTGATCCATTCCCCACTTAATGCTAAACCCGAGCGACTCGAACTTTTCTACCCACCATTTACAAGGATGGACTGAAAGGTGTAACGGGTGGTCAATCAACTCGCCCATGACATCAGGCACAAGACTGATTTGGAAAAAGCAGTCGTTCACACACTCCATGATGTTTTTAATTACTACCTCAACCTGCTCCGGCGGGATGTGTTCCATGACGTCAGTGCAATAGCCATGTTTGGCCCTAAACGGCATCGCTTCGGATAAATCCCATTGAACAAACGGAAGGTGCGAGGATTCGGGATCTCGGGAGTTGCTTGTGAAGTCCACCAAAAGCACTTCGAGACCTGAGTTGTGAAGCTTTAAAGCTCCCCGACCAGTACCACACCCAAAATCAATGACGTTTCCGGAGGGTTTCACGATCTCAAGGAATTTCTCTACACAGTCCTCGCCCGGTGCCACTTGCCGGTATTCCGGGTAATTCCACATCAGTTGGTATTTCTCGGCCTCGGACAAATTCTCTAATTTGGCGTTGTACATGTCCGGGAGAAGGCCGTAACCATGGACATTGATCTTGCAGCCGTAAGACCTGAGCGCTCGTGAAGTCTCCATGAACTTCTCGGCCTGGAGTTTCATGGTTAAGGAGCAGGTATATTCCTTCCCTGCGAAATTCACGACGCAGCACGGGTCACCGTCATTTAATGACTGATGGAACGCATGGCCTCTGCCCTCTTTGTGGCTGGAGTCATAACCGTAGATTTCGAGGTTACGATATCCCATGGCGTATGCGAGACAAGTGGCGGTATTCCCAACGGAGGCCGCGCCACCGATCAAGCAATAGCTTTGGTTGTACTCAGGTAACAGTGAATCAATGTTTTCAACCTGCAAATGCCACAACCGGGCGGTGGGCATTTTAGAGAAGGTCTCTGGAGCAACCTGAGAGGCAAACAAATATTCATTGGCGGGCCCTACGAGAGTTGCCGTTTCGGGTCTTGCGTCAATGATGACTTGATAGTCCGGAAGTATCCCGTTTTCATTTAGGAACTTCGCGGCGCCATTCATGGCGAAGACTTTCCCGCCTTTCTTCTGCTTGTTTCGAATCTCGTTCAGGTAATCGGAAAGGCTCGGACCAGACCCGCAGAGAATCGCAACCCCGTCATGCGCATCTTCCAGCCTTACCCAATTACTATGATTTCTGGAATTGATTCGGATGTTGTTATAAATCTGTTCATCCGATGTATTGCAGATCAGGTGAACCGGGAGAGTAAGGGGCATCTTTGCCCCCGGGTTCCAATGCTTTAACTGAACGTTCGCATAAGGAAGGCGCATCCATCCTCCGGGAGGTGAATTAGTTGAAAATTGGAAAGAAAGGGGAGGCCGTGAAGCCTCCCCAAATCAGCCTTAGCTGACGCGTCCTTGCATATGAGGACGATTGATGACGACTTGAACAGTAGTGCGGCCAGCGGTCGCGGAAGCCACGGCTGCCACAAGAGCGCCCTGGATTTCCTTGCCCGAACCAGTACCCGCAACCAGACCGGTCGTGAGTACACCAACCGCAGCATTTGCGGCCAGAGATACCGTACAGGTCTTTTTCATTACCGCGATACCGCTGATCTGATACCAACCATATTGGTTGGCAACGTTAGCGGACATCGCAACAGCAATGGGTTGCGCTTTATTGGTCCCAACAGCTGCAAGTGTGGTCGTATAGCTGTTGGTGTTATAAGTCACCAACGAACCAACTGCCGTACTCGCAACGCCTTTGAGGTAGATAAACTCGCCAAAGCCATACGTCGAATCGTAAGCATTTACGATTGTGCCCAACTCATGCTGCTGAGTCGTGCTCGTATCGGCGATAGCCTGAGCGCCCAAAACCAGATCTCGGATTTTATATGCCATGATTTCTCTCCTTAATCGTCGATCATGACGCCCTGGAGCGAGCGATTCGAACAGGTCATATTGCCTGCCCAAACCACCGGGATCACCTTGGCGTCTTGGTTGAGGGAGTTACGTTCATCGAGCGTAACGAACTGTCTCTGCGAATGCGGACGGAGGTAAATGTAGTCCGTATTCAACAGATAGACGTGCTTGGCGGGGCATTGATCGTCATACACGAAGTCGGCTGTCTGGTACATCAGGGATGTAAAGCCAGCGCCAGCCATTTCCTTACTGGTAAACCGTTGCAGGTCTTGCAAGGAATCCAGATAGAACGTGTATTCAGTCGAGTCAGCAATCAAGAGGTCCGGCTTGTCCGTACCACGCACGCATGACAGCCAAAGCGAATTCAAGCGGGATGCGATGTTGTTCGCGCTGGTAGCTGCTGCCGCGGAGTACTGATTGCGCCAGAAAGTATAAGTAGCTTGATTGATGCCACCAACCGTCGATGAGGCGGTCGGGTCATCAGCCACCAACAGACGCAGACCACCCAAGGATTTGGGGTCGGTCGTGCCGTTGGCATACACCGCAGTCGCTGCGGCGTTCTTCATGCTCTTTTCCAGGTTCTTGATGCGCTTTTCCAGGAGGTTGATGATTCGCTCTTTACCAGAGTTCTTCAGTTCCTCCAGGCCGGAAATACTCACCGTACCTGCCAGCTGTTTCCAGTCGTAGGTCGCGGCGTCGAAAACTTCCTGCGGGGTAATATCCAGCTGATCATAGCCAGAGTACCAACCCACCGTACCGTTTTCGGCGTATTCCAGTTCTTCAACGATTTCTCGGCCCCCGTCCGCCGGTTGAACATTGCCTTTCTTGTTCAGCCGGAGAAACAGGGCGTTATGGTTCGTGATGTTATCGGCCAGCTCTTTGCGTCTGTTGCGGAGCGTGACCGTAACCATTTCACCAATGTTTATAGTTGCCATGGTGTCTCCAGGGAGTTAGGTTAGGATGTGGCCTGTTGGTCGTAGAGTTCGCTTAGTTGCGCTCTAAGAGTTTTCGGGCCTTGTTTTTCCACACTCGCACTACCGCTCCGGATTCCGCTGGCTGCCTTCTTGGCCTGTACCGCTTTCTGTTTGAGCGCGTCTTGATCCTTCACCTGAGTAGCTTTCAGCTTTTGCTGAATGGACTGCTCGACTTGTTTGTCGTAGATATCGGGATGCAAACGAACGGCAAGGCTGTACGCATCGTCCAACGTCTTGGCGCGCCCACTTTCAATCAGCACGGACATGTCTTGGCGTACCGTTTCAAAGTGAGGATGCTTGAGATTGCCTTTTTCGTCCTTCGCGTCCCGGAAGGAATTGACTTGCTCTAAAAGAGAGTTGTTGACCTGAATTTGCTGGGCCTGTTGGGCTTGAGCAATTTGCGATTCTAATGCGTGGACCTTATTCAGAATCGGCTGAACCTTCGGGTCTATGGCTTCCGCTTCTTTCGTAAAATCCACACCGTAATCCGCCGCTAAACGCATCAGCGTTTGGGCGGGGTTCTGTTGGAGCGATGAATACCACCCCACCAGGTAACGAATAGCGCCGACGTCATCCAGACCGTGCATCGCGAACTGATTGCGATACGGTGTGAACAATTGATCGACGTTATCCCTAAAACGTTTTACATCCGCGACTTCTTGAGTCTTTCGCGTGTAGTCCGCCTCCATGTCTTTATGGCGGCGAAGTAGAAATTCTTGGCCCTCTTTCTGAAGCTTGGAAAACACCGCTTTATCTTCAGCGGACCAGTGCTGAGGAGGCTCCAAACCGGGCTCAGCCTCGGCTTCAGCCTCTACTTCCTCGGTTTCTTGTTCTTCTGCGGCCTCGGCTACTTCTTCGGTTTCTTCTTCAGCCTGCGCGGCCTTTACAAACTTCCCTGATTCATCCCGTTTGCGCCCTTCCTTTGGCGCTTCTTCTTCGGCTGCCTCTACTGGTTCTTCGGTCTCAGTTTCGCTCTGCTCGTCATAAATTTTGGACAAATCGTCTCTCAATGAGACTGACTGCTCAGCAGTGTCTGCCATTGTGGTGCTCCAGGTTTAAGGGGGATTAGGCTTCGGGTCGTTCGGGTCTTTTGCCCGCGTACTCGACAAGATCGTGTTTATCCATGATGTTCCGGCGCTTTCTCTTGGTCTCTACCCACTCTTTAGTTACAGGGCAGACATAGCCAGGGCAGCGCGTACTGCCCAGAAAGCCAGCGTTAAACATCACGGGGGTAATGATTTTTTTAGTTCCGAGCCCACATTCGCAGGCTGGGCAGTCGTCCATCTCAGCAATCGACCGGTAAGCCTCGGTCGTATGGCCTTTCTCGCATTGATAAACGTAAAGGGGCATGGCAGACTCCGGAAATGGAAACACTTTGGATCGCCCTGCTGGTACGACCCTTCGTCTTATTGCTGTTGGCTTTTTTCGTGTTTGCGCCTGCCGTTTATGCGGTCAAACGCTGGTTGCCGGATGGCAAACTGAAAAGGCTATTGCTGACCCGCGTAAACTGAGGAATTCATTAAAGCTAACGCCAGTGGCAAATTAGGATTTGCTGCCGCCGTTGAGTTAGCGATTGGCATAAGCATTTGTCTTTGAACAGCCGGGTTTTTCAACAGATTAGCCATTGAACGCAGGGCCGGGCGCAATACAAGCCCCGTAGCAGCTCCGCCCACCGAGCCGCCAAGACCTGGGAAAATCATATTCCCAACCATGCCGCCGACAGCGGCAGGTCCATAACGCTTAACCCGCGCCATTAGCTGGCCCTTGGCTTCTTTGCCACTGAGTTTTTCAGCAGCAATCTTTGCGGCGCGATCAGCTTCCGTATCCATCGCTTCTTTGTATGCCTTAGCAGTTGCTTCTTTCTCGGCAGCAGCAGGCATTAACTTACCAGCAGCTTTCTCAGCAAGTTCTTGCTCTAACTGGGCAGCTATCTGTGCTTCCTCGGCCGTTAAGCCACGCAAAGCTCCAAGCTCTCTAAGGTGTTCCAATTGTCGATAAGCATTCTGTGCGGCATTACCGGCAGCGGATCTCGCGCTAGCAGTTTCAGCGGCAGCTTGGGCGGCAGCCTTCTCTGCTACAGCACCCTCGATCTGAGAAACTTTGCCCTTTGCTGCGTTAACAGCTTTACCAATAGCGGAGCCAATGCCTTGGCCGGCCAGGCCAGCCCCCGCGCCAACAAGCGTATTTACTCCGCGCGACTCTCCTTCGGTTGTTGGCTGTAGAGCGCCCACAGCCCCCCCCATAGCAGCAGCCCCGGTGTAAGTGTTCACGCCCGGGATCGCAAGAGCGGGCAAAGTCATGAGGACGTTCCCGCCTATGTTTCCTGTCGTGCCCCATCCGGTATCCATCAATGGAGCGTCCAGTCTTCTGGAATCTGCAATCTCTTTATTAATCCCCGCCAAACCTTCATCCGGAATAACCTTCTGTTGCAACCGGTCGCCCTTACCCCATGCCTGCATTGTCATTTGCTGTTGTGGGCTTAAGGCTTGAGCAAGATTCATTCTGTTGCCTTTCTCGGCAAGCATCTGTTTCGAGCCTCGGCCGACATCAGCAACAGCTTTTCCGGCTCCGGCGGCTAGAAGCTGGCCGGAGGACATGTCATCAGTGGGATTGATCTTCTCGGCTTGAGGCTGCGAAAACTGCTGATTAGCAAACTGGAGCACCTGTTGCTCGGTTGTTCCCTCAGGAACTTCGAATTTTGCAACTCGGCCGTCAGGTAATTGAATTTTGGCAATTGGCATTATTCAAATCCTAGAAATTTGATCCCACCACCAGCTGATGGCTGCTGACCGGCACGCAAACCAGCACGAGCCTGCAAATCTTTTAGGATCGCTTCGTTAGTTGCCTGATCGTATTTAACGTTTGGCAACTGAAGCCCGTACTGCGCCTGCTCCTTATCGGACAGAGTACCTTCACCAGGGATTCTGAATACAGTTCGCAGCTCCGTAGAAAGCTGTTGATTGAGGTTCTCGAATCTCATAATGTCCTGAGAATCCAGAACTCTTGAGGCCTGCCCTGCAACCCCCATCGGACCGCCTGTGGTGATCTTGGGGAAGATGTCCGCGTACTGGCTCATGACATAATTCATTGAGTCAAGAACAGATCCCTTGGCCTCCTTCGCAGCGTCGGTCTGCGCTTTCTCTTTCGCGCCTTCGACCTCACCAGCAATATAAGCCTTGTCCCCGGCTATCTTGCCAGTAGGTACAATTTGTTCACCGCCCGCAGTGTACTGAACACCGCCCGCCCCAAATCCCGAGCGCTTCATGTTCAGGTATGCTTTTTGATCGACTGGAGACAGCGAGTTGTAGTATTTCCACTCCGCGACATTTGACGGCGTATCCTGACCAGGCTGCAACATGCCCTTAATCGAGGCTTGGAGGCCCATATCTTGGAATTCCGGCAACTCAGAACCCATAAGAGCCTGAGCCAGTGGAACGCCAGGGCGAGCCGGAGCTGAAGGGCCGACTTGATCGGGAGGCAACATGTGAGCTGGCTGATCCTTGGTCATGCTCAGGATTCTTGAAAGCTCGTTTTTGCGACCCTCGCTCTGCTGGCCCATTACGTTTTTGTGTTGCTCGTCCAACGAGCCCATTTTTTTATTGGCAAGATAAGCCGCCAGAAGGCGGGCAACGCCGGTCAATGCGGTCTGGTTCTGTTGGGGAGCAAGAGCCTGTCCCAACATGGATTGGGTAAAGTCACGCTGACGCCCAATAGAATCTAATTGGCCCTGATAATTAACCATTCAGCACCTTCCCATAGTTAACCATCTTGTACCCGTCGAAACGGGTATACACCGCCTCAGGCATGATTAACTCAACCTCATCAGCCATTACCCCAATCGTCCTCTCAGGATTGTCTTTGTAATTGAAGGCGTAGATATTTAAGCCGTTGCTCATCTCGCCAAGTCGAACGATGTTTTCCTTGAGGCGTCTGTCTGAGCCCATGAGATACGCAGCTCCTAGATTCGTCCCGGCATTAACACCGCTGGATTTCTTCGCCTGCTGGTTCTGCATGTTGGCTACATTGCGATTGAGAGCCATATTGGCAGGTCCCATCACATCCACCGGGGACGTGGGGACAACCTGGTTCTGGCCAAGGATGGAGGCAAGTTCGTTGAACTGCTGGCCTCTCTCGCTCATGTTCAATCCACGCTCACGGGCCGCAACGTCATTGCCCGCTAATACTGCTGACAATGCCGCTTGTTCACGCGCTTGGTTCTGTGCTCGGCTGATATTGGCGAATTCGTTATCGTAGGCCGCACCACCAGAGGGTAATCCACGATCAGCCATGGTCTGTTGGAAGTCCCTCATCTGCTGCTGCTGGCCGGGCTCAAGCAGGTTCATGGCTCTGCGAAAAGTCGCTTGCTCTATATCTTGGTTAAAGGTCTGGCTATTAGCAGGGCCGCCAGCCATAGAAACCTGTTGCTCAAAAAGCCTTTGTACTTCCGGCGAAAAGGTCGTAACGGATTGCATCGGCATAACCGACCTTGAAGGATCGCGCGACTGTTGCTGACCGGACTGCTGGATTCTCCCCATCTTCCCGCCACGGGAAGCGCCGCCAGGTCTCACATCAGTAGTACGCCTTCTACCCCCAGACGAACCGCCCCCTGCCGGAGAAAACACCGTGCTCCCATAAGGGGTGTATGTGTTGACTCGGTTTGCCGCAGCTTGAGCGTTAACTAGAGGGATATATTCTTGAGGGGACGGCATGCTTGCGCTGCCGCCGGATTTCTTACCCATTTGCATTCCTCTTTGAGCATGCCATAGACATACAAATCATTTCCGTTATCTGCCGCGTGTCTTAGTAACCCCTCACGAACAAAACCAAGCCTCTCCACTAAATTTATGGATTCTTGGTTTGATATTTCGATGAGAGCCGAAAGACGTCGCAGTTTGGCAAGCTGGAAGGCGTACCCAAAAACAATCTCGATAAAGCCTTTGCTTAATCCGCGTTCTGAAACAATTGAAACCTCACAACCCGATAACTTCTGATTGTGAAAAACAACTACACAGGAAATCTTCCCATCTTTGAAATTGGCGATTGTGTAGGCAGGCCCAAAGTTACATTGGAGCTGCCGGGAGGCCCATTGCAGGATCGATGGGAGCTGCTCCAGGACTATCAATCATGCCTCCAGGGACACCGGGTATTTGTGGTGCGCCATCACCCAATTTCTCAAGAACCTGCTCAAGCTGATCGCCACCCTTAAACCTACGAATGGCAAACAACAGCATCTCCTTGCCAATCTCAGGAGGGATACCCATTTGAACAAGCGGGGCGAATTGCTGAATAAAGCTCGTAACCGCCCCCAACAATTCAATAACGTTCTGCTGTTCCTCGGATTGATCAGTGGCAACCGTGGAGTCCGTCTCAATGTCGATCTTGTAGGAGCGTAAGAGGTCATTCTTCATGACCGCCATCATCTCAGGTGTGACCTGAATACCAGTCATTAAGGTTAAGGTCTCGGGCTGGAACTGCTCGACAATAACCTCGGCTTTCAACCTGTATACATCCCGGAAGAACCGGGCAACCTCATTCTGTTTCTGAGTCAGCCCGAGCGAGGCATTCTGCTGCTTGAGCTGCTGCGCACCTAAAGTCTCAGTAGCTTTCGTTGATCCCCGTATAATGTCCGAGATACCCGTGATTTCGTAGATCGTCTGCTTGATCTGTTCGCGGGCGTTGTAGAGGTCAATTACAACCTGACGCAACTTATCCAAGGGACGAACAACAATAGCATTCTCAAGCGCCGGAGGAGCTCCTGCAAAGCGTTCGCTCCAACCATCAACCGGTTTGAAATCTCCGTCACCAGCGCCCCCAAGATCAGCCAGTTCCTTAAACGAGCCATCGTACATCCCGTTCCACTTTAACTCCCTTACAAGGTGTCGAATACGGGAGGTAATCTCATCCAGCTCTAACGCCTGCTCCTCGTAGTGGATGTAATCCGGAGTGGGAATACATCTGTCCGAGAGGACATTGGTCATCATGGGTTTGGGGAAGGGATAGAAGCCCTCAAGGCTTAATGGGTCGTCTTCTTGTCCTAAAGGCTGGTTGTAGCCGTCACAGATGAATATGAGCTTGCGTTTACGCTTGTCGAATATCTCGTAGACTTTCGCGCGGCTCTTACCATCCTGTTCCGTTTCGCTGAGTTTGTTGCCGTCCTCGGTGTAGCCTAAAGGACATTGCTCAGCCTTCTCAGCCCCAAACTGTTCCTCAAGCTCTTCCTTGCTCAGGTAGTGCTCAATGGCGCACCAAAAGACATTCTCCCAGTTATTCGCAGGCTGCCATCTGAAGCGATCCCATGCCACAGCCTCACACGAGACTTCTTCGTAAACCACAACTTCAGGGGGCTCGCCAAGGATGAATGGCTGGCCCAGCTCATCAATCTCAGGAACAACTTCCTTGTCCTCATGGAGGTAGGTCCCGTCTGGTTGAGCAATGACAGGAATACGCGGAGGTTCGCCAGGGCCAAAATACGGCTTGTAGCGAATGCGCATCTGGGCAAGGCCAGCGATCAGATAATCATCAGCCGCCAAATTCGCCTGCCCGTCGTAATCGTACACGTCCACGGAATAGGCCAGCGCACGCTCGGTTACTTCAGCTATGTCGCGGGATAACTGGTCGGGGTCTTTGTAACGGCGAGTTACGTCAGGCTTGGGGCGACTCGAAAGAACGGCAGAGTGCTGTACCCGAGTGTTCGACCACAGGATATTAAATTTAGCCTTCTTATCCTTCTCCGAGCGGTAACGTTCCACCGTTCTCTTAGCCTGATTCCGGAACTCCTTATGCGCCTTCTCTTCGGCATCCAGTTCCTTGATCCAGTAGTTATAAATCGGATCGCTTGTGCTTTCGGTCGTGTCGTTCAAGCATTTCCCCTAGGGTGGGTCTTGCGGTAATCGGTTTCTGTGGTTCTTTGGGCTTGGGTGCTTTCGGTGCCCATGTTTGGTTAATTGCTCTGCCTATCAACCCGCACGCATCAACCTTGTCGTCATGAGTTCCGCCAGGGAACTTGATACATTGCTCAATGACTTTATTGGCCCACTCGGTGTACGGGAAATAAACACAGCCTTGAGAAGCCAAGGCTTGAAAGTTTCGTGATCGTGCTTGCTTATCGTTGATGCTTGAAAGCCATTCAAGCCTGCAAATTGTCTTTCTCTGGCGCATCCTGCGCTGTAATGTGGGTTCAACTGAGCGGCGGATAACACCGCCCTCACCAACAACAACAAACGGCCCGTAGCGTTCTATGAGGTCACAGATCCACTCAATCCACACATCAGAGGTTTCTTGTCCTGACCTCCAATCCATTGCGTAGATGTTGTCAAACGGATCAACACCCCAGACACCAATCTCAGTGAAGTCCGGGTCTTTCCCTTCCTCAACCTCAGTAACCGCATCATCATGCGTAATGTAGATGTTCAGGTTTTCAGGTAACTGTGTGTACCGCCTGAACCACTCCCGTTTGAAGTAAGTCCCGTCTTCAGGGGTTGGATTCTGCTGGTAGAGGCAGGACCAATTGCGAATGTCTTTCTTTGTCTGGGCCGCTTTAGTTTCTTTCCAGAACTCCGGAGTAAACCAGTCAGTCCACAACCACTCTCCGGGCTTTCGATTAAGTGGATCGTTCTTCCCTGCTTCAGCTTGAGCCTGTATGCAAATGACAGTCCATAACTGCCCGTCAGTCCCTATGAACTCGCCCGACTCACCATCCCAATCACTCGGGAGGATTCGCCCCGAAAGGTCATGCTCTGACCATCGTGTCTGAATGATGATCTGAGCCGCACCAGGCTTAAGCCGCGTTAGGAAGTCTGATAAATACCAGTCCCAGGTATTTGAGCTAACCGTGTCGCTATCAGCCTCTTGCCTGCCTTTAACGGGGTCATCAATGATCCCAACGTCTGCCCTTCGACCGGTGATCCCAGAACCAACACCACAGGCAAAATATGAGTTGCCTGAATCCGTCTCCCATTCCCCTTTAGCCTGCGAGTCTTCTGCCAAGCTCAACGGGAATAGCTTCTGGTACTCTTTGGTTCTGACAAGGTTACGGACTTTCCGTCCGAAATTGTTGGCAAGATGCTCACCATAGGAAGCACAGATAATGCTCTTGTGCGTCTTCTTCCCGATGTAATACGCGGGGAACCTCACACTTCCATAAGTGCTCTTGGCTGACCCCGGCGGCATGAACACCATCACACGCCTTAATAGGCCGTCCGCTACCTTATCAAGTACATCACAGAGAATTTCATGGTGCTTTGCCGGCGGCTCATCAGGAGCTATGTACCGGCAGAACTCAGTGAACCTGGTCCGGGCTTTCCGCCTTCGTAGCAGCTCCTTGGCTGCGTCCTGTGGCGATACTTGTAAGTTCTGAGTCGGATAGGTCGCTGACATCGTGGATGTGCTTCACGTCCGCTGAAATCTGCTGAGGTATTAATTTGGCTGCTATGCGGTAAAAGTCAGAAGGGTTCTCTTGTGCCCAAGAAGTCATATGGGCAACACCGCCTAAGTTCTTGAATGTCTCAAGAACAGCTTCTTTGATGCTTGTGGTGATCTTGTTAGGGGTCCCGGCCTTTCTGCCGCCCCTGTGCTCACCTGGTTTTGATCCTCGCGCCATTGCTATCTTTGCTACTTTTGCAAAAGGTTATCTTCCCGCAGGATTTACTCTCGGGTCGTTATCTGCAACCTGAATCTGGCCTGGGATTACTCTATGAAGAATGTCACGTCCTTTCGGATCATCTACGAACTGACCGTTTTGTTTGCCTCGCCTTATTTGCCCGTTCTGCAACACGGGTTCTAGTTGCTCACACATGGCTATCACACCGGCTGAAGCGTTGTACCACTTCATATTCTTGTGTCCTCCCATCCCATCGTACAAAACGATGCGGCATGATCTACTGTCGTGCCCGCGCCACGATAACGGAATGTTCGGGAGGTGCTGGTTCTTACTTTGAGAATACACGAGGCTCTCGCGTTTCCTCCAGCATTGGAGATCAACGATAAACTGGCAACGTGTGACACAGATGACTGGTCTGCGGCAGTGTCGCTTTGATCAAGCGAGGTAACCAACAAAGCAGAATTAGAAGACGCCGTGTTGTCTTGGAATAATGCTCCCAGAATCGCATTAACCTGCACCCCGCCAGGAACAAAAGCCAACGTGCCAGTTTGTGCAGTATCATCAGCTCCAGCCCAATCCTTGTTGAGTTCGAAAGCCGGTGTTTTGAGCAGATATTCAATAATCCCTACAGCGATTTCTTTCGCCGAGAAAGTAGGCCATGCTGCTCCGGCGGTTCTCAATGAGCCTACACGCTTGGCTACAGTAAAAGCCGTTCCTGTGTCTGTGAGCAGATTGGCCGCAGTAACTGAGGTGTCAAAACCAAAATCAGTTGCGCCACTAGTAGGATTTAGCAGTGCGAATAGATGCCAATCTCCGGCACCAAATGCAGCGGCTCCTGAAGCCTTCCCGCCATTACCCGATCCTGCCGCCCATACAGCATCAGCTCGCTTTGTCTTCGCGCCTATGGTGTACCCACGGGTGCCGTCAAAAGCAAAGCCTGCTGAGAAGTCAACGTCGTTTGTAGCATCCGATCCGTTATTGGAAGGGATACAACCGGTAATAAAACCGGCCAATGAATCCTGTATCTGGCCTACTTCGGACTCATCAGTTGAAATCTGATCATGAAGCAACGCCAGCCATGGTATTAAATCGTCGCTGCGCTGGTACTTGTTGGGGAGGGCCACTTACTCCCTTCCCTCCGTCTGCGCGATCACAGTCCAAACACCTTCTCAAGCACCGACTGAGCCGCTAACAACAGCCCAATTCCTGACAGGATCTTAATCACCACGCTGTTAACGGCGTTCTGGATCTTAAGGTCAACCGTGCCGGGGAAATCCTTCCGCCATTGCTCAAGGTTCCCTACTCGCTTATCCAGGGTGTGCAAGGTTACTTCCTCTGCCATACGGGTTTACCCCTCAGCCTTTTGGTTGATACAGATGGGTGTGGGGGCGGTTACTATCACTTTCCTTACTCCTGTTCACGCAGGGGTGGGGTTAAGGACTGGGGCCGGTGCGTCAACACTGGTCTCAGTCCGCGCTATAAAAGCTATCCCTTGAAATAAATTGGGATAGATTGCTGAATTTGCTATAATTTCACGCATGGCAAACAAAATGCGTGACTTAACTGGTCAGAAGTTCCACAGGCTAACCGCTTTACGGCCTCATTCAAAATCCCTGAAGACCGGTGGTTGGCTTTGGGAGTTTGTTTGTGAGTGCGGCAATCACAAAATCACCAGTGGTAGCGCCGTCACTACCGGCAAAGTTCGCGGCTGTGGCTCACACAACAAAGGCTGGTCTAAGCTACAAAAGAAACCCCGTAGGCCGATGGGTTTAATCAATCTTGTCCAAAAACTCGCCAAAGCAGTTCAGCACGCTAAAAAACAGTTGCCACCAAATGCTGACACTTCTTTAATTGATGAAGCTTTGGCCAGCTATAAAAACTCTGTTCTTTACCGAAAGAACAGATCCCATTAGTTCATTCCAGTGCTCAAACTCCACTCAATCGGCAAATACGAAAGGCCCAACGGTATTGAATTTGCCGTGAAAAGCCCCTTCAAAGTCCATCGGGACCATGAATCCCTTATGCATTGCTTCGGGCCAGAGATCCAAATCGACCGCAAGAAATACACGATCAAAGCCTTCTGTGTTCATCAGTCATCCGCCCCAGTTAAAGAGGGGGAGACTATTGGGATTTTGGTGCAGGCTAATTGAACGGCTTTCCTTGCTCGTATTCTTCGCGCCTATCCATACTGTTGTGAACATACAGCCCAACCGCTTCGTAATCCTCGGTTGGCTTGCACCAGCAATCAGGTCTCTTGTCGTGCGGCTTAAGGTCGTTTATCGGAATTACATGGGCCAATAACCCAAAGTACTCGCAAACCCAACTACTCATGGTAATAGCTCAATTTGAGATTCTGCTGGCTGATAGACGCGATGCGCGGTCGGGTCATCATGCGGCTTTGCAACGTTGCCAGCTCCCGGCCTTTCGGCTGCTGGGCGTATCCGCTCCTTTCTGTAAGCTCAAGGCGTGGTTCGGCGGATTGTCTCTCACCCCGATTACCAACAAAACCTCAAATTGAACCATCACTTAATACCCATTCCTCCGGTTGCATTCTTCCAGCGCTTGGCGCATCTCGACCGCGATCACGACCAATCCTGCTACAGATTCGTCCGATGTGGTCGGGACCTCACACTTAGCCGCTTGGGCCGGTAAAGATACCGGATTCGCGCAGCACCCCGACATGAACAGCAGGAAGACTGCAATCAGCAGCAACAGTGCGGGCTTTCTCTTTGCGCTCATTCCAAACCGGCCTCTCATCGAGTATCTTGGTTTCTGCCCTTTGCCTTAACTTAAGATTCTCGTTAGTTAAGGCAAGCAGCTCTGCCTTAACTTCGTCCTTTCCAGCCTGCTTCCCAGCATCGTAGAGCT
>Ga0196963_10000706_pt1 | contig 26934 bp, 21 predicted proteins | sample S1_5metaG_FD_148600 | JGI IMG/M metagenome (GOLD analysis project Ga0196963, IMG submission 148600) | Soil microbial communities from Anza Borrego desert, Southern California, United States - S1_5 | ecosystem: Environmental > Terrestrial > Soil > Desert | place: USA: California | collected...
GGGGCGCGTGCTCCACCGGCACGTGCGGGGACCTTGACTTCAACAACGACGGGCTCTTCCCGGACAACCTCGACCTCGAAGCCTTCTTCAGCGTCTTCGGCGGCGGCCCCTGCCTCTAAGAAGGCACCGGGCATCAAAAGCTAGTACAAAGGCCCCGGGCGAGAGCCCGGGGCTTTTCTTTGTCCACAGGCCCGGCACCGTGGCGCGGATCGAAGCGACCCAACAATCGCTCGTGCCTATTCCCGCAGCAATCTCCGCCGCGGCCGATCGGATCCGCGCCGGCGGCCTCGTCGCGTTTCCGACCGAGACCGTCTACGGCCTTGGCGCCGACGCGATGAACGACGCGGCGGTGGCGCGGGTGTTCGAGATCAAAGGTCGGCCGGCCCGCAACCCGCTCATCGTCCACGTCGCGGACGAAGCGTCGGCTCAGTCCGTCGTCACGCAGTGGCCGGAGGCGGCGCACCGGCTGGCCGAGTGCTTCTGGCCCGGGCCGCTATCGATTGTCCTGGCACGGCGCCCGGGTGTGAGCGCGCTGGTGTCGGGCGGCGGGCCCAACGTCGCCGTTCGCTGCCCGGACCACCCGGTCGCGCTCGCGCTCCTCCGGGCCTGCGGATGCCCGCTCGTCGGTCCGAGCGCCAACACCTCCGGCCGCGTCTCCCCCACGACCGCCGAGCACGTGCGGCGTGAATTCTCGGCGGAGGACGTGCTTGTGCTCGACGGCGGCCCGTGCCGCGCCGGGATCGAGTCAACCGTGCTCACGCTCTGCGAGCACCCGCCGCGCGTGCTGCGGCCGGGCATCATTTCCGCGGAGGAAGTCGCGAGCGTGCTCCGAACGCCGATCGTCGATGCCGTCGCCGGCGCGGCGCCCGTCGGCTCGCTCGAGAGCCCCGGCCTCCTCGACCGGCACTACGCGCCGGTGACGCCGGCGTACATGGTCGACGCCGGCGATTTGCTCGCGGCGCTCGGCGATATGACCGCCGCGTGCGTCGTGATCTCGCACACACCGATCGCCGTGCCGCCGCCCCACCGCCTGGAGCCGATGCCGGCGGACGCCCGCGGGTACGCGGCGGGTCTGTACGCCGCTCTCCGCAGCGTGGACGAGCAGCGACCCGGCGCGATTCTTGTCGTGCGTCCGCCGGGTGATTCGCCTGTCTGGAGGGCGGTGCTCGACCGCCTCGGACGCGCGACGCGATGCTGACGGTCACTGCACCGCGGCGTTGGGCACTCGCTTGCGGCCCGGTCCGTCCGCGCGCTCCGCGGACGGTGCAGCTCCGACCGGCCACTCGACGCCGGCGGTCTTCATTTCCTCTTCGCCGAGCGTCTTCGCGAGCAGCGCCACGTTGCGCTGGTTGGCCTTGATGAAAACGTCCGCGACGTCGCCGATCCCTGGAATGGCGCCGACAAGGAGGTCGAGAGCGATGTTCGCGATCATCCTCGCCACCACCGAGCCGGAGGCCCCGAGGCGGTGCGCCTCAACGACGATGTAGAGAGCGAGGCCCGTCGAGATGACGTCGCCGGCGGCGGGGATCAGGCCGATGAGCGCGTCAAAGCCCACGCGCTGGTTCGTGCCGGGGATCTGGATCGCGTTGTCGAGGAAGCGCGCAAGGCCGTAGACGCGCCGGATCGCCGCCGCGCGCGCGACCGGGTCAAGCCGCTTGGACCCTTCCGTGGCCATCAACCCATTCTTCGGCGATCGGCCGCGCCGGTTTCTGTGCCGCCAGTGAAGGCCGCATAACAATCAGCCGTGACGCACGCCGCCGCCCACCGAGCCGCCCCCGCCAACCACGAGCGGACGCTCGTGCGCACGCTCCGCGAGGTGGCGCCGGAGCTCGGGCTGGCCGTCGAGACGCTGGGAGACGGGTGGATCGTGCGCGTCAGCCGGCCGGCGTCCGGCGGACGGCCCGCGATCGCCAGGCACATCTACGGCTACGGGTTCGACCTCAACCCCGCGGGCACGCACGCGATCGCCTGCGACAAGGCCGCCACGAGCGAGGTGCTCGCGCAGCAGGGGGTGCCCCGCGTCGAGCACCGTCTCTTCCTGCACCCGCGGATGGCGAAGTTCGTCGCTCACGACGGCACGTGGCGGCAGTTGCTGAACGCGTGGGGGTCGTGGAGCGGCGACGTCGTTGTGAAGGAGAACGCGGGCACCGGGGGGCGTGACGTGCTGCGGTGCCGCACCATTGTCGAACTCGAGCAGGCGGTGTACGCGCACTTCGAGCGCAGCAACGCGATCGCGGTCTGCCCGTACCACGATATCGCCCGCGAAACACGCTTTGTGATGCTCGACGGCCGATGCCTGCTCGCGTACGAAAAGACCCGCCTCACCGTCACCGGCGACGGCGCGAGCACCGTCCTCGAGCTGCTCGCGCACGCGCTCATGGGCGCCCCGGGCGCTCGTTCGGCGGCGGCCGGGCTCCTTGAGGAGATGGACCCGGCGGCCCGGGCGGGCCTGCTGGACATCCCGCCCGCGGGGCAAACGCGCCTCCTCAACTGGCGCCACAACCTTGGGCAGGGCGCGGGCGTGCGCGTGCTCGATCCGGGGTCGTCCGGATGCGCCGCCGCCCACGGCGCGGCCGTCGCCGCGGCACGGGCGATCAACCTGCGCTTCGGGAGCGTTGACGTGGTGGAGAGCGCGGACGGCGCGGGCCCGATGATCCTGGAGATCAACGCGGGCGTGATGATGGAGTTCCTGACGCGGGCACTCCCCGACGGGCCGGCGCTGGCGCGCCGGGTGTACCGGGCGGCGCTCGAGGCCATGTTCGCGGGGGTGTGAAGCCCCTTCGCGGCGCTCAACCCCGCGCCGCCCGCGAGCCGATAACCCGGCGTGCTCCCATCGATCTACCTGCCGGAAAAGTACGAGTCCCGGTTCTCGCTCCTGACGGCCTTCTGCTCGCAGTTCGGCGACGCCTGCCGCGCCCGCGGCCTGCGCGTGAACCCGCCCCGCAACCCGAACGAGCCGGCGATCTTTGCTTTCTTCAACCTCGCCGGCTCCGACACGCTCGCGCGCTGGATCGGCCCGCGCGCGGCGTCCACCGCCGTGGTGCAGTGGATCGTCGATCACCCGTTCATGCTCGATCAGCGCGCCGTGGGCGAGCTCGCGCGCCTGCCCAACTACAGGCTGCTGACGGTCGCCGACGACGACGTGCACTTGCTGCAGCTGCGGTGGCCCGGGATGACGCACGCGCGCCTCTGGCACGGCGTTCCGCGCGGCGCGCTCTGTGACGCGGGATCGCTCGTCCGGTCGCACGAGGATCGGGCGGTGCGCGACATCGACGTGCTCGTGTGCGGCTCGCTCGCGTCCGACGACGAGGTCGCCAAGCGCCGCGCGGAAGTGCCGCCGTCGCTTCACAAGGCGTGCGACGAGATCGTGCGTCTGCGGCTCGCGCACCCGCACATGCCCTTCGGCCAGGCGTTCGATATCGCGGTCGCCGGGCCGGTCCGCACCGGCGATCACTGGGGCCTGATGGCGACGATCGCCCGGTACGCCACGCATGTCGTGAACCGGGAGCGGCGCCTCGCGCTCCTGCGGGGTCTCGCCGGCCTGCGCGTCGCGGTCGTCGGCACCCCGACGTGGCGCGGCCATTGCGGCGGCACGCTCGCGTACGCTGGCGAGGTCGAGTTCACGGACATCCACACCTGGATGGCGCGCGCCCGCGTCTGCGTGTGCATCAACCCGACGCAATTCACGCACGCGTTCAGCGAGCGGCTGCTCCTCGCGCTCGGCGCCGGCAGCGGCGTCGTCAGCGACGACCGGCTGCACGTGCGCGAGGAGTTCGTGCGGCCCGGCGGCGAGGCGTGCGCGGTGTTCCCCGCGACGCTCGACGAGGGCCCCCCGCTCTTGCGCGAGCGCGTCGAGCATCTGCTGGGCAGCATCGACGCCCGCGTCGGGCTCGCGGCACGCGGCCGCGCGGCGATCGAATCGTCGCACCTCTGGGAGCACCGGGTCGACAGTCTGCTCGCCGCCGCGGGTTACCGCGTCGAGGCCGCCGCCGCGGCGTGATCACGGCACGCGCCGCCGCAACCGCCCGCGATGGCGAAGCTCCGCACGCGCGGGTCTTCGGGTCGGCCTTCGGGGAAGAGCGCCGTGACGCGCGAGAGGAACCGCCGGCGGAACTCCGCTTCGCCGAGCCTGAACTGGGGGTTGTTCTGCGTCTGCGGGTACTCCGCGGCGATGCGCTCGTCGATGGCGCGGATGCGGCTCTCCGGGAGCGGGTGCGTCGAGAGCATCTCCGGCGCGCGTCCGGACCTCTCGAGGGTCGCCAGGATTTCCATCACCTGCCGCGCACCGCGCGGGTCGTACCCCGCACGCGTGATGTAGCGCATCCCCAGCGCGTCGCTCTCGAGCTCCTGGCCTCGGTCGTACTTGAGGAGCGCGATCTGCGCGACCTGCCCGCCGAGGTCGGCGAGCGGCGCGCCCGAGTCGCCGAGCAAGATGGCGAGCACGCCGACCCCGAGCTGGGTGCCCGCCGCGCGCGCGAAGCGGTCGTTCGTGTGTCGAGCGGTCACGTGGCCGATCTCGTGCCCGAGCACCGCCGCGAGCTGCGCCTCGTTCGTCATCCGGCGCGCGAGGCCCATCGACATGAAGACCTTGCCGCCGGGGAGCGCGAACGCGTTGACCACGTCGCTGTCGAGGAGGATGAACTCCCACGGCAGCTCTCGGAGCGAAGCATCGTCCTGGTACGTCGTCTCGACGAGGCGACGCCCGATCTCATCGACGTACCCGGCGAGCGTCGCGTCGGTCACCCGCCCGCCCATTTCGGTCGCGAGCTCGTCCTTGGCCTGCTCGCCGAGCTGCACTTCCTGATCGCGCGAGAGCGCGTTGAACTGGCTCCGCCCCGTCGTGGGGTTCGTCGAGCACGCGCCGAGAAGTCCGCCGGCGAGCAATGCGCCCGCGCACGCAACGATTCGCATCGAGCCCGTCACCATCGCCATGGGTAGCCCTCCAAAGTCGGGATTGTTGCGCGCGAGGAAGGGTGTCCATCGCCGGCCGGTGAAAAGCGTCTCACCGGGCGAGGCGTTCCAGCGCGTCGCCGCTCAGGCGGTAGACCGTCCACTGATCCAGCGGCACGGCGCCGAGACGCTTGTAGAACCCGATCGCCGGCTCGTTCCAGTCGATAACCATCCAGTCGAGTCGCGGACAGCCGCGGGCGGTTGCCGCCCGCGCGACCTCGCGCAGGAGGGCAAGACCCAGCCCCTTGCCGCGCGCCGCCGGGCGCACGAACAGGTCTTCGAGATACATCCCGGGCCTGCCCGTCCACGTCGAGAAGTTGTGGTAGAAGACGGCGATCCCCTGCGGCGCGCCGTCGACCTCGCCGATGAGCGCGCCGCAGAGCGACCGCGGGCCGAAGAGCGCGCTGCGCATGTCCGCCTCTGTCGCCCTGGCTTCCTGCGGAGCGCGCTCGTACTCCGCGAGCTCGCGCACGAGCTGGAGGATGAAGGGGATGTCCGCTTCGGTCGCGGGCCGAACGGTGGTGCTCATCGCGCGGCCTTTGCGTTGGCGAGCGCGCTCGCGATGGCCTCGATCGGGTGCACCGCACGCCGCCCGGCACCGTCGTGGATCTGGTGGCGGCAGCTCGTGCCCGGGGCGCAGATCGCCGCGTCCCCCGCCGCGGCACGCGCGGCGGGCAGAAGCACCAACTCCCCGATCTTCATCGAGAGGTCGAAGCGGTCGGCGGTGTAACCGAACGCGCCCGCCATCCCGCAGCAGCCGCTGTCGAGGACGCGGAGCGACTCGCCGAAGACGCGCCGAAGCGCCCTCGCGCTCGTCTCCGCGCCCCAGAGCGCCTTCTGATGGCAGTGCGCGTGCAGGATCGCGTCGCGCGCGCCCGGCTCGAACGCCGGCCGCGTCGGGTGCTTGTCCCACGCCTCGTCGAGGAACTGCTCCGGCAGCGCGGCCTTCGCGGCGAGCGCTTGGCGTACCGCGAGCGGCGTCCGCAGCTTGAGCTTCAGCCAATCGTCCTTGATCGCCGAGAGGCACGAGGGTTCGGCGACGAGGATCGCTCGGACGTTCGCGTCCGCCGCGAGGGGCGAGAGCCGATGCAACGTCGTATCGATCTCTTTAATCGCCCGCGGCAGCAGGCCGAGCGAGATCTTCGCCCGCCCGCAGCAGCCCGCGTCGGCGAGCACGACGTCGTACCCGCACGCCTCGAAGAGGCTCTTGGTTGCGAGGCCGATCCCGGGCTCGTTGAACATGGTGAAGCAATCGCCGAAGAGCGCGACGCGGGGTCTCGCGGGCGCCGTGCCGCCCGGCGGGCTCCACGACGACGCCAGCGACCTCGCAAAGGGCGGCAAACTCCGCCGCTCGTCGATGTTCAGCACGCGCCGCGCGATCGCGCGGGACGGCCTCAGCGCCGCGAGCCTGTTCGCGACAGCCGGCATGATCGAGCCCGCGCGGTTGAGCGAGCGGATCGCGCCCATGAGCCTCGCGGCGAGCGGCGCGCCCTCTCGTGCGAAGCGCTGCGCCGTGTACTCCGCTTTCAAGCGCGCGACATCGACGTTGCTGGGGCACTCGGTCTTGCACGCCTTGCACGAGAGGCACAGCCGCAGCGTCTCGATCGCGCCCGGATCGCTCCACACGCCTCCGGCCGTCCCTTCCGCGACCGACCCCTGGCCGGTGATCGCCAGCCGGAGCGCGTTGCCGCGCCCGCGCGTGCTGTGACGCTCGTCCAGGGTCGCCATATAGCTCGGGCACATCGTGCCCCCCTGCTTCTTGCGGCAGACGCCCGCGCCGTTGCACATCTCCACCGCACCGTCGAACCCGTGCTGATCGTCGTAATCGAAGTAGGTCTTGAGCTCCGGCGGGAACGTGAGCCGCCGCCCCTGCGCGGGTTCCACGCGCAGACGCTGCGTCATGGTCTCGAGGGGTCGCGGGCTGTCGCCGCCGATGTCGACGATGTTGCCCGGATTGAGAAGGTTCTCCGGGTCGAACGCTCGCTTGACGGCCTTGAAGGCCTCCATCAACTCCGGGCCGAAGAACCGCTCGAGCAGCGGCCCGCGGACCCGGCCATCGCCGTGCTCGCCGGACATCACGCCGCCCAGCCGGCGCGCGAGGTCCGCCGTCTTGACGGCGATGTCCATCATCCGCTCGCGGTCGGCCGTGTCGTGGATGTCCAGCAGCGGCCGCACGTGCAGCACGCCGACGCTCGCGTGCGCCCAGAACGCCGCCCTCGTCCCGTGGCTCTCCACGATTCCCCGCAGCTCGCGCACGAACTCGGCCAGGTTCTCGACCGGGATCGCGTTGTCCTCGACGAACGTGATCGGCTTGCGGTGGCCCGGCACGCCGTGCAGCAGCGGCTCGCCCGCCTTGCGCAGCTTCCAGGCGTTCATCATCGCCGCGGCGTCGGTGTGCACCTCCAAGGGCGTCCCAGCGGGCAGCACGCGGCGCAGCCCGCCGACGCGCTCCGCGACGGCCTCGCGCGACGGGCCGGAGTACTCGACGTACAGCACGGCGCTCACCGCGCCGCCGCCGGGCAGCAGCTCGACGTAGCGTCGATACTCCGCGTTCGCCCGCGCAAGACCGATCACCATGTCGTCGAGCAGCTCCACCGCGCTCGGCTTGGTCGCGAGGATCGGGATCACCGCCGCGATCGCGTCGTCGACCGACGCGAAGGACGCGACCGCCAGCGACCGCGCCCTCGGTCGCTCGTGCAACCGCAGGGTCGCCCCGAGCGTCACCGCGAGCGTCCCCTCGCTGCCGCACAGGACCGGCGCGAGGTCGACGTCCGTCTCGTCCACGCCGCGGTCGAGCTGCGCCAGCACCATGTCGAGCCCGTACCCGGCGTTGCGACGAACCGTGCGCGGGAAGCGCTCGCGGATCGCCGACGCGTGCGCACGCACGGTCCCCACCACCGCCTTCGTGATCGCCGCGACGCGCGCATCGCCCCGGGCGCTCCCGCCCGCGAAGCGCACCGTCTCGCCGCTCGCGAGGCAGGCATCGATCGAAACAATGCTCTCGCTCGTGCGCCCGTACATGATCGAGCGCGACCCCGCCGCGTTGTTGCCGATGCAACCGCCCACCGTCGCTTGGCGCGACGTCGCCGGGTCGGGCGCGAAGAAGAGCCCGCTCGGGGCGATCGCGTCGTTGAGGTCGTCGATCGTGGCGCCGGGCTGCGCGTCAATTGTCCGCGCCCGCGGATCGAGCCTGCTCCACGAGCGGCAGTTCGGCGAAAGATCGATCACGACGGCCCGGTTGGTGCACTGCCCGGCGAGGCTCGTCCCTCCGCCGCGGGGCAGCACCGGCAGGCGGTGCGCGGCGCAATACGCGATCGCCCGGGCGGCGTCCTCCACGCTCACGGGGATCACGACCGCGAGCGGCTCTACCTGATAGAGGGATGCGTCCGTGGCGTACAGGAGTCGGTCGTGAACGCCCAGCCGCACCTCACCCTCGATGGCGTTCGCGAGCCCGCGCAGGGCGCCGCCTTCGTCGGCCGCGGCGCGGGGCAGGACGGGGAGGTGCATGTGCGAGAGTAGATGGAGCATCGTTTGGTTGCGCGCGAGCGCCGAGCCGCTCCAAGAACCGTCATCACCCTCTTCTCGGACCGTTGCCGTCACTCCAATACGGACAATCGCTTGCAATCGCCGCGGCGACAGGTAGGATGTGCCCCGCGCGGCCGAAACCCGCCGCGCAAAGGAGAGATCGATGACACGAGCGGCCGCGATGATTGGAGTTGTCTTGGCAGCGAGCGCCGCGGTCGCGGCGCCGACGACTTGGTCGATCAACACGCCGTGGGACTTCCACACTTCCTCCGTTCCCGCGCAGGGGAATCTCGTGGGGACGATCACGTTCGATCGTTCGGTGAGCGACTTCTACCCGGCGGCGTGGTCGTTCACGCTCGAGCACACCGATCCGGTGTTCACGGCCTTCTACCCGCTGACGATCTCCGGCACCTATCCGGATTGCTCGAGTTCCGGACCGCTGGGCTGGATCCTTTTCCAGTCCGGATCCCCCAGCTTGAACACGTATCTTCAGCTCGGCTTCGGAACAAACCCGGCCTCGCGCGACATTCTCCTGGACGGCACGGCCGGCACCGTGAACTTTTCCGCGTACGAGTGGGTGTACCGCAACTTCAACGCATCGAACCGCCTGATTTACAACGGCTCCGCCGCGTTGGTCCCCTCGCCCGCGGCCGCGTTGCTCCCGGTGGCGGGGCTCTTCGCGTTCTCGCGCCGGAGGCGCTGACCGACGCCCTCCGCACGGGGGTGCGCCTTGCCCCTGCCCCCTTCGGTTGATTTTCGCGCAGTGATCATGAATCGGTTATCCGGGCGTCCCATTTGGCGCATGGGGAACCGGTGACACCCATGACCACGACCCCGAACGTCCGCGTCCGCGGCATCCGCCGCGCTTTGCTCGCCGCTTTCTGCGTCCTGGCCTGCCTGCCCGTGGTCGCCCGCGCGCAGGCGGCCTTCTCGCAGAGCTTCGACAACCTCGGCAACAACGACGCCAACAACCTCGGTCCGACGGCGCTCATGGCCCAAGGCTGGATCTTCCGGAACCAGAGTTCGCCCCAGGGCTTCGCGGCCTGGGGCGTGACCGGGCCGGACACCAACCCGATTTTCCCGACCGCACACTCGGGCGGTTTCTACCTCGGTATCTTCGACCACGCCTCGGGGGGCGTGTACGACCCGCTCAACGCGTGGGCGATCCTGCCGCCGATCGCGAACCAGAACGCGAACGACAAGGTCGTGCTCTACGTCCATTCGTTTCTGTCCACCTCGCGCCTGGAAGTGCGGTATTCCCCCACGGGCGCGATCGGAACGGGTTCCGGTCCGGGCGACATCGGCGCCTTCACGACGCTCCTGGGCAGCGTCACCGCGTCGAATTCCGGTTGGCTGCGTCTTGAGTACAACCTGCCGGGCGCCGGGCGCATCGCGCTGCGATACACGGGCACGCGCGCCGCGTGGAATGGGTTCCACGACTTCGTCCTGATCGACACGCTCTCCGTCGGCCCGCCGCCCCCGTCCCCCTGCAATCAGCCCCCGACGCCGAGCGCCGGGCAGACCGTGCACTGGACGCTCGCGAACAGCCCGTACCGCGTCTGTCAGAGCATCACCATCCCCGCCGGCGCCACCGTCGTCGTCGATCCCGGCGTGCAGGTCACGGTCGAGAGCAGCCGTCAGATCACCGTGCAGGGCGAGATGCGCGTGATGGGCACGGCGGCGCAGCCCAACGTGCTCACCGCCCTCGCGAATTACCCGCCGATGATCGTCGTGGACGGCGGCCGCGTGGAAGCGCACCGCACCACCTTCGGTGGCCAGGTGCGGCCGAGTGCCGGGGCCGAGACCGAGATCTTCGACAGCACCTTCAACGGCCCCAACGGCCTCGTCTTTACTGATCTTTACATGGGCAACGCGTACGCACGCTTCGAGCGGGTCACGTTCAACGGTTCGGACTTCATCCTCTGCAACCACACGATGGTGCTGCGCGACATCACGCTCAACGACACGGACGCGATGTGGCTCCGGGACTATGTCTTCGCGAACAACATCACGTCCGACGGCCGCCCCATCGGCCTGGAGGGAGCGCCACAGGGCACGCTCATCGACCGCGTCACCGTCCGCAACGCGCCGCACGGGCTCGGCCTGATGTACGGCAACTTCTTCATCGGGCCCGACGTCACCCTCACTAACAACGGCTTCACGGCCCACGCCGACAACGCCGGCATCCTACCGGGCAGCACGCTTCCGCCCACCGGCAACCAGCAGAACCTCGTCTTCATCCCCGGCGGCGACCACGGCAACGAGAGCATCTGGGCCGACGCCGGTATTCCGTACTACGTCTCCGCTTTCTACCTCCAGCACGGCGGCTCGCTCAAGATCCTCGACGGCGTCACCGTCAAGATGGCCGGCCAGGCCGGCATGATCAAGGACCCGAGCCCGATCACCGTCTACGGCACCGAGGAGCGCCCCGTGCGCTTCGAGCAGGGTGTCCCCGGCCAGCGCTGGTACCCCCTCCAGGGCTTCCACCGGATCCGCCACGGCATCCTCGACGGCGCGATCACCGCCGCGGCGTGGCCCTCGCAGGTCGGCCCGGGCTTCATGGACAGCTCGATCGTCCGCAATTCCTCCGAGTACGGCGTCCGCGGCGGCGCGATCGTCCGCAAGACGCTCTTCCAGAACAACGCCGTCGGCGCGTTCGTGTCTTTCAACGACATTGATCTGCTCGGCATCACCAACCCCAACGCCTTCGAGAACAACGCCCTCGCCGTGCTCGACGCCGGCAACGCCACGTACAACTGGTGGAACTCACCGACGGGGCCGCGGCATGCGTCCAACCCGGGCGGCACGGGCGACCCCGTTGCCGACGGCGTCCCGTTCATTCCCTTCCGCACGGAGCGCCCGGACTTCAACGACGCCCCGCCGATCGTGGACTTCGAGAAGCCCTTCTTCTTCGCCAAGCCCGGCGAGCGCGTGATCCTGAACTGGAAGGCCCGTGACGACGGTTCGATCACCAGCCAGCGCATCTATATGACGCTCGACGGCGACGTCTTCGCCCCCGACGTCCCCTCGGGCCAGGTCGTGATGCTCGCGGACGATCTCCCGGGTGACCAGCGCTCCTTCGAGTTCGCCGTGCCCGAGCCCCCGGTGCGCTTCTTCGGCTACATGAACATCCGCGTCGAGTCCTTCGACAACGCGGGGCAAATCGGCTGGGATGACATCGTCATGTCGGCCGAACGCGAGGAGCAGGGCTCGCTCACGCTCACCTCGCCGAACGTCGCCACGGTGACCGCAGGTGAGCTTATGGGCGACGTCTGCTGGACGGAGAACGACATCAACCCCATCGGCGGCGACGTCAACGCCTTTATTCTCCTTGAAAACACCGGCGACGCGCTCAGCCTCGGCGGCGTGACCACCTACCTCACGTGCCTGCCCCTGGACCTGACGGCGCCGTACGTCTCGACGGACCGCGCCCGCATCGTCCTTTCGCTCTTCACGCACGGCGGCATCCGCCAGCCCGAGTACTTCTTCTCCGAGCCTTTCAGCATCCGCCCCGACCCGCGCGTCGGCGACGCCGCGCCGACCGTGACGATGACCTCGCCCGCGCCCGGCTCGGCGCACGGCGGCAACCAACCCGTCGTGATCTCGTGGCAGGGCTCCGACGACGAGTTCGTCCGCCACTATCACATCCAGGTCTCGACGGACGGGGGCCGCACGTGGGGCTTCATCGCCTCGAACATCCCCGGCACGCAGACCTCGTACACGTGGCTCACGCCGCCGTGGACGGGCGCGTCGCAGTTGCTCCTCAAGGTCGTCGCGGTGGACCGCCGCTTCCAGGACACGTCGTCGATCGTCGCGATCACGCTCGACGGGTCCCTGATCGGCGCGAGCTGCGACAGCATCGACTTCAACGGAGACGGGCTCTTCCCGGACAACCAGGACCTTGTTGACTACCTCGCGGTCTTCGGCGGTGGTGATTGCAGCACCGGCACCTGTGGTGATCTGGACTTCAACAACGACGGGCTCTTCCCGGATAACCTCGACCTCGAAACGTTCTTCCGCGTCTTCGGCGGCGGGGCGTGCTGAAGAAGGCACTGGGCATCAGGCACGAGTGAAAGACAAGAACCCCGGGGACAAGCCCAGGGTTTTTCGTCGAGCGCGGTGACACCGGCGGAAGCATGTAGCCCGACCGTCTGGGAGGGCTTTCTTCGCCGGGGTCCGCGGAGGTCGCCGGGGCAGCGCGCAGCATGCGGCTATAGCTCGGAACGGAACCGGCGCTGCACGAGCTCCCTCGCGAATCCAGCCAGCAGCTGGACAAAGACCCACTGCGCAAAGCGCCAAATCAAGGGTCGGAGATACTGGATCGCGAGCCCGATGTGGATCGAGCACATACGAACGGATTCGAGTGTGTTGAGCGCTCCGTCTTGGCGCTGCTGCTTCGATGCGCGCGCCGGCCGACGGTGGGCCTTTTTCGTAGCCATTCTGTAGGCTCCTTGTAGATTTCGAAGACTCGGACGTAGGCCGCATGATACACCTGCTTGACGCACCGCGAGCGCAATGAAAAGGGAGGGTCCTCCGCCCCTCCCTCCGGTCGTTGAAGAAACGCGAGCGGTGTACTACGCCGCCAGGCGCGCCCCGCCCGTCTCCGCGCTCTCGATCGAGAGCGTGCGGCCCGGGCCGGTGCGGCCGAAGCGGACGGCGAGGATCTCGGAGAGGGGCCCCGCGCTGTCGGCGCGCTGCCCCTGCACCGTGTACTGCACCGAGTCCGGCCCCGCGATGAAGGTGTTGTCCACGAAGCGCCGCTCGCCGGTCACGCCGACGAAGGCGAACTCCTCGGTGGGCGAAAGGCGGCGGCGGACGATGTAGCTGGTGCCGCTCGTGCCCGTCGGGTTGTTGCTCCGCCAGCGAAGCTCGACCGCCCCCGTCGAGGCCACGAGGGCCACGGAGAGGTTGGTGGGCTGACCCGGCGGCGGCGCTCGGGTCTTGCGGGGGCGGGACCTGCGCGATCTGGTAGACCTGCGGGTTGTTGGTGTTCTCCGCGAAGGTGCGGATGGAGCGGACCATCTCGGCGGCGCTGCGGCGCAGATCGCCGAACTCCTCCGTCGCGGTCTCGGTCGCCGCGCGGAGCTGGAGCTTGAGCGACTCCTGCGCGTCGCCCGCGTCGGTCGCGCTGGCGACGGCCTCGGCGAACGCCGTCGCCTGCGCCGCCGTGAGGCCGATGGCGGTCGCGTTGTCGGCGAAGACGCTGACGTGTGCCTTGCACCACGCGAGGAACGCCGCCCGCGGCGACGTCGGGTAACTTCGGCTCCGGTCCCCGCCGCGGGCAGGTGTGGATCAAGGATGCCGAGCGGGCTGACCCGGACGACCCAGAGGACATTTGCTTCTGGGTCGCCGGCTCCTTTGATCGGTTCTACTCGTCGTTCAGCGAGTTGCCCTCTGACATGCAAGACGGCGACTGGCTGTAAGTAGCTCGCCGCGATTGGACGTACGACGCGTACGGGGCGGTGCTCTCCGGCCACAGCTACGCGGCCCACCCCGTGCAGCGCCTCGGGCACAAGGGCTCGTCCTTGACCGCTTGGACTGACCGACTCGCACAAGCGTGTGTCGTATCTTCTGTTTTTACAACAGTTTCCAGCGGCCACGCGATGGTCACGGCCCAATACCGTACAAATACTTGACAAATCCCCGTCTTCTTGTACCCTAACAAAATGGGATCATCAGTCTGCGCCGAGCCGCTCAACTCGGGTCAGGGGCGCGTGTGCCCGCGGACGCTGCGGCGGCAGCTCGACGATCTTCAAGCAGGACGTGCAACACCCCGGCGCACGGCGTGCTCTGACCTATTGCCATTCGACCTCACACACGGCAGACTGCACGAGTGGCTCGGTGTACAGGGCGACGCCGCGTCGTCTCGGCAGTGGTCGCCGCCGCTGGAGTTGCTGATCGAACTCGCACGGCGCAGCATGATGCAACAAGGCGTCGGCCGGGTCGTATGGGTCGGCCGCTCGGTCCACCCGTACGCGGTCGTGCTCGGCCAACGCGGCCTCGAAGCCTGCACGCTCCTCGCACGATCGCTCTTCGTACATGCTCAGCATGCCAGCGAACGGCTCTGGGCGGCGGACCTCTCGCTCCGAAGCCGCGTCGCGGCGGTGATCGCCGACGGCAGAGCCTTCGACCTCCGTGCCACGCGTCGGTTGCAACTCGCCGCGGAAGCGGGCGGCTCGATGTGCCTGCTCGCGCGGCCGCCGTGGGAAGCCGGCGTCCTCTCCGCCGCGGCGACGCGCTGGATGGTTTCGTTCCTCCGTTCCCCCACCATGACAAGACGCTGGAGCGTCGAACTCCTGCGCTGCAAGGGAATGCAGCCCGACGACCGTGCGCGCCGTGCACGGGTGCTGGAGCTTGACCGTGCGACGCGTGCTCTGCGTGTGGCTCCCGACGTTCTCGACGGACTTGGCGAAACTGCGACGCGTCCACCGAGACGAGCACGCACGGGGTGAAAGGCCAGGCGTCGTGCTCTTGACGAAGGCCGTGTCGGGCCGCGAGGTCGTCGTGCGTCGGTGCGCGGCCGCCGCGAAGGCCGGCGTCGAGCCGGGCATGGATCTTGCGCATGCGCGCTCGCTGCTGCCCGCGCGTCTCGCGCCGGCCGTCGAGCCGCACCGGCCGGAGTGTGACGCCGCGGCCCTGCATCGGCTCGCCGCGAACGCGCTGCGGTACTCGCCCGTCGTCGCGGCCGATCCGCCCGACGGGCTCTTCATCGACGTGACCGGCACCGAGCGCCTGCACGGGAGCGAGCGGCGGCTGGTGACACTCGTTGCTGCGCGGTTTGAGCGCCTGGGCTTCGGGGCGCGGATCGCCGCCGCGTCCACGTGCGGGTGCGCGTGGGCCGTCGCCCACTTCGGCAAGCACGCTCTGTGCGGCGTGCCGCACGGGTGCGAGCGCGACGGGCTGCGCGATCTGCCGGTCGCGGCGTTGCGGATCGACGGAAGGACGGAAGAAGAACTGCGCGAGGTCGGGCTCGAGACCGTCGGCCATGTGCTCAACCTGCCGAGGGCATCGCTCGCCGCGAGGTTCGATCCGTCGCTCCTCCGCAGGCTCTCGCAGGCGCTCGGCGAGATCGACGAGCGGCAGGAACCGGTCCGGCCCGCGCCGCCGATCCGACGAGCAATCGTCTTCAACGGCGCAACAGACAATTGGGAGTCGATCCACGCCGCGGCGGAAGAATTGCTCGCCGCGGTGGTCAAGGACCTTGAGGCGCGTGACCTCGGCGTGCGCCGGCTCGTGCTTTCGCTGCGGGAGGAAGGCGGCGGAGCGGTCGCGGCGAGCCTCCAACTCAGCCGCCCGACGCGCTCGTTCAAGCACGTGTGGACGCTGCTCCGGACCCGGCTGGAACGGCTCTGCGTCCGCGGTGGCGTGGAGGGTGTCGAAATCACCGCGGCACGGATAGCGCGGATCAAGCATGAGCAGTGTGCTTCGTCATCGCTCGGCGGCGATGGCCGGAGCGATGAGCGGATGGCCGGCGAACTCACCGACACGCTCGCGTCCCGCCTGGGCCCGGACAGTGTCGTCTGCATCGATCCGGTCGCGTCGCATCTGCCGGAGCGTGCGTTCCGCACGCGGTCCGCGCTGGAGGCGCCGTTGCGGGTTTCTGCTGGCTCCGTCCCGCACGGCCGCCCCACCGTTCTTTACCGGCGGCCCGAGCCGGCGCGGGTGGTGTCGCTCACGCCGGACGGGCCGATCCTGGGCTTGGCGTGGCGCGGCGAGCGTGCCGAAGTCGTCGCGTGCGAGGGGCCCGAGCGCATCGAGCAGGAATGGTGGCGATGGGACCCGCCGGGCGGCGGCCGCCCGCGCAGAACCGCGTCGAACGACCGGCGCCGCCCGCCTCCGCCCGCACGCGATTACTACGCGGTGCAGACGCGGTCGGGTCGGTGGCTGTGGGTGTGCCGGCAGGTCGGCGGCGGGCGGTGGTTCGTGCACGGCGAATGGTGCTGATCATGCCGGCGAGCGAGTTCCCCAAGTTCCGACCACATCCGTTCCGGCGGCCCGGGCCGACGCCCGACGCCGCCGAGAGCGCCGACGCACAGCCGCCGTTCGCGGAGCTCTGCGTCACCACGAATTACACGTTCCTCAACGGCGCGAGCCACCCGGAAGAACTCGTGCAGCGCGCCGCGGACCTCGAGTACAGGGCGGTCGCGGTCACCGACACCCACTCTCTCGCGGGCGTGGTTCGCGCCCATGTCGCAGCGAAAGCGGCCGGTATCCAACTCATCGTCGGCGCTCGCCTGGTGCTTCAGGACATGCCGGGATGCGCCGTGTGCGTTTACCCAACGGACATGCCGTCGTACCGCGGGCTGTGCCGGTTGTTGACGACCGGAAAGCGCCGCGCCCCGAAAGGCTCGTGCGTGCTGATGTCCGAGGACCTCGCGGCGCACGCCGACGGGCTCCTCGCCGTCGCCGCGCCGGTCGAGCCGAACGGCGGCCCGGCGGAGCATGACATCCGCTCGCTCCGCGGCGTATTCGACGGGGACAGGCTCTCGATCGCGGCGACCGCCGGGTACGGTCCGAGCGATGCGGACGGCATCGAGCGGCTGGCGGGATTCGCCGCCCGCTGCGGCGTCCCGCTGGTGGCGACCAACGACGTGTCGTACCACGACGCCGGGCGCAGGACGCTCCACGACGTGCTGGCGTGCATCCGACATAGATGCACGCTGAGCGAGGCCGGGTTCCGCCTCGGCGCGAACGCGGAGCGTCACCCGAAGCCCCCGGCCGAGATGCACCGGCTCTTCGCGGCGCACCCGTGTGCGCTCTCGCGCACGATCGAAATCGCGGAACGGACGCGCGGGTTCAGCCTCGATCAACTCCGCTACGACTACCCGGACGAGATCGTCCCGAACGGCCGGACGCCGCTGGAGTATCTCGCCGATCTCACCTGGTCGAGCGCCGCGCAGGTCTACAAAGGGAGCATCCCGGACAAGGTGCGGTCGCAGATCGAGCACGAGCTGCGATTGATCGGGGAGCTCGGGTATGCGCCATACTTCCTGACCGTCTACGACCTCGTGCGTTTCGCCCGCACGGGCGGCGAGCGGCCGGGCGAACCGCCTCGCGCGGGCTGGCCCGGGCCCATCCTCTGCCAGGGGCGCGGCGCCGCGGCGAACTCGGCCGTGTGCTTCTGTCTCGGCGTCACGGCCGTCGACCCCGACCGCATCAGCGTGCTCTTCGAGCGCTTCGTGAGCAAGGAGCGCAACGAGCCGCCGGACATCGACATCGACTTCGAGCACGAACGGCGCGAGGAGGTGATCCAGTACATCTACCGCAAGTACGGGCGGGAGCGGGCCGCTCTCACCGCCGAGGTCATCACGTACCGCAGGCGCAGCGCCGTGCGCGACGTGGGCAAGGCGCTGGGGTTGTCGCTCGACCTCGTCGATCGCCTCGCGAAGAGCACGGAGTGGTTCGACGACGGCGCCGCTCACCCGAAGCGCCTGCGCGACCTGGGCCTCAACCCGGACGATCCGACGATCGGATGGCTCACGCGTCTGGTCGAAGACATCCTCGGGTTTCCCCGGCACCTCTCGCAGCACGTGGGCGGGTTCGTCATCACGCGGTCGCCGCTGTGCGAGCTCGTTCCGGTCGAGAACGCCGCGATGCCCGGCCGCACCGTCATCGAATGGGACAAGGACGACATCGACGCGGTCGGGATGCTGAAGGTCGACGTGCTCGGGCTGGGCATGCTCACCGCCCTGCGCAAGTGCATGGCGATGGTGAACGAACGGCGCGGATCGCCGCTCACGCTCGCGACGATCCCCCCCGAGGACCCGCTCACGTACGAGATGGCGCGACGCGCCGACACCGTCGGCGTCTTCCAGATCGAGAGCCGGGCGCAGATGTCGATGCTGCCGCGGCTCAAGCCCAGGGAGTTCTACGACCTCGTCATCGAGGTCGCGATCGTGCGGCCCGGGCCGATCCAGGGCGGGATGGTGCACCCGTACCTGCGCCGGCGGGCGGGAGATGAGCCGATCGAGCCGCTCCCGGCGTCGGTCCCCGACCACGTCCGACGCGGCGTCGAAGAAGTGCTCGGCCGCACGCTCGGCGTCCCGCTCTTCCAGGAGCAGTGCATGGCGCTGGCGGTGAAGGCCGCGGGGTTCACGCCCGGCCGCGCCGACCAGCTGCGGCGCGCCATGGCCGCGTGGAAGCGCAAAGGAAATCTGATCTACCGCTTCGGGCAGGAGCTCATCGACGGGATGGTGGCGAACGGCCTGCCGGCCGAGTTCGCGGAGCGGTGCTTCGAGCAGATCAAGGGGTTCAGCGAGTACGGCTTCCCGGAGAGCCACGCCGCGAGCTTCGCGCTGCTCGTGTACGCCTCCGCGTGGCTCAAGCGTCATTACCCGGCGGAGTTCTGCGCCGCGCTGCTCAACAGCCAGCCGATGGGGTTCTACACGCCGGCGCAGCTGGTGCGCGACGCGGCGGAGCACGGGGTGCGCGTCCTGCCCGTGGACGTGCAGCGCAGCGCGTGGGACTGCACGGTCGATCGCGACGGCGCGCTCCGGCTGGGGATGCGGATGGTCAAAGGGCTCGGGCTCCCCGACGCGGAGCGGATCGTCGCCGCCGCGCGCGAACACGGGGCTTTCGACACGATGACGGCCTTGTGGCGGGCGAGCGGCGCGCGGGCGACGGCGCTGCGGCGGCTCGCCGCGGCGGACGCGTTCGGGTCGATGGGGCTCTCGCGCCAGCAGGCGCTCTGGCAGTCGCGGCTGCTCCGGGATGCGCCGATGCCGCTCTTCGACGGGATCGCAGCGCCCGCTGATACCGCCGATCTGGAGCGGCTGCCCGGCGTCACTCCGTACGACCAGGTCGCTCAGGACTACCGCGCGACCAGTCTCTCGCTCAAGGCCCACCCGGTTTCGTTCGCTCGTGACAGGCTTGCGCGTACCGGCGCGCTGCCGTGCGCGACGCTCCGCGACGAGAAGGCCGCACCCGACGGCGAGGTGGTGACGGTCGCGGGGCTCGTGCTCGTGCGCCAGCGTCCGGGCACGGCGAACGACGTCACGTTCATGACGCTGGAGGACGAGACGGGCATCGCGAATCTCGTCATCTGGAAGCGGATTTACGACAAGTTCCGTCGCGCGGCGGGCTCATCGCTGGTGATCGCGACAGGGCGTGTGCAACGCCAAGACGGCGTCGTGCACGTCGTCGTGACGCGGATGCGGAGCGGCGCCGCGCTCGTCGGCGCCATTTCGACGGCGTCCAGGGACTTTCATTGACCGCAGACCGTGACCACACAGCCGATCGGGTGGCTTCCGCCGCAGAGCCCCCGATCTGCAACAATTCTGTGCATGTGCGGCCGGACGGCGTTCACTTTTAAGTGGAAACAGCTCCACGCCCTCCTCACGGGCAACACCGATGGCGTGGTGATGCCCGAGGAATTTGTGCGCGCGTGGCAGGTGCCCGACCCAACGCCGCGGTTCAACTTCAAGCCGTCCGAGCGAGGCCCCGTGCTCAAGCGCGGCCAGTCCGGCCCGATCATGCCCGCGACGATGACCTGGGGGTTCCACGCGAACGGCGCGAGCTGCGCGCGGTCCGAATCAATCGGCGAGGTGCGTCTCTGGCGGCGCGCGGCTGATAGCAACCGCTGCATCGTACCGGTCAGCGGGTTCTACGAATGGTCGAAGTGGGACGGCCAAGCGTGGTACTTCAAGCCCGCCGGGGGCGACGGCGTCCTCGGCATTGCCGGCCTCTGGGAGCCCGCGAGCGGCGACGCCCCCGACGCGTACGCCGTGCTCACGACCGCGCCCAACGCCGTCATACGCGGCGTGCACGACAGGATGCCGTTGATCCTGCCGCCGTCGCATTGGTCCGCGTGGATGAGCGACAAACCCCTGGACAACGTCGCGGATCTCCTCCGAGTGCCGCCGGACGATCTGCTCACCGGCTACACGGTCTCTCGCACCAAGCTTGCGCGCAAAGGCGCCGACGATCCGTCGCTCGTTGAGCCTGTGCACACGGAGCGTCAGGGCGGCTTATTCGCCGGTTGATCCGCATCGAACCCCGCCGCAAAGCGGAACAAAAAGAGAAACGGCGGCCCGTCTCGGACCGCCGCTCACAAGCGGAGAGGAGGGGATTCGAACCCCTGATGCAGGAAACCTGCATACTGGTTTTCGAAACCAGCGCGTTCAACCGCTCTGCCACCTCTCCGGAGCAATCGTTGGGGAGCGGTGGCGGGCAGTCAAACGGGCGGCGCCAGAAGGCCGGTCAGGAGAGCGGGAACGGCTGCGCGGTCGCCTTCTGATGCCCGCAGTACATGCACTTGACGCTCCGCGCGGGGTTGGGACGCTGGCACTTGTCGCACGCCCACGGGGCGACGCGGATCTTGCCGTCCTTGGAGCCGTCCGCCAAGTCCAGGTTGTGCACCATCGTCTCGAGGTCCGCGTCCGTCAGCTTCAGCCGGTCGCGGATCAGCGTCCACATCGCCATATTCGTGAGCACGAGCGCGTCCACGCGGGCCTGGAGCCGCTCCATCTCGCCTGCGCCGCCTCCACCGCCGACGTACCGGGACGTCTGCTCCGACGCATCGACGCGGGCCGTCAGCGCGTCGATCTCCCGCTGCTGCGACATATCCCACGCGAATCCGCCGAACGACATCGCTCCCCCCTTCCCGGCGCCGGAGCGCCGTCACGCGGCGAAAAACGCCGCGGATCGCCGTAGAATAAGCCCGGAAGGAGTTCCCATGCCCACGCCCGTCATCCTCGCCGCCAAGCGCACCCCCATCGGCCGGTTTCTCGGTTCCCTCAAGGGTGTTCACGCTCCGTTGCTCGGCACGTACGCCGCCCAAGGAATCTTCGCAGAGAACGCCCGTCTGAAGCAGGCCGCGGCCAACGGCGAGTTCAACGAGGCGATCTTCGGCTGCGTCCTGCAGGCCGGCCTCGGGCAGAACCCGGCGCGCCAGGCGGCGCTCAAGGCGGGCCTGCCGGACACGACGAGCTGCCAAACGATCAACAAGGTCTGCGGCAGCGGCCTGCAGGCGGTGATGCTCGCGGCCCAGTCGATCAAGGCCGGGGACAACGACCTCGTCCTCTCCGGCGGCTTCGAGAACATGAGCGCGGCCCCCTACTTCGCGAAGGTCCGCGACGGCGCGGGCGCCCCGAAGTTCGGCCCGGTGAGCTTCGAGGACCACATGCAGTACGACGGCCTGCGGTGCGCCTTCGAGTGCTGGGCGATGGGCAACGCGGCGGACCACACGGCGAAGACGCACGACGTCTCCCGCGCCGACCAGGACCGCTTCGCCGCGATGAGCCACCAGCGGGCCGCCGAGGCGACCAAGCAGGGGTGGTTCAAGAGCGAGGTCGTGGCGCTCACGGGCGAGCAGTGCATGGACAAGAAGAGCCCCGGCCTCTCCGCCGACGAGGGCATCCGCGCCGAGTCGACGGCCGAGGGGCTCGCTAAGCTCCGCGCGGTCTTCGACAAGGAAGGGACGGTCACCGCCGGCAACGCCAGCCAGATCAGCGACGGCGGCGCGGCGGTCGTGGTCGCGAGCATGACGCAGGCGGAGAAGATGGGCGTCAAGCCCCTGGCCCGCATCGTCAGCTACAACACCAGCGGCGTCGCCCCCAAGGACATCTTCGCGGCGCCGATCCAGGGCATCCAGGGCGCGCTCGAGAAGGCCAAGCTCTCCGTCAACGACATCGACCTCTTCGAGATCAACGAGGCCTTCGCGGCGCAGGTCCTGTGCAACACCAAGGCCCTCAAGATTCCCGAGGCCAGGCTCAACATCTGCGGCGGGGGCATCGCGCTGGGGCACCCGATCGGCGCCAGCGGGGCCCGCGTCCTCACGACGCTCATCCACCAGCTGCACCGCACCGGCGGCAAGCGCGGCGTCGCGGCCCTCTGCCTGGGCGGCGGCAACGCGGTGGCGATGGTTATTGAAGTGTGAATGGTCCGTTGTGCGTGGTGCGTAGGAATGGCACTGGGCGCGAAGCACCGGTGAACGACAAAGAGCCCCGGGCGCGAGCCCGGGGTTTATCGTTGATGGGCAAGTGCCCAAGCCGTGCCGGACAGGGAGCCCGACCGCCAGGGAGGGCGTTCTTCGCGTTCGGTGATCGCGGAGGACGCGGAGCAACACGGAGAAACGCGGAGATCGAAGGACGGCGCGGTCTGCCCGGAGTGCGGCGCGAAGAGCACCACCTAGGCTCGAAGACTCGCCGAGGTGGTGGCACGGAGAGAAGACTCCGCCGCGGAGCGGCGGAGCACCGGGAGACCCCTCACCGCCCGCTGCGCGGGCGCCTCTCCCCGTCCTGCGCGGGGAGAGGGAGGGACATCTGCGAGTCCGCCCCTCGACGCGACCCCGCGGCCTCCGCGTTTGGCCCTGGCGGCTTCTCCGTGTTGCTCAGCGCTCTCCGCGGCCTCCGCGATCAACGATCCGCACGGAAGCACCCGCGCGCTTGGGCTGCGCGTCGGGTGCGCGGACCGCGCGAGCGCTGCTCTGCTGTGCCGCTTTGCTGATTTGTCCCTTTGAGCTTTTCTTTCCCCGCCCCACGCACTACCTGATCTCCGCTACCCCGCCCATCCACGGCCGCAGCGCCTCGGGCACGCGGACGCTCCCGTCCTTCTGCTGGTGGATCTCCAGCAGCGGGATGAGCACGCGCGGCGAGGCGAGGACGGTGTTGTTGAGGGAGTGGCAGAAGGTCGTCTCGCCCTTGCCCGCCTCGCCGCCCGCGCGGTAGCGCATGTTGAGGCGGCGGCACTGGAAGTCGTACAGGCGGCTGGCGCTGTGCGTCTCGCCATAACCCCCACCCTCGCCGCGCCCGGGCATCCAGCATTCTATGTCGACCATGTCCGCGTTCTTGACGCCAAGGTCGCCGGTGCAGCACTGGAGCAGCCGGTACGGGAGTTCGAGGCTCTGCAGGAGCTCCTCGACGAAGCCGATCATGCGCTTGTGCCACGCGCGGCTTTCGGCCTCGTCCGCGCGGCAGATCACGACCTGCTCGACCTTGTCGAACTGGTGGATGCGGTAGAGGCCCGCGGTGTCCTTGCCCGCGGCCCCCGCCTCGCGCCGGAAGCAGGGCGAGACGGTGACGTACGTGCGCGGCAGCGTCGCTTCGTCGAGGATCTCGCCCATGTGCAGGCCCATGAGGCCCACCTCGCCCGTGCCCGCGAGGTAGAGGTCCGCGCCGCCGCCGCGCTTGGACTCCTCGACGAGGTACGCCTGCTCCTTGCCCGCGGGGAAGAAGCCGGTGCCGATCATCGTCTCCTCGCGCGTCAGGCTCGGGACGCTCATCGGCGTAAAGCCGTGCTTGGAGATCATGAAGTTGAAGGCGTACTGCAGCACCGCCTGGTGCAGCCGCATGCCCATGCCGGTGAGGACGTAGCTGCGCGCGCCGGCGATTTTCACGCCGCGTTCGAAGTCGCAGAGCTTGAGGGATTCGACGAGCTCCAGGTGGCTCTTGGGGGCGAAGCCCCTGTTCTGCTCGAAGCTCTTGGCGGGGTCGAAGCCCGGCGGATTCCAGCGGCGGATCTCGACGTTGTCCTCGCTCCCCGCGCCGACGGGGACGTCGGGGTCGGGAGGGAGGGGAACAACAAGGAGCAATTCGCGCAGCTGCACTTCGAGCGCGGATTCTTTCGCCTCGAGCTCCTGGATCGCGGCCTTGAAGCGCGAGGGCGCGGCCTTGAGTTCTTCCAGTTGCTTCTCGAGGGCGGCGCGGGCCTCGCCCGATGCGCCCTTGAGCTGCCCCTGCAGCTTGCCGATCTGCGGACCGGCATCCTTGCTCGCCTGGTTCTGGAGATTGCGGAGCTTCTCGCGCTCCTGCGTGACGAGGCGCTTCTCCGCGTCGAGAGAGACGAGCCGGTCGATGTCCACGGCCACGCCCTTGGCCTTGGCGCCGAGGGCGAAACGGCCCGGGTTCTCTCGCAGTTGCTTGAGGTCGATCATGGGGGGCGATGGTACGTGAGGGAAGAGAAGGAGAGACGGAGAGACGGAGTGAAGAGAAGGACTTCACAGAAGCGTCTGAAATGCCGTGCGGACGGCTCCCAAGAACCGTCCGACGGCCCGGCCCTGTCGCGCCGCCGCCGCGCGTTCGGGTCTTCACTCCGTCGCCTCCCCACTTCCCTGCGAACAATCCGCCCACACGGGAGAAACAAGCATGTCGGTTGACCGCATCGACTTCGAGATCGTCGGCGAGGACCTCCAGGGCATCATCATCACGCTGGACCCGGGCGAGGCGACCGTCGCCGAAGCGGGCACCATGATGTACATGGAGGACGGCGTCGAGATGGCGACGCAGCTCTCGATGTCGCAGGGCAAGGGCCTGCTCGGCCGCCTCTTCGAGGCCGGCAAGCGCGCCGTGATGGGCGAGTCGTTCTTCATCACCTACTTCGCGAACAACGCGCCCGACCGGCGCAAGGTCGCGTTCAGCGCGCCCTACCCAGGGCGCGTCATCCCGCTGGAGTTGGGCGAGGTTGGCGGCACCGTCATTGCCCAGAAGGACTGCTTCCTCTGCGGCGCACGCGGCGTGACCGTGGACATCGCCTTCACGCGGCGCATCGGCGCCGGCCTCTTCGGCGGCGAGGGGTTCATCATGCAGAGGATCTCCTCGCCCACGGGGCAGGGGCAGGCCTTCCTGCACGCGGGCGGCACGATCGTGCAGCGCGTGCTGCGCCCCGGCGAGCGCCTGCGCGTGGACACCGGCTGCATCGTCGCCTTCCAGCCCACCGTGCAGTACGACATCCAGATGGTGCCCGGCGTCAAGAACAAGATCTTCGGCGGCGAGGGGCTCTTCTTCGCCGTCCTCACCGGGCCGGGCTCCGTCTGGCTCCAAACCATGCCCTTCTCCCGCCTCGCGGACCGCATCCTCGCGCACGCCCCGAGCAACGGCGGCGGCGCGAAGGAGGAAGGCTCGATCCTCGGCGGGCTGGGGCGGATCCTCGACGGAGATTAAGAAGAAGTGGCGGAGTGGTCAAGTGTCATGGTGGCAAAGTGGCTTTGCCACTCTGTCACTCTGCCACTTTGCCACGCTGAACGGCCGCCGCGATCTCCTTCGCCAGCGCCGCGCCGTCGTCGCGCTTCGTCGTCTTCCACACGATGCCCAGCCCCGAGCCATCAGCGGGCTTCGGGATGATGTGGAAGTGGACGTGCATGACCGCCTGGTGAGCCGCCGCGCCGTTGTTCTGCAGGATGTTGCACGCCGCCGCGCCCGTCGCGGCCATGACGGCCCGGCTGATGCGCGGGAGCGCCCGCCCCACCGCCGCGGCGGACTCGTCGCTCAGCCGGTCGATCGTCGCCGCAGGCTCCTTCGGGATCACCAGCGTGTGGCCCCGGGAGAGCGGCGCAATATCGAGGAAGGCAAGAACCTTGTCGTCCTCGTAGACCTTGTGGCACGGGATCTCGCCCCGGATGATCTTCGAGAAAATGGTTTCGCTCATGCGCGAGCGTAGAAGCGGCCGAAAACCCGCAAGGGTGGGCCGTTTCCCGCAACCCCGAACCGGCGGGGCAATATCATCCCGGTGAAGACGCCGATCCGACGAATGCCCACCTGGAAGCTCAACCCGATCCGCGGCCAGTCGAAGGCGGTCGTGCTCTCCGACAACCGTGTGACCATCGGCCGCGGCGCGGAGAACGTGATCCCGCTCATCGACGAGCAGGCCAGCCGCAAGCACGCGCTGGTCGAGCCCGACGGGAGGGGCGGGTACAAGGTCCGGGACCTCGGGAGCCGCAACGGCACGCGCCTGAACGAGGTGCGGGTCGAGGAGTCGCCGCTCAAGAGCGGCGACGTCATCCGCGTGGGCCAGCACGAGTTCGTCGTGCTCGTCGAGGGGCTGCGCGAGGACGCGGTGAAGCGGGTGAACGTGAACACGGCCGTCGAGGACGCGCCGCCCGAGGTGACCGGCTCCGCGCCGATGACCGCCAGCCGCGAGGTGGGCTGGATGTTCGAGCTCGCCGAGGCGATGCGGACGCTCCCGCCGAACGAGCCCCCGGAGGCGGTGAGCCTGATCGACGCCAACGGGGTCCCGAGCGATGTCCTGGGCGGCACGAGCGACGGGCCGAACGCGATCCGCATGCTCCTGCAGCTGGCGAGCAAGAGCCGCGCGACGGACGTGCACTTCGAGGCCAAGGGCGAGTTCTACAACATCCGCATGCGCGTGGACGGCGAGATGGTGCCGATCATCGAGCTGCCCAAGCGCGTCGGCGAGCTGAGCCACGGCGTGGTGCGCAGCGCGTGCCACATGCAGTCCGCGGGGCGCGACGCCGTGCAGGACGGGCACTTCTCATCGGTCTTCCCGGACAGGCGCGTCGAGTACCGCGTGAGCTTCACGCCGAGCATGCAGGGGCAGAAGCTCGTGCTGCGCGTGCTCGACCAGCGCGGCGCGCCCTCCACGATGTCCGACCTGGGGCTCGCGGGGTATATGCACGACCGCCTGCGCCAGGTGTGCGAGCAGGACAGCGGCCTGATCCTGACCTGCGGCCCGACCGGCAGCGGCAAGACGACGACGCTCTACAACGCGATCCGCGAGATCGACCGC